>Ga0224495_10000033_pt1 | contig 117368 bp, 88 predicted proteins | sample SF_Jul11_sed_USG_FD_168128 | JGI IMG/M metagenome (GOLD analysis project Ga0224495, IMG submission 168128) | Sediment microbial communities from San Francisco Bay, California, United States - SF_Jul11_sed_USGS_4_1 | ecosystem: Environmental > Aquatic > Marine > Sediment | place: USA...
ATAGCTACATCAAAGTCCTCTGCCAACTGAATCGCGACTCGCAATCCTGCAAGACCAGCTCCGATGACAAGAACATCATGCTTATGCAGAGTAATCTGAGCCACCTCAATTATCTAAATACGTTAAATCGTTATATTCTGTTCCCTAGACCATCTTTGAGGGATCAAGTAGATCATCTAAATCAGCAATCTCAATCCCCTCTTCAATGATGACCTCTCTGATGGTCTTCCCTTCGCTGTATGCTTTCTTAGCAATCTCAGATGCACGGTCATATCCAATCGTTGGTGAGAGTCTAGTTACTAGCATCAGACTGCGCTCAAGTTGGTATTCGATTTGCTGTCGATTCGCGCTCAGACCTTTGAGACAGTGTTCCGTGAATGATTTGATTCCTGCCCCAAGTAGTTTTATCGAGTCTAAAAGGTTGACAATCATAACGGGCTTACAGACATTAAGATCAAGGATACTCCCAAAACCTTCAGCAGCAGCTATTGTTGCATCATTACCAATTACTTGAAGACAGACCTGAATGAGTGCTTCAGACTGAGTGGGATTGACCTTGCCAGGCATAATCGAAGATCCAGGTTCATTCTGGGGAAGAAGCAACTCGCCGAGACCAGCTCGAGGACCACTTCCCATCCAACGAATGTCATTAGCCATTTTCATGCAGGAGAGAGCCAGGTTACGCATAGCAGCACTTGCACGTACGATAGGTATATGCGACGCTATGCCCTCGGCTTTTATTGGATTTACTGTGAAGTTCATTCCAACTATTTTGCTGAGCTCTTTTACTGCCTTTTCCGCAAAACCATCCGGTGCGTTGAGTCCGGTACCAAGTGCAGTACCACCTATAGGGAGAATTGATAGGGTCTCAATAACTGAACTGAGATCCTTTGCGATGAATGTTTCCACTTGTTTCTTGTAGACAGCGAATTCTGTTGATAGACCAATAGGCACAGCATCCTGCAGATGGGTTCGCCCAACTTTTACAATACCTTCGAATTCATTGATCTTTTCCTCTAGGGCTCTTCTGAGATGCTTCAAGGGGCTAAGTAGAGAGTCTCGAATGGTATTGAGTACGGCAATATACATGGCTGTGGGGATCACATCGTTTGAGGACTGCGATGCATTCACGGTATCATTTGGATGGACTGGTGACTTGTAGCCTTTAGGCTGACCCAGAATTTCGTTCGCTCTATTGCTCAACACCTCATTCATATTGGAATTGGTTTGAGTTCCAGAACCTGTCTGAAAGATGTCAATTGGAAACTGGTCCAGTAACTTGCCTTCCTTTAGTATCTCATCAATTGCTTTTCCGATAGCAACTCCGATCTTCTTGTCAATTTTCTTTGATGCGATATTAGCAGTCAAGCAAGCACGTTTGACCTGAGCAAGAGCAATAATGAATTCATGTGGGAATTGTCGACCACTTATCTTGAAGTTTAGAATGGCCCGCTGAGTGTTGATACCCCAGTACACATCCAAAGGAACATCAAGTTCTCCAATTGAGTCCTTCTCTCTTCTCGTCTTCTCCATCCAGTTTATACCTCCAATATCTAATACTGCAAACTAAATTCAAAGCATCAGGTCATCAATTATCTTCTGCACATCTTTTAGCTCATTTGTGTGATCCCTTAACTTACTTTTTTCTGGAAGAGCAAGTCCTGCTGCGAGATCTGCATGTTTACTATGATAAAAGATGCCTACAGGATACCTATCTTCATTTTTCATAGCTATTTCTAATGCCCGTTGCCGATCTGTCACATCATGTCCATTTTCTTGAAGTGAATAAGTATGCTCATTGTAGTACTTCCAGGTGAGTAGCCGATTCCATGTCACGCATGGCTGAAGTATATCAACAACTGCAAAGCCGGTGTGATTAATAGCTTCCTTCATGAGTGTAACGAGACTCTTTTGATCTCCTGAAAAACCACGGGCTACAAACGTCGCTCCAGCTACTATCGCAAGAGCAGTAGGACTGACAGGATCCATTGGAGCACCCGGAGGCGGCGGGGAAGTATTCGAAACATATCCTCTTGGGGCTGATGGCGAGTATTGTCCTTTTGTCAGTCCATTGACACCATTGTTGTGAATGAACACAGCAAGGTTGACATTTCGTCGGGCTGCATGAATGAAATGGCCAAGTCCCTCGGCAAGACAGTCACCATCTCCGGTATGTACGAGTACCTTCAAATCGGTGTTTGCCAAGTGTACACCAGTTGCATAGGGAATCGGTCGGCCATGCAGTGTGTGAAAGCTATTCATACCCCCAATATAATGAGGAATCTTACTGGAACATCCTATTCCTGAGGTCAGAACCATATTATGTAAAGGTTGGTCGATTTCAATGATGGCCTTTTTTAGTGCCGCTAATATCCCAAAATTCCCACATCCAGTACACCATGTGATCTTCTGAGGACCTTCGAGCATTTCAGGTGTTATCATACAACCCCGCCCTCCTTTAGTTTACCAATAATCCATCCCGGGGTCATAGCTCTTCCATCATATTTGTTGATATGTTGATTAACACCTAGACCGGTCTCCATTCTGATCAATGCTGCAAACTGTGATGTTGCATTCTGTTCAACTGCAATGACACGCTTTGACTTCTTGAAAGTTTCACGTAACTTTTCTGTTCGCAGCGGAAAGACATCACAGAAGTGTAATTGATTGATAGAAACGCCTTTCTCAGCAAGAAGCTCCATTGCCTCATTCGCTGCACCCCACGTTGATCCCCAAGTCATGAGCGTTGTTTCTGCCTTTTTGTCACCGTAAAGCTGAGGAGGATTGAGGTCTGCAAGTATCCTTGGTATCTTATTCATGAATTTCTGGACCATGAGGTTTCTTATGGTTGCATCTTCAGTGATATGACCATCCTCTCTGTGAACATTTCCCGCTGAGACAATGGTCTTGCCCTCATCACCGGGAAAGGCTCTTGGCGAAACACCATCATCAGTGAAGAGATATCGCTTAAATTCAGGGCTTGGTCCTGTTTTAGCAAGCTTGCCCCTGTCAACAGTAACTGTAGAAACATCGATTCTCGGCACATTCATAACAGAGTCAGCAAAATACTGATCTCCAAGTATCATTACAGGAACTTGATACTTTTCTGCTAGGTTGAAGGCTCGTGTTGCTACATCAAAAGCCTCGAGGGGGTCTTTTGGCGCAAGCATGATCCGAGGAAACTCGCCCTGACTAGCAAAGCCCATGAAGAGAAGATCAGATTGTTCTGTCCTTGTTGGCAGACCGGTACTAGGACCTGGTCGTTGTGCATTATAGATGACGACTGGAACTTCGACCATTGCAGCAAATCCTAGAGCCTCAACCATCAGAGCGAAACCACCGCCAGATGTCGCTACCATTGATCGTGCTCCGGCATAGGATGCACCAATAGCCATTGCCAATGATGAGATTTCATCCTCAGTCTGAAGAGCGCCTATCTTGAATTGCTGAGAATAAGATATGACATCTTGAAAGAGAGAGGTCGAAGGACTCATCGGGTAAGCGGAAATCCATTTCAGATTAGCAGCAATTGCTCCCAAGGCAAGAGCTCGATTGCCTGTTATGAGGAGTCTATCTTTGCAAGGACCCGATTCCAGTGTTTCAAGGTTATACTTGCAAGTACCTGCGAAATTCTCCTTTGTCATGTCATAGAGGGTCTTAGCAACATTCACATTGCTAGCTACAACCTTCTCACCTTTCCTTCCAAAGATTCCCATCAAAGCTTCCTGAGCGAGGCGAAAGGGAAAATTAAGTATTGAGAGCACCGCACCAAGAGCGGCGGCATTCATCATCCTGGTGTCCCCACCGATTTCTTTTGCAATCTTCTCAAGAGGGGCAGGATAATGACATGCCTCCAAATCATCAAACTCAACTGCATTATCGAAGATGATGACGCCGCTCTCTGCAAGTCTTTCGCGCTGGTTGACAACCGCATCTCGGGATAATGCAATGATTACATCGACTTGATCAACAGAAGTATGAACTGGCTTATCACTGACTCGAATCTGCGTAAAGTTGTACCCACCTCTGATTCTAGATTCAAAGTCCTTTATTGTGAAGGTGTAAAAGCCCGCCTGAACGAAGACCTGAGTCAGCAGGTCTCCAATAGTATCGATTCCTTGTCCGGCTTCTCCACCGATATTAAAGGAAATATCCATTGTCAATAATCTCTCCCAGAATTAGTGATATGAGTACTATACTCTTCTTATGTGCTTCGTTGTAGCGACAGGACTTGACTCAATATCATTCTGACTCAAAACAGTCAATCTCGTCATGTTTCTCTTCAAGGTGCATCTCGACAACATCGACCGTCTTATTTAACCATCTAGCCTTCAATCGTTTCCACCATGACCAATCGATGAATTGCCCAGGCCATGGAGATATGACCTCAGGGCCATCAAATTTGCGAAGAAGAATCAATCCAGCAATGAATTGAATCGGGATGGGGATAATAAGGCCAACATATGAGATGTCCATTACTGATACGGTTGTTAGCAATCCTAAAATTGAAGGAAAGATGATGCTAAGGATGCCTAACATCAATGCACTATCGCGAGAGCTCTTTCCATAGTAATAGCGAATGATTTGACGTACATAGAGTATTGAAAAGATGCTAAGTGGTACAAAGAACCACATAGAGGGTAGATCTAGAAGTTTAAACCCATGGAAGTCGATGTAGCTATAGTAGCTCCAGTTAAACACCCATAAGAGCCCATAGACAAATGGTCCTTGAAACCACGCGTATAATACGATAACATTTCCATCTGTTAGAACCATTCCGATTGGTGTAATCAAAGCGATGACAATCATGATGAAACCAATCACCCATGGACTCACACCGTAGAGTTCCATCTCCGATTCATCATCATTCACAGCTTACCCTCACGTAACTCTTTCAAATGACAGCAGATAAGCTCTTCGAGAAGAGAATGTTCAATGGGAAAGGTAAAGGTCATTCGTCGGTCCTGCTCGCCTTGTAATACTCCTCCACTTCAGAGAGGCTCATGTTCATGATCATATCTTCCTCCTCAAAATAAGTTTCAATAATATCAGTTCCCCAATTTGACCACTTTGACTTTAGTCGAATCCACCAAGACCAATTGATGAACTGCCCAGACCATGCAGATACATTTTCAGGCTCTCTATACCTGCAAAGAAAGAAAAGTCCCGCAAAAAATTGAACCGGAATCGGGAAAATATAGAGATATGACCTGTATGGAAGCCCGAGGAGAACACTGGCTCCTATCCCCACTAGTGTAGGAAATAGAATACTGAGTAGTCCGCACATTAAAGCAGAGTCCCTTGAACTAATACCATAAAAGAAACGTATGATCTGACGAATGTATAGGATACTAAAAATGTACAATGGAATAATCAACCACAGAAAACCAAACATCATTATATCAAATATAAAGTAGGGAGGCCGAATCACCAATATCCAGAAAACACTGTATGTTATCCAGAACTCCTCTCCTACTGGCATTAAACCAAGAGGAAGCAAAGTTATCATAATCATGAAGATTGCGACTACTCTTGGACCTACACCGAACAACTCCAGTGCTGATTCGGTTTCATCGGAAATCGTAATCCCTCGAGTCGAGGTTGAGTAAATTGCTAGATAAATAGTGCTAATGTTGGAGACTCGTACGATGGGTCAAGAAGTGACAAGTAATAAGTTTTAAAAGCGAAGGGCTAGCACAGTTTTATTAGTAGTACAAGCCGAAGCGCTTGTACAGTTTTAGCAAATGAATTGTGAGCCATTTCCAAATAGGTCTTGAATGGCGCACGAAAACCAAACCATTAGGGGATTAAAAATGGCACAGTTATCTGGAACACCCGTCCTCATTCTTAGGGAGGGTACATCAAGAACACGCGGCAAGTCCGCACAGCAGAACAATATCATGGCAGGTATTGTCATCTCTGACGCTGTTAAGTCCACCCTGGGCCCACGTGGCATGGATAAGATGCTAGTGGATAGTCTCGGAGATGTGACGATTACAAATGACGGCGCCTCAATTTTGAAGGAGATTGACGTACAGCATCCAGCAGCCAAGATGCTTGTAGAGGTTGCGAAGAGCCAAGATCAAGAGACTGGAGACGGTACAACTACCTCAGTCGTCTTAGCTGGTGAACTTCTCAAGAGAGCACAAGACTTGTTGGACAAGAAAATCCATCCCACAATTCTCGTTGCAGGATATCAGAAGGCAGCAGAGATGGCGACATCTATCCTCAACGATATTGCAATAACAATGGAGGGTATGGATAAGAAGATCCTTACAAATATCGCATCCACAGCTATGAACAGCAAGTCTATTGTAGGCGCAAAGGACCATTTCGCAAAGATTGCAGTAGACTCAGTTCTCCAGATTATGGAGAAGACTGATGGCAAAGTCAAAGCTGATATTGATATGATTGAGGTCATAAAGAAACAAGGCAAGAGCCTGACTGAAACCGAGCTTGTCACCGGTATGGTCATTGACAAAGAGATTGTACATGCAGCTATGCCCAAGAAGGTAGAAGGTGCAAAGATTGTTCTGGTCAATGCTGCAATAGAGGTTGAGAAGACCGAGTTTGATGCAGAGATCAAAATCGACAGCCCCGACCAGATTCAAGCCTTTCTCAACGAGGAGGAACGTATGCTCAAGGCTATGGTCACCAAGGTCATCGATTCCGGAGCAAATGTGTTAGTCTGTCAGAAAGGCATTGACGATGTCGCTCAGCATTATTTGGCTAAAGCAGGAATCGTTGCAATTCGCCGAGCAAAGAAGAGCACGCTGGAAAAGCTTGCTAAGGCTACTGGTGCTCAGGTTGCATCAAGCTTGGATGAATTGGATGCAAGTTACATTGGAACCGCGGGTATCGTTGAAGAAGTCAGAATTGGCGATGATAAGCTAGTCTATGTGAAGAATTGCAAAGATCCAAAGGCTGTATCAATCGTCATCAGAGGCGGTACTGAGCATGTCATTGACGAAGCAGAAAGAGCCCTACATGATGCTCTCTGTGTTGTCAGAAATGTTGTTGAGGACGGTACCTATGTGGCAGGTGGAGGTTCAACAGAAGCTGAGATTGCCAAACGCCTTGAAGTGTATGCTAACAAGGTTGGTGGTCGTGAGCAATTAGCCATAGAGGCCTTTGCTGAGTCACTCCGTGTCATTCCCAAGACTCTTGCAGAGAATGGTGGCCATGACCCCATCGATATCATTGCTGACCTTAACAAGGAACACTCCCAAGCAACTGGAACTTGGTATGGTGTTGACGTAATTAAGGGTAAGACTACAGATATGATGAAAGGCGGTGTAATCGAGCCATCACGTGTCAAGAGCCAAGCAATTCGTGCTGCAGCTGAAGCTGCCCAGATGATTCTCAGGATCGATGATGTCATCGCAGCTAAGGCAACCTCAGGTCCTCCACCAGGCGCAGGTGGTGGAATGGGTGGCATGGGTGGTATGGGCGGTATGCCGCCTGGAATGATGTAATATCCTACTAAACGATAAGGAGCCGTTAGGCTCCTTTCCTTCTCTTTTTCGTGAGGTTATTGATTGTGTCAAGAGTCCTGATTGTTGGTGCGAATAGCTTTGACTCTGGTAAGACACATCTAGCTCTCCAGCTTGGAAAAGCTCTCCTCGATGCAGATTGCTCAGTGGATTATTTCAAACCGATTAGTGGTCACAACTATTGGTATAATTATAATCATACCAAGAAATGCCTAGAGAGCGGACAGCTTGTTTCCAAGGATGCAACACTAATCAAAGAAAGATTAGATCTCAAGACAAATCTATTGTTGATGAATCCTGTACATAGTTTGTTTGTACCTGCGAGAATTGAAAAACCACTCCAGCAAATCACTAACAGTCTAGGACTTTCAGGTTCATCCTCTGTATTAGTAATGCAAAGATTCAGTCGACCTGTGGATGGCAACTTAGATACAACTATGTTGATTGCAGATCAACTTGTGGAAGATGACAGACTAATTATCGGACACGAGGAAATCGGCAAACTTTCTCATGACACAAGCATAGTGGATGCGAATAGACTTGAAACCTTCCAGGAATTCGAGAGGATCCATTATGAGGAGTGTGTTTCAAAATCGTTCTCAGAAGTCGAGAAAGTCAAAGATATGGTCATCATCGAGTCATTCAATGACTCTACATGGCCTTGGGATGGTTTGGATAGTGTTGACCATGTCTTGGTGGTCAGTCCTGGGCATGTGTTCATTTATAATCCTGAGAAATTCAAGAAAGCAACATATCTTATGAACAGAGGAAATCTGCCAATCAGAGAGGTTACCTTTGGAAGAATCGCAGATCTACTAAAACCAACCCTCAAATTCGAGATAAAACCAGATAGTAATTTAACCTCTGAACAATTGAAAAGCCTTGACATTGATTGCCTCACAGGAAAGAATGATTAAGTGAAAATACGTCGAAATCAATTGATAATGGGACTAATGTAACGGAGACATCGTATTGACTGAGGACTTGGACTGGGAATTGGTGGTCATAGGTGGTGGACCTGCAGGAATGACTGCGGCCATTTACGCCGCTCGCTACGGATTAAAGACATTACTCCTTGAATCCAAGGTATTAGGAGGAGCTCAAGCCACAAGCCCTGGGATCGAGAATTATCCTGGATATACATTCATTGTTGGAATAGAACTTGCAACTAAGATGAAAGAGCAAGTAAGAAAATCAGGAGCAGTGATTAAGGAAATCACAGACGTTCGAAGCATTCAGCGAGAGAGTAACAATGGAGATTTCCTCCTCGATACACGGAGAGGTGTCTATCGTGCCCAAGCTATTATTATTGCTACAGGCGGAGGTCACAAACACCTAAATGTTCCTGGTGAGGAGATGCTCACGGGTCGGGGTGTTTCGTTCTGTGCGACTTGTGATGGTCCTCTATTCCGAGATAAAACCGTAGCAGTTGTTGGTGGAGGAAATACAGCAGTCACGGAAGCCCTGTACCTGGCAGAGATCACAAAGAAAGTCTACCTTATTCATCGCCGAGATGAACTGCGAGCAGAAAAGATAGTGCAAGATTATCTGTTTAAATCAGATATTGAAATCATGTGGAATTCCGTAGTAAAGGAAATTAAAGGTGAAGACCTAGTAAACGAGATTATCCTTGAGAATACAAAAACTGGGGAAATACACTCATTAAAGATTGATGGCGCTTTTATTGCTCTAGGGTCAAATCCTGAGAGTACTCTTGCAAAGAGCATTGGCGTGGAAACAAATGAAAGAGGAGAGATTCTAGTAAGTGCAAAGCAGGCGACAAATATAGTCGGCGTCTTTGCAGCTGGAGATGTTGTGGAGTCTATGAAACAGATTGCAGTGGCAGTAGGACATGGAGCCATAGCAGCTGATTCTGCATACAGCTACATTAGACATATCCAAAGAGGTCCTATAGGGTATGCATAGTTCTCTCACGCATAACGGTGTAGAATTACATGGATATTTTATCTGTGTCAGGTATCTGCTAGAACATTTCTTAGTACGACTTTTGAGGATGGAAACGTTAATAACACCACCATGAAGCCGATGCTCAACACGCTGAGCCAACCTTCTCAGCGGCATGAAAGCTGACCGGGATGTCTCTATGAAAAGGGTCAAGATAATTACCATTGCATTTGCGTTTGTGCTCGTCTTGATAGCGGCTTCTGCTCAACCCGTAGCTGCAGCCAGCAGAGCGGATACTCTGAATTCCTATATTTCTGGGAGATATGATGCCCAGAGAGGAGGATATAGTCCTCCAAGTGACAATGTTGTTCGTGTCGATGCTACATACGGAGCTGTCTTGGCTCTCAATGAATTGAAAAGCTTGGATGCTCGTCCACCCCCGATTAATTTAACCAAAGCTCTCGATTCCCTTATAGTTCGTCAGTGGTTGACAGATAGTCAAGAAAACGAACTCGATAGAAAGAGATACGGTGGCTTTAGTGAGTATCTTGTCGGTCCAGTTACAATGGAAATGACTTTCATGGGTATGAAACTCCATCAGCTACTGAAAGCTCAATCTGACTACCCAGGTATTAATACAAAAGACATCAATGTAACCGCACTTCTTGTCTATCTTAATAGAACTCAATCTACGAATGGTGGATTTTCAAGTATACCCGACAACGACCCAGATATCATTTCAACCTATCAAGCTTTAGCAATCTTTGAAATGCTTGATGATACCTACACAACTATGAATGTTTGGGACCGGTTGCTAAATGAAACTGCAACTCTAGAATGGATAAATAACTGTCGAAAAGGTGATGCATTCATGCTCAGCCCAGAAGCATTTACACCTAGTGTAACTGCAACTGCAGCTGGAATCATGGCACTTAGTATCTTTCAGCAAGTGCTTACTATACCAGGCATTCAGGATACAAATGAGTGGATTCTTGAGAGACAATTACTCAGTCCAGAAAGCAATGATTTCATCGGTGGTTTTGAAGAAGGAAATGGTACAGAAGACGCAAACTTCGCCACTACATATTACGCTTTGAATGTGCTAGAGCAAACAGGTGCCATCTCATCAGTCAATAAAACTGCAGTGATTGATTTCATACTGAACTGCCAAGCTGTTGATGGTTCATGGGGCAATATTCCTGGCATGGAAGAGGGTACGTTAGTTCATTCAGGACAAGCATGCGAACTTCTCAACATCCTCGACAGCGACGGTGCTGCAGTCATTCTTGCATCATCACAAGATCCAAATACACCAAGTGGTTTCTACATGGATTGGAGATTTTTCGTCGTTGGCGGTATTCTACTGGTGGCGTTAGTACTTGCAATTGTAAGTATTAGGATGGATTGATAGAGACAAACCTTTATCTCTACTCTCTCGCAATCAAGCCTACAGAGTCATTTAGGCCTCTTCAAATGGTGTAATTCATGGCACAGTATGAACCTGATGACGAATCAATTCCAAGATACAAACGTGGGTACGAGTGGTTCTCTCACCTAGCAAATCACAGCCTCTCAAAGAAGGATTGGAGACGCCTGGGCTTGTTCTCCTTCTATGATGAGCCTTATGCGGAGAGTAGTCTCCTCTATTTATCCCCCAAACAAGTCATGTTGACAATGGCAAGATTGGCAAAGAAGAGGGAGTCGGGCGTGATTCTTGTTGTCGATGCCATGGAAAAGGAGGAGATGGGACTAAGTACAAAGCAGGGCTTCGATCAATTTATGGAAATATTTGAGGGATTATTCCCAGAATCTTCTAAGTTCTATTTTGGCCCTGGGGATTCAGAGAGAAAATGGTTACATTGCCACACACCCTTGAAAATACCTCTTCAATGGCTTATTAAAAGACCCAATGTATTTGCAGAGGTCCTATCGGATGCATCTTTTGTTGGTGAAGAAGTGGCACCTGTAGATGCTGCATTTGAGGACTTTACAGGAATGATTGAAGTTCTTGAAGAGAAACTCGGTCCCCCATCCTTAACAGATGAAGTCATGGGACGAATTCGCAGTACCGAGGCAAGTGAGTATGCTGGAGAGGCAGTAGGACTAATGACAGTTTTTGTGAGTCCAACGACTGCTGTTACACGTGGTGTAAAATACCTTGGAAAATTTATGTCTCTTCTCAAAGACAGAAGAAAACAGGAAATGAAAGAAGTCTATCATGAATGGACGGAGAGGATTCAAAAAGGCTATTCTGAGGAAAACTTGAGAAAATTCTTCGACGACTCTCAGGATTATAGCTCTGGAATTGTTGAAGCAATAGCCTCATTCAAAACAGTTCTGTTAATAATCGAAACAAGGGGAACCCTTTACGATCTTTTCCTACCTTTGGCTTTGAAGCACCTTGTCGAGGAGATTGGATACATACCACCTCACCGACGCCCAAAAAGGAAAGATGATGTCAAGAAGAAAGACAAAACACAATCCGATGATATTGATGATCAGCTAACATACGAATCGGTAGAAGAGATTGCTGTCGAAGATCTTCCACCAGTAACAGATCAACTCATTCAGACTGTGATAGATCATGAAGAAGAATTAGCTAGAGTGAATATTGAGATATCGGATGTTGAATATGAGGGGAAACCAGAAACAATCCTTTTCATAGATGCAGCTACCCATTTATCGAAATTCAACAGATCTTTCAAGTTTGCTTTGAACATCCCCGAAAAGTATCCAAATATGTCAGTAGCTGCATCATTCTTTACTGATAGAGAAAAAATAAGTCCAGCGCTTCAAGAGGGTGTTATGGATTATATGAAAGAAAGAGCTCTCATCTTTGACCTGCATCCATTGCTATTTGATCAAGCAACCTCACGGATGCCAGTGTCCAGAAAAGCATGGCTAAATGGCAGACTTCAAGAAATGGAAAGAATCAGATCGCAAGGAGAAGTTGCTTTTTTGGAATATGCGAGTAGCGAGGAGAACAAATGGAATCTGAGGGTAGTAGAAAAACCAGAAAGAGAAGCTCTGACCAAGATACGTAGATGGTTCGGAGGTACTAGCTAAGATTTGACATCTCCCGCAAGAGATATAATCAGTAAAGCAGCATGACATCGTGACTGTCCGGAGGAAGAAATACTTGAGTAAGGGTGACATGACTCAGGCAAGAGTTCTAAAGATTGAGAAAGGTGATAGAATCACGCTCCCAGCAGAATTCGTTGAGAGGATAGGCCAATCCTATGGCTTGACCATTCTTGTGATGAAGGATGGTAACGTGAAAATGTACCCTGTAGATAGCAACAAAGTGATGTATCTCAGACTTGTTATCGACAAACTGAGTAAAAGCTTCCTTGAAGAACTCACCATGGTCTTCATGGAAGTTGGTCTTGAAGACATCCTATTTACAAGTGGAATCTGTCAGGCGGCAGACCAGTGCTTCTATGAATGCTATTTCACACCAAGTCAACTGAATGTCGAGATTGACGCACTTGATAAGCGACTGAAAAAAATAACAGGGGTCAAACAGGTCGAGTTGCTAAGAGTACCAACAGGTTAGAATAAGAAGAGTTGGTTCCTCAAACATCTTCGGACGTTTTAGATTTGGCGAATAACTAGAGGATTCTTGGTCTAGATGACAGGTATTGCGGGGATTATTCTTTTCAAAAAAGTTGCTGATGCCGAAGGAATCGTTGGGTGCATGTCAAATGCAATTAAGCATAGAGGAGTTGAATCACTTCATCAGTTCGGATCAAAAGATTCGATACCTAGAGCACTCATATCAGTAAGAACTTGGGAACGGGATGCAATCGATATAGATTCAGGTCCTGATTACCTTCATATTGTGGACTCTTATCCTCATTCGACCAAGGCCATAAAAACCGAGTCTTTTGGAAACTCAACTACTTTCAAGACAATGACCATAAAAATCGATTCAGATAGAGTTCGATTATTCAGATCAGCTGATGGAATTTGTGGACTGTACTATACTCAAATAGACAGTGCTTTCATCTTTTCTTCTGAAAAGAAGAGCATCTGGGCGATTAGCCGAAATCAAATCCATTCACTAAATCCAGGGCATACATTGTCAATCACTTGGGATGGAAAACAGGAAATGATCCAGTCGAGAGGGTTGACACAACCGACAATTGACAGAAGTATTGACGAGCCAACGGCAATTAGAATTTTAATGGAACCACTTGAAGCAATATTCAACAGACTAGCAGCTGTTCAAAAATGCGCAGTGCTATTCTCAGGAGGCGTAGATAGCGCATTAGCCGCGCTTCTTACAAAAAAGCATTGTAAGGACACTCTTCTGATCACAGCTTCTTTTAATGACAGTTACGACGAAAAGGCTGCAGTCAGAGCTGCTGAATTGATAGATTCAAAAAACATAGTAGTGAAAATAGATCAAGAAGCATTGTGGAACGCCCTTCCCGAGGTGATATACTCAATCGAAACAAGTGAGCGCATGCAGGTCGAAATTGCACTGCCATTCTTCTTCGCGGCAAGAGTGGCAAAAGAGAGAGGAGTTAACCTATTAGTATCCGGGCAAGGTCCAGATGATCTATTTGCAGGATATGCAAGACATGAACGATTGATGAAAGATTTGGGGGTTGCCGCTGTTGAAGATGCACTCTGGAAAGATGTTTCTATGACCCATGAAATGAATATTCAACGAGATGTACGTGCAATTGCGGTTCACAGTCTTGATGTCTTCTTTCCATATATGTATCCCCCATTTATCAAAGCAGCCATGTCACTGCCAGCCACTCTAAAGATAGATCTCCATAGTACCCCTTCACGTAAAATCATCTTCAGAGAGCTGGCAAGGCATCTGGGAGTTCCGAGAGAAATCACAATAGCGCAGAAGAAAGCAACACAGTATAGTTCTGGAAGTACAAAACTTCTCAAAGCAACAATACTCGAGAAACTGGGAGAAGTCGAGAATACAAGTAAGAGGGATACACCATCGCTAGTCCAAGATGTGCTAGACACAATTGCTGCGCATCTTCTAATGCCAGTTGCACGAAAAAGAGGTGTTACACAACTAGATTTGAAACCTACAAAACGGTTGATGAAGAGAGTGGGATTATCAGCCTCCAGCAATTAGCGGGAGAACAATAACACTGTCATTCTCTTGTATCTCAAATGTAAGGGGAACACGCTTTCCATCTACTAATATAACATGGTTTGATGAAAGACCAAGCTCAACTAGGAGTTCAGCAGCAGTCTTTGGTTCAGTAACTGTAATCCGCTGAACAAGATTCTCTCTGACAGTTTCCGACATCGAATGCACCAATCGTGACTAGTCTCTTGACCTTATAGGGTTAATTCACATATTATTCATCGACGATTTTCGAATTCCGTATCTGCATTCATCGTTGCTCATCAGTTAGTGATAAATACTAGTGGCTTGCCTGATAATGTCGTCAACATCCGAAAGTTATGGAGAACAATCGGTGATAGCCGTTTCAGAAGTGTAGGCGAGAACACAACGTTCATAAGAGCGTTGAGAGACGCTCATAAAAATTAATGACGTAGCACAATTCGACGTTTACCGATTTGTTATAATATGGAGAGAATTGCTATGGTTGGCATTGTAGGTTTTGGAGTTTACGTCCCACGATACCGTATAAAGACCTCAGATATTGCTGAACTCTGGGGTGAGGATGGAGAAAAGATAGGACCAGGTCTTGGTGTGTTTGAGAAGTCAGTTCCTGGGCCAGATGAAGATGTGGCAACGATCTCAGTCGAGGCAGCAAGAAATGCAATCAAGATGGCCAAAATTGATCCACTCGATATCGGAGCAGTCTATGTAGGCTCAGAATCACACCCATATGCTGTAAAACCTACAGGAACAATTGTTGCTGAGGCCGTAGGATGCTCATATAATATGACATGTGCAGACTTTGAGTTTGCGTGCAAGGCTGGGACAGCTGCAATGCAGGCAGCAATGGGACTTGTTGCCTCCAAGATGATTAAGATTGGTCTTGCGATTGGTTCTGATACTGCGCAGGGCAGACCTGGTGATGCACTTGAATATTCAGCTGCTGCTGGTGGCGCTGCCTATCTGATTGGTCAAAAGAATCCTCTCGCCACCATAGAAGAAACGGTGTCTTTTACAACAGATACTCCTGACTTCTGGAGACGTGAGGGAGAGGACTTTCCAAGCCATGGTGCCAGATTCACAGGTGAGCCAGCATACTTCCGTCATGTAGGAGAGGGAGCAAAATTACTATTCGCAAAGACAAAGACCACTGTTGATGACTATGATTATTTTGTCTTTCATATGCCAAATGGCAAATTCCCAGTAGCTGTTGGAAAACAGATTGGCGTACCAAAAGAGAAACTGGAAGATAGTCTGGTGGTTCGTCAGATTGGAAATACTTACTCGGGCTCAGCAATGATTGGACTCGCGAGAATATTAGATATTGCTAAACCAGGTTCAAAGATATTCATGGTAGCATATGGTTCAGGAGCAGGAAGTGATGCATTTTCAATAACTGTTGAGGATGCTATTCTAGAAAGTCGTGGGATGGTCCCAACAGTCGATGATTACATTCAACGAAAAACATACGTAAATTATGCAACTTATGCGAAGTATAGACGAAAAATCAAAGCACTTGGGTAAGGAGGTTTGGAAGATGAGAAATAGAGTAGCGATAATAGGCGTTGGTATGTGTAAATTCGGAGAGTTATGGGAACAAAACCTCAAAGATTTTACCCTGGAGGCTGGAATGTATGCAATCTTTGATGCAGGGGTTCCTGGTTCTGATATCGACGGAATGGTCATTGGGAATATGAGTGCAGGTAGGTTTACTGGCCAGGAGCACCTTGGTGCATTTGCTGTTGACATGGGTGGTCTCGGAGATATTCCTGCGTATAGTGTCGAAGCAGCATGTGCAAGTGGAGGAGCTGCTGTTAGACAAGCATACATGGCAATTAAGTCGGGTGAACACAAAGTTATGCTTGTCTTGGGTAGCGAGAAGATGAGCGATGTGAACCAGACGGAGGCTATGAATACAATCTCGGTTGCAAGTGACTGGGAATGGGAAGGAATGTTTGGAGCCACATTCCCTGCACTGTACGCTTTCATGGCACGCAGGCATATGTACGAATACGGCACAACTGAAGAACATCTTGCAATGCCCACCGTCAAGAACCATGCAAATGCGGCACATAATCCATGGGCACAATTTCAGAGTCCTGTGCCAATTGATGTTGTGATGAAATCAGGGTTATTAGCAGATCCACTCAGAGTGCTCCATTCAGCACCAGTGACTGATGGTGCGGCAGGTCTCGTAATGTGCAGTGAAGATCTTGCAAAGAAATACTCTGACACGCCTGTATTCATTGAAGCTTCAGACCAGAGTAGCGATACCTTAGCCTTACATGACAGGAAGTCAATCACAACCATGAACGCCGTAGTTTCTTCTACCAGGTATGCACTCAAGGAGGCAAATCTTGAGCTGAAAGATATTAATGTCTTTGAATTGCATGATAGCTTTTCAATCGGAGAAATTATCCTGACTGAGGATGTTGGAATTGCTAAGAAAGGCGAGGGCGGCAAGGCACTCGAAGAAGGTATTACTGAGATTGGTGGAAAATTCCCGGTAAATCCATCAGGAGGTCTTAAAGCGAGAGGACATCCCGTTGGGGCTACAGGTGTAGCACAGATTGTGGAGTTAGCCTTACAACTTCGAGGAGATGCAGAAAAACGTCAAGTTGATGGAGCGGAGAAGGCACTCGCTGTGAACATAGGCGGAACAGGAGCCACTTCAATAGTTCATATTCTGGGGAGATGATTTAAATGGCAGAACAAGGTGTAGCTTCAGTCTGGCGAAGAATAAAAGCAATCTATACTATTCAGGGCAACATGTGTAAAACGTGTGGTTCATACTATTTTCCACCGCGACCAGTCTGTCCGGAGTGCCGAAGAAAGGGCAAACTTGAACTATATACATTCAAAGGTCTAGGGACTATCTACTCTTATACAGTTGTACGTCAGGCTCCTGAAGACTTCAAGCGTCAGATGCCCTATGTGATAGCTCAGGTCGAACTCGACGAAGGCACACGACTAACGGCACAGATTGTGAATGTTGATATCGAAAATGTAGAGATTGGTATGAGGGTTAGAGCATGTTTCCGTAAAATCAAGGAGTTTGGACAGGGCGGAATCATTGCCTACGGATACAAATTCGAGCCAACAATGAAAGTCACTGGTCACAAAGAAAAATCTAGTCCCAAACAGAAAGAGCCGTGATAGTTCGTACTGCTGGTAGGGCGACATTATGAACCAATGTCGATCCTATCATTGCTTTGTGGTTTACAGAATTGTGAACGTGACCATGAATAACGAGATCTGGGCACTGTTCCATGATGACTTGATAGAATTTTCTACTTCCAAGCCAAGAAAAAGCTCTCATATCTTCACCCTCACAGGTCTCTAGACATGGGCTATAGTGCATTAGTAATATTCGTCTGTCAACCTTGTCATGAAGCTTCTTCAGTAAAGATGCAGCACGTTTGGCGCGTCTCTCAAATACTCCCTTTATACTTGGAATATTTCTTCTCTGCCAGCTTGTTGCTTTATCCAAAGATCCTTGCGTACCAACAATCCCAACTTGGAGTCCATTTGATTCTACTACTACCGATTTTTCATCGAGAAACTGCATCCTGTCGCCAACCAGTCCAATTATCTCTTTTCGCACTTCATTATATTCTTCATTACCAAAACATCCAATTATTGGGAAATCATGACCAAAATGGGTATGTATCGAATCTAGTATTAGGTTATACTCATCAGCTTTCCCACGACTGACCATATCGCCTGCAAAGAGGAATAAATCTGGAGGCTGCAGACTATTCAATGACTGTTTGAATTCAGTCATATATCTTGGACTATGCACATCCGCGACTGCCTGTATCTTCACGATGTTAACATCCTCTGATGTGTGGATTGAGAAGAAAACAAGGATATTAAGTGTTTCAAGTGACAGGATTCATGGCGAAACACGGATGGTGACCTTTGCACTCAACCTCTTTGATCGTTTACATCTCGGTCATGAGGTTATGATAGACAGACTAGTGGAGATGCCAGAGCCGATTGCAGGTGTAACTAGTGGAGAACTTGTCGGAGAAGGCTTGCAGCTTGAAGAGATTATACAGCCGCTTGATGTTCGAGTTGCACGGTTAAAGAATTACTTAGTCAAGACAAAACTGGATGACATAGTTGAAGTAAAACCGCTCTCAAAAAGAGAGGACTTGCTTCAAGTAAAAGAAGAGGTCACCTTCATAATGTACGAAGGGCCTTGCTGTACTGAGATACAATCAGGAGCATTGGCGAAGAGAAAAGAGATTCTTGGATTAACTGATAAAATCGAGTTCCTTAAGCCTGTACGTGCAGATGATGGAGATAAGATTGCATCAGCACGGATTAGATTGGGCCAAATAGATAGATCCGGTCGACGGCTTCGGGGTACTAATGAACCGCCCAGACTACTTCAAATGGATGGGCGATCCCGTCTAAAGTCACCTAAGGGAGATGTCTTTCATATGAAAGAGGGTGCTCCTGAAAAACGAGTAATCGAGAGGATAATGGCAGAATCACCAGCTCAGGTCATTTCAGTAGGAGATGTTACTACGGCCACACTAGTAAAGGAAGGATATACTCCCCACGTGATGATTGTTGATGGAATAACGAAGAGAGGAAGCTATGAGAGTAAATTCTCTGCTGCCATAGAGTTTCTAATATACAATCCAGCTGCTACGATCTATCCGGAAGCCTGGTCAACTATTGCCACAGCAATAGGTAATGAAGAGCCTACACTTGTTAATGTCGACGGCGAAGAAGACTTACTGGGTTTTCCAGCAGTACTCCTTGCGCCAGAAGAATCAGTCATTCTCTATGGTCAACCAGATGTTGGAATTGTATGGGTTCCTGTAAATCAGGAAAATCAGAAACTTGCACGCAGTCTCCTTGAACAGATGTCTATCATCCAATAGATGTAGGATATGTTAACCTAAACCATATGAAATACTTCAGGTATTTTTTCAATGCAATCAGTTGCTACTATGTGTTCTCCCAGTTTACCTGCCGCAAGTTCTCCAGCCATCCCTGAAACGAAAGCGCCTGCAGCGGCAGCTCGGAAGGCATTGGTATGTCGAGAAAGCAGAGATGCAACAATTCCAGTTAAGACATCACCTGTTCCACCGACTGTCATTGCAGGAACCCCTGTTCGATTCAATTTGTAGATGCCAGAGGGATCGGCAATTACATCCACTGGCCCCTTCAGTAAAATTACAGAATTATACTGCTTTGCAGCATCCATTGCTCGGTCTATGCGATTTTCAATATTCTCACTATTTCCCAGATTCACATTCATTATGGTCTTTAGCTCACCCCAATGAGGCGTAAGAACGACCTTACCGGGATTCATCTCAACGTCAGAATGTGCTATTGCTTTGAGACCATCCGCATCAAGAACTAGTGGTTTCTTCAATTCAATAATTTTCTCTACGATTGATTTAACAGCAATCATTGTTTCTGGGTGCAATCCAAGTCCTGGACCAAACGCAATAACATCGTTCTTGCTTATCATCTCAATAGCCGTTCCAACAACATCTGGTTGAAGAATCCGAGCACCTAAACTTGTCACCATGAGGTTTGGGCTATATTCACGGATTGCAGACACAACTGGTTCTGGAACAAGAATGCTAACAAGATCTGAGCCAGTACGAAGTGCTGCCATTCCAGCAAGTGCAGGAGCGCCGGAGTAAACATCACTACCGCCAATGATAAGAATGCGACCTGAGTCTCCTTTCTTTGCAGTCAACTTGCGGGGTCTACTGAAATAAGATAGGTCTCCAGGACCACAGGTGTATGCAGCTTCTCGAGGTATACCTATTGTGACAACACGGTTCGTGCCTGAATAATTTTGGGCAAGCGTCAAACCAGTCTTTGTCGCGTGAAGAGAAACTGTATGGTCAGCGATGACTGCATCTCCATGAATTTCTCCTGTATCTGAATCTATGCCTGTTGGCATATCAATCGAATATTTGATAGCTCTGGACTTGTTGATCGCTTTCACAGCGGTCAAAAGAGGTTCTCTGAGTTTGGAGTGGAGCCCAAATCCCATAAGACCATCAATGATGAAATCGGCATGACCGATAGCTTTGCAGCTCTTTACATCGGTTTCCGTCACAAGGATTGCTTTCTGAATATTGTGGAGATTCTTTAGTATATTCCAGTTTGTAAGTGTGTCCGGATTTGAAATCGTCTTCTCATGACCGAGGAGATAGACATTGACTCTAGCCCCGGCCTCATCCAAGTATCTTGCAGCAACGATGCCATCGCCTCCATTCCCTCCCAGACCACAGAGGATAACAATAGATTTTCCAACGATATCTTCATTCTCAATAATTACACGAGCGACCTCTCGCCCCGCAATTTGCATGAGATAACTATGAGTGACTCCTAGATATGCTGCATTCATCTCAAGAGTTCGCATCTCATCCGTCTTTATTGAATTCTCACTCATCTGCTGCCACACCCATCCAATAGGCACATCAATAGTAATTGACTCGCTATATCAATGCATTTCTTAAAGAGTAAGACTCATTTCAAACATTCTGAGTGAGAATTATAGGACTCTTGCATCATGAGCGATTACTATTCTAAGCGCCTATCATCAAACAAACTAAAACGATGCTACGATCTTGCTCCTCCAAGGGTAAAACAATACTTGCGTGCGGAAGTGGATTATGTCATCGAACACATTCAACAATCGGATGTGGTGATTGAACTTGGATGTGGATATGGACGCGTTTTAAGAGACATCTTGCCTTATTCATCCGTCTCGATTGGAATAGACACTTCATATGAGAGTCTGAGATTTGCTGGTGAGTACATTGGAGGAAGCTCGCGTTGTCATTTATTCCAGTCAGATGCATCCCATCTACCAGTTCATGACAAATCTGTCGACAAAGTAGTCTGTATCCAGAATGGTATCTCAGCTTTCAAGGTGGACGCCCTACGTCTGATTGAGGAGTGTGTTAGAATCACTCGGAAGGGAGGAAGTTGCTTATTCTCTAGCTACTCTGATGAATTTTGGACCCATAGATTAGATTGGTTTAAACTACAGTCAGAAGAGGGACTTGTAGGAGAGATTGATTGGTCTTTGACCTCAGATGGAGTCATCCATTGTAAAGATGGATTCAGGGCAACAACCTTTAGACACGAGGATTTTGAAATGCTTTGTACTCAACTCTGTCTGCAAGCTACCATTTGTGAAGTCGATAGTTCCAGTGTCTTCTGCATCATATCAGTGTAAAACAGATAAGACTATCCCGACAGATAGGCATGAATGCCTCGAGCTGCATTTTTCCCTTGACCCATCGCACTGATTACAGTAGCGGCCCCAGTCACAATATCACCACCCGCAAAGACACCAGGAATAGAAGTCATCCCGGTTTCTTCATTGATGACAATAGTACCCCAGCGAGATACATCGAGTCCAGGAGTGGTGTGTGGTATAATTGGATTGGGTGAATTGCCAATCGCAACAATTACTGTATCAAGATCCATCACGAACTCCGAGTTCTTGATTGGTACAGGTCTCCGTCTTCCCGATTCATCAGGTTCGCCAAGATCCATGCGAATACACTGCATTCCAATAACGTTTCCCGCTTCATCACCAAGTACTTCAGTCGGATTCACTAGGAAATTAAACTGGACACCTTCTTCCTCTGCATGATGCACTTCTTCTGCTCTGGCAGGTAGCTCTTCTCGAGACCGTCTGTATATGATGTTTACTTCACTGGCACCTAGTCGTAGAGAAGTTCGAGCTGCATCCATAGCAACATTTCCGCCACCTATCACGGCTACCTTCTTGCCAATTTTCACAGGAGTGTCATATTCAGGAAACTTGTACCCTTTCATGAGATTAACTCGTGTGAGGAACTCGTTCGCAGAAAAGACTGTGGTCAGGCTCATTCCCTTGATCGGCATGAAATTCGGAGCTCCAGCACCACTTCCGATAAACACTGCTTTGTATCCATCTTCATTCATTAGTTCATGAATGGTTCTAATTTTGCCAATCACGCTATTATATTTGATTTCAACGCCAAGCCGTTTGAGGAAATCAACTTCTGCTGTAACAATCTCTTTTGGCAACCTAAATTCCGGTATTCCATAGATAAGAACACCGCCGGGTTTGTGGAATGCCTCAAATATGGTGACATCATAACCCAAATTGATTAGGTCGCCTGCACATGTTAGCCCAGCAGGTCCAGAACCGATGATTGCAACTTTCTTTCCGATTTTGGGTGGCAATTTAGGAAGTGTTTCTCCCTTTACTCTTGCATAGTCTGCAACAAATCTCTCAAGACGCCCGATTGCTATTGGCTCATTACGAATGCCATAGATACAAGATACTTCGCACTGTGACTCTTGAGGACATACCCGGCCACAAATTGCAGGCAGACTATTTGTTTCCTTGATCTTTGCCGCGGCTTCCATAAACTTGTGCTCTCGAATGAGATTTATGAAATCTTTAATCGGTACTTCCACAGGGCACCCACTGATACATTTTGGATTTCGACATTGCATGCATTTTTCAGCCTCAGCAAGTGCCTGTTCAGCAGAATATCCAAGGGCAACTTCATCAAAATTCCTAATCCTCACGTTTGGAGGCTGTTCAGGAATAGGCACCTTTTTTGTGGGAGGCTTTCGTTCTTTCTTCGGAGCACTTTCTCCCTCATCACTCACTTTGATGCACCTCCAGCTTGACTTGCCCACCTCTTATCAGATTCTGCCTCGTATGTTTTGTAGGCATTGAGTCGTCCCAAAAGCTCATTGAAGTCCACTTGATGGCCATCAAACTCAGGACCATCAACGCACGCAAATTTCATCTGCCCCCCAACAGTCACACGACATGCTCCACACATACCAGTACCGTCTACCATTATACTGTTGAGGCTCACGATTGTTGGAATTTTCTTCGCTTCCGTTGTCTTACTCACGAACTTCATCATAGGAGCAGGTCCTACTGCGAATACTAAATCGATCTGACGATTACTTTGAATCAGTTCAGAAAGGACAGTTGTAACAAAACCATGCACTCCACAAGAACCATCATCTGTGGTCTCATAGAACTCATCACTGATTTTCTCCATCTGCTTTCTATATAGAAGTAGATCCATTGTCCTCGCCCCATTGATTGTTATTAGATAGTTTCCAGCTTCTTTGAACGCTCGAGCGACAGGGTAAACAATTGCGCTTCCACACCCTCCACCGATAGCAACAACAGTTCCGTATTTCTTTTCAGTTTCAGAAGGCCGACCAAGAGGACCAATGAAGTCAAGGATGTAATCACCTTTCTCAAGACTGCCAAGAAGTTTGGTGGTCTTGCCCACCTCTTGGAAGACGATGGTGATTTCGCCCTTCTTTCGATCAAAATCTCCAATCGTAAGCGGAATACGTTCGCCGGTTTCGTTAACACGTATCATCACAAACTGACCAGGTTTGCATACTTTCGCGATATCTGGTGCCCGAACAACCAACATCTTTGTTACAGGATTGAGAACCTGCTTGAAGACAATCTCGTACATCGGAATACACCTCGAGAAGCCCGCTAAAGGACTCCGGGGCATGATTCGCAGCGCTCTTGAGCGCATGAAAAAGGTTTGGGTTGAGGTGCTACGCCAGACTACTGTCTATAGACATTATGTACTTCTTCAATAACTAGCCTTGGAAGATCTTTCACCGTCTTGATTGGATAGACTGACGCTCCAGCCTTTGACATTGCCTGATGAATCTTGGAGGCTCTCGACCCGGTTCCTGCTCCTATATGGAACAGGAAGAGTTTGTGACCTCTTATTGAGAGAGCTTCCACTGTTCCAACCATCTGCTTCCAATTTGAGATTTCTGCATCCGTTATGAGTAAAACCATAACTGCATTATCCGCCTTCTCGCACAATTCAGTAATCTTCCTCACAGGGGCAACAGTACCTCCGCCTTGGTATTCTAATAGAACTCTCTCGATTGATGACCGTTCTTTGGACCAATCTGATGTCTGTACTCCATCAGAGAAGTTTATCGCAGCAACTTTACAACCTCGGCGAAAAGCAAAGTCAATTGCAGCAAAGGACGTTATAAGTGCGGTATGATAATCACCAGATATTGTACGGGTCTTCATTGCCCAGGTCATTGAACCTGAGGAATCTATAACAACCAACATGTCTGGAGGAGAGTCAGGGGACTCGGAACCTATAGTTTCATAACGTTGCCATTTTCTTGTTGAGCGATTTGGAATGAGGATAGGAAAAGCTTGGAGAGACTGTACAATATCAAGCTCTTCCAAGGGATCACCGAGTCTCCAGACTTCGGACGCAAGAGGAATCGAACCCGTTGCCCTGGATGTTTTTACTTCAAATCGAATCGTCTCATACGCCTTAGCACGATACCAAAATCGAATCCAAGCATCTCGCTCAGAGCCAACACCAGCTGTTAGGAAGACACCTTGCAAATCTTCAATATCTCCACCGAGATGTTCAACATCTATAGCAAGGCGCTCCATCTCCTCCTCGCTGTTGGGATTTTTAGCATTATCAAGGCACTTTCTTGCTAAATCGCCATTTCTTGCCTCAATAGGATTTCCCATTATGATATTTACATCGAGAGGTACTGCAACTACTTTCTGGGAACCATCTAGACCTTCTTGTTGAACCTGGATTGAATTTTCTGAAGCAGTACAAAGTAAGTCATCGTCATTTGGTAGCCACTTAGATAATATTTGAGCAATCTTTTCACAAGAAAATGGCCAGCGGTGTTCTTGTCCTATTGTCCCACGTGCAATACGAACTATCTCATTTGAAATATCGAATGTATTCTGGTCAATATCAACAACAGGCGGTATTGGAAACCCCCACATTACTCTATAGCTTGTCACTATCAATTTCCATAAATCGCTATGATTCTGTATCCTTATTGCAGAGTCATAAAGAGAACAGTTGATTCGACTATGAGTTAGAGAAGGAAATCTTCTCAATAGATTTGAGTCTACAACAAGATCCGCAAAGAAATTACACACAAACATTGCATTTGCATCATTGACGTGCTTTCTCGCTGCCGAGTACATTCTCCCATTCATAACGCCATCATATGGACACAAGAGATAATGCTGGATTTCATGGTGACATATGGATGTGAGATATTGAAGAATCTCTTCGTAGCTGAGATAGAGAGGAACTCCAGAAACATTGAGATGAACAGTCCAAGTGTCTGAGTCGATGTAGAAGTAACTAGATACATCCGGGATATTCTCTATTTCAGGTTCTGGAAGTGGAGGATGATAAAAATCTCTGATAGCTTGTGACCAGGCTTGATATGCTACCATGTGAAGTGTATCTTCATCATGAGCCTCACTTCGAATAACATCCATTCTTGCCGCTTCCTAGGACTTTACGTGACCCTCAATTTCATCCTTTAACTTCACTGCTTCACTTCCGCCGGATATCTCTAGAAATACAGATGATTCAGGGGAGTCACCCGTGACGTAGATAACAAGAGTCAATCCATCTACTCTGAGAACCTTTCTTTTGGGCGGAGTCAGTGTTTCTTTTAGTACCGGTGTGAGTTTAGGATACCTGACACCAATAGTTGTCCAAACATCTTGCCATTGTTCAAAAGTTAGTTCAAATTGAGTCAACGTCAATTTATGAAGAGCTTCAGAAACTTGTTTTAACAACATACTCCGATTTGGAAAATCCGTATTGTAAAGAAGCTCTTCATGAATCTTCGCAAGCTGATCAACATCTCGACCCTTTATTCCTTGCTCGATACTTTGAACAGTAGTTACATATCTGGACTTCTTGAGCTCTTTTGCCAACTCAGTATAGTCAAGCTGAACAAGTAAATCACTCTTTGCCATTTCTTTTAGTTGTTCAAGAGAGTCCTTCGATTCATTTCCATGTTTTAATTGTTCTATGATATCAATGGCGGCAGACCTTTGAGCATATCGAGCAGAAGCTAGTTCTACAAGATGCTGTGTGAATGCATAAGCATCACCAAAATAGGGAGCACGTTCAAACTCATCACGCACAAACCTAGTCCTATGCCAGAAGATTAGAGGTGCCAGTGATTTGACGATTTCAATGCTCACTTCATGAGATCCTACGAGCCAAGCTATTGCTTTCGAATATCTATTGAGATCCTTAGCGGCGCGAACACTTAGAGGAATGATTACTTTATTGCATACGCTTTTTGCAGTATTGAAATGACATCCAATACATAATCCAGTTTCCACGGTTAGACCTGATGATTGACTCTTATCGACACGAATACATACACCGAAATCGCGAATTAATGATCTCATGTATTCGGAAGCTTCAGGGGATACTGGTATCTTATCCGCAAGATTCCAGATTGTTAATAGATTCTCCTCTGTCAGCATTGGGGGAACCTGCCATAGTTCATCGAATCCAAACAATCTTTCGTCACGTGAAGCAAGTATCAATTCCAAGTCACTCACAGTTGGCATCGTAATTGGAACAGCTATGCCAAATCTATCAAGGAAGGGGGGACCAATGTCGAAAGTCCCGGAATCCGCAGGATTGAGCGTAGCAAAGAGACAATACTCTTCGCATCTCTTAATCTCATCATAATACTTGACCTCTCCCTCAGCTAGAAGTGATAGTAAAATATTCTGAGAGTGAGGGGTTAGTCGATTCACTTCATCAATGATTTTCCAGAATCCTGTTACAAACGAACGCCACACTACAATCTCAATACCATCCTTAATGAGGGGGCCTGGCTTTAGTGTTGCCACCATCTTCTCTTCAGTTAGCTGTGGATGGCCTCTTAAAATGCTGTTATCAATCTCCTCAAGACTTTTGCCAGTCATCATTCTTCCTAGTATTTTGACGAGAGTTGTCTTTCCTCCTCCGTGTCCGCCAACTAAAAGCATTGCAGACCTTGGCACAAGTGCATTAAGAACACAAGAACCAACTATCAAAGGAATCCGAGTTGTCTTTATTGAATCCTTCTTTCTGCTCGATTCCGTGTATTTGATCTCAAGATCTGTTGAATGAACATAGAGACCTCTACTCTCAACTGTCGTTATTACGCTCTTAACCAATTCTCGAAGTCTATCTGAAGGTGAATTCATTAGTTGCACTGCCTACAGTTCAATTGTCTATAACACTTATGAACCTCTCATTGAAGGGCGCGAAATTATGTCATCTCCGAAGATGTAATATGTCTTCAGGAAAGAGTCGTAAGGGCCAACAAGTGGGGTAGCAAGTTGGGCGAAGAGAGAATCTATGCAGAAGCGGTCACCCTGATTGAACCGGAGAAACAACCTACGAACAGGCTGAGTCAATATTCAGTGGTGACAAAAGCAATCGAATATCATTCACTGATAAATCGTTTTGATAAAGTAAAGAGAAACTTGACTGATACAGGAATGCAATTTGGTGGTAGAGTCCTGCTGATAGGCCCAACAGGAACCGATTTTGAGGCATTTACTCATCATCTTTGTCGAGAGGTGCCACTCAAATTAGTTCGGTTCAGAATGGAGAGAATGCTCTATGAGGTCAAAAGTGGAGCTGATATACTAAGAGTTGGATTTGAGTTTGCGCGGAGAAACTCTCCGACTGCAATGTATATTGAAAAAGTGGAAACAGTTGCCCCTGCGAAAAGTGATCGCTCTGAGGTTCTCCAAGACGAGCTCAAAAGAACGGGATGGGATAGGGAAGAAGTCTTGGTTGTCGCTGCCACGACAAGACCACAGGATATTGATGCAGAACTATTGTCAGCCTTTGATAGGATCTATGTAATCGAGGGCACCTCACTTGAGGATCGTATTCGTATCCTCGAACAGGCATTAAAGGGACGTGAGGACATTGATCCAACGGCTGTAGCAGAGCTTACAGATGGGTGGGGATTCTCAAGTCTTAAACATCTAGCAGTAAGTCTCTTCATGACGGAGAGAAATGAAACAGGACAAATCCCCCGGGATAAAATTGAGGAGTTAATAGCAAATAGTGGTGTAATACCTCTGAACAATCCTCGATACCTTCAGTCTGTTGTAAAATCAACTGGAGGAACATCACGATTAGAAATAGATAGCCTAGATGCAGAATACCCCGATGACTTTCTTGATCAGCTATATCTCATGGCTGTGGGAGAAGACTATTCTGCAACTCAGCGAGTCGTTGAAGTTTTGAATGATGGAATGCCGTTATCGAAGGAAGATAGGGAGATATTGGCAAGGTATCCATTCCTCCTGAGCGGAACTGCTGAAGATAAACTTACGAGGCTATTAAGGGCAAAGAAGAGTAGTGATAGACTACAGAGAATTATGGGTCGTTAACTAGGGGAACATGAGTTGGGTAATATCAGAGCATACATTGAATCAGCAAAATTGGATAATTTCCTGTCATTCTACTCAGGAAGAGTCACCTTCGACAAAGGATTGACCGTCTTGGCAGGTCCAAATGGATCAGGTAAAACTTCCATCTTTCATGCTCTGAAATTTGCATTAGGCTCAAACCAACGAGAAAATCGCTACAATAAATGGAGCGATTTCATCAGACATGGAGCTAGCACTGCAGAAGTCGAAGTGATTGTTAGAATTAACGGTCAAAATAAGAAGTTTCAACGAAAGATAGATAGAGATGGCATACCAAGATCATACGTAGATGGTCGACGAGTCAAAGCCGCTGAGCTTAGGCAAATTGTTCAGACATTCGGTCTTGACACTGATAATCCCTTGGTCTTCATTCCTCAAGAGAGAATTAATGCAGTACGGGATATGGATCCCTATGAGGTGAGAAAGCTTGTTGAAGAGGGAACAGGCCTAGATGTGCTTCGGGATAGAATAATACTCCAAGAAACTGAGGTTGTTCAGAGTCGTCAACGCCTCGCAGCAGCTCTTACCGAATCAAAATCTGTTGAGAGAGAACTCGAGCTTCTTCAGCATGATCTTGATCGACTTGAAAAGAAACGATCACTCCAAGAGCAAGAGAAGTTACTAGAACGAGATTTGAAGTGGGCAACTCTAGTTGATCTGATGGAAAAAATCGATGTCATAAAAACAGAGATTGAAGGAAAAGAAGCTGGGCTTGTATCCATTCTAGAAGAACAAACACAGATACAATCCGAGATTTCTGAGAATGAACGAGAAATAGAGAGTCTTGAAACAAGACTGTCAAATCTTCAAATTGAGCTAGGTCGTGTTGATGCCAAAATCGAAGAGGAAGAACGCAATTTAACTCGTATCGAGGGAGACTCACAAAAACAAGTAGGCGAGTTAAAGCATCTTGAGAAAGAGGTTAATTCGGATACAAGAAATAAAGAGAAACTGCAGGAAGACATCGAGCGTATCAGTTCTACAAAAGAGGAAACCATGGAGAAACAACGTGAACTACGAACATCTCTGCAGAATATAGAGGATGAGCGCACTCAGATTAGAGAGGCATTAGAGGCATTTGCAGAGTGGAATACGAAGAGAGCTGAAACCCATGGAAGATACAAGGCACTCCAAGCAGAGATGGAAGGAAAAGACCTACTCATGCGAAGTGTTAGAGAAAGACTACAGGTTGAGGAAGCAGAATTACAATCAATTGAGAGTAAATGGTCACATGTCTGGTCAGTAATGGAGAAATCTGATGAGAAAGAACTGGTGAAGAAAAAAGGTCAATTAGAGAGGGAGATTGCTACTTTAAATGAAGATAGATTTCGACAGAGTAGTTTGGTTTCACAGCTCCAGAAGGAAATAGATGAGTTAAATGTACGACTTTCTGAAACCTCAAAACGGGTACCTGAAACAGTCAGACAGTTGAAAGAAGCCATTAATGAACATAAATTAGGCTCTGTGACAGGCCCTCTCATTGAACTATTTAGTGCAGACGATTCTATTGCCTCGGCAATTGAAGCTGTTATTCCGGACAACATGACTCTTGCTTTCATAGTAACTGACGAAACAGACTTTCAAATCCTTCAGAAACTCAGGGATAATGTTGAGGCGCCTTCTCCTCTAATTCTATTGAAGGCAAAAGAAAAACAGCTTGAACGTCCAATTATACAAAGTGTGGCTGGTGTAGAAGGTTGGCTCTGGGACAAATTGAACATCGATGACGAAACCCAAAAGCTTCTTCGGCAAGCAATTGGTGATTTTGTGTTAACCAAGAGTGCCAAGTCAGCAACACGTCTTGCATCAAAAGAAAATATCAAAGCGGTTTCGATTGATGGGCATGTAATTATTCCTTATGAAGGTAAGATAGTCAGTAATCCTAAGATAATTCCATCAGGTATGATCTCAACTGCACCTCTCCAGTCACGTCTTTCTAGAGCCATCAAAGATCTCGCTGTGGCTAAAAAACATGTTACAGATATTATGGTAAATCTTGACAATCTAACGAATCAGAGAGAAGAAGTTCTTGACCTACTAAGTCAGATGACTCGATGGAGCGGCACATGGGAAAGACGAGGAAAACTAATTGCAAGTATTCCAGAACAAGAAGAAAGACTCGTCGCTCTCGATGAAGAACTAAAGGTACTGCATGGGGAGTTAGAAAACTCAGAGAAGGAGCTTAGAAAACTCGATAACATCCAGCCGCCTGAACGAAGCAGACTTATCGGACAAGACTCTGCGCTTCGTATTAAACACCGCCAACTTCAAACGGATCTCACTAAAATTGACTCCAGAGCTAATGCAGCTGAGCGAGATGAGGAACTGAAGCGTCGGGAGCTAAAACAACTAATAGAAAATATCACTATGCTTACACATAGCCTAAATGAGTTACGAACAGAAATCATGGAGTCAAAGAATGCGGCTTCAGGTATTCTTGAAAAGATCGAAGCGATGAAAATTAGTCAGGAAGAAATGCAAAACCAAAAGAAAATTCTCCTTGGAGAAATGGGCAATTTAAAAGATGCAAACCGGGAAATGAGCGGGAAGATAGTGGAGTTCAACCTCATCATCAAGGAAAGGAAACTTCAGGTATTGCAGTCCAAGAGACACCTCACGAACATGGAATATGAGCTGGAGAACATAGAACGAGATGTTGAAGGAATCACGCGACCAGAAAAAGTTAGACCCCTCGAACAGGTCAGGAACGAGCTTGTAAAACTTCGATATATCCTTGATGACTACCAGGATGTATCTGAAAGTGTAGCACATACTGAAACGCAACTCAAGGGGAGATTGGCAACTCTCATCGGGAGTGTAAAAGAACTCCAGGAAGAACTTGATGAGGCGGAGTCTGCAGTTGAGAATATTCAGGAACAATATCATAATGGAATGAATGAAACCCTGCGTTATGTCGAAAAGAATGTTAACGAGGTTCTTGGAAGTGTTCAGTTCCCTGGAAGTGTTCGTTTTGAACTCGCATTGAGAGAGGGTAATTATGGTGTTGAGTTCAAATCAAGGATAAAAGCAGAGGGATTTGGAGACATAAGCGCAGGTTCTGGTGGGGAACGCTCTCTCATCGCAATATCATTAATCCTTGCCCTCCAAAGATTCAACCCAGCGCCGGTATATGTCTTAGATGAGGTTGATACATTCCTTGACGCTACGAATACTGAGCTAGTAAGCCGTCTCTTTCACGACGCATCACGTAGAAGCCAGTTTGTTCTCCTCACACCAGCAAAGAGCACTCATCTTCTAAAGCACGCTGACAAAATACTCGGGATCGTTTCGCCAAATGGTGTGGAACCCTCTATAATAATCGAGAGTCCTAAATTCAAAGGAAAAGAGGAGGGACAGAACAATTGAATGAGAAGAACACTCTTGAGGAGCGTGTTTTTAAAATCGTACAGGCGGCTCGTTCAGGAGAGATAGATCCACTTGAACTTCGACTATCTGAATCGTACAGAGAGTTGAAGGAGCTCGTAGCCAAGATAGATAATAGGCTTGATATTGACGAGATGCTGAATGAGGTCTTGGGAGTCAAGGTCAGTCGTGTACAAGAATTGGCACGAGTTATTGCATCACCAGAGGTCTATGTAGCTCTTCTGAAAGAGAAATCAGCCCGGGATCTAGCCAAATTATTGATACAGAGGCAACCTGTCGTCATTGGTCATCTCGAGCGTGATTCACTAAACGGTTCACTAGACAGAATCGTTCAGTTAATTGATGCAATGTCCCGCGAACCACCAGATGATCAAGTACCGAAAATGACCGGTCTTCCAAATGGATATGCATTCGAAACGGAGGATGCTGTCTTTATCGAGGATCTCGAGAAATTTCTTGAGACGATTCCTCTAGAGGGGAAAGTCATCTTTGATGCCATCATAGACACTGATGAACTCGATTTGTTTCTAAAGTACTTTCTATATGTCATCATTCTTGTGTCGAGTGGACGTCTACTCTACAATCCTGCAACCCGCCAACTATGGAAACCTCTTGTACCTGAAGCCACATAATTGGTAAAGTTCTTTGCATCAGATGAGTGTTCAGTCAAAGAAACAAGCTGAAGTGCACTTGGAATTTCAGGCAACAGCCTCAGCTTGAAGTAAACTCGTGATTTCTATTGGTTCTTCATTTTCTTTTGGTAGTTGAGAATGCAACTTGAGTTTAGCTACTGCTAGGAAGCCTAGTAATGAAACCACCACAAGGGCCGTAGCTGCAGCGATGAAAGGAGGACTAGTAGAACCGACAGCTTCAGCCCAAACTCCTCCAATCCCCATCCCAATGACTTGGACAGCTGTAAAGGCAACATTGAGAAGAGCAAACACACGACCACGAAGCTCGTCCTCAACCAGCTCTTGTATTAATACAGTGAGAGGGATGTTCAAGATAACATCTACAGCACCAATCATTGCCCATGAAAGCAAAACAGTTACGAAGTCAAAAGCTAGAGCCATCGCAAAGACACCAATACCAGCTAGAAGTCCTGCAAATGCAATCAGATAGAGTGGCTTCTCGAGCTTCTTCTTCCTACTCAGGTAAATTGCTGCTATTGCTCCTGTTCCTGCTCCTGCACTCAGAAGAAAACCGATTTGAGTTGATCCAAGTCCTAGTTCACCCTCAAAAAATGGCATTAATAGTGCATTAAGGATACCCGATGATACTGCTAGCATCATCGCAAACACAAAGAGAAATGAGAGGATTGCATTTCCTATGACATAACGACCACCCTGAATAATCTGTCCTCGTAATGACTCGTGTTCGATTTGATGTCTCTTGGGTCTAAGATCTGTGGCAATTCCATGAAGTGCAATAGCTGATAAAGCAAACGTCATTGATGTGACTGCAAAGGCTAGAAAATAATTGGGAGCAAGGAGCGCAACAAGAATACCTCCGAGTGGCGGAACAACTAACTGAACAACTTGGAATGTCATCTGAGATAGAGAGTTGGCTGCAACTAATTCATCGCCCTCGACAAGATTAGGAATAGATGCGCTCCTTGCTGGGAAGAACCATGCATTTGCGGTTGCATAGATAAATGTCAATATGTAAACCCAATAAATTGTGGGAATAAAGGATGGGAAGTAAATTGTAAGTGGAATCATGAGGATAGCTATAGCTCTAACAATATCTGATACAATCATGATTTTCTTTCGATTCCAAAGATCAACATATACTCCAACAAAACCAGCGAATACAACGATAGGCAAAACTTCCATCATTGTTAGTATCGCCATTGCCAGAGCTGAACCGGTTAGGTCGTACGCATAGAACAAAAGCGCAAGGGCTGAAATTGCTGTGCCAATATTAGAAACAAATTGACCCGACCATAATCTTGAGAAATCTCGGTGACCAAGTACAGCACGAAATCCTATTGGTCGTTTTTCTCCACTGACATCTTCAATAATTTGTGTTTCCATCACAAATATTATCTCCTGAAATATGCCCAGGCAATCGCTTCAGTTGAGATTGTGGGCTTCGATTTGTTCAAGATGCGAGGAGTTGGATTGATGATTGTCGGGATCATATTTTCAACTCCGAAATTGGATATTATTGAAAATGAAGGAGTCCTTCGATTGAACTTGGACTGACCTGTTTTCCTTCGTGACGGAAAGAATGATTGAATTATTTGTTAGCTTCATCATTGTTCACATCTCGTTATACGGTGGTCACAGGTAATGCGGTTTCTGAGACTAACTGACCATTCTTATGACCACTAGGTGACCATCGACTGACAAGGTCGGGATCAGAAAGGAGCCAGAAGGTCTGTCGCTCAGAGGTTATCAATAGGATCTACCTCTTGAAAGTCAAGTAAGCATAGGTCAGAGCATCTGTTGAGAGAGTCTTGTTTTGCTTGTACTTCTGAAGGATTCGGTAGTTTGTTGCTAGAGCCATAGTTGTTTTACCTCCTGTAGAGATATGCGTATGCTACAGCCTCGGTGGAGAGGGGATTGCGATCGTGCTTGTGCACGCGTTCAGTTCGGTTGTTAGTTGTCAGAGCCATAATAGTTCACAAGAAATACTGCTCAGAATTAGTATATATAGCGAAGCCACTTCTGAGGGACACAAGATGAAGTCACAAGATGTGACTATCTCTAGAGCGCGCTAATATCTTCGGAGGTCATACTTTATACCGGATGATTCTGAGAGGATCTAGAAATGAACGAGTATGCAGTGCTTGTTAAACTTCTAACAAGAACAGGAACACCCATTGGAGCAAGCATTGAGGACATGCTCGATGCCCTTGGGCTCCCCGAAGAGCCAGGGCGGCACATTCTTTTCAAAAAATTAAGCGGCCTTCATACTAGACTCAAACCTATCGGTCTGTACATCAAACATAATCCAGTATCAGGAGTCTTCTACCTTGATACTTTAAATGATGCTGCTATTGCCCATGAAAACACTGCGCTGCCTGATAGACTAGCTGCGACACTTCTCATTGTCATCACACTTGCATACCAAGAGGGAGGATGGGTCAGCATTGACAGAGTACGAGAGTTCAGAAAGAAGGCTTTGCAGGGCGTTATGGTAGACCTTCGCGAACTTCAAAATCAGGGCTATGTCGAGATTGAGCAGGATAAGAAGCGAGTTAGGCTTGGAACTAGAGTGCCTTTTGAGATCGATTATGAGGCATTCTTCAAGGAACTTACAGAGAATTAGAGCTTCATAAAAAAGATGGTGGCTTCGTTAGTTTTATCAGTAGTCAACAGCGACTCATAATTGGTTAGAATTATGTCCCACAGGCGTTCACTTCGATTTTCACAGTCGACCTGCCCAGTATGCGGGGGCAAAGAAGTCGCTCGAGATGACCTAAAAGGAGACCTTCTTTGCACCAACTGCGGACATATTGTTACCCGAACTGAGTCAAGATCTGTTGGTAAGTTCGACATAGCTCAGCATCTTAAAAGAAACGGAAAGATGACTTTCCCAAGACTAAAGGAAGTTACCGGAGCCTCTGATGACAAGCTCTTTGGTGTTCTCTCCGGTATGGAGAGCATGGATCTCGTCACACAGCTAGCTGGACAATATTCCTTGACAAAGAAAGGGCAAAGATGGTACCGTCAGAGACTGGGTCAAGAATGGGGATACTGAAATAAGAGATGCATCCCCTCAACCTTAGTGGTAACTATATTTACATGCAATCCACAATTTTATTGTGCTAATTTTTACCGTTTGAAATAGATTTATTAAACTCTGTTTTGAGTATCTAGTAGGGTTCGATTCGTTGAATTCTTAGTTCTTCAATCTCCCTCCTAACCACGCGATGTGCTGCGAGAGCAGTACCTTTGATTTCGAATCGAATCCTTTCATTCTCTCTTTTCTGATTGTATTTTGTGTATTCGTTCATAAAAACCACAAATGAGTGTTTACTCAAAGTTAATTATTCCAAATGTACCTAACTAAATGTTTAATATACGTTCGGATGGAAACTCTATTAGGGCTTGGAACAGAGAGCTTCAAACTCCCCTCCTAACCACGCGAATATTCCTATATCCAAAACCCAAACCCAAAAAACTGGTGTCTGGATGGTTGTAGGAACCTACTTTCCCTAGATTTTTCTCTGAACCAGGCCCGTATTCCTTCTTAATTTTAAACCGTCTTCTTCGAGATAATCAAGTTTGGACCATCAATTTTGACGGGCATCTCAGGAGGCAAATCTAGAAGCCAATCCTCTAGCTCTTCAGGACTCTTGAACCGAAGTAGAATTCCCAATCTATCGAGTGGCAGGGTCTCATAACGGGTCATGATTTTCTTCATCTGAACCATTCGGAACGCTTCCAGTTCTGCTTTGGCTTCTTCCGCTAACTCCTTTGTTTTATCAAACCACGGACTATCACGTTCGAACTCCCATATTTCAACGAGCCCCTCCATCGAACCTGTAACGACATATCTCTCATCAGGGGAAACAACCAACGCATGAACATTCTCAGTGTGTGTAACATCAGCTATGAGCACACCGCCGCGGAGAACCCAAACTCGGACTGTACCATCTGATGAACCAGTAATAAAATGCTGACCATCATTCGTAATGTGAATCGAGAGAATTGGAGCTCGATGACCTGTCATAGTTTTGAGTAGCGTGCCGGTTTCAAGATCCCACAGGTACACAGTGCCATCCTGATCACCTGTGAGAATATAGCGAGAATCAGCAGTCATAGACAAAGCTGTCACATGACCTTTATGCCCCTTAAGGGTTCTAAGGAGTACACCCAGCTCGAAGTCCCAGATCCAGGCGATACCAGGATCTCTGTTACCTGGCACTCGTTTGCTCCCTGAAATTAAGTACCGTCCATCAGGACTGACAAGCATCGAATATATGCCGCGTTCATGATCTGATGTGCGAAGAAGAATCCCTCGATCAACATCCCAGTATCTTGCTAGTCCATCATCTCCTCCAGTGACAATATACCTCTGATCAGGACTGATAGCTATTGCTGTGACATGAACAGAGTTTGGCGCGAGCGATCTGATTAACTCATGATTCTCCAAATCCCAGATCTTAACAGCGAGGTCCTTGTCAGCAATGGAAACAAGACGTTTTCCATCGGGCATCACAGCAAGGCTGTATACAGGCCCGTTATGGCCTAGGAATTTATGAATCTCTTTTCCTGATGCAAAATCCCAAAGACGAATACTTGTATCCTGACCACCCGATATTATTGTCTGACCATCTGGCGTTATAGCTAAAGACCAAACCGTGAACTCGTGCCCTTCCATTTGACAACTAGGTGTCATCTCATTAACCAAATATATTCTCCCTCAGCGCAGCTTGTGACCTTCTTAATAGAATGAATGAACAAAAGTTTGTCGTTTCCTCGGAGGATATAAGAAAAAGAGAGGGACGGTGGCAGATTGTGCCACCGCATCAATAATGCATTCGGACTAGACGACTTCAGTGTGCACTTTTTGTTCCATGCCGAAGTCAGCTGGCTTCATACTCTTACGAAGTGCCCAGAGTGTTACAGCAAACAGTATGATGAGAGCAAAAACAGCAACGTAGGTCATTGTTGCAGATACTGTTGTTTCTAGCATGACCAGAAGTGGAGCCAAAATCAAAGCCAAGAGATTGACTACTTTGATCATAGGATTAAGAGCTGGCCCTGCAGTGTCCTTGAGAGGATCACCTACGGTATCCCCAACAACACCACACTTGTGACGTTCTGAGCCCTTTCCAGTATTGCCTGCTGGGTTCCTAGGCTCATCCTCGATAGCCTTCTTTGCATTGTCCCAAGCACCACCAGTATTGGACATGTACACTGCTAGGAGCTGACCCGATACGATGATACCTCCGAGGAAACCTCCGAGTGCGGCTACACCAAACAAGATACCAACAATGAGAGGTATCGAAACGGTAATTGCAGCCAAGGAGATAAGTTCCTTCTGAGCCGCAGTAGTCGAGATATCTACAGCTCTATCATAGTCAGGCTTGACAGTGCCTTCAAGAATACCAGGTATTCTGAATTGTCTGCGAACCTCTATGACCATTTGACCAGCGGCTCTTGTAACAGCCTTGATATTGACTGCGGAGAATAACCATGGTAGGGCGGCACCTAGCAGAAGCCCGGAGAATACTCTTGGGTCATCAAGGAATAGGTGTTCCAAACCAAGTGGTTGAAGAGCTACGACGACAAAGCTATCGAAGAGACTAACAGCAGCAATCACTGCTGAAGCAATAGCTACTCCCTTGGTAATCGCTTTGGTAGTATTTCCAACTGCATCAAGTTCAGCCATGACCTTCTGTGACTCCTTATCGAAGTCACCAGGAGAGAGCTCACCAATACCTGCAGCATTATCACTGATAGGACCGTATGAATCCATAGCAACATTATTGCCTGTGTGTGATAACATTCCAATACCAATCAATGCAATACCGTAAAGTGTCCATAGATTGCCCTCAACTCCGACAACGAAGAAGGGAGCAAATATAGCAGCTACTCCTGGGAGGAATAAGACTGTAGCAATACCAAAGGTTGAAACTATTACGACTAGTGCAGCAACTGTTGATTCATAGCCAGCAACAACACCGGAGAGAATGAAAGTTGCTGTACCAGTGTCAGCAGATTTGACAATCTCCTGAACTGGAGGTTTTCTAAGGGATGTGAAGTAACTTGTAATTGGATTGAATGAAACAGCTAGCATTACACCGACCGCAATAAGAATCCCGAACCTGAGGTCTCCAACATAGAACCATGATAATATCAGGGTCAGGCAGATTGTAAAGATGCTGGAAGCTTCATAGGAGAGGAACATTGCTTTTTCAGCATAAACTGCTCGTTTCTTCAACAGTCTTGGCCAGACTGGGACCATTACGGTTCCGATCATTGATGATATCACACCTACAGCTCTGACGAAGAGTGGAAAAACAACAACTGCAAGTGCTCCACCAGGAAGCATTGGAAAGACGCCATCAACTGTTTCAAGATACAATACAATAGCAAGGATGAGGGATGACACAATGGTTACTTCGTATGACTCAAAAATGTCAGCAGCCATACCAGCACAGTCGCCTACATTGTCTCCAACGAGGTCTGCAATAACCGCAGCATTTCTTGGGTCATCTTCAGGAAGCCCCTGCTCAACTTTACCAACAAGATCTGCTCCAACATCGGCGGCCTTTGTGTAAATACCACCACCAACTCTCATGAAGAGAGCAAGAAGCGTACCACCCAGACCAAAGCCGAGAAGCGCATCAGGCGCTGCAATTCCGTAGATGATGAAAATGATAGTACCACCTAACAGACCAAGTCCATCAGTCAGCATTCCTGTAAAAGTACCACCTCGATAGGATATCGTTAGGGCTCTATTGTACCTGTTTTCTCCTTCACGTGTAGCTTGTGCAACTCGAATGTTGGACTCGACAGCAATACGCATGCCAAGTTGACCGACAATCAGTGAGAAGCTTGCACCAAGAATAAAGGCTAACGAACGACCAACGCCGACAATTATGCGGCCGGCCGCTGTATCACCGAATAAGACTTCAGTACCTCTTTCTGGTGTTGTTATGTAAACGGTGAAAAAGAGAAGGATAGATAGCACAATCAATATCGGAACAATGGTCTTCAATTGCCTGTGCAAATATGACAATGCACCTTCTCTTATGCCGTTCCAAACTCTCTGCATCTGCTCAGTACCTTTGTCCTGTGACAGAACACCTTTCCTGAGCCACCAAGCGTACACGAGACTTACGATTGCTGCTGCGATAACTGTCAGTATCATTAACTGCTCAATCAACAGCATTCCTGCGAATGTCTCGAATAACTGCATTTTATCGTTCACCATCCCGTCTATCTGGATGCTAGTGACTTTGAAGCATCATGACGCATGCCTAGATACCGGTATGAATTTAGGGAGTGGCGAAAAAAAGTGACTCTTAAGGGTATCCTTCAAGCACATATTATACAGACACTACACAAAACTTCTAGCCTGCAGTTTTGTTGAATCATTCAACTCCCAGAATCTTGCGATTCTCAGAAATGTCTTCATAGCTTTTTCACTCTGCACCAAGCCGACCTCGAATTAAGGCTGTCTAATCCCACTATTTGTTCATTAATTGCGTGCAGCTGTAGAAGAGGAGATAAGCATCCAATGTGATGTCAATGAATAGTGCATTTGGTGAACAAACATCAAGATGTCATCTGATGCATTGTTCTTGTTAAGAATGTGGGATTTTTATGATACAATGTCGCAGATGTAAAAAGAAGATTAAAGGAGAACCAACCTATGTAGGTTCTTCACGCCGACCCTACTGCAAGGCTTGCGCAGGAAAAGTAACTGAATAGTCCAGCTATTAATAAATTAATAAATGGAAGAAACAGGTGTTCGAGGAATCCTTAACACCTTCTGATTTATTACCAAGTTATGGTTGATTCGAAGGAAAACCAAAGGAATTGAAGACACCTGTCCATATTGATGATGCTTTGAGAAAGAAGTAACAAGGATACAAGAAGGACTGAGTGAAGAGTCCGAGGGAGTTGGATGTCTATTATAGTATCGGTAAAAGCTGAACACATACTTACGCACCTTGCTGGTGATGATTTTGTTACCGCGTATGGCAAAGAGCCTACAATGAGACATCATGTGATTGTGAAGATAGCATCTGAGAGTGGAGAAATCGGATTCGGAGAAGCATGCCCGCTCCCCTTTACAAAAGATGATGACCCCGTTCGAATAAAAAGCGAGATTGATGACCAACTGGCTTTGTATCTCATTGGGAAGGATGCACTTAATCAAGAAGTCTACCGCGACTTGACTGAAATATTTCCAAATGTCAGCGGAACTGCAAGAACAGGAGTCGATCTTGCGCTGTATGATTTGGCAGGAAAAATACAATGTGTACCAGCGTACCAACTCCTTGGAGGATTATATCGGGATCATGTTGAGGTCGCCGAGGCGATTGGAATAGGTTCCCCAGAATCAGTTGCCAATGAAGCCATAAAACAGGTAAGTCTAGGAATAAAAACAGTCAAGGTAAAAGTTGGATTGGATGTTGAACGAGATATCAAAATGTTGAGTCTTTTGAGGGATACTGTGGGAGATACCATGAAGATTCGAGCAGATGCCAACACCGGATATTCATTTCAGCAAGCCGTCAGAGTGCTTAGAGAGGCAGAAAAAATTGGAATTGAGTATATGGAGCAGCCTCTAGCTGTTGATGATTATAATGGACTCCGCCAACTGAGGAAATCGAGCAACGTTCCCATAATGGTTGACGAGTCCTTGTATACATTTGAAGATGCAAATAAACTAGTTCAAAACAAAGCAGCAGACATGTTCGGATTGAAGCTGATGAAGCATGGTGGAATTTACCAGTCGAAACGAATTTCTATGCTTGCTGAAGAGAATGGTATTGAATGCGTTTTCATTAGTCCCTGGGAAACTCAAATTGGAATAGCAGCTGCAGTACATTTGATTTTATCAGGTGCAAATTTTAATCTCGCTCATGAGATTGGTCCAGGAGCCTTAAAGGATGATCCATTCAAAGGGCTTGTGTATAGTAGAGGTAGATATCTTCCTACACACAACCCCGGATTCGGAATAGAATAGCGACAGAAAAGATGGTGGGTGATGCGAGATTTGTTCTGTGAGAATTCCCTATTTGTTTGAACGCGCAATCTCATAGAAAAGCCGGTAGACGGATGAGTTTAGTTAATCATCATGTATACTATTTGTATACAAAAAGCATACAAAAGACCTATATAAAGGCCTCCTGCTCATATTACTTAAAATCCATGGTAGCATAGATAAAATTGACAGAAGGTAATGTGATTTCAGGTTACACCAAACCTGGCTTTGAATCTGTGCAAGAGGCATTTATTGAGAACTTTGAGCTCCGTAATGAACTGGGCGCCGCTTGTTGCATCTACTACCAAGGAGAAAAGGTAGTCGACTTGTGGGGTGGTATCAGGAATGAAGCCACTGGAGAGCCTTGGGAAGAAGATACAATGGTGCTTGTGTGGTCGACAACGAAGGGATTATCAGCTCTTACAATGGCACTTGCTCATTCGCAGGGATTATTTGACTACGATGAGCCTGTTTCTAAGTATTGGCCTGAATTTGCTCAACAGGGCAAGGAGAAAATTACAATCCGGCAGTTGTTTGCACACCAGGCTGGACTTGTTGCATTTGATGAACTCGGCGACAAGGAAGTCATTGCGAATATGGACCGCCTAGCAACGATCCTAGCCAGACAGAAACCAGCATGGAAGCCAGGAACACGACATGGATACCATGCTCTGACTCTAGGTTTCTACCAGAGCGAACTTTTACGCCGTGTTGATCCCAAAGGTCGTAGTCTAGGGAAATTTTTCCAGGATGAAATCGCCACTCCACTAGGCCTTGACTTCTACATTCGACTTCCTGAAGATATTCCAAATACTAGACTTGCTACTCTAAGGGCACCCAAATTCGGTATTTCAGCCATGCGCACTGCGCCAGTCAGGTTTATTCTTGCAGCAATTAATCCACGATCAATGGCCCGTCGTTCGTTAGTGGGAACTGAGTTTTGTCTGGATGAAGATCGTATCTATACCCGAAATTATGAAGTTCCTTCAGGAGGAGGAGTAGGAACAGCTCGTGCAATAGCTCATGCATACGGTGTCTTCGCAGCAGGCGGAAAGGAGCTCGGGCTGCGAGAGGAAACGCTTCAGGAACTAAAGGCCCCACCTGTAGCTCCACTGCATGGATTTCGAGATGTGGCCTTAAAGACAAATACATGCTACTCGCTTGGTTTTTCAAGATCCCTTCCGAAGGATCCATTCCGTCCCGCCAGCGCGTATGGGATGCCAGGGACAGGAGGTTCATTTGGATTTGCAGACCCACAATATGAGATAGGATATGGATATGTCCTCAACGGATTTGGTACATCGTTTCCAACGGATCCAAGAAGCAACGCTCTGTGTGCAGCAATGTATCGCTCAATTGGGGTAACAGATCTGTACTCGGATTTGTGACAGGAACCATGCGCTAGCAACCGGTCGGATTAAGATGGTAGAAACAACGAAGAGATTGCGAAAGCTCTCATTCATCTGTGGGATTCTCTCTTCGCTTCTGTATTTCTGTGCTGATATACTCGGAGGCATGATTTGGGGTAACTATGATTTTACAACTCAATATATTAGTGAGCTAAGTGCCATCGATGCTTCTTCAAGATCATTCGTTGTTTCGTTGTATATCTTGTATAATATTATTGTAATCCCATTTGCATTAGGAGTATTGAGATTTGCTGGCAGAAAACGAGTTCTGCGCATAACTGGAGGTATGCTTATTGGATACATAGCCACTGGCTTGGCAGGATTATTCTTCCCAATGGATCCCAGTGGGACCGCAACAACCTTTACCAACATTATGCACCAGATTTTCGCTGGTGTGATTGTTTTCTTCATTTTGCTATCACTAGGGTTTGGAGCTGCTGCATTCGCAACGTGGTTCCGCTACTATTCGATTGGAATTATTCTAGTATACCTCGTACTGGGGGCTTTGCCCTTCTTGAGTGTTGTCCAATTTGAAGCTGGTCAGCCAATACCCTGGGTCGGGCTTGTGGAACGCATGATGGTCTATGGCTATGTGCTATGGGTGTCAGTACTATCCCTTGTCCTCATGCGTATGGTAAGGGACGAAACTCAATTGACAGCAGCAATATCCAATTAATCGGTCAATGCAATCTGTAGCAGAAGGGAATTATCGCAGCGTAGATGTGCATCTTTATTTAGATGCAAAATTCGAATCGGTTGGAAGACAATCGACATTCGCGTGTGTGTCGATTGAGGAGAAAACTTTCTAGCCGGTGAAAAAGTATGAAGAATTTTAGAGTTGTCTTCTTGACTTCGCTATTAGTCACACTCCTTTTGAATGGAATTATTGGAAGTGTTGCGAGTACTACATTAAATCAAAGCGTAGAACTCAAAGAAATAGGACAATTGGATACCAATGGGTGGGCTGCTAATGTACAGGTGCAAGATAATATTGCATATGTTTCTGATACAATAACTGGCCTGCACATCATCAATATTTCTAATCCTCAAAATCCAACTGAGTTAGGGCAGTATAATGAGGATGTCGCCGAGCTTCATGAAATGCTAGTTGATGGAAACCTAGTGTATCTCGCAGATTACACTTATGGTTTCAAAATCCTCAATATTTCTGATCCCAAGAATCCTACACTTGAGAGTTATTTCCACGATGGGGGAGAAGTTGGTAGATTCGAGATTGCTGGAAACCTCGTCTTCATAGTTGATTTTGTTTCGGGACTGGAAATTATCAACATCAGTGATCTTACGAATCTTACAGAACTTGTTCAGTACAATACAGACATCAATTACATGTACAATATTGAAATAAACAATGATTTGGCTTATGTTTCAAATTTCATTTCTAGCACTGAATCAAAAATTAAAATCCTAAATATTTCGGATATATACTCTATTGATGAAATAGCAGAGTACACAATTGCTGGCGAACCTTTTACAATCGAATTCACTGGAGATATTGCCTATTCAGTGTGTTCGTTTGGTGGTGTAAAAATTTTCAACATTAGCAATCCACTTTCTTTGCACGAATTGGGTAGTTATGATGATGGTGGAAATGCTGTTGCAATAGATTTCTATGAAGGATATGCGATTATCGCTGATCGTGATGATGGGGTGGAAGTTCTTGATGTTTCTACTCCTACCGCACCAATTGAAATTGCTGGTTATCTCGATGGAGGAAGTGCGGCAGGAGTTCATGTCGTTGGCAACCTGATATATGTGGCTGATGGAGAAAATGGTCTTGAAATCCTTCAAATCGAAATCAACACAACAGGTACAACTACACCAGACATAACAAGCATCCTCTTAATTGTGAGTGCAGCGGGAATCATTGTGATTATTGTAGTAGTAGTGAAAAGGAGAGAGAGTTGAAATCAAAGAAGGGTGAATAATAAGGTCTGAAGAGCTGATGCCACAAGTCACCTCCGAAGATACATAAGATGTGGAATTTCCCGCAGGAATGAATCGACATCAGCCAGATACTCGATATTCACATGCAAATAAGCAATTGTAATGGCTTTTTTTGTGTGTCTGATTTCTAGTCATAAAACAAGAATGATGATAATTTGGTGGACCGGGCGAGATTTGAACTCGAGATATTCTCTACGCAATTTGATTGAACCAAAACCAAAAAAGACTATTTTCACAATATATCAATTGGAGAGTTCATTAGTTGAAGAGGTGCATATATCGAGAATATGGAAATCTACTGATAACCATTGGTTTGGCACTATTTCTAACCTACATTATCATCGTTTCCTATTGGCTCAGAGATCCAATTACATTTTCAAGACCCTCGTATACTAATGATCCTCGTACATTTGTCATTCGTAGTTTCTTTCCACTTGGTCTCACCTTTACTTGCGGTGGAGTAGTCATTCGGACAATGTACAGAGAGGGAATTCTATTTCTGACCAGAGCTGATGAACCCATACATTCTGGTAAACCTTGGTACAAAGGATCTGAATCAGGATTGTTCATAACCTCTTGCGGGCTTGTCGTTTCTACAAATGAAATGTCAAATGCTACAGCTCATGCAGGATATAGGATTGTTTCGGTGAAATGTGCTACCCATGGGGATTGTGTTGTCAAAGAGGGAAAAGATGTATTGGATAGTGCTTCCACTCACAGATCCTGGTAAAATGAAGAAAATGGTGGACCGGGCGAGATTTGAACTCGCGGCCTCATGGATGCAAACCATGCGATCTGCCGGGCTAATCTACCGGCCCACTGATAATGAGGAGTCAATTATTGAGTGTTTTAACCCTTACGCTCTGATATGTCCTCACGCAGGGTGTCGAGCCATAAGGGGGCTCCCTTCAGCAGAGATGCTTGTTCAGGGGTGAGCTCCTCATACTTGACCAGAGTCATGTCATCGGGCAGGATTCCACTGACTCCAGCAGGATCCTCCATCACTAGTGTGAAGGGTAGCTCACCGCGAAGTGCAGCTTTCATCTCTTCGAGTATCTCGGATGCGCGCATTCGCTCTTCTTCAAGTTCAGCGAATCCGCCCGCAGTTTCAACCACAGCACGCACTCTGAATAAAAGACCTTCAACATTGGAAATAAAAGCATCAGCCGCAGGACCAGGTTCTACATCGATTCCCCACTCAAGAAAACGATAGGTACAGGAGCTAGAGCGAACTACTCTTACATTTAGAAGTGATACATCGTCGACATATAATGTGAATCGCGAAGGGTTTCTCTGCTCAGCTGAAAACACATCATTATGACTAAATCCGCAAGCAGGACAATGGACCATAAACATAGCAAGCTCATTGAAGAAGGGAACGCTATAGAGCATAGAACGCACTTCAAGCTCACCCATATCACATACTGGACATTTGGATGTATTCTCATTTTCCGATGACATCATGACCCGAAAAACCTGAAACTGGTTGTCCTATAAGCCTGACCATCTAGCAGTATAAACCTAAGATAGATACTTTGGGATATATCACTATAATACTCAAAAGCAAGCAGGAACTAGTTATGGCAGTGCACGCCCGCACAACGTGATAGTCTATAAGAGATGTCAGACTAGAAGAGAATAGGCAAAGAGAGAGGAATCACCCAATGGAAATAAACAGTATCTACATCATCAAACGCGATACTGGGGTGTGTATGTATCATAAGGATTTCACAGGTTCAGGATTTGACCCCCAACTCCTCTCTTCGTTCCTTGTAGCAATGACATCATTCTTTGACGAGGCTACGCGTTCGCTCAAGTCCCAAGCACGTGCATTCGAGGGCATAGATTATACGATTGTCGTTGAGTTTGGAGACTGGACGCTAGGTGCGGTTTCAACTACAATTGATAATCAGCATGTTAGGAATAAACTCAAACGAACTGTAAGAAAATTTGAAGAACAATTTGCTGTTTTGAAGTGGGTTGAGCTTGACCTTGCTGTCCATACCCGATTCGAACAGACCGTCATGAATGAGTTTGTTCGGGAAAATATCTTGCCAGAAACACTGATTGCCGTGCGACCTGAGTGGGAGCATCTCACAAGGCGACCGGATGTTATTTCATTTCTCAGACTTATTCCCGATATCTGTTCTATCCAAGATGCCTCATCCTTTTTGGAAGTCCCCGTTGAAATAGCAATGAATCTTGCAGCAGAAGCCCTCTGGGAAGGCGTCATAATAGTCACAAATCCTGTAAAGCCAGATGATATCTATCAGAGTACATCACTTACTCCTACTGAAGGAGCATTAGATCATCTCTCACCAGAGGCAGCAAGAACTCTCTCAGAACTAGATGGGGAAACCCCGTTATCAATTGCAGCCGAGAGAATGAGAACTGAAGATTTGAAACGCTTTCTTGAGGACGTGGCATGGCTTAAGGAACGTAAAATGGTTGAGCTTGTTTCGCCATCACAGGCAGTAGTTGTGCGTTATTCTTCTGCGCTTCAAATTCTATTAAAAAGACTTGCAGATATTGTGGGATTCGTTCCAATTAGGAAAATTTTCTTAAAAGCTCGTGAAGAGTTGGTAGTTCATTATCCTTGGCTTAAATTTGTGACACTTGAGGAAGGTGTGGACATTGATATGAGAAGTTCGCTTCTTTCTGCAACCTTAAGAGGATCAATTTCTCCTGATGCAATAGATGATGGTTTTCGAGTTTTCATTCAATTCATCACGAGGATGGTAAAGGATCTTCTAGGTGCAAAACCAGTAAACAAGATTCTCTTTAATACCAAAAATGAAATTGAACAAAAATTTCCAAGTACAGTTTTCCACATTGAGTGGGAATCCTTCCTTGTCAGAGGTTGATTTTAGGTAAATATCCATTCCTCATACCATCAGCACAATATACAAATCCCATGAAATACGGATGTCGTAGTAGCTATGTGAGGAGTAGGAAACACGTGCAACAAACAAGATGGTCTGACACAGTTCCAATCTTTATCTTGGGACTAGGCATACTTCTTGTCTTTTTGTTCCTTCCATTAGCAGGCTTTGATAATGCTCTATCTATCGTTTCTTTGATATTGACGCCCTTGATTGCCTTCATGCTAGGTATTTTTGGTCTACGGATATTTGGTCGAGGTTCAGAGGAGAGAGAAGATCAGATTCAAACTCTATACCTCTGGCTATCAATCGGTCTACTAATGTTATCTCTCTCAGAGCTAGCAACAAGTATAGTCAAGACTATTCAAAGTCCACTACCAATTGAAGTAACTGTTGGGCTTGTTCAGATGCCTGGATTACTTCTGTGGGGATTTGGAATATTGCAGTATCTTCGCTCAGTAAATTCAGCTCTCGAATTATTAAATAGTGATAGACTCTGGAGTGTCCTGCTAATTGGAACTACACTTGCTACGCTATTTCTCGTTGTGATAAACGCAGTCTACAATCCATTGATTGGAAGTATTGAGAGCATAGTGATGTCGCCACTCGTTATCGGATTGGTGCTTTTTACATCTGTTACTCTCGGACTTGTCTGGATTTTTAGGCAAGGTGAATTTGCCAAATCTTTGGTTCTAATCTTCATTGGTTTCTTCATATACCTCATTCGCACAGCTCAATGGGCGTTGGCAACGTCAATATTGGGCAATCCATCGAATAGTTTGTTTGCTCTTGAAGCGTTCATGTTCTTTGGAGCTGCATTTATTCTAGCACGAAATCTTGGTAATCCCAGCCAGTGAGTATGAATGTACATCTTATTTTCCAGCACCTGATTCAGATCCTTTAGTACTCTTGGTGTTTCCAAGCACCTTTTGGAGCATTTCTCGCATTTGTGGGGGAATGGAATCAGGATCATTCTCCAATCGTACTCTTAGTTTTTCTAGCATCTCAGGTGGAATATTCTCATGTGATCCCATCATCTCACTCATCGCGCTCATAGCCATACTACCCATTCCCATCACCATGCTAGGAACTAGAGGTTCAGGCTTTTCTCCACCATGCTCAGTGACAACTGCCTTTGCTACTTCTGCTACCTCCTCTGTGATTTCTTCAAGACCCTGATGTGCATAATATGTTTCGTACAAAGACTTGAATACTCCATCCTTTGCGAGTAGTTCTTCATGCGTACCTTGTTCTACCAAGACACCATGATCAAATACCAACACTCTAGATGCATTTGCAATTGTCGTCAATCGATGCGCAATCACAATCGTTGTACGATTATTGAAAAGCAACTCCTGAGCATCCTGAACAAGAGATTCGCTATATGCATCTAATCGGCTTGTTGCTTCATCCAAAATCAGAATCTTTGGATTCGCAAGCATAGTACGAGCGATAGTGACCATCTGGCGTTGGCCAGCACTAAGATTCTTCCCACTCTGAATAATCTGGGTGTGATATCCATTTGCTAGTACTTCGATGAACTCATTCGCACCAATTATCTTACAAAGCTCAATTATCTCATCATCAGTTGCGTCAACGTTTCCATATCTAATGTTCTCCATGATAGTGTCATCAAACAAGTATGGCTCTTGAGGGATGAGCGACATAGCATGACGGAGGGAGTGCAGCTGGACATCGCGTATATTTTGATCACCAATGAAAATGCCACCTTGCAGAGGATCATAGAATCTGTTTACTAGAGCTGCAATAGTCGTCTTTCCAGCTCCCGTGTGGCCAACAATAGCCACCGTTTCACCAGGATTGATTGAGAAGGTGACATTCTTGAGAACAGGTGTGTCCTTGATGTACTCGAATACGACATTCTTAAAGTAGATACCATCACTCTCTTCACGTAGGGGAACTGCACCCGATGCGTCTACAATAGCTGCTTTTGATTCTAGAACATCAGTCACTCGATCCATTGCAGCTAATGAAGATTGGACTTGAGTAGCCATCATGCTAAGTCCAAGAAGCGGAAACATGATTCCGCGCACCAATGATACAGCGAGAAATATGTCTCCGAGTGAGAGCACTGGAAGTACACCAACCGCCAAAGATCCTGCTACAAACAGCATTGCAGCAACAGCGAACTGACCTATAGACATCATCAAAGGTTGCATCGAAGTCATCAAGATCATAAATCTGAAACCATATTTGTACGCTTTCTGGTTTAGTGACATCATATGTTCTGCAAGCTCAGTTTCACGATTGAATGCTTTAGCAACATGTATTCCACCTAGGTTTTCTGCGATTTGACCTGAAACCTCTCCAGAGGCACGTTGGGAGGCGAGCATGATTCTCTGTCCTACTGTACCAAAGAGACCTGCAATAAACAAGATACCTGGTACGACAACAAGAGATGTCAAGGCAAGATATGGTGACATCAACCAGAGAAGAATAAAAGATGCTCCAAGCGTCAAGGCTTGGCTGGCAAAGTTAATCAAAACTTGGATTCCTGTACTAAGATTCGTCGCATCACTTGTAACTCTTGATGTGACATTCCCAGCTTGCTCAGCTTTGTGGTAGGATAGATCAGCTGCGACTAAATGTTTGTACACATCCTCTTGGACACTCTGAACAAGCCCAGCCTGTGCAATCGACATGATCCAGGTATTCACTCCACCCATAACCCAGGACACGACAGAGAGGGCCAAGAAGAGAATAGTTAGAGAAAGTAGGATATTAAAAGAGCCCACAAGATTAACTGAGTTAATCCCGTCTCTCAAGACAAGGGGAATTATCACACCAACAATTGTTGCTACGAGAGAGAGTATTGCACCTATAATGACAATACGTTTGAAATTACCCAGATAATGTACCATTCTACCAAGAAGAACTCTTATTGGACGACTCCTCTTCTCCTTCTTTCCCATGAGACCTCGAGGACCTCCACGTGGCCCCATTGGTCCGTGCATGCCCATCAAGCAACACCTCCTCTCTTGGAAATAGTTGCAAGCAATTCTTGAGCGCCAGGCAGTCTCTCAAAGACACGGCGATAATGCTCTGATTCGCGTAGCAGGTCTTCATGTCTTCCAGAAGCCACTAAATGACCTTTGTCGAGGATAATCACCATATCTGATTCCATAAGTGTACGCAATCTCTGAGTGACAGTAATGCTTGTTCGATCTTTCATTACCTCATCTAGAGCTTTCCTCATCAAGTACTCAGTCTGAGCATCAACAGCGCTTACCGAATCGTCAAGAAGAAGTATTTTGGGATTCTGAACCATAGCACGTGCAATGGCTAGTCTTTGTCGCTGACCTCCACTGAGTGTCATGCCTCGTTCACCAATCATCGAATCATAGCCTTCAGGCATCTCTACAATGAACTCATCAGCTTGAGCTCTTTTTGCAGCAGAGATAATCTCTTCATCAGATGCACCAGATCGACCAAAAGCAATGTTCTCGCGAATAGTCATTCTGAAGAGAAATATGTCCTGTTCAACTAGACCCACAACATCTCGAACTGACTTCGTTGATACATTGCGAAGATTAACTCCGCCAACTCTTATTTCTCCCTCAGTAGGATCATATAGCCGAAGTAGGAGTTTCAGAAGAGAACTCTTTCCTGCACCAGGTCCGCCTATGAGCGCAACACGAGAGCCACCTGGTATTGTAATTGAAAGATTCCGTATTGCATAATGCGGATTGTTGTTTTCTTCTCGACCATATCTGAAGCTGACATTATCAAAGACAACATCACCGGTCCAATCAACATCAAGAACCTCTTCCTCAGGTTCAGTCATTGGATCCTCCCAGTTAAGGAAATCTACAATGCGTTGAGCATTCACGAAACCACCTCTCAGTATGAGAAGCATCATTGGAAATTGGAAATTAAGTCCCTGAAGCGCAGTGAGGAGCCCAAGAATTATAATCAACTGACTAACGTCCATAATGCCATTAATCACCGCATAGCCAGCATAAGCAAAAGCCACGGTCGTCATTCCTGCTAGAATCAATGCTGGTAGATAGAACGCTGAGAGCTTCCCCTCTTTCGCAGTTAATGATTCTTGGGATTTACTAATATCGTGGAATTTCTTAATCTCAAACTCCTCTGCATCGAAGGCTCTGACGACCTCGATACCTTGAAACACGCCTTGTGTTATTGAGGTCAAGGCTTCCATGTTTTCAGAGCGATTCCTTCTCACAGGTTCTATAGCATTAGCATAGCGATATGAGAAGATCAGATAGATTGGAAACCCTAACAGCATGATGATAGTGAATCCATATATGGGGATAGCATAGCTTCCAATCTGAATGGTCAGCATGGTGCTTAATCCTGGAAGCCAGTCCATCTGTATTAAGAGAAGAGCTGTGATAAAGAAGGAAGCAAGTCCAGTCGCTATATTCCGTAATGCTGGATTGAGTGAGAATCTGACCCATTGGATGTCTTGCATGGCAACTGCGAGAAGACGCTTACTATCGAATTCATCGTGAAATGTCATACTATTGACTTGTAGGGCTTCAAAGAAGTCCTGGCGAGCATCACGTTCCCATCGTAAAGTTAAGGTCGCCCAAACCCAACCACCCACAAAGAAGAGACCCATATAGAGAAGACCAAATATGATGATAAGCCATACATAATTAACAAATTGAGCAGTCATTGCAGCTGTGTTCTGAATCTCTCTTGCTGCAAGTCCGATGAATACTGCAGGAAAGACTGTAAGTAAAGTAGAAACCATAGTTAGTGTTAAACCTACAGTTGCTACTGCTTTATTTCGAGTCATTCCACTGAGCATGTATCTCCAGGGTGTTTTTCTAATGGTTTCGCCGCCGTTGTTTCTAGACATTCTGTGTGGCTCCAGTTTTTAATTGATTAATGAGAGAAGATATTTTTGTAGCCATCTCCTCAAGATGGCGGAGCAATTGTTGCTGTTGCTTTTTATCGAGCGAATTTAATATAGAATCAAACGATTCTATCGAGTGTTTCATCCCATGCATATGGAATTTAACGCGTTCTTCTGGGTCCAAGAGCTTTTCCCAAAGGCGTGGTCCAAGCCGAGTTTTCTCTCCCACGGCGCCCTTCATGTGTTTGATTATTAGAACCATCTGCTTCTTGCCTTCCTCTGTAAGTCGATATGTCTTGCTTCGGCCTTCAGTTGAAGCAGCTTCAATAATACTGTCTTCCTCCAAGGATGAAAGCAAAGGATATATGGTTCCAGGGCTTGGGTTCCACTCACCTTCAGATAACTCCCCTAGTCGTTGCATAATATCGGTTCCAGTCATTTCTTGGGACCGTAACAGACGAGGGATAATATGACGAAGAAGGCCTCTAGGTACTGATTGGGGCATACCGAGATGTTCACAATCTTTATCCTGAGACTCATCGTTCATTATTTTAGCTCCTGAATTATCGCATCCGATATCGGATACGATATAAAGATTGTTGTATCTACATCCGGTTTCTTTAGAGGATTGACTCAGAGCAAGTTTGATAAGAATCTCCATGTTCAACACTAAGAAAGCTATTGAGGATACTCCATTGGGTGAGAAGGCTAAGGTCAAGGAAACTGTACGTCTGTTTGAAAAGATCTGGCAGTTACCATCATTTCGAGGAATTTTGGGGATAATGGCTTTAGAAGTGCTAATTGTATCCCTCATTGCTACAGGTCTAAAGATAATTTATGACAAGACTGCCGTACCTCTATTGACCCTAATCCTGTATGTGATTATTCTTGGTATACCAACATTCTTCGGCTCAGGTATTCTCTATCTAATAGTAACAGATGAGGGCTCTCCTCTCGATGCTCGGAGAACAGCAGGGTCGGTCATGTTTGGAAATCTCATCTGGTACTCCATGGGGCTCATTGGAGTTCATATCGACAGTGTAATTCCCGTTCAAGCTTATGAAATTAGATTCTTTACTGTCGGAGCTAGCTTAGGATATCTGATATTCGCATTTCTTGTCAATGCACTTAGTGATCATAGAGAGGCTCGCAACTTTGTAGGAGCTGCTGCACCTCTCGTTCTATGGGTGATTCTAGAACTGCTGCTGGCGCCTTTGGATGATGCAGTGCCAGTGATGTCAGAATTTTGGTACATAACCCTCCCAATCATCCTCGCCGTCTCAACCTTCGTTGTTCATTATATCTATAGATCTGTGAGTGTTCCCTTCGAGAGAGACCTAGGTATCAATGGTCCTGCATTGTTACGCGCCTTTGGGCACGATTATCTATCGGGAAATCCAATACCTATCGATAGGTTGTTGACAGAGATATCTACCCCGCAGGATGTTCCTATGGAAGTCATACTCTTTCGTGATTCACAAAACACCTCTGAGCTACTTGCTTGTGGAGTCATTCAGTATGTGCATCCAGGCCCATTCAGAGATGTTGGGAGTAGTGAATTGCCATCAGTAATTATGGAACATGTTAAGAGGAAATATGACATTCCAACCTTTGTCATGCACGGAACATGCACCCACCAGCAGAATCTGACAAGCAAGGACGATTACCAGAAGGTACTTGATGAGATTGATAGATTGATTGAGAACACACCAATGCATGGCGAAATCTCTGGGCCTCATTGGACAGATGGCGAGAAATTCAAAGTATGGACACTTTTTGTAGGAGAAAATGTTCTGGCAATCACGACTAGTGCACCTGATTTCACAGATGACATTTCTCTTGAGGTAGGATATGACGCTGCAAATATGGTGAGACAACGACTTCCTGAAATCAAGGGAGTAGCAATCGCAGATGCCCACAATTGTATCAATGACCACGCAATTTCAGTTGTACCAGGAGATCCAGAAGCCACCGAGTATGTAGGAGCTGTATCGGGAGCTGTCTTCTCATACTTGAATGAACCAAGGTCTAAGGTGAAGATGGGTATCTATCAGGTATTTCCCAAGGACATCAGTCCTCAAGAAGGTATAGGTCCTGGGGGCATCAGTGCGCTATCACTAATATATGAAGACTACCGATTTGCACTGATTTCAGTTGACGGTAATAATATGGAACCAGGTTTTCGTGAAAGAGTGATCAGTAACTTGAAGGCGCAGGGATATGACGATGCAGAAGTAGTCACCACAGATACTCACGTGGTCAATGCAATATCTCTCTCAAGTAAAGGCTACCCACCCGTCGGTAGGAACAAACCAGACGAAACAATCGAGCACATCCTAGTAGCCTCGTTGAAAGCTAGAGAAAAGACTCAAGCTGTTCAAATTGGCCTAGGTTTTGGAATAGTTAAGGGAATAAGGACCTTAGGCGAGAAGGGCTTCGACATCCTGACACAGGATATCGCAGAAGCTGCAGGAATTGCAAAGCATGTAGGTACTCGTGTTGGCATTGGATCAGTTCTTGTGGCAATTCTGTTAGCCTTTCTTCTATAGCTATTGACAAAACGCAGGTTTCGATAGAAGTATATGTGATGAGAGAGATTGTCGAAGAACAAGGGGCGATGTCTGTGAACAAGAAACGTGTCTTCGTAGGGATTACTGGTGCTAGTGGAGCAATTTACGGAGTCAGATTAGTTAGAGCATTAAAATCAGAAGGACATGAAGTTCATCTAGTTGTAAGTAAATGGGGAGCTGAAACCCTAAAGTATGAGCTTGATATTGATGCTGATACATTAGGGCACGAAGTAGATAAATTCTATAATGAACAAGATCTAGCAGCAGGACCAGCTAGCGGCAGCTACCCTCTCGATGCAGTTGTTGTAATTCCATGTTCAATGAAGACACTAGCAGGAATCGCTCATGGGTATGCAGATAATTTGATTGCTCGTGCCGCTGATTGCGCTCTAAAGGAACGTCGAAAACTGATACTCGTTCCCAGAGAAACTCCCTTGAACCTAGTTCACATTCAGAATATGAAATCAGTGACGGAAGCAGGAGCAATACTAATTCCTGCAAGTCCTGCATTTTGGCATAAACCAAAGAGTATCGAAGAACTAGTTGATTCGGTTGTCGACAGAGTTCTATCTCATTTGACTGCTCGCAGGGATTCTGCTGCAACATGGACAGGAGAATGAGCTCTTCAGTTATCCCCAATGCAGCGGTACTCCACAGTGCTCACAGACAATTGTTTCACCAGGTAAAGCTCGCTTGATAAGCCCAGCTCCACAATGTGGGCAAGCAATTTTCTTTGGTGCAGTATCGTCGGTTTTTGTTTGAATCCTTAGGAGAACCTCACGTAGATTCTCGCGCATCTCTGCCAGCATGAGCTCCAATTTTGTTTCATTATTGCTAGCAACCGTGATTCTGATTACAAGATTCTCCTTTGATACTGAGCCGACAACAACAAACTCATCACCGACAAGTGCCTTTCCGTAGTACCATACCTCAAAACCGGTTTTAGAATCTGCTAGCTCATCGATAAAGAGGACATTGTGTTGCTCAATGATATTCTTTACAATTTCCAGCATCTCAGCGGGGTCAGCATTTGCATCCATCTGATATTCACATGCATGTTTGGTTTGAAGCGTCGAATCCATTAGAGCTTGAATATCTGAGAGCGTTTTTGTTAGAAGATAGGCATCACGTGCAGCAGAGGCATGTGCCAATGGAACAGATACAACTGATTCACCATGTTTGTTACATGAAAGCTGTACATCTGCACTTTCAGCCATTTCTTTGATTTGAATTAGATCGATGGGATTATGGCATTTATGGCATTCAAAGAGTTGCATATAGGTTCTTGAGAGTGTTTCTGGATGAGCAGTAGTAGAGAGATAGCGGGTGCTCCCATGACCGTTACGACATTCAATTTTTAATTCAATGGTGTTTTCTTTGACTTTTGAATCCCTAATTAGAATCGGTGCAGAGCATTTAGTGCACTTGAGACTCTCTTCAATGGTTGACTCTCGATCAATTTCAGATTCTCTAGTTTCAAGATGTTTATAGATATCAGGTTTGATTCCTTTGCGCATTTTATTATGCAGTGGGCAGACAAGCTCAAGTTCAACATTGGTACCGTTTACTTTCTTTCCCACGATTTCCGTAAGGAGGTCGCAATCATTGCACTTCATGATTCCACCCACAATCGCGTCAATTGCTTCCTCGTCAAGGTCCGTCGGTTGATTCATCTCGATGGAATGACCGTTTGGACAAATACATTTCAATTTGTACTTGTTCTTATCCAAATCGATGGCCCGAATTGAAAGCTCGTTATTACATTGAGTGCATTTGAGCATCGACCTCACAATAGTGCCCTCAGATAGAGCCTCAGTAATTTTCTCAATCATCCACGCGTGTTTTGCGGGCATCTCTTTCTTTGTCCTACCATGTGCAGGACACGACATCTCTACACGAGCCTTGTCACCCTTTACGGAAACATCAAGAACTTGACACGGTAAACCGCATTGCTCACAATGAATGAGCCGTTTGAAGACAGTTTTAAGAATTGAAGGATCAGCCTCAGTAGGCGCATAACGAATCTCTTTATGCCCATTTGGACAGCGATACTTGAACTCCATAATCCCCTTTTTATCGTCTATTGATTGCGTTGAGAGGATTTGTTTACAACGAGGACAAGTGAGCGAATCGAGAATTGATTTTGCACTATTTACAGTACCTTGGATATCTGTTATGGCGCTGTGATAGAATGATGGATTCTTTTTCTTCAACGGTCCATGAATTGGACACAGAAACATGTACTCAACTTCGTGTCTACCCAAATCTGTGTGCACTAGAGACATTGTAGAACCACACACAACGCATGTGAATAGACCCTTGTAAATTTCGGGAGCCATGCTATCTACTTGATACCGTGCAACGTCTCTCTTGCCTTTGTGACCGTTGAAACATTGACAATACAGCCGCACCGTGCTACCACGCATCTCGCTTCCGAGAATAGAGAAAGGTTCCTTACATTTCTTGCAAACGAACACATCTATCAACTACCTTGGCGCAGCACGTAGTCAATCTCATAAATTCCTCGAGCTTCCTAATATGTACTCCGCATACGAGACTAATCATTGTAGATATAATGCAATGGTAAGAGAATGAGTGCAATACTTACAACGAATTGGCAGACGTTTTCCCAGATCTTCCACTTGATCTGTTTCTAGGGGTGCTCCACATCGTAGACACACCCATGAATCCATTGTGTCAGCAAGCTCATCAATGGTTGTAGGTAGCATTGATACATCCTCACCAAGGGCTTCTACTTTTACAACTGAGTGACGACCATTTTCTGGACCAGATATTAGGAGAACAACCGCTATCTTTCGCTTTGTATACTTGCCTTCAGCATAGCCACGGATGGTTCCTATGAATTCACCCGAAATTACATGCTCCTCAGTATCCACAACATGGAAATTCTTCGTAGGCAATATTTTCTCAGCCTTCGTGAATAAGACCTTAGCATTCCAATCAAGAGTCTGCTCTTGCTGAGTCTTTTCAAGACTGGATAGAACAAGGTTAAACTCTGCAGATGTTTTCTTAGAAGGGGTCAAAAGATCGCAGACTGAACGAATCAGATATGGCTCTACACTCATTGTGTGTAACTGATCGAGAAAATCAATGTATGAAACTGTTGCAACAACTTTTCCCTGTACACAATCCTTTGTTGGGTAGAACGTGAACTGAGGGCTTCTAAAGCCGCCTACTTCGATTCTAGATATTGTTTTCACACTCTCTCCAGCCAGCTCCATACAGTCTACCGGATATGCAACAATACTCACTGTTACATTTGTGATAACATATCCACTATTATTGGCTACTTTGACCTTGTAATCAAATTTACCTCCAACAATCTCACAACCACGCATAGCCTTAACTCCGCCATCTGGAGAATCAATGGATTCACCCTCCGCTTCTAGAGTTTCAGGTGGTTTGGGTTCACTCACTTCAACTGGAGGTTTTGCCTTGTCAGCCAGCATTTCTGCATATGCATTCTGCATAGCTTTGGCATGGTCAGGAGGAATATCAAATACGTACTTTCCGTGAATTGAGCACAATTGAACAACCCGGTCCTCACGACCACCAGGTTCCACATATACTAAATCTAATGGCTCATAACACTCAGGACATTGGAAGAAACGCTTGTAAAGATCGACAAGAGTCTCTAGCTCCAATTCAGGTTTAAACAGTCTCTTACTTCTATGACTGTTTCTACACTCTACATCAAACTCTACGAGTCCTCGACGTTCTTCAACATCTCTTAGTGTGAGCGGCATACTACATTTTTCGCAGCTTAGACTTCTTACAATAGATGGGAGGCGGTCAATTAAGTGTTCATGGTCAGAAATAATATTGAAGATGGAAGGGGTTGCTTCTCTTTGCATCACACCATGAATTGGACAGACAATCTGGAATGCAACTTTCTTTGCACTCTTCCTCTTACTCAGAATATGTGTTAAGTGTCCACAATCATCGCATGTGAGTATAGCAGCTGTTATCCGGTTAGCAACTGCATCATTCCATGTGAGTGGAAGTATCCTCTCTGTAGTGACCTTATTGCCAGGGCAAATGCACTTCAACTTGTAGCCAGATTTATCATCCTCAATACTTCTTATTGCCAGAGGTTGTCTGCACTCATTTGTAGTGAGAGTGGCTCGAAGTACTGCATCCTCAGGTATCTCAGAAATTGATTCTCTAAGTGGACCTACAAATTGTGTAGGAATGTCCTTCTTAGTAACACCATGAACTGGGCATGCGACATATACACGTGCTGAATTACCTCGTTCTTCTAAATCAGCTATATGTCCAGGAAGTCCACATTTATCGCAATGAACTACTCGCTGCAGAATTCTCTTTAGAAGAGATGTTTCCAAGTCACTTGGGAGGTACCTACTTGCCTTGTGATTATTTGCACATCTTACCTCGATCTCTATTATTCCTCGACGTTGCTCTACCTCGCTGATAGCATATACAAACCCACACTGTGGACATCTGAAAGAATCAATGATGGCTCTTGGACTATCAACCTCTGCAGCCGCAAGCTGTACAGTTGAAAGAAACTCTCTTGGAAATTCACGTTTCTCCATCCCATGACGCGGGCAGAGAAAGATTCCCTCAGTCTTTGATCCTTGGATAATAGTATCAACAAGTGTCATGTTCGAGCCACACTCTGTGCATACAAACATCTTCTTGAAAATCTCTGAACCAACATCGCTTATCTGATGCTCGGCGAGTCGCCTTGCACTTTTATGACCATTCAGACATTGTGTTTCAAGAGTCAGGATGTGGTCTTGCATCTCAGCGTTTCGTACGTACAGGGGTTCTTGGCATTTCTTGCATGAGAACACAGCTTAACACCCGAGTGGAAAAATGATATCGATTAATACAACTGATGCAGAACTTTGGTTCTTAAGCAAATCTTAGACAAGCATCTCGGGCTACTTATATCGACGCTCTATTCTTGCTTGTCTTTATCAGGGGCATTTGCTTCTTGCTTTTCAGGTTCTTTTGCAGTCTTTTCCTCTTTTGCCCTTTCGTGCATCTTGGAGTCTATAAGTTTCTGCAATCGTGTCATAACAGGAAGCTCACCACGCTGGAGAGCTAGAGGTATGGCAAAATACACGATTATGACACCACCAATCACTATCAGTGGAGGAGAAAGCACCGAAATCACTGGAACATAAATTATGTAATATCCTATAATCTGCATCAATCCACCGAAAAGCAGTCCTGGCCAAGCAAGTGTCGCGGGTCTTTTCAGCGAAGTGATTGCAGCATAAAAACAGACAAGGACAAATCCAGTGGAGCGGAATAGTCCATTTAGAAATTCCAAATAGTAGCCTAGCAACCAAATGAGTGCTCCGACCAGCATCATCAAGAAATTCATATCTAGTACGATTGACTTTGAGCCATTCTCACGTGCTTCAATCATAGTAATCACCAAGAACCTATTCGTTCATTCAAGATAAGGTTAGCACTATGAATGATATAAGTAATTCTTCTCATTTACTTCCTGTAGCATCTACGCTTTCCAGCACTTTATCCGCTGATTTCTTTAATTTTGAACGATAACCTCGTGTCGTGTAGACACGCACAGGTTTCAAAATTCTGGAGAAACTCCTTGCCATCGGGCTTAGGTCACTCAGTTTCCAAAACTCGTATCCACTTGATCCACGTTCGAATAAAGCAATCCCATCAAGATCGAACTTTCCAGGATAGAAAGTGACAGATGCGCGATCTGGAAAATCGATGTAAACATTATGAGAATCAATATCCGCATCCTCAGCAATCTCTTGTTCGATAGAAAAGAGACCATCAGGAGTTGACAACTTATTCAGAAATGCAGGATCGGAGATAGCACGTGTGCTGACCAATTTTATCAGATAACGTTTGTTGAAATCAGAAAAGATTCGATTTGCAGTTTTGAGTTCTTCACTTTCCTCAGAGTCGACACGAAGAAGTCTGGTTAGAAAAGTGAGGTCATCATTTTTGAAGAATTCAAGAGTGTTGTCCAGAGGTGAAGGGAAAAGCTGTGAACCAGCTTCATCAAGAACTCGCAATAACATCAATTCAGCTGCACGAACAGTCTTATGGAAGTATACAGCATCAAACATGTTGACAGCTGCAGACAAGTATGATTCTAGGGTGAATAGAGAACCACGTTCTACAGCAATCTTGTTCTTTGTAATGCGTGTTGCATCAAATAGTCTGTGAAATTCAAGCTGTGCATAATCCACCCCTGCAAAATATGAGTCTCGTTCGAGGTCGTCAATGAGTTCTGGATTGATAGGACAGTTCTTGATGTCAAGCCTAACACTTTTAATAGGCACACCACGTTCAATCACATCTTGTATCTCTGATTTTGAAAATCCGTGATTTTCTATTATTGTTCCTATTTCCGTTTTACCAAGAATAGCCTTAGTAATCTTGAGGGGATTGGAACCTCGCATAGTCAAATATTCTTCCATAACATTTGACCATGGACCATTTGCGAGCATTAGTAAATAGGACGCCAACCGACCTTTCTGTATCTCCTCGATAGTAGCTCCAAGATATTCTAAGAAAATCCTGGTCATATGTAGAAAACCAAGAGTTCTACCGAGGAGTGCAATGTCCGCCCCGGGATAGACTAATGAAAGACCAGCGGGACCCTTGATATACCTAAGTCTCTGAGATATCCGATGATCAATAAGCTGTTTCTCTACGTCTGAGAGACTTATGTAACCATGAATGGGATCCTTGATTTGGAGGACAGAGGGAAAATCTGTAATAGGCATCTGAATTCAACCCAATATTTACTCAACTGAATGGTATAAAAGTGTCTGAAATACATAACCCTGCTTGCTGCTAGGAGAACCTTCATCAATGAGTAGGTTTAGTGCCCTATCTATGAACCAGCTGTGGTTTGCGATAATGGTTTGCCTGATGCTGTTTACGCCATCAGATTGCCAAGCTATTGTAAACACAGCAGAGGTAAGTATCACGTCAGAAGCCTCACAAATACCAGACCGCCGGATCTATGGAGAGAATATTGCATCAGAGGTATATGCAATTCCAACCTACACTGGATTTCAAGACCTGGTACATAAATTCACTGAGAATCATTCCAGATGGGTCATGGACCAGGCAATGGTCGATAGAGGAGCTAATATGTATGCTAGAAATTATATCGTTGAGCAGCTCAAAGATAGATCTTCGGGGCGTATTGAGGTGGAGATAATTGGTAATCACAAGAATGTAGTAGGTCGACTTCCAGGATATTTGCCAGGAGATGATAATCCAGTACTTGTAGTATCTGCCCATTATGATTCTGTAAAGGATTCAGACGGGGCTAATGCCGATGGAAGTGGTATCGCGGTTGTCCTTGAGCTTGCATATGCAATGTCGCAATACATGTGGCCGCTGGATATCTACTTCATTGCGTTTAATGCACTCTATTCATTTCAATTCATGAGTGGTAGTCCGGAAGTAGCAAATGTGCTCCAACAAAGAGGAATTGATATTCTCGCCATGTACAATGTCGATACCATTCTAGTTACAGATTCAGCACTTCCCTCGGATGAACGAATCCAGATAGGCTATCTTTCAGGATCCGTTGAAACCTATCACCAAAGCAAATACTGGGGAGATCTAGCACGGATGATTAGCAATAACTATGGAATGAATTCATTCGTTCCGATTCCATCTGGTATATTCTACTTATGGGAAACCTCAGATCAGGAGGCATTCTATCAGCGCGGTTATAATAATATACTATGTGTCTTCGAATCAGGACTCGCAATAGATGGTAGCTATCACAATGTGAATGATCGATGGGACTATCGACAGCTAAACTATAATCTAGGTAAGGAAACCGCAGCTGTCATTGGAGCCAGTATGGCTTTCACAATGGGTAGGAAATATGGAGAACCTGTCCAACTCAAATACAATTTTATTATAGGTGGGGGCCGCATCGAGAAATTCTACATGGCAGTCACCACATCCACAATATTGAACATTACAGTTCGTTGGTTCGGTGGCTCAACCTCATACAACGTGTACAATCCAAGTAATACTCTTGTAGCTAGCGCAATCTGTGATTATACTTCAGCCTGGGTTCCAACTAACATCCTGAATATACCTGTAACCGCTAAGGGTCTGTATGCTCTTGAAATTGAAAATACAAACTTTGTCAGTGTTGGTTATGAGTTGACTATTACGTATGATTCAGATATCGACGGTAACGGGATTCTGGATAGCCAGGAATACTGGCTTGATGAGAGTCTGTTTGTGACAGACCAGGACAATGATGGTATCAGTGATGCAGAAGAGATATTCCTAGGGACAGATGGCAATCAGGTTGATTCTGACGGCGATACGATGGATGACAAATACGAAGTTGACATGGGATTCGACCCCAATGATGCATCAGATGGAAATCTCGACGCTGACTCGGATGGACTAACAAATGCACAAGAGTACTCTGGGGGATTGAATCCGTTTTCATCTGATTCGGATGGTGACTCAATAGATGACCTATGGGAATTAGAGAATGGTCTTAATCCATTGATAGATGACGCAGCACTTGATCCTGATGGGGACGGGAGGACGAATCTTGAGGAGTATCTAGCCGGCACGAATCCGCAGATTGCAGAATTCAGTTCACCTCCAATTCTTTTCATAGTCTCGCCAATTGCCATCGTTGCAACTATCGCAGGATTTGTTTACTTTCGAAATAGAAAATTTGTGTAGATAAAGAGGCGAGATGATGAATAAGATTCTGTTAGGAGTGTTCATTTGTGTCTCACTTTTCTCAGCCTCATTTGGAGTTACAAGTTTTCCTCATTCTCAAAAGACCATTGACACAGTATATACCGTTTCTGAGAACCTAGAGAGAGTCTATGGTGTTGACTACTCGAGAACCATTTTCCAAACAATTTCAGCGAATTCATTCAAAGATTATGTCATCAAGTTGACCGAGAACGGTTCTAGGTGGATTCAATCACCCACATTGATGAGCGAGGCTAATTCTGCTGCTAGGAATTGGATTGCCAATGAGCTCATCGCAGTTTCTAACAGCAGAATAGAGGTCGAGGTTCTAGGAGAATATCATTCGGTTCTTGGGCGCCTACCTGGATACCTTCCAAACAATGCACCCGCAATACTTGTCGGAGGTCATTATGATGGTCTCGCTGTTGGAGCTGGTGCAAATGATGATGGGAGTGGAGTAGCTGCCATCCTCGAGCTTGCTCGAGTCCTATCACAATACAACTGGCCACTTGACATTTATTTTGGAGCGTGGAATGCAGAAGAAATCGGATTATTGGGATCTGGTGAAGTAGCTCATATATTGAGCTTGAGAGGTGTTGAACTACTTGTTCACTATAATATCGATATGCTCTTGGTTCCCCATCCAGAGAGGCTATCTGTTTTAATGGCATATCCTGTTGGGTCATATCATGATGGGAAGTATTGGGCGGATCTTCCCAGAGCATTGAGTAGCAATTATGGTCGTAATGGGATTGAACCGATAATCTCAAGTGATTTTTCTGGTTGGCAATCGTCCGACCATTGGCCATTCATCCAAAGGGGCTATCTGAGGTCTCTGTTTGCCCATGAGAGTGGATTTGCCTACGATTATGCATATCATACAAGCGGAGATGTGTGGAATAATCCACTCTATAATTATGGAGTAGCAATCGAGGGTGTAAAGGCAATCGGTGCAAGTATTGCTTTCACCATGGGAAGAGCATACCAACAATTAATCCTTGAGAACCACAAGATAACTCTGAATCCGGGATCTCAGAAGAATTATTCAATAACTATCACAGGACAGACAATAATCAATGTTACAAGTCGATGGTGGGGTGGATCAATTTCATTCAAACTGTACAATCCGGAGAATCAACTTCTAAAAGAAGTAATACGAGATCAGACATCACCGTGGGAGATGTCAGTTGTCATTCAGCAGACTGTTAATACAGAAGGCGTTTACAAGTTGTTCGTTCTCAATCAGGGGAGTACTAGTACCGGATGTGATTTGACCTATGAATATGACTCAGATATTGATGGAAATGATGTACCAGATAGCGAAGAGTTTTGGTTTGATGCAAGCTACTTCATGCTCGACAGTGATTTAGATACTCTCAGTGATGGGCAAGAAATGATACTCGGAACATCTTGGGTCAATGCGGATTCAGATTTTGATTCTATACCTGATAATTGGGAAATCAATTTTGGACTAAATCCACTGGATCCCAGCGATGCATTAGGAGATGAGGATGGAGACACACTCACTAATTTGGAGGAGTATCAACATAACAGTAATCCACTTCTAGTTGATTCTGACTTCGATCAAATGCCAGATGATTTTGAGGTTGCACACAATCTTAATCCAGCTGTCGATGATTCCCAAGAAGATCCTGATCAAGATTTAGTCTCGAATCTTGATGAATATCTTGAGGGGACAGATCCGCAGTATGCTGAGCTGCGCCTGGAGAGATTTGCCATACCCATCACAGGTCTTTTGATTGTGATTATCATTATAGCAGCTGGAATCGTTCTATGGAACAAGAAACGCTAGGTAAAAAGGGTACACTCGATAAACATTCAAAACTAGGATATCCTTAACGAAAGATGGGACTGGTGCACGTTTTTGTCAGAACATGGGAAGAAACCTCTTAGATTAATTGAGATACAAGAGAGTGTGCTTCCTGAAGATGAGTGGATTATTGGCATTTCCATTCTCGACTATTTCAATGGCGTGGGGTACTCAATGCCAAGCAGCATGAGATTGGACCGAAATCTTTTGCAGGATACAGGTTTACTTACTGGGGGTATACTAACATCAGATCTCACAGCAAGCTCAAACATCGATGATCAATTAAAAACCGAATCCGTAGAAAACGAAGAGGAGGATAGCCTCCTTTCAGGAATCTACAAACATGAAACCGACCCAGTTAAAGCTTCAAGTAGAATAGAAAACAAGGGGCTTCATATTGATTTTCCTCAAAGTTCAATGATTATTGAGAGTTTATTAAATAGTAATGAAACTGCCAACCTGTATGCATTCCTGCCTGGTATCTTCTATTGTTCAGGACAACAGACATCAGTTGATGCGGTCTTGATAGAAGTGACTCAAACTCAACGATTCGGGATGACCTTATCGAGTTTCCGCCCAGAAGATGTTCGAGCTCTTGATGTCAGCGAGGGATTTGTGTTCAATGAGGATGGCGGTAAAAGATCTGTCAAGGTTACCTTGGACACATTAGGAAGCTTTCATTTTGAAGATTTTCTCAAAGACTCTGGCTTATCAACCGAGATTATGAGCTACTCCAAAGAAGTAGAATTGGCAAAACGTCTAGCAGGTCTAATCTCCTTTGCGGAGCTTATGAGAGCTTATGCTTCTAGTTCGTTTCTTCGGTCTAGACTTGTGAAACTCTTAGATGATATAGACTTCTTTGGGCTAGCACCACGTCGACGAATCTATGTGAGAAATGAGAAACACCCGTATGGTAGAGTAGTCGAAGTCAATTATCGAGGATTTGATTCTGTTCTCAATCTTGGAGTTGAATCGGGAATCTCATGTGCTGATGAAATCGATCTTGAACATCAATTGAACAATCTTGTTTTCACGAAACTCATGGGCACCGGGATTGAAACAGACGTAGAAGTTGCAATAATGGAAATGTTCCAACTAATCGAAGCTGGATTCAAGGGCAAGGTATCACATAGAGAAGTGTTGAACACGCTCTCAAGGGAGGACTAGAGATGAAAGAACTGACTGAAGTAGCCAAAATGATTGTCAACAATCTTCATCTAAGCCTAGTCTTCAAGACCATTTCAGAGTATCAAAAAAAGGACGCATTTGAGATTCGGGATGAATTAGGATTAGCTAGTTATTCTGAAATATCAACTAATCCATTTGACCTACTTGAAACAGTAAAGCGACACATCCTTACAAGAGCCTTCCAAGATAAGGAAAAGGTAGAATTTCTCATGACAGTACAGTCATGGGCAGGCTTCAAACCAAACCGCGCATATCTTGAAACTGGAGACCAAGCAATTCTTGCAGGAAAACGTAGTGCACTAGCTATTCTATGGGTTATGATATTACCCAAGGTAGCTGTGAGTCCCACGATACTCCCAAGTGATATCGAAAATCAGGGTTTGGTAACTCTGGTGGAGAGTATATTATTATCAGACGAGTCTCGAGCTGAACTCAATCAGGTCGTTTCGCTCGAAATGATCAATAGGGGTTTTATTGAGGAGTATTTTGACATTAATGGAATTGAGAGTGGTTTTGCGATCGATGATTCTATGAGAAGAAGCAGGTTGCGAACGATGCTTGCACTCATGTTGATGAAAGGTTCGGATTTCCCGTTTAATCTTGATGAAGTATTCAATCTTCCAGAACACAGACTCATTGAAGAAACCGCCCTGTATATAATGACTAAGCAGGCAATGGCATCTCTATCATACCAAATTTCCGGAAGCGGATCAAGTAGACCTTTTGACTGGCCACTTGTAGGCACAGCAAGGGTATTTTCAAGATTGATGCTGACTCTTGATGTACTTAGGAAATTTGCGTCTAAGATGACGACATGTTCACTCTTCAAATCGGTAGCACAAGGATCGCAACGGGTATGGACAGAGTGGGAGTTCACATCATACCTCATCAAAGAGATTACGGATTATTATGCCAGCCTCCTCAGAGAGCGTCCGAGTAAGGGAAAGAACGAAGAACTTGATGCCTTTGTAGATATTTTGAAGGGAGAAAATATCGAGATTACGACTTCTATCATGGAGTCGGATGATAAAGCTTTAACAATTTATGAAGAATTATCAGATTGTAAGAGAAGAGCACAAATTGGTGAAAAGCCACAAATCTCTCCAGAACGTCGTTTTCGGGTTGTTCTCTCCAATCTAAAGCAACAACTTACGGAAGCTCGCACTTATGCATTGGCTGCTGACGAACTTGTTGAGGAAATAGTAGATGCGTTTGATGCCATTGCAGAGTTGATTGAGAAACATATAGACTCACTAGGCTCGGAAGTGGACAAATTTACTGAGGAAATCTGCTTCGAAACCTCATTTCGTATCCTTGAAATTCTAAACCTTGGAGCATCGCTCAATAATCTTCCTTGGGTTTCAAGATTCATCGCAGAGGAAGCAACAAGAACAAGCATAGCCCGAGGTGATATTGAAAGCCTTGAAGAACAACATAGGATGAAACGTATTGTTTCTGCCTTTGCAGGTGGCGTAGCATACTTAGTCCTCCAAGCCCAGAGAAAAGACTTGGAGTGAGCTAAGTAAAGGCGCGCATAATGACATCCCATCGGTGTTGGATGAAGTCTTCAAACTCATTGATCTTCTTTTCGTCACGCTTTGGCTTGAATAGATGTGAAAATCGACCTTGCATCTTGAGAAACTCATCAACGGGTTTTCTCTTCTCAGGATCTTGGAATCGCTTACTCTCTCTCCCTAGGATGAATTCCTCACCAATACGTTCCCATTGTATCCAATATCCAGTTTCAACTGCCAACTTGCCAATCTCAACGCCTTGTTCGACAGGGTAATTCCAAGCCTGAGGACAGGGAAGAAAAATATGGCCAAATTTTGGACCTGGATACTCAAGTGCTTTCTTGAATTTATCATACAGGTCTCTGGGATAGGCAGTATTAGCAGTAAACTGATAGACGGGTTCATGAGCTGAAACAATAAGATCAATCATCTTCTCCGGCTCAGTCTTCCCACGCCAAGTTGTTGTCGTCTGAGCGTGCAATGGAGTGGCTCCAGAGCGTTGTGTTCCTGTATTGCTGTATACTTGGTTATTATAGCAGATATAGAGGAAATCAGTCCTTCGTTCGAGCGCGCCGCTAAGGGCCTGAATGCCTATATCGAAAGTCCCGCCATCTCCAGCCCATACCATGACCATTGTAGTATCATTCCCCTTTGCCTTAAGAGCTGCTTTCACTCCAGAGGCAGTAGCGGCTGCGGCCATGAAAGCGGTATTCAGAACTGGTATCGCAAGTCCACTCTTTGGCCATAGTGACTGCACAACGCTAGTACAGCATGCTGGGACGACCTGAATAACATCACCTTCAAGCGCCTTATGAGCGTGTCTTAATGCAACCATATCCTGACAACCTGCACATGCAGCATTTCCTTTCAGTACATATTCCTTGAGTGGCATTTCTCGTGTTGCTACCATTGTTATCACTCCATTAAATCATGCCAGGTCTCCTCAGGACCCAAATCACCGCTTTCTACAGCTTTGTAAGTATCCTTAATTACTTCCTTAATATCGGTGACAGTCATATCGCGACCACCGAGACCGCCAATGTAACTCTTAATCATCGGACGATACTTCGTATGATACATTGATGCACGAATATCATTAGCTACGGGGCCTCCGAATCCATAAGAAACTCCTCTGTCAAAGCTGGCAAAGCCCTTCACATGGCTACCAAGTTCTCGTATCTTATCAACAGGGAATGGACGAATCATACGTACTCTTGCATTTCCAACCCTGTAGCCCTCATCACGGAGTTCATCTACTGCATCCTTAGCCTCAGCCGCAATGGATCCCTGTGAGGTGAATACAACTTCTGCATCATCGCACTTGTAGCAGTCAATAGGACCTCCGAAGTACTTCCCGAAGAGATTCTTGTAATCCTTTTCAACCTCCTCATAGACTTTCAGAGCATTCTGTGTACCTTCATGCATCATATACCGGAATTCTTGATAGTACTCGGGAAATACTATGTTTCCGTGAGATACAGGATTAGCTGGATCCATGATCCAGTGGGGGGGTGAATATGGAGGTAAGAACTTGTCAACTTCTTCTGGTTCTAGGTAATCGAACGATGACAATGTATGGCTCAATACGAATCCATCAGAGTTGATCATTACTGGCATGAGTACTCGCTCATCTTCAGCAAGTTTGAATGATTGGATAATTGTATGGTAGAGCTCGTCAACACTTGATACATAGAACTGAATCCAGCCCGTATCACGCTTTGAATAAGAATCGTCATGGGTCACGTGAATATTCCAGCTTGGAGATACCGATCGATTGATGTTGTTTATCACAATGGGTAGTCTCGCTGCTGCAGCCCAATGAAGTCCCTCATCCATTAGAAGAAGTCCATTGGATGAAGTAGCAGTGAATGCACGGGCACCTGTGGAGCTTGCTCCGATACATGCAAAAATCGCAGAATGTTCGGATTCTACACGGATGAATTGACCGGTATAGAAACCATCTTCATTGAGAAGTGCAATCTGCTCCGGCACTGTCGTAGCCGGTGTAATTGGATACGCTGCTACAACCTCAACACGTGCAGAGATAACTGAACGCGCTGCAGCATAGTTCGCACTCATAAGTTCTGTCTTCAAACCTCACCAGTCCTCCTCTTACGCTCATCCGTGCGCACCATCTCGATACACTGTTTTGGACAGACTTGTGCGCAAATTCCGCACCCCTTGCAGTAATCGTAATCCGTATGAGGAGTTCCATCCTCATCTAAGCTTATCACAGCCTCAGGGCAGTGTAGCCAGCATGTCCGGCATCTGTTGCACTCGTCATAATCTACCACTGGGTCGAAAGTCCGCCAGCTACCGGTCTCACCCGTAGCTCCAACCATGGGTTTGGAGTAGGATGTCTTTGGCATCTCTTTCCTGCTCTTAGGCTCAGTATTAACTTCATTTACCAACCAGAAACACGTCCGCTGTGAGCCGTCTAGCTCGCAAGCCCGAGACGTGCAATTAAGCGTTATGATGTAGGTTATTAATTATACCCAGCTACTTCTGCCACTTTGCTTATTTAGAAAAAGATATTCAGATAGCTAAACGCGACGGAGGCGTGATATCTATGGAATTCACAATGACCCTTGTTCAGTTGATGTGCGAGGAGGGAAACAGGAAGTTCAACTTTGAACAAGCAGAAGGACTCTTGAGAGAATACAAGAACCTAGGAGGTGTGCAATTCATTGTGTTTCCCGAGCTCTTTGCTATTGGATTCAGGCATGAAGACTACGAACAGCAAGGACCTGGAATACCAGGACCAACGAGCAAATTCATTTGCAAAATCGCAAAGAAATTTGGAGCTTATGTCTTTGGAACTGATATTGAGAGAGGTGAACAAAGATACTACAATACTCTGGTGGGTGCTGGACCATCAGGTGATGTGATAGGGACATATAGGAAGATACACCCTTTCCAAGAGGAGCGTGATGTCTTTAATGGAGGAGAGTCAATCGTATTAATGGAGTGTGGTGGTATCAAGGTCGGAGTGCAAATCTGCTATGACATCAGATTTCCTGAATTATCTCGAAAACTAGCAATTGAGGGAGCAGAGATACTAATCATTCCAGCAGCATTTCCAGATCCTAGAAGTACTCATTGGAATACATTGATTCAAGCAAGAGCCATTGAAAACCAGCTCTATGTCGCAGCAGCAAACCGGATTGGATTCGGATTCGATAAGAAGATATACTTTGGTCATAGTCAAGTTGTGGATCCATGGGGTGTCATATTGACACGACGTAGCTCAGAATATCGCATTATTCAAGTTACTGGAGACACTCAGATGATTAATTCTGTTCGGGAACAGATAACTTGCTATGCTGATAGATCTCCGATTGGCTATAACAAAGTTGAATGGTTTCGGGAATAGCACAACCGTTAAGTGAGAAGCCATCCCTGCGGTAGACAATGGAGGAGCAATATGTGGATGAAACTGAACTGCTGAAAAACACAATTCGGGAATGGTTCTCGCGAGAGGGCACTAAAGTTGAGAGCATCTCAGATCCAAGAGCTGCGTTTCTGTACAAAGTAAAGTTCATGCGGTTCTTCTTCACAGTTGTGCGTCCAAATGACCAGAGGTATGTTCAGGTCGAGTCCCAAATCATGATTTCTCCGCAGCATCAAAAGCTCCTGACAGCTGAGAAGCTACGAGAGTTCCAGATGCAGGCTCTAAAGTTCAGCTTCACACAGAGTGTAAATCTAGGTTTTATTCAACCAAAGCCAGGGCAACCAGGTCCGCAGCCTCCGGGACCGGGCTTTGTTATATCAGATAGACTCTATGATGATGCATTCTCTGAACAGAATCTTTGGAAGACCATGCGGAGGCTTCATAGTGCGATAGACATGGTCATTGCGATCCTCAATGATATAACTGGACAACCAGGACAGAAAACAGCAGACGCCACGGATGCAGGACCATCATATTATACTTAGAATACATTCTCGATTTATCGACCGGATACAATCCACAGCATGTTGATATATGTAATTTACATAGAAAATTGTATAGGATGCTACAATGAAGGATAGCTCTTTTACTTGAGTTGTTTGTAGTTGACGAAAAGTAAGAGATTTTCAAAAATGGGGCTTAGACGGATATTCATCATTGGTATTTTGATTCTAAGCATAGGCTTTGCTTCACACAGTACAACAACTGATTTTTTAACATCTAATTTTGAACCTCAAGTAGCACATCCCTCTGATACTCATACATCTTCATCTGTTGAAGGAATAGGAAATAGTCTTCTTTCAGCTGCGGGATATTCCCGTAATATCAATAATTTACAATTTTCACTAGCGAACAGCTACTCAGACAGTGAGTCACATAATCAAATCATAGATTTATCATCCTACCATATTGATGGTTGGTCATTGTATGAGGTTGAAATTTCTACTACAAGAATTGTAGCATTAGCAGAACGAGAGATAATTGGATCCAGAACTAGTCCAGGTCACATCTTATTCAACATATCAAAATATGATACTGGATATTATGACCAGTTGACACAGGGATTCTATGGTATGAGTCATGATGGTAAACTAGAAAATATCTCACTCTTGTATACTTCATCATCATATGATCCCCTGTATCATCATTATGCATATTTCGACCTTAGATCAGATTATTCAGATGGGGCTACAAATATGGTGTCCTCTGTCCCATTAGGAAATGTAGGACTTACTCCGACCTGGGCAAGTGTAACAGAATCCACAACTCTAGATGCAGACACAATATATTATGCAGTAATGAACGGGACCAGACTTATAGAGGTCTTCGGTACATTCCCAATAATTCAATGGTATTATGAGGATTCAGAAGGTACCTATGAAACGCGACGCCATACTACAGAATATATCCCCTGGAGTTCTAGTAGACCATATGAGGCTCTGCTTAACTATACTTATATTCCGTGGAATACAACAAGTAATTCTGCTCTTGAATTCTCGGATCCATCTATCATAGATTTGCGAGGAAATTCATCATTATTGGCAGGTTCTCAATGGAAATTCGATTCTCTTACTAATGTTTCACAAATACAATTCTCATCGAATCAATCTATATCAGTAGAATACGATCTTACACTTAGATACAAGCAGTCTGTCACATCCTCCACATCTTGGTATGCAGATTCTTCTAATTCGGTCATTTTATGGAATATAACAACATCTATCGATTATCCAGAACTAGCTGGTTCTCAAGATAGAAATCTAACTGTGTTGGTTCCAAGTGACTGGACTGCAAGTCATTTATTTAACATCACTTACCCAACTCAATATTTCGACCATTTCACACAAATAGAATCCAGCGTAAATTGCTTTGGTCTGGCGGATGAAACTTGGATATTGGAATGTACATCTCCAAATTATATGAAATCGTTATCGATGTTTGATACGAGTGATGATAGTATTATCACTGATAAAGTAAGTATATCTGTCACAATGGATATCAATGCAACAATTGAAGACCAATCATCAAATCCCGCAGCAAATGGTAATGCGCATCTTGTAGTGTACTATCAAGCCGCAGAAGAATATTCTGATGATTACTCAGTAACATCAGGAACATCGCATTACCAATGGGACATCTCAACAGATTCATCATCTAATGGTCTACACACGATAGATGTGTATTGGTCAAATGGAACAGAAGTAGGATATCAATCAAATGATGTTGTAGTATTCTATGAAACAACACTCGTAGCAGATGAATATACCATCAATGACTACACTGATGACTCCTTTTACATTGGAATTGACTACAACCAAGTATTTCCAGCAGCAGGGATTGACTCATCAAGTGCAGATGTCACCTATTCATTCGGATCTGTGGTGAACCAGTCTCTCACTGACCAGAGTAATGGAAGATGGGATGCAACTGTTTCAACAGCTAGTATGTCACCAGGACTACACACATTGACTATCTATGCTGAAGGATATGCACTCGAAAATCGGAGTATAACCATAGATGTAGATCTTATTCATGATACCTTACCCCTGACAATTATTTATTCCAACATTTCTTATGTTGAAACTACAGAGCTTTCTGTTGCATACGAAAGAGTCGGAAACATACCAATTCCTGATGCACATGTCGAAGTGACAATTGGAACAACTACATGGCAGCTAAATTTTGATGAGGGCAGCGGTACCTACAAGATGATTTTCAATGGAACCGATATTGATCCAGGTTTTGGGATCCATACCCTCACTATTAATGCATCTCTAGCAGGGTATAAATCGCAAAGCTATACTAAGACACTCATTATTCATGAAGAGAGTACCATACTCAATATAGAATGGTCAGGGAGTACTGACATCACCTATGTTGAGAGCGTGACCCTCTATGTCGACTACCAGATGTCCAATACAACTCCAATCTATCCCGCTACTGTTGAGGTCACCATTGATACTGACATCTATGTGATGAACTGGAATGGTGGAACCGGGAGATACTGGTATCAATTCAATGGCAGTGATTTACTTCCAGGATTTGGATTTCATAATTTGATAATTAAAGCCTCTAAATTTGGATATGCCTATCGGAGTGACCTCACACAAACACTGAATATAACTGAAGAGCCAACAACACTGGTTCTGTCTTGGTCCAATGGGAATGAAATATCATATGTGACCTCTACAATGTTGATTGCAAAATACAATCAATCAAACGGATCTCCATTAATTAATGCAACAGTTAGCGTTACAATAGATACAGAATCATGGCTAATGGTGTGGAATACTGATACATTTGCCTACGAGTTGACCTTCAATGGAACCGATTCAATACCGGGTTTTGGGACATTCGATGTATCAGTTCTTGCATCACTTTATGGTTTTGAATCAAAACCCGATGATAACGAAACACTCTATATACACGAGGAGAGCACCTTATTCAACATAGAATGGTCAGGGAGTACTAATATCACCTATGTTGAGAGTGTGACCCTCTATATCGATTACCAAATGTCCAATGCAACTCCAATCTATCCCGCTATAGTTGAAGTCATCATTGATACCGACATCTATGTGATGAACTGGAATGGTGGAACCGGGAGATACTGGTACCAATTCAATGGCAGTGATTTACTTCCAGGATTTGGATTTCATAATTTGATAATTGAAGCCTCCAAATTTGGATATCAAAATTATTCCAATATTTTCCAGACATTGAATATTACTGAAGAACCCACAACACTTGTTTTGTCTTGGTCAAATACCAATAGCATTACCTATGTCACCTCTACAACGCTAATTGCAAAATACAATCAATCAAACGGATCTCCAGTAATTAATGCAACAGTTAGTGTTACAATAGATACAGAATCATGGCTAATGGTGTGGAATACTGATACATTTGTGTACGAGTTGACCTTCAATGGAACTGATTCAATACCGGGTTTTGGGTCATTTAACATATCAGTAATTGCGTCATTATATGGCTTTGAATTAAAGCCCGATGACAACGAAACACTCTTTGTTGATTTAGAACCAACCTCAATCACAATCGCTTGGTCAAATACTGGAAGCATTACCTACATAGATCAAACTACTCTCATTGTATCCTACAGAATGAACAATAATTCAGTAATTCCAATTGATGCTGTGGTTAATGTAACAATTGATGGATTTCCAACGTGGGATCTTGATTGGGATTGGGATTATGGAACTGAAACATATCGTCTTGTCTTTAATGGTACAGACATACCCCCAGGTTTCGGCACGCACAATCTAACCATTAGAATTGGTAAGTATGGCTACGTGAACCACGTGAATACCACCCTAACTCTCACTATAGATTTAGTACCAACAATCCATGAAGTATATTGGTCAAACACTAATTCCATTACATACATAGAATCAACAACTCTTACAGTCAATTATACAATGACCAATGGAACACCCGTTACTGATGCAATAGTGAATGTCTCAACAGTTGCGGGATTCTGGCTGATGAAGTGGAATAATGATACATTTATGTATGAGTTGGCTTTCAATGGAACCGATTCAATACCAGGATTTGGAACTCATATTCTGACCATACAAATAAGAAAGGTTGGTTATTCGGATCCTGGAAATCTCACAGAAACCTTGATTCTGGATTTGGAACCAACAAGTATGAATATGGCTTGGCTGGATTCACCAACCATCTCATTCCTCGAATCGACAACTCTTGTTGTGTACTATAGAATGAGTAATACTTCTCCGATTTTAGATGCTACAGTTATAGCTACAATCGACGGTATCCAGTACGAACTCGTATTGCATCCAAGTGGCTCATATAGATACACCTTCAGTGGAACAGATAATCTTCCGGGAATTGGAACACATTTACTGAAAATTGATGCGAACAGAACTGGATTTGACTCTAAATCTGATGAAGGCGAGGTCTTGATAATTAATGAAGAATCAACATTCATTGATATCATATGGTTAGATAACAATACCATAACTTTTGTTGAAACATCAATTCTAGTCATAAATTATACAATGACTAATGGTTCTCCGATTGCAGGAGCGACAGTTAATGCCACAATAGATGGATTTCCAGCTTGGGACCTTGTATGGGATATTGATACACAAACATATCGCTTAACATTCAATGGAACAGATGTCCCGCCTGGATTGGGATTCCACAATATCACAATCAGAGCTGACAAATTCGGATACGAAAGTCGGAATGGTTTGACCAACATTACTTTAGATAGAGAACAATCATACCTCGTTGTAAGTTGGATTCCTGATAATGATATTTCATACATGACTAGTTCTATTCTCGTGGTTAGTTATAGGATGACGAACTCTTCGCCAATTTCTGAAGCTACTGTGAATGTTTCAATTGGAGAGGGTTCATGGCTGATGAAATGGAGTGTTGCTAATCAAGATTACAGACTTCAGATCAATGGAACCGATATACCACCTGATTTAGGAAACTATACTATGACTATTGAGGCTACAATGTTTGGATTCTATGCAGCATACAATCTAACAGCTCAGGTTATACTTCGAGAAGAACCAACAAGTCTAGATGTGCATTGGGCAAATGGAATAAACAATCCAAGTTTCCTTTCTTACACATATCTCATAGCAGATTACCTTTATGGAGATTCAACACCTATTGTGGATGCCATTCTGAATGTCTCAATAAATTCATTCATTTTTCGAATGGGATGGAATGCTAGTGGTTTCTATCAATTGAAAATCAATGGTTCGGACACCTATCTAGGTGTTGGGAATAATTCAATCACAATAAGTGCTGAGAAATATGGGTATGTCACTAAGATGAATACTACTAAAGTTGTGATTCCTGTGGTCCCAACCAAACTTACTCTTGAATGGGAATTCTCTGATACGATAACCTATGTAGAATATACTACACTTCATGCATACTACGTAATGTACAATGATTCTTTGATTTCTGAAGCATCTGTCAATGTGACGATAAATGGAATGACACTGCCTATGATTTGGAGTTCTTCTAGTAACTCATATGAACGAACATTTTACGGGTCTGACAGTTCGTTAGGTATCACATCATTTCCAATTCTAGTCGAAGCAGCCATGATTGATTTCCAGAGTCTATCAAATTCTGATGAGATATTAACTATTCAAACTGAACCTACTACACTTGCGATATCTTGGATTGGTGGAGACAATATCACTTACTTTCAACAGACCACACTATCAGTACAATTCGTCATGTCTAATGGATCACCAATTTCAATTGGAGTTCTTAATGCGACTATAGGAGGAGTCCTTTTCGACCTTAATTGGAATATCATTAGTGAGGCATACGAAGTGGTAATCTATGGAGATGATGCCCGATTGGATTACTTGGACTATGATGTCTTGATTAACGCATCAGCATACGGGTTTGTCGCTTCAGTAGATACTTACCAATACTTCACTATCAGACTAGAAGATACATATCTTGTCATTGATTGGGTTCCGAGTAACACGATATCTTACTTGGACTCAACAGTATTCAGAATCTTTTACCGATATGCATCCAATCATTCTCCTGTTTTAGGAGCAGTTGTTAGTGCTTCAACATGGGTAGCGAATTATAACAGCAGTTCTGGAGCTTATGAGATAATATTCACAGGCTCTGATTTTCCAACTCCAATACCGGGTACACACTCTCTTGATGTTGTTGCCTCAAAATCAAACCATCAATCTCACACTAATGATCTTGAAGAAATCACCATCACTAAGGAAAGCACATACATCGAGTCTTGGTGGCTCAATGATAATAATACAATAACTTTCGTTGAGAATACGACTATCTATATCAACTACTCAATTGCTGCTTCAGGCGTTTCAATTGTGGATGCTAACGTTACTGTCAGAATTGGCACAACCATATGGGATACACTCTATAATCCAATTCTGGAACTTTACTATTTCACATTTATAGGAGATATGGATCCACCAGGACTTGGTGTCCACGGGTTGTTTATTTCAGCATCTTATAGTTTTCATGAAGGATATCAATCTGCAGTAGATAACTCGCAAATCTTAGAAATTGAATCAGCATCTGTATCAATTGATAGCTATTGGATTGTTAGTGGTACTATAACATATCTACAACAGACAACACTTGTAGTAAACTATACTTTATTGGATGGAGAAGCCATTCCACTAGCACTAGTCAATGTAACAATTGGTCAAACATTCTGGTATGCACAATGGGATGAATTGAGTGAAACCTATCGGTTGACTTTCAATGGGTCAGATTCTCTACCAGGTTTGGGATTCCACGAACTCAGTATCCGGGCAAATCGAACTGGATTTGACTCACTTACTGATAGCTCTATGACTTTGAATATCATTGAAGAATCAACCACTACGAGTGTTCTTTGGAGTAATTCTGATAGCATAACATACTTTGAGCATACGTATCTATTTGTCAGGTACAGGATGAGCAATGGTTCAGACATTCTTGGTGCTAGCGTCAATGCCACAATAGGTTCTACAAAATGGATCTTAATTTGGAATAGCACGCAAGGAGCTTATGGAGTCTTATTCAAAGGATGGGATAGCCCTCCGGGACTAGGTAGTCATTCAATCCTGATTAACGCAACAAAACATGGTTTCGCATACATTGAGAATTCAGTTGAGGTTCTGACATTACTAAAGGACCCAACTACAATACAAGTTTCATGGTCAAATGGAAATAACATCACATATGTTGAAACTACAACGATAATTGTACAATATAAAATGAGTAACGGTACCCCAATATCCACAGGAACTGTTATTGCAACAATTGGACTAGATAGTTGGGAACTTCTGTGGAATGTATCATCACAGGTATATTACTTCACATTTTATGGGAATATGAGTCCACCAGGTCTTGATACCTTCTCAGTTCAGATTGATGCATCTAGTGCCATTTTTGCATCCCAATCGACTTCGGAATTTCTTACATTGAGAGAGGAAGGAACAGTTACTATTGTATCATGGACGACTGCAACATTCGATTGGACCCAGAATGTTGTAATTGGAATTGAATACCGAGATAGCTATGGTAGATTGGTCAGTGACGCAACTCAGAAGACGATATCTGTAGATGGTTCAGAATTTACCCTATCAGGGACAAATGGAACCTATTGGTATTCATTCAACAATTCATTCGGTTTAGGGCATCACAATGTTGTCATGAATATCAGTAAGTTTGGATATGAATTTGCTGTGAATGCAACAGTTAGCTTTGATATTATTGAAGCCTCAACGAGTCTTGAACTAGTCTGGAGTATGACTACAATTGACTACTTGGGGCAGATCACTCTGACAGTAGATTACACATATACGGGTACAGGTGATTCGATTCCAGTAGGTCTAGTCAATGTGAATATCACAATTGATGGAATCACGACTCTCAATTTGACACCAATTGGAGACTATTGGACCATTACATTGAATGGAGATTTCTTAGATTTAGGAACGCATAGTGTCGTTATACTTGCACAAGCCTATGGCTACAACTTCGCTGAGGATAGTGACAGTCTTACAGTTAATGAGGTCTCTACAGGTACATCTGGAATTTCGTGGTCACCTTCAGACCTTACAATAGAATTCACTGGTTTCTTACAACTTGTTGTGGATTATACATACGCTAGCGGAGATGTTCCAGATACAGCAACAGTGAATGTCACGATTGATGGTCATTTCTATGAACTTGATTATCTAGTCGGTGCTTGGCGAGTGACAATTCCTGGTAGCATCCTAGGTGTTGATGTCTTTGATGCTCATATCAGTGCATGGCTCCACGGATATGAGTTACAGACCTTTACTACTTCAGGAATTAATGTCACACTTGCAGCTAATTCATTCTATGTGACTTGGGATCCATCAGATCTAACACCAACCTACATTGATACGGTAACACTTACTGTTGCCTATATACAGGACTTTGAACCAATAGAAGACGCCACTGTTCAACTATTCATCAATGGAACTCGCTATGAGCTAATCTATAGCTCTATTGATGAGAGATGGTTCCTCAGTATTGATGCATCAGATATTGATTTGGGAGTATGGAATGTTACTGTCACAGCAAACAAAACAGGATATGCAGAAGGGTTCCAAATGGATCTCCTCACAGTAGTTGAAGCTCCAACAATTCTTGATATTCAAGATACTGGAGATACTCTCTATTTCGATGAAACAACTACAATAGACATCTACTACCAATTAACAAATACAAGTGCAGTTCCCGGGGCAATAATATCATTCACTCTTGATGGTATTGAACAGACAATAACTTGGAATGGTTACCATTGGACAACTACTCTCGATGGGACAGAGCTAGGAGTTGGTGTCTATACTTACAATATCATAACGTCAGTATATGGATATGAGACTCAGATGGACACATTTGTGATTACTATACTAAGCGTCCCAACTTCAATGATATCAGATTCGAGTATTGTGATGTATGCTCGTGACTTTGTTTCATTCAGGTTTACATACATTGATGAAAGGACTAGCACCTCAATTGATGCAAGTGAATTTAACATCACATGGATCGAATACTACAACATAGTGACTCTACCGAATTACACCTATATTATCACAATAGGTGGAAATGATTTCCATACAGGGAATTATACATTCGAACTCACATTAGGAAGAGTCGGATTTGATAATAGTACAGGAGCCATATCCATCGAAGCACGACCAATACCTGTTGAATTCATAATGGAATCCACATATACTCAATATGAAAATGAAACATTAAACATAGAGTTTCAATTGATTGATACTGTGCATTCAAGTCTAATCGATTGGGGATACTTAATTGTTGAACTCGAAGGAGCTGGGTATTTAGCAATTTTTGAAAGTGTAAGTAGCTCATACATAGTGAATTTTAGATTACCAATGAATATGGATCCGGGTTCATACATACTCTATTTCTACTCGTGGACAGAAGATTGTGTTGAAATCACCGAACCTGCGTCGCTTGAGGTCCTAGCCAAGCATACATATATTCTTTCCATTGATGCGATTGATCAAATTCAATCAGGAAACGATCTAACAATTACAATCACAGCGATGGAAGGCACAGAATTTGCTTCTGGAATCGCGCTAGATATAACAATCGTTGTCACACTAAGTCAAGGTGGTCAACAGTTCATTGTAGAACAAACTGTAACGGATTCTAACGGACTTGCCATAATCATTTTTGAAGTGCCTGATAATGCTGTAGAATTAGAGGTTAGCGCAAGTTTTGATGGTTCTATATCAGAATGGCCAGCATTATCATCAATTAAGAGTGTAGAAGTGACTCCTGCAGGAACAGGTGGTACCGGATTGATTATCCCAGACCCACTTGTACTTTCAATCATATTTGGCGGGATTTCAGTTTCAATCTTAGCTTTAGCTTTCAGAAGGAAGAGAAGGGGTAGCGGAAGTGCTGTGTCAGTTTCTGTCCATTCTACTGCTCCAATTCTACCTCCATCAAGTCCAGCAACTGGAATTCAACAGCAATTGAGAGAAGAGATTCTAAATAGTGAAGAGGGGATAACACGAGCAGAGTTATCACGGAAACTTGGAGCCTCAGCAAGTAAGGTTGGATCGATGGTCAAAGACCTTCTTGATTCTGATTCCGGCTTTTTTGAAGTCAAAGAAGGTGCTAAGAAACTAATCAAGTTCAAAAAATCAGGTTGATTTTAGTGAATCACATAGAGATACCCACAGTTTATTGATATGGATTTACTTCTCTAGTTAGCTACTATACGACAGATTGTAAGCACATCCCGAAAATATTATGAAGCAGGCAATATGGGTCAGATGATAAATCTCTCATGCGTATAATGAAGGATGTGCTAAGGAACTCTGCGAATCCATGATTCTCGAGGGAAGAATATGAGAAAAGCAATAATATCGGTCATCCTGATAATTACAATCCTGAGTGTACCATCGGTCGGAACTGACTCAAAATTACTAAATTCTTCCCAAACCAATGATATTGATCAAATCGGGTTTCAAGATTCATTACTTTCTGAAATAATTCAATCCGGAAGTACCTTACCAATATTACAAAAGATGAACAGATCATTTTCCGACCAACTTACAGTGCTAGCTAATAGCTATGCATCTCCAGATGCTCACGCCAATACTATTGATCTTGTTTCATATCAGATACCTGGATGGACATTAAATAGAGTAATAATTGACACTCATAACATAACAGCCATTTGTGAAAGAGAATTAGTTGGGACAAGTGCCACACCTTCACAATCATCAAGCTTTGAAATATACGAACCACCATTGACACCTGATGAATATATCCCGGAACTAGCTCAAGGATTTTATAATATCACTCACGATGGACAACTGCAGAACATTTCACTACTCTATAGGTCTCTATATGATCCATCAACTCAAAATTATGCCTATTTTGACATTAGATCAGACTATCAAGATGGCAGTACAAATATGGTTTCTTCGGTTCCGCTGGGAAATGTAGGACTTACTCAGACTTGGGCTAGCATTACAGAAACAGTTGTTCTTGACGCAAATACAGTATACTATGCTGTTATGAATGGAACAAAGTTACTTGATGTCGGTACCTATCCTCAAATCTGGTGGCTCTATGAGAATGGTTATGGTGATTTTCTAACTACTCGATACGCTACTGAATTCAGTGCCTGGAGCTCTAATTTACCCTATGAAGCGATTTTGAATTATACCTATATTCCATGGAATACAACCTCGAATTCTGCCCTTCTATTCTCAGATCCAACTTCAATAGACACTCAGCTGAATGGAAATCCTGTGTCAGGTACTACTTGGACTGTTACTTCAGTCACCAATATCACATCTATCTCAATGACTACCAATCAATCTGCCAATGTTTACTATGATTTGATTTTGTGTTATGAAACAAATAATATTGGATATACTGAATGGAAAGGTCAGTCATCTAGTAATGTAATCATGTGGAATGTCACAGCTGATATCACATTCCCTACTGCATCTAATATTGTTAGTCGAACAATGGACATTACGAATATTCCATTAGACTGGAATGCAACTGGTCTGTACCTAGCCACCACTCCATCAGGTTCATACGTCAAATCAGGAACAACTGTGACTTGCTCGACCTTGAGTGATGGGACTTGGACACTGACTGTAACAGCACCAAACTACGTACTGGGTCTTGCCCTATCAGATTCATCAAACAGTTTGCCAATAATTCACAAAGTGGCTAACAATGTAATTGTGGATATCGATGCTACCATTGCATCGGATGGAGGTACTACCAATCTCTCGGTATTGCAAACCAGTACACTCATCTATTCTCCAACAGAGATTCCAGCATCTTCAGGAGCTGCAGCTTTTTCATGGAATATTAGTGCAACAACAACTGGAAATGGCACCCATTCTGTAGAAGTCTTTTGGTTATCAACTGATGAACTCGAAGCAGGATACCGAACACAGGAAGTCTTTGTCTTTCATTCCACAACACTCCTTGCAGATGATTATTTCATAAATGCATTCACAGATGATAGTTTTAGCATTGGGATCGACTTCAATCAATTTTATCCTGCGAAGAGCTTAGATGCGCCCGTAGCAAATGTTACCTACTCCTTTGAGAGCGTTATAAATCAAACAATGAATAATCCGGGAGGAGGTCGATGGACAGCACTCGTGGACACGACTGGTATGAGTAGTGGTATCCGTACTCTCACCGTTTATGCAACAGGATATGCCTTGGAAAACCGTAGTATTGAGATATCAGTGAATCTTGTTCATGCAACTTCTCCTCTTATTTGTAGCCTCACACCAGATTATAACATCACATATTTGGAGAGTACAAATCTCACCGTATCGTACAAACAACTCAATGGAACGAATATTCCTTGGGCAACAGTCAACGTCACCTTTGATGGTTCTACATATGGTATGGTATGGAATCAAATTGCAGAAGTATATTGGATTCAGCTTAATGGATCTGATTTCGTCACTATTCCAGGCAACACCACACTCACAGTCAATGCCTGGAAATTGGGTTACGAACCGCAATATAACGATTCAACTGAAATCACGATTTCTGCTGAAACAGGAGTCTATTTCGATGTCGTCTGGAATCCAATAGACCGAAACATCACATACATCGAGCAAATCACCATCACTGTGAACTACACATTCAACTCAATTCCGATAGATAACACTTGGGAAGGAGTATGGGTGAGAGTAACATTTGTTGGCTATCCATACGTGAATCTCACCTATAACCCAGTTTTGGAGATTTGGCAAGTCACCCTTGATGGAAGTGATTATCTGGGCACAACCATTGTAACAGTTAGAGCGAGTGCTACAGGCTATAGTCCTGTTCAGAATGTATTCGACATGATAGTGATGGAAGATGCTTCATCGCTCAGTGGTTCATGGACTGCAAATTCATATACGACTAACTACGCGACAGGCGCTCCGCTAACTATTATTGTTCAAGACTCGATTGGTTCTGCAATAAATGATGCCAATTTGACCGTCACAGTGAATGGAATTGTTACTAATTATGTACCTGGTGAATACAGTATCATCATAGCACCACCTCAAACGGCGGGAATCTATAGTGTTAATGTGACAATGATCAGGTATGGATACACTACCACTACCATATTTCTATCTTTGACAGTACTTGCTACAACTGAGCTCGACATAATCGTTTATGACAGTGAATATGAACAGTGGAACTTGAATGTCACTGTAACGTATTCAGACCTTCTCTATACAACTCCTATAACTGGAGCAACTGTGATTGTGACCCTAAATGGGGAGGACTACACACTGCAATACTCAGCAGGAGTCTACACAATCGAAATCCTCCTTGATGTTGTTCCAGGGTCGTATACCATGAGCTTTAATGCAAACGCACCACTAGCAGATCCGCAAACTGCTTCTCGAGAACTGACTGTAATAGCAAAACGTGCAGTCCATCTTGAGCTAACATATGAAGGTAATCCAAGCTTAGAGGGGCAACTAGTATCTCTAATAGCTACGCTACTTTACAATGGCACAGATCAAGCTGTCATTGGCGAACTTGTCCATTTTGTTGTTACTATCACTTTTGCGAATGGAACAGTTCAGATAATGGATAGCACCAATCAAAATGATACTACCAATACAGGTGGAGTTGCGCAATGGAGTTTCTATGTACCTGGTGGGAATATTGAGTCTATCGAGGCAGAAGCGCATTATTATGGCAGTCGTGTAATCTGGGATGCGCAGAAGACAATTACAGTTGGAGGAACCAGTCCAATTATAGCTGTCCTGTTCTTCTTCTTTGGAACACCAATGGGACAACTTATCGTCGGTTCCATTGCTCTCGTTGGGATTGTCACTACTGCCTACAATCGCCGCGTCAAACCAAAGAAGAGAGCTGCGATGACATCTCTTGAAAACCAACTACAGATGTTCATCGACTTGGAATCTCTCCGTCACTTTATGGCAGTCTATCTTGACCGAGGAACATGTGTCTTCTATCATCCATTTACGGATGAGAGAATTCAACCAGACCTCATCAGCGGATTCATAGCAGCCATTACCAGTGTGTATGGCGAAATCAAGGGTGATGGTGTGCGTGGCACACTTGAGGAGATTCAATACCACGGTCTCAGACTGAATAGTTATAGCGGCGATAAAATCATCGGCATCCTCATACTTGAAGGAGAGATGACACCACTTCTCAAAGACAGGCTTCAATTCTTCGTTGAACTCTTCGAGAATCAATACGAGAAAGATCTTGATGGCTGGTCAGGACTTGTTGATTGCTTTGACTCAGAGTGGATAGTTTCAACCTTGAACTCTGCATTCAATTATGCTTGGCTTCTCCCACATCGATTTGGGCCCACACAGAAGGTGTCGAAAACAGATGCTAGGATACTCGACTACATTGCAGCAGTTCGCGATGAGCGAGGAGAATTTTACATAAGGAAACTGATTTCACCACTCTCAGAGATGCTAGAATTGACAGAAGCACAGATATTAGATCGCCTTCTCACACTTCAAGAAAGAGGAGCAATTGTACCAGTTGGTGTGCAAACAGTTCTTCAACGCCAAGGAATGGGCTTATCAGATGGGCATGAGGGAGAGGATGTCAAAACAATTGAGTTACTTCCTCCATCAGAGATCAGTAAGGAATTAGAAGAAGAACCTGAACCTATTCGAACAGAAGAACCAACTGCAGCGCCTGAGGAACCCGTCGAAAAACCCACTCCAGAACCAAAAGAAAAGCGAAAATCAAAACTAAAAGTGATGGCTGAAGAACCTACTCCAGAGCCTGAACCAGAGGTGAAGGAAGAGATTGATCCGATGGAAGCTTTCATCATGGATGTAGAGTCCCTTTTAGCTGCAAAAGAGAAGAAAGAATCAGAAACTAAAAAGGATGAGGAAGAATAAATCCCGAACAAGCAAAGAACACTTATGTACCCTACAGATTGCAGGAAGGGCGGGGCGACGCTATGGTTTGGAATATCGAGAATTACTATATCATCGATGAAAGAATCCTCAGGGTTGAGATCTCAGTTCCTTTGCTGGAGTTCCTATATATCAGAATAGATGATGTGAAGCAGGCGTGGCTAGATATGTTGAGTCAGGTTGTTTCTGAACAACCGGGCTTTGATGTATCATGGGAGATGCAACCCCGACAGGATCAGGCCGTTGTTACAATTCAAATAGCGAAACCTGGAAATCTTGGTGAGTTTACCAGAGAAGAGACAAACGGAGCAATTGATGCGGTAGATGCATTATTTGATGACAAGAAAGACTCTATCGATTTTTAATAACTGGTAGCGTCCAGTTGCCCTGAGGAATAACTGCAACTCGAGGGCGAGATACCATCTGCTCTATTGCCATTTCAAGCCCTTCTTGAGGGTCTCTCACTGCTAGACTGTGGAAATGCTCTACTACCATTGATTCTCGAAGTCGACTACATATGATAAGTTTCCTTGAGGATAAGACGTTCCAGAGGAATCGAGCCTTTTCCATTCCCAGTTCGTAGCTAGTTTCAGCAAAAACAGCAATTTCAGACTCAGACTGACACTCTGATACCCCCCTCAGAAAGCCGCTTGGACCTGGACCTTCTGCGCACTCAGCGACCAAAACGATAGTTCCTCCATACTCAGTTACTTCTCTGGCTGCATGGAGGCTATCAATAGCATCATAGAGCGTGTTGTCAAATGACATTCCCCCTGCACTCACAATCGCTATGTCTGATTTATGAAGGATAGGGGTCTCTGACAGAGTTCTTGCTATATCGACACCATGGGACCATGCGCTGTGTGGTTCTCCTACAACAATATCTGCTATACTATCAGTTCGATCAGGTACAGCATTTATGATGAAATCAAGGCCAGCAATTTGAGAAATCTCATCCATATCTACACATGTTGCACTATTGATACCGAAGGGGCCTACTTGACATGTTGCCTGTAGCTTGGAGTTGCGAACGATGGTTTTGTATCCAGAAATATGAGGTATAACTGAAATACGCCCTCCAGTTGCTCCTACATAGACATTTTGTCTTATTGTCCCAAGGCCAATACGAATGTCTGCCTCTGCAAATGCTCTGTTAATAGAAACTGGGGTAGAGTATGTGGAAGTGTCACCTACATAACAGAGATTTTCATCATCTTCTGGGTCATGAAGAACCAGTATATGACCATCAGCTGTCGGATGACCTAACATATTATCAATTTTTGATTGGTTTGGTGTAGAACCTAACTTTGGTGAAAAGAGAAGTATGATGTCGGAAGGGGTTGTCATTGAAGTTCGCAGAATACCTAGAAGTACCTTGAGAAGACTTCGGTTCAGAGTTATATCGTGTTCACTGTTGACGACCACAGCGGCAGTTCTTGCTTGAGTCATCAATTGTGAGAGAGGGCTAGAGTTGAGTGCATACTCAACAGATCTATTCATTTCATCAGAGATATCAGATAATCCCTGTATGGTCTTTGGAACAACAGATTCGGCATCATACCTATGCGGTATCTCGACTGGCAGAGTTCCTTCGCCGTAACGTAAATCTATTCTCACCAGCTATTGACCCAGAATCATGTTGCCAACCAGCCACTTAAAGTTAACAGGAAATCCTGGAGGATATCTTATTATCACATTAGTGGTCAGAATGAAATGGTTACGAGACCGATGAGAAAGTCAGATATATTACTCCTCATATCGATAATTATTCTATCACTCTATTTCTTGGTGTCAATGATTATCCCGGGTCTTGGAAGCCCCATTGTAATAATCTACAATTGGTTACTAGATTTCTCGCTTGTGTTAGGCTATTTGGGTGACTTTCTAATCTCATTCTTAGGCAATGCCACCGTGCTCATTCCGTTCCCCTACATGATCGTAACGTTCATACTTGGAGGGCTTATTGATGAAGTCACATACGAGTTTCTATTTGATCCATGGCTTGTAGGACTTCTATCTGGCTTTGGTGCGGTCCTTGGTGAGATGACAGGTTACTTCATTGGATACGGTGGAGGTCAGTTTCTTGATAAGAATCAGAGGAATGCGTTTAGAGAGTATATAGATGAACATCCAAGAGCAACACCCTTTGTTCTGTGGTTTCTTGCTGCCACACCAATACCTGATGATGTTCTCATTATTCCTCTAGGAGCCGCAAGATATCCATGGTGGAAAGTATTGATTCCCCAGTTCATTGGGAAGACGATGTTTATGACCTTTATTGCATGGTCAGGCAGATTTGGATTGAGCATTGTAGGCTCGCTTCTTGGGAGTACGGATCCGTCGAGTATTGCGTCCCGAGGTATCGAGATTGCCAGCGTGTTTATGATTGTGCTGGCAGTTTACGTGCTCGTGCGAATTGATTGGATGAAGCTTATGACTAATGAATCACATGCGGAGGAACACAGAGATAATGAGACGAGCTGACCAAGTATTCATTGTATCAATGATTCTGGTTTTCATCTATTGGATTCTTTTGCTCACAAATCCCTATTCGACCAGTCTACTTGCTAATTTCTTTGATTGGATTGCTGATGTTGCTATCGTTTTAGGATATCCTGGTACTTTCCTGGCGAGTCTGTTTGGAAGCGCGAGCGTGGTTGTGGAGATACCTTTTGCAGGGGTGCCATTTGTCCTTGGAGGTTTAAGGGATGGAATATCAGGACCGTTCATCTTTGACCCTTGGATACTTGGCCTGCTTTCCGGAATAGGGGCTACAATTGGTGATATGACCAGCTATGCCCTCGGATACGCTGGGAGAAGACTTGTCGATGAAGCTAGTACAAGTGGCTTTAGCAAGTTCGTTCAGGACTATCCAAGAGCAACTCCACTGGTAATCTTCGTATTGGCATCGACGCCACTACCTCTTGACCCTGCTGTCGTTGCTTTGGGAGTGGCGAGATATACATGGTGGAAATTATTCATACCATGCCTTATTGGAGAGATTATCTTTTTGACTGCGATCTCCTGGAGCGGCAGATTGAGCTTGGATTGGATTTTGGGTCTATTGGGTATTGATGGTCCTGTCACACCGCTGTCTGCAACTATAGAGGTATTTGGGATTATTATCTTGATACTTACAGTCTATTTAGCTGTCCGACTCGATTGGGCAACAATTGGCAAGAAACTAAGACCGACCCATGGAATCACCAACGAGTAGGTTAATCCTCATCATCAGTCTGTTCCTCCGCATAAAATCCAGAAAAGAAATCGTGTCCTGCTTTTGTGACCGAGATAATCCCATCCTTCAAAAGATTGCTAATGGCAGTAAGATTCAGACCTGAAGATGTGAGCGGTACTTTGAGCATGCCAATGTCGTTCATCTCTCCAAGTAGTTGGATGAATGCATTCAGTCTGTAAAGGGCAAAAAGACCAACACATTTAGAAAATGCCCGCTTGATACCTTCAACCACAGCTTGTTTGGGGTCATCAAATTCAGCAAGTGCTTTTTCAATCTCCAAAAATGTGCAACACATGGTAATTGAATTCTCATCAGGTGAATCCTGAAAATGGCCTGGTGCCTCAAGGAGAAACGGATCTCTGAAACGATTTAAAATCTTTAATCTCACAGACTCATCTGGGATTGACCACCAAGATCGTAGATGCTGATCGGAGAGTGGTTTCACTTCAAGATTCTTGTCCCGGGAGCTTTCTGAAATAAGAGAAGGGATGAAAGAATGCCAGCCAGGAATCATTCTCAGTCCGAGATTGCCACCAAGGGGTAATTCATAGTCAAGTCTTCTTGAGCAGTAATGAACGAGGTCATAGATTGCATATTTTCTACGCTTATCAAGAAAGACAAAGATTGGCTCATAGTCACCCTCATGTGCAGGAACTGCTTGATAGTCCCATACATAGAGATATTGAAGGCAAACAAGGTCAGGAATTTCCGATGATTTCAAAATTCTGCCGTAGACTCCGATGAACTGAGTTTCTCGGAGGGCGGTTCGAATTCCCTCTGGAATAACCGCGCCAAGACTATCAGCAAGAGCTCTGTCTCCACGATTCACACCAGAAGTCACAGGAAGGTACCTCTCGAGTAGAACTTGGTCATATTCGGCCTTTAGTCCTCGGTGATGTTCTGTGAAAGTCATCTCATTGACTCTCGGTTTTATGCGAAGTTGTTCAGAGTATTCCTTTTCAACCAAGTCTTGTTTCCTCTTTCCATAAAACGTATAGATGAGATTATAGATATTGTGACAGAAATTGGAGAGAAGGGTGGTACTGGTAACCACCCAGTTCATATTTTAAGCTGGTTTGAAAGCGAGATATGTTGCTCCAGATTTACCTTTCTCATAATCCAACTTTAGATTAATGCCAAGTCTAACTTGCTCGGGCTTCAAGGGATCGAATCCTAGAAGACGGGCACTGACACGTGTACCTTCAGCAAGTTCTACGATTGCCACATAATAGGGAGCTTCTTCTGCAAATTGGTCAGGGGCGACATGAATTACTGTGAATGAAACGAGTTTTCCTTTTCCACTGACTTCTGCCCATTTCATATTACTACTACCACAGCCGTAGCATGAACCGGATGGAGGAGCGATTATCATTCCGCAATCTACACACTTGTATGCTTTAAAGTGACCTTCTTCAATATTCTTTAGGTATGCTTCTATGGTTGGTTTCTCACTCATAGATCAGCCCTCCTCATGATATTCACTACGCACGTTGCACCTGTGCCACCAAAATTATGCATTAAAGCAGTATCATGATTAGCAACTTGATTCGGTCCTGCATCGCCGATTAGCTCCCTGTAGATAACAACAGCTTGCTTGACTCCAGTTGCACCAACTGGGTGCCCTACTGCTTTCAGACCACCCATTGGATTGATAGGTTTATCACCATCAAGAGCAGTAATCCCATCACGAACCGCTTTTGCACCTTCTCCCGGTTTGAAGAATCCGATGTCCTCACTAGCAATTATCTCAGCAATTGTGAAACAGTCATGAACAACTGCAAAGTCCATGTCTTTTGGTTTAAGTCCAGCCATTTTGTATGCTTGTCGGCTTGCATCTACAGAAGCACTAAAGCTGGTCAAATCTGATCGATCACAAAGATTCATCGAAGCAGATGCCTGTCCTGTACCAGTAATTTTGACTGGGAGGTCGGTGTATTTCTTTGCTTTCTCATTCGAAGTAAGTACGAGTGCCGCTGCACCATCTGAGATGGGTGAACAATCAAACAGCTTGAGAGGCCAAGCAACATATCGCGGTGTCATTGCCTTCTCAAGGGTAATCTCTTTTTGGAACTGAGCCAATGGATTGGTTGCAGCATTCTTGTGAGCCTTTACAGCCACTAATGCCATATCCTCTTCTGTGGTTCCATACTTTTGCATATGAGCAACAGCAGCGATTGCAAAGACACCAGGGAAGGTCAAGCCAATGCTTGATTCAAATTGATCATCTGCAGCTGCAGCAAGTGCTTCTGTTACTTTACTGGTCGACACCGAAGTCATCTTTTCAACACCAGCAACAAGAACTGTGTCATAGAGTCCAGATTCGATTGCCATGATAGCTGCACGTAGTGCTGTTGCACCTGATGCGCATGCATCCTCGTGACGTGTAGCAGGTATACCCTTTAGACCTGCAAAATCAAGTAATAGTGGCGCCGTATGCCCCTGATGAACCAACATCTCTGGAATAAAACTACCAATAAAAGCCGCTTGAATATCCTTCTTGGGTATTCCAGCATGAATCGTTGCTTTGTCCACAGCCTCAGAGAAAATCTCTCTCAGCGTGACGCCTGTAAGAGCTCCAAATTTTGTTTGCGCTGCACTTACTATGTTTGTATTGTTCAAAGGCAACTTATGATTCCACCTCTACTACTGAACCCCAAACCGTGAAAACAGCTATAAAAACTATAATGAATGACGCATTATTCTTGTTATTAATGAAAAAAACTGCAGTAAAAGCCCCCTCCGAAGAGATAATAAGCTGTTTTCGAAGCGGGCTCTTGTGATTTGCTATGGACTTTTCACTATCTGATAAGGAACAGAAGCTTTGGGAGAGAGCCAAGGCATTCACGATGGAATACATTACACCTCGTGCTATTGAATTAGAGAAGAGAAATGAATTTCCAAAGGAGGTTGTTCATAAAGCCTTCGAGGCAGGACTCATGAACCTTCATATTCCAACAGAAGCAGGAGGACCTGGACTGTCTCTAGTTTCTGAAACACTCGTTTCAGAGGCCACTGGTTATGGGTGTGCTGGAATGGCAACATCAATCATGTGCAACAATCTAGCATTTGCACCACTTGTGATAGGCGCTACCATTGAGCAGCTTCAGACATACGTAGAACCTTTAATCACAGGAAAGGAGCCAAAATTCGGAGCATTCTGTTTGACTGAACGCATGGCAGGTTCAGATGCTGGAGCTGTGGCTACTAGAGCAGAGCGAGCTGGTGACGAGTATATCATAAACGGAGTCAAGTGCTTTATCACAAATGCACCCCAGGCTTCACTTTTCACAGTCTTTGCTTCAACGCAACCAGAGCTTAAAGCTAAGGGTCTTTCAGTATTCATGGTCCCCAAGAGCAAAGCGGTAAAGATTGGGCTTATTGAGAACAAGATGGGACAGAATAATTCTGTTCAAAGTGAAGTCATTTTTGATGATGCCCATGTGCCCAAGGAGTGCTTGGTTGGAAAGGAAGGAGATGGCTTCAAGATAGCAATGACTACTCTTGATAAGACAAGAGCAGGGATTGCAGCCATTGCAACAGGAGTAGCCCAGCGAGCTGTTGATGAGGCTGCTAAGTTCGCAAATATCCGCCATCAGTTTGGACAACCAATTGGCAGTTTTCAGGGTATTAGTTTCATGCTTGCAGACATGGGTGCAAGAGCAGCAGCAGCAAGACAACTAACTCGTTATGCAGCATGGATGGCTGATCAGGACATGCGTAACTCCAAAGACTCTGCTTTTGCGAAGTTCTTTGCTTCAGACGCCGCTATGCAGAATGCAACGGATGCAGTGCAAATCATGGGTGGCTATGGATATCTAAGTGAGTACCCTGTTGAGAAACTCATGCGAGATGCAAAGCTCTTACAGATCTATGAGGGAACAAATCAGATTCAGCGCCTTGTAGCAAGTGGTAATATACTCAAGGAAAGCGCCAACTTAGAAACAGGATTCCATGTCAAATATGATGGACGCGATGCGCCATTAATGTAGTTCGCGAGGAATGACCGGCATGATTTCTATAGACCGGTCATCTCCATTCCTCTGTTTCCAACTATTGCATTGATGGGTTACTTACTTAAGTACAAATAAATCAGGCGAGAGTGTCAAAGACTGGAGGTTCCCACCTTGGAAGACAATGAAGCAATCAAGGTGATCAAGAATCGTCGTGCAATACGAGATTATAGTACTTCAAGAGATGTGCCCGACGATTTGATCTACAAAATTATAGAGGCTGGTGGTTATGCGCCGAGCGCGGAAAACCAACAGCCTTGGAGAGTTATCGTAGTCCGTGATAAGAGACTACAGGAATTCATTGGGCAAATTGCTGTGGACCGAACAATTCTGCTCTTTGGTCGTGCTACTCCGAGGGAAGAACTTGAGCGGAGGTTGAGCTATATTGAATCAAAGGCAAGTCTTGAACGGACTATTGACATTCTTATCTCTGGGCAACGATTCGAATACATCAAGGGAAAATCTGAAACCAACGGTGCCCCTGTTCTCCTTGTTCTTGCTGTTGATCAGACTCATGTAGGTAACTCACAGCCCACCCTAAGAGGAACAGGTGGAGTATACGGATGGTCAGGACCTAGGCATGCTGTCATTGCGGGTTCGATGATGATGGAAAACATGGCGCTAGCCGCAGCATCAATGGGTATTGGCAGCTGCGTGTCTTCAGTTCAGCTTGATCACTTTGATGATGTCGGAGCCATCTCAGAGAAGCTAGGTATTCCTTTCCCACATTGGGTACCTATTCTATGCCTCACTCTTGGATATGCAAAATATGATAGAACCCTTGGGCCACCAAGACAAGGTCCCGAAGAGATTGCTTTTCTGAATAGATGGGGAGAGCCCTTTGTGAAGGAGGCTAAGAGATGAACGATCTGGAAATCCTTAGGAAAGGCTTTGTCGCCTTCATTGACGGGCTTTGGTGGGGCCTTCGTGATAACACTGGAGCCCTCTCAATGTACGAAGGTTATAGTGGCGGGTTCAGACAGATGGGGGAAGAGATTGCTGAGTCAATCGGGGGAAAGGGCCCTGAAAAAGCTGTAGAGATTGCAGCAGAGATTCTTAGAGCAATTGGACTTGATGTTGAAACATACAAAAAAGAAATCATAGTCAAATCATGCCCAATTTGGAACCGAATTCTGGAGAGAGGACTTGAATTCTCATTTCATGTTGAAGAGATTTGCTGGATGCCACTCCTAAAAGGTATTGGAGAGCAGACTGGTGCTACACCAATCTTCAACACTTCACTTCGACTCATTCATATAGAGAACGCGAAAGTCGACTACAAAAAGGCTCGAGCAAAGGCGGCCTTCGAAAAGGGTGACATAAGCAAGAAAGATTATGATAAGCAAATAGATATCCTCGAAAAAAGTCTAGAAAGTACAGGTAAATACGGCTGCTATCGATTTGAGTAGTCCCATCCATAGTATCAAGAAAGGCAGGCGAAGCACATGGAAACACTGGAGAAAGCAGGACTAGCTGTCAATTATAATAAAGTGCCCAGTACAAAGGCAAAGAGCCTTCCCGAGAATGTATTCATTTGGGATGAAACCCTGAGAGATGGAGAGCAGACTCCAGGAGTAGCTTTGACAATCGATGAGAAGATCGAGATTGCCAAAATGCTCGATGAGATAGGGACAGCAATTGTAGCGGTGGGTTTCCCTGCAGTCGGAGAAACGGAACAAAAAGCTGTTACAGCTATAGCAAGAGAAGGTCTCTCAAACGCGAGTGTTGCAGCTCCAGCTAGAGCAGTAATACAGGATCTAGATGCCTGTATCCAAGCAGATGTTGACGAGGTGCCTATCTTTATTGCAACCTCTGATTTCCGTCTCAAGTATCAGCTGAGAATGACTCGAGAAGAGGTCCTCAATCGACTGACCCAGTGTATACAATACGGAAAAGAACATGGTCTTGTAATAGACTACATAGCTGAAGATTCAACTAGAAGTGACATGGAATTTCTCTGTAAGGCATATCAAACAGCAATCGATGCAGGTGCAGACAAGATTTGCATAGCTGATACTGTGGGATTTGTGCGTCCTGAGGTCATGAGATACTTAGTCCGTGAAGTTAAGTCACGCTTATGGACCAAGAGCAAATACAAGGTGCCTATTGCAGTTCACTGCCATGATGACTTTGGACTAGCTACTGCTAACACTCTTGCTGCTGTTGAGGAGGGTATCACCTATCCACAAGTGTGTGTCAATGCCTATGGCGAACGAGCAGGGAACGCAGCATTCGAGGAAATCGTGATGGCACTTGAAGAGCTCTACGGGGTCAATACGGGAATTCAGACAGAAAAACTCTACCAGCTCTCCAGACTTGTAGAGAAGAATTTTGTGATACCACTGCCCCTGCACAAGGCCATCAGTGGAGACAATGCATTCACGCACTCGAGCGGAATACACTCCCATGGACAACTGACCCATAGCATGACATACGAACCAATTAGTCCCTCAAAGGTTGGACGAAGGAGAGAGTTCCACTTAGGAAAATTTGTTGGGAGACATTTCGTTGAGTATCTCTTGAAAATGGGTGGAGTCAGGGCAACACCTGAACAAGCTAGGGAGATTACCGACCGCGTGAAAAAGACACACGAAGACAAGAAGAAACTTCAGTCTCGTGTCGCTTTTGAAAAGATAAAGGATGAGCTCCGAGGATTGAGAACAGGTGTATCAGAGCGTGAGTTCTGGGAAATCGTCTTTGAAGTCGTTTAGTTGCTCTTAGTTTTGTCGGATAGCTGTTTTGCTACACGATAACGCAATATCACTAAGGTCCATCATAACCACTCCTTATGGAGTAATTATAGCAGGCAGTTCAGATGTAGTTAAAACGGATATTCAAGAACATCTTAAGTATCACAAGTTGAATGTGTCACAAAATAGACCAAAAGGACTCATCAGGTTGAGAGTGGCATACGATGGTTTCGTGGATGACTGGACAGATTTACGCCTTACAATTCCTGAAGAGATGACATATCTTGGAGAATAGGCGGGATGGAGTTTGAAAAGGAAATATCAAAACGGAGTTCCATATGTCGGAATACTTGTGAAGAAGTGATTACCATGACGATTTATGCACTAGGAAATAAGATACCAAAGATTGCAGATACTGCTTATGTACATCCTCAAGCATGTGTCATCGGAGATGTAGTAATTGGTGAGCGTGTCTTCGTCGCACCAATGGTTTCAATCAGAGGGGACAGGGGATCAATCGTAATCGGTGACGAAACCAACCTCCAAGATGGTGTTGTAGTACATTCAGATCCAAGATTCACGACTCGAATTGGAAAACGAGTGAATGTTGGACATAATGCCACGATTCATGCGGAATCAATAGGTGATAATGCCGCTATAGGAATGGCGGCAGTCCTCATGCTTGGTAGTAAGGTTGCTGAGGGAGCATTGATAGCTAATTCAGCTCTTCTTCATGAAAAGACCCAAACAGAGCCTTACAAAATCTACGCAGGGATTCCAGCTAAATACATGAGAGATATCGACTCAACGAGCTCAGCTAGACAGGCAATTGATGTCTATCTCGATTCATACATAGACAATACGAGAATTTATCCGTCGGACTTGAAGGAACTCAAAGATTAATTAGCCTTGAACCAAGACCTTATATGAATAATTAACTATAGTTATTATATGATGAAAACGGAACAGGCTATAGAAGGAAAAATAATTACAAGTCAAATAGGATCATTTGGAAAGACCGAATTCCCGTATGGTTACATAACAATTGAGATTTCGTCAAGTAGGAATATCACGGTCAAGATCGATTACTATACTTGGTTCGAGACTCTTGAGATTGGTAAACATGTTGTTGTTGATGCTTCGTACCTAGGGACAACAGATATTCTAGTAGCAAGAAAAGTAAGTCTGAAAACGCTGATTGATTCAAACGCAGCAACGGAAGATATCGCTGTATCAACATAATTGTATGAATCGAATCTAGTTCTTGCACATATTCCGAACTGTCTTGACAACATAGATTACATCAATGGAATAGGTTATACGTTGTTTCTTTTCGTGCAGCCTTGGGTGATAACTAGTGCAGACTGTTGTTACAGGAACGATAACTTCCTCGGATATCAGTGAAATGGGTAAGCTCAAGTATGGCTACTTAGGTATTGAAACCGATGATAAGGAACACCTCAAAGTGAAGGTGACTGCATTTACTAAATTTGAAACACTTGACCTAGGAGCAAAAGTCACCATTGAATTGGAGTCAGTTGGGGGAGCAGAACTTCTTAATGCAAAGAAAATATCCATTCCGAAGTGACACCGAAAACGAATCCATGCCTTAAGACATTCCAGCTATACTTTTAGCAGGAAATGACTACTCATCAATGCAAGCGAGGAATGAATTAGATGCCAGAACTTCCATTGCGTTACTTCTGTTATGTCTGCGGACACGAAAATAACCTCACGTTGGAGATTCCAAATGCGCCAAAGATAAAGAGAGATGAGATTACTTGTACAAAGTGTGGAGATGTGACTAATCTGCTTCTTACTTCATGCCCACACTGTAATAACGCATTCAAGTATTTCCTATCGGATCTGGACTTCCCTCATGAATTAACAACACTCGCAGATACCTATGTCCAACTCATTAATGGTATTAAGAATAGCCTCTCTGGAGTTGTTAAAGAGTTCAATGTTCCACTACCAAAACGTTGGTCTGTTAAGCTTGATTGTCAGTGTGGGAAGAGCTATACTGTCGAAATTCCGCTCCCTCAGATTTAGGTACAGAACTAGGTCCAATAATAATTTCATAATTGAGTCTAACAGGACACTTCATTGAGTTGGCAACCAGACAGTAAGTGTGCGCACGCTCAGCGACTTTTGCCATCTTCTTCTTATCACTCGCCGTAGGGACAAAGATTTTGGCATTGATGGTAATCTGTGCAAATTCCCAACCAAGCTCTCTCTTCTGGAGGATTCCAACACCAGTGATATTGAAATCTGTGAATACTGCATGAAATTTTTTGGACACACCAGAGAGGGATACACCATAACAAGAAATCGCTGCCGCAACAAACAGCTCCTCAGGCGATACAACATCAGTAGGAGCGTCTGGCCAAAAGTCAAGTGGGGTTGCTACTTGAAAAGTTTCTTTACCATCAATCTCAATGGTGACAATTTTCTCTTTCACCCATCGTGAGAATATCGCATACCTGAGCTCTTCTTTTGACATAGAATGAGGTCTAGAAGCGCCCATTGAATAGCCTTTTGTTCTGATATCTAACAAATTCTTCATGAGAGTGAGGCTTATTAGGAACCTCGTCTATATCATAGAAATGGTGGTCAGGTGGCTTGCAGGGCACATTTTCTGTAACATGCCCTCATAACTCCCCCCCTCCTACCATTGCCTTGCTGGCACTGGCCACCACCCGAGTCTTCGTTTTATAATCGCTACTACATTGATTTTCATTTCTTTTCGAATAGTTCTTTGAGTAGGTCAGCAGCTCGAGAATAGTGCTTCATGGCCTCATGATAAGAACCTTTGTCCTTGGGGTCAAATTCAAAGCAAATGAGTCGAAAAATCTCCCTGTGCTCTGAGATGACTGGCTTGAAACCGTGTATATCGAGAAGCGACTCTGATGCATGATTTCGTACAAGATAATCAGGATCTGTACTCACACTATCAAAGAGAGCTTTGATGGTATCATTTGTAGGAAACCTCCGAAGTACACTAGCAGCACGGAGTCTTACATATGGACTCCTGTTGCTCTGGAGAATCTCAATAAGGTGTGGTGTGTATTCATCTGTTTCCTCGATTACATTCAACGCAACAGCAATCTGAATTCTAAGGTCAGAATCCACCTTTCCTAATAACCTCTTCATAATTGGAATAGCTCTCTGGGATTTCAATTCTCGAAGCCCCATAGCTGCATAGTGGCTTCCAGCCTCCATCGATTCTATAAGCATGGATTCTGCCTGATCACGCTCAGCTCCTTCTAGAAGACAAACAGACTGTGAGTCAATCCCATCATGCCACATCATGTATGGGTCTCCGAAGAAGTTCTCCATGAAATACTCCCATTGTCTACTAGGCATATCAGGAAAAAAACTCAGATCAGTGATATGCCTTCCTCTTCTAAATTCATAAATTACAATGTAGCCATGCATCACATAATTGATTCATAAGTAGTTGAGAGAATAGTGGGGAAACATCAAAAAACTCAAAATAGCAAAAGAAAGAACAGACTCCAGCATGTTGATAATGTGTCGCAAAGAGCAGCGAAAATGAGAATGCGTCACAGAAATGTGAGGGTTCCATCGTTTAGTTCAATGCCTAGGACCTGCTTACCATCGATGTTGCAAATCTATTATGATTCTTGGTATCATTGGACTTCGTAGTTGTCTCATCGCCTACTTTCTTTTGCCTTCCACGAAAAGCATCATAGAATCTTGTTCTGACCAAATTATTTACGAACATTCTCTAGTAGTTAAGCAATCACCGATTTTTTGAATTATTACATGCGAAGAATCCTAAATACGTATTCTGTGAATAAATCAATGATTGGATGGCAGAATCATGTGGTATTCTATATGCTGCACCACATTAGACATTTTAAAAATACAAAAGGTGAGTATTTGAGATGACATCATCTGAATCAAGATTTAGACCAATTGCACGAGAATATTCTGGAAGACACTCGTATCTGTTGAAATGGAGTGTGATCTTCATCACTCTCCTATTACTTATGGTTCCATCCTCAGACATGGGCATGGTGCAACCCATTGATACAGAAGATGTCAGTCTTATGGATAATAGTTATTCAACAGCATCCAACTTCATCAGAGTTAAGCTACCATATCAGGTGTTCTCAATTGCGCCGGGGAATATCCCAATAGGATCTGGATTCGCTTATGTACATGAAGAAACAATACGTTTCAAGGACCCGATTAACCAATTGAATGACTCACTTTCAATCGGACTTGGTGATGTTTTTCATGAAACACTTACAGGAGCTGACATAGATGGTGATGGTTACACTGAATTTCTATTCATCAAATTCAATGTAAGTGAGCGACTAGTAGTAGCTGATTTTGATGATAGGTCTGTTAAAGACTACGACTGTCCGGTACCAGGTCCTTTAGAGATCATCTTTGGTAACTTTACAGCTGATACTCGGACTGATGCTGCTATCTATAGTATGGATTTGATTGTGATGATAGATTTGAGTGATGGAAGTCCCATTGGATCCTATAATCCAATAGCAGAGATAAAACGTGCTACTGCAGGGAATTTCTCCGTTACATCGCAAGATGAGATAGCAATTCTAAGTACTGATTGGGGCATCTCAAAAGTCAATGTCGAAACAATAAGAAGTGATGGTTCACCAGTTCTATGGACGGAGTATCCATACAAGTCCATAGCCAGTGATATGATAATTCACTCCAAACGAAGCGAAACAGATGACCTAGCCATCACTCTGACAAACCAAGAGTTGGGAAGCAGTGAACTTGTAGGGATCTATGGTAATAATCTGACTGCTAGCTTTGTTAGAAAGATTCCAGATTATTATGGAGAAAATTACATCAAAACAGGCTCTTTCAATGATGATTCAATAGATGATCTTGTAGTTGTACCAAATATGCGATTTGCAGCATGGTTCTTCGATGGGAATTATGGTACACTAATTAGACAAACACAAGAGGAGGTAACATGTTACTGGTCGCGAGGATTTGATGTAGGGCTTTTAGATTCGGATTCTTACTCAGATTTGGCTGTTGAGGGCCCGCGAGGCCAGTTGACATTAATGAGAGGAAGTAATGGAGCGACTGGATATGAAGAGAATCGGCTTCCGGGACCATTTCATCAAGTTATTTCATTTGATATGAATGATGATGGAAGGGAGGATATCATAACATTATTGGACACTGTGTCCATTCTTTTGAGTGATACAGAAACACCTAATGTCGTCTTGGATCCGCTATATCCTATCCATCCAACCATCTATGACACTTATATGAAAATTGAACTCACAGCAACTGATAATATCCGCGTTGAACGTGCAACAATATACATCATGACAGCAATGGGAGGACCTGTCACTTCATTCATTCCAAATGAGATGATCAAAGCTCCTAATGACAAATACATCTATATCACCACGGATCTGCAAGCGGGAGAATATTTCTACTATATTGAGATTATCGATGCATATCTTAATTCATTCTCTTATGGGAATGAAACTAATCCTGAAACTCTCAATGTTGAAGACCATTTTGCAGAAGGTTTCTTCTTCAATGCAACAATAGACCATGCAATGGGACATGTCTTGGCGCGTGGCAACAATTCGATGGGTGAAGAACTTATTCACATCATCACCATAGGATCAACAACAACAAGGGTCGCTACACTCAGAACATTTGCACCCAATGGCACAACTATTTCAGAGGCTTTGCTTGGAAATATAGGCTCGTACGACAGTCTTGAGGTCTACTCGGGTATTCATGACGGGGACACAATTTTAGATCCTGTTGTCGTAAGGTACAACTTTACGCACACGTCCTTCTATGTGATACATGGAAGTGATATGACGCCTTGGAAGAATGTAACCTACAAAAGCATACCTTCGTTGGAGGAAGAGTCGATTCAGGTATTCGATGATGATCTTGATGGATTCGATGAGATTCATTATGTTGAAGGGAACTACTCTTCATATCTTGGAATTAGAAGAATTGAACATGATTTTTCAGGTGCTATTAGTAGAGGTTTATTATCCGATGATGGCGTAATAGGAATGGCACATTCCACGATTGTAGGACCAAGACCTCAAATAGCGATTCTAAGGGATAGTAATAGAGTAGATATCTATCAAGCCTACAACCTGACACGACTTAAAACCCTTAACTATACTTCTCCCGGTTCGACAGTCGGAGACATGCCTCTTGGAATTATTCAGTATAAGAATTCGACACATGCGAGCGGGCAATTCGTAGTTGGATATAGTGGTTGGTCAGGCGATACACCTACAATTTACTTCTGCTTTATCGACTATCAAACACTGCAGGTAGGCGATCATCCGTATACAGAATTGTTCGGAGACCACATCAAAGGAGTATTTCCCTATGATATCGATATCGATGGGATTGACGAATTATTTGTCTTTGAGGAATCAGGTAACATTTCACTATGTGAATTGGCAGAAGCAACACCAAGACAGTGGTCTGTCTTTGTCAGTGAAGCGTTCCCAACAAGTGAAATCGTCTTGGACTTTGATGGAGACGGTGAAGAGGAGTTTCTAATTGCAACATCAGATGATCAACTTACAGCCATCAGTTTCCATGGATTGATTGACTATCAAGCTCAAGTTGGCATGATATTCAATATGGTTAGAGCAGGCAACATCGATGTCGGTGTTGGTGAAGATATCGCTGCGTATCCAGTACTTCGTGCCCGTTATAGTCTCGGAACAATCCGTAATATAGACCTCCTGTATGTTCTAAATACTACCTTGTCATTAGAATCCAGCACAACTCTTCAGGGCAGCAACATATGGGCAAATGTCACAGTCTTGAATGCTTATAATGAAGCAATTTCCGATTCAGTGGTTTCACTAGTAGCTGAATACAAGTTCGGAACTGGAACAACCCAACAAACGCTTGGCCTTATCTATGACGACATGTTGCAGCTTTACACAACCAATATTGCTCCCAATTGGCCAATAGGCATGGTGAACCTCACACTCAATATAAATCATGATTACTACGACCCATTTCATCAATTCTACGTAGATGCACTAAGAGTGGAGTCACCTTTGACCATCTCCATTATTCGCGAACCTGAGATTCTACAAGGAAATGATCTTGGAGTCAACATCACAGTGACTGATAGTCTTGGTGCAAATGTGCCATATGCAAATGTAACTATGACATTTGATGGTACTGAGTTTGTAGCAACTCATATCGGGCAATTCTACTTTATAGCTATACCTAACGTAACAAAGGCGCCGGGGAGCTATGGATTATTGGTTTCTGCGAATCATAGCTATGCAACAAATATCAAGTATCAATCCAGCACTGTTTCTATTATTGCTAATACTCTGAATATAGAGAGAAGTTCTCCCATTCAAGTAAATCAAGACCAGCAGTTTGTCATATGGCTTAACATTACTGATACATACGGTAATTCCATCGGTAGCGCAGATGTGAGAATCAGTTTTGATGGTAATGAGTACCCATTAAGTGAAATCGAGCCGGGAAGGTATCTTCTAAATACTGCAGCTGCATTGCCAGTTGGCAATTATACAGCCAAGATAACCGTAGAACATCCTTATGTGGAGGGAAGAAACTTTGGCCAATTTTATATGGTAATCACGGGAGACCTTTATCCTGTAGTCAATTATGTCTCTTCAGTTACTGGTGGAGAGAACTTCACAGTCTCTATATTCATCTATGATTCATATGGAGCCTTTCCGGATGGTGCTTGGGCAATTGTTGAGCTAGATGAAAGCAACTTTACCGCCCTACATATTTCGGGTGCTGAATTTCGCGTGGCACTAAATGCTTCATTGGCTATTGGGCATCAAAGCTTCATTGTATATGTTGGATCTGATTTTGGAAATCAAAGAACTGACTATCATGACCTCTATGTTTACTCGTCTGCAAACATGTATCTTGACTCTTCGCTTGGGTGGATCTTAAATCAGGGGGACTCGGCATTTCTGACCTTAACGCTAGCAGACTGGAATGGAAATCCAGTTACCGGTGCAACCGTCACGATGCTTAGTCCAGACAGCTTAGCGTTTATTGACAATTTGGATGGAACATATTCAGTAACATTAGACACTGATGGATACACCCCAGGCAACTATTCATTGATTGTATATGCAAACCATCTCTACTTGATTGAGGCAGACCTGTATACGATTCTAACAGTAAATGGTCAAGCTGCAGTCGATGCAGAGATACCAGAGTTTGTCTGGAACCATCTACCAGTGACCATGTATTTCGCAGTCGTTGATATTTATGGAAATCCACTATCAGACTTCAATTACACGCTTACCTTTGCTGGAACTTATTCCAAAACAGGGACATCAGATTGGTATCAGCTGAGCTGGGAATTCGCCCCAAACCTCTATCCTGGATCATATCCACTTGATATTGTAGTAGATGGTGATTTTGTTTCACACTATGAACATACAATATGGGTCAGTGTGAAGGGAGCTCAAAATTCAGTTATATTATCACCCTTAAATGGTTCAATAATTTCTCAGGGTAATCAAATTAACTTTACAGTTTTTGTCGAAGATTTGAGCGGCTATGACATCTCAGGTTGCCAAGTGACTGTTACAATCCACGGTAGTACATACATCCTAACCGAAGGAGTCAATGGTGTATACTCTAGGAATATACCAACAGCAGGATTTCCATTAGGTCGATATAGTGCAATAGTACGAGTCACTCAGACATATCTGGACTCTCAAGAGACTTCCATGTCTGTTTCGCTAAAGGGATTTGCTGATGTCAAACTATCATACTCGCCAAGTCCAGTACAAAACAAATACAACGTGACATTTAATTTCACAGTGACAGACCAATATGGAAATCCATTAACTGGATATAATTATACATTGGACTTTGCGGGAGTATATAATCGAACAGGAACCTCAGTTTACTATCGGTTATCTTGGACAGTAGATCCAAGTTTCACTCCTGGTATGTACTTTCTTAATATGACACTGAATGGAACATATTTAGTCTATTCGACATTCAACTTCAGTATTGATGTTCAGGGAGTAGTTTCCGCAACTATTCTCACGCCAACAAACTTTGAGGCATTTTCTCAGGGATCTGCAATTCAATTTACTGTCCATTTGCAGGATGACCAATTCTTCAACATAACAGGGGCTGACGTAGAACTAAACTTGCTTGGTAATACTTTCGCTCTGACAGAAACCTCTCTTGGCATCTACACAGTGATGATTGCTACTACCCAATTGCCTCTCGGAGAATACACTGCAAAGATTACAGCATCCCAAGGATTCATGGATACTTTAACAGCTTATGTGCACTTCTCAATCACAGGCAGTGCTCATATTACAGTGGTAACCAATCCAACGGTAGTGCTGAACTACGAGAATGTGACATTTGATATTAGCGTTCTTGATCAATGGGGCAATCCGATTTACATATTTGATTACATATTTGATTTTGGAGGTGTCTATAGTATATCAGGAACCTCTACTTCATCTCTCAGATCTTGGAGAATACTACCAAATCTTGTACCTGGGCTCTATGTCCTAAATATTACTGTTGCAGGAGCACACTTTCCATCTGAAACCGTACTTGTAGATATTTACTTACGGAGTAGCACTATCGCATCAGTGTTGTCTCCTCTAAATGAAAGCCAATACATTCAAGGTTCAGAAGACATCATTTTCACATTGAATCTTGAAGATATCATTGGCAATGTAATGATAGGAGGATCAGTTTCAGTTCTAATACACGACTCATTCTATATTCTGACGGACCTAGGCAATGGTACATACTCAACATTGGTATCAACGGATGGCTGGGCAGCAGGTCTGCATAATTACACATTAATGGTCACTCATAGTTTCCTATCACAAGATGTAGCTATTAGAGGTTCGATTGAGATACTAGCGGAGCTTCTTTTCAGGATTGAATATACTCCAGAACAGCCTGTTAAGGGACAATATGTTAACATCACTATCGAAGTCACAGACAAATATGGGAATCCCATGTCTGGTCTATCTGTATATGTAACATTTCGTAATCATACAGAAATGGCGATAGAAACATCCCAAAAGGGCACTTACTTCACCAGATTTGTGGTAACGGGAACAGGATTTGGTGATGATACGATTACAGTCAATGCGGAAGGAATCGAATGTATCGCAGGAGTAGGAAGTGTGCCTGCATATGTGGTTGTGCCAGCGCCAGAGCTCTCCTTCGACATGCAGAACTTTGGATTCATAGCTCTAGGTTCGTTCCTTATTAGTTTCTTCGGACTACTTCTTTACTTCAAAATCGCGTCTGGGTTATCCATCACAAGGGGGTCTCAAGCTCAGCTGACGCGTGGAATTCGGAGGTTGGACTATCTCTACCTTGGTGTAGTTGCGCTTGCAGGATTAACTGTTATTCATTCATATTTATCTGCAGCAGCAGGCAGCTATGATCTCGCAGTATTGGAAAGCGTGCTTTTGCTTGGAATTTCGCTAATCCTATATGGCATATGGCTCTATAGAGATGCCACATCAACAATTCTCCAGTCACAAGCTGTTAGTCGGAGAAGGATGGTACTTGGCCTCTGGCACCTAATATTTGTCCCCTTTGTTGTTATGCAGATATTTGATTGGGGTGCAAACATTGAATGGCTTAATTACTATATACTGCAGAATGTGTTCCATCTTGGTGAACTTGCAATCCCAACCATAATGCTAACTATCTTCGCGGCATATATTTCATCTATTGTAATAGTTGTTGTAAATCTCTACAGAGAGATGAGCAAAGGACTTTCTAGGATTGGAGAGATGGCGGTACTTGGTACACCTCCCATTGTCGTGGAGCAAGAGTGTGTAGATTTAGTTGAAAAACTTGGATCGTCAATACGTACTAAATTCTTCATGTTCCTTGTAGTTTTGGCAGGTACATCAGTACTGACAATGGATTTCCTCAAGAGCTATTCCCTTGGTGTCATCGTACTTATGCCAGTCGTATTCTTGATCGTTGTCCCATATGTTTCTTCCAAGATGGCAAGAGGCATAGCAAATGTGTCAGATAGTCGACGTGAAAGACATAGAGAAGACAAGACAATTGCTGAGATTGCTGATGAAGGGATTGATGCTGGTACATCTTTCGATGTCAAGCCATATTATGGTACAGAAACAGAGGTTGATTCTGCACATATTGAAACAGCTCCAGTTGAAGAAGAACATGAACCCGAAAAGGAAATTGAAGAATCAAAAGCAACTCGAGGTCTAACAAAGAAAGAACTAATTGATCTTCTTCCCGAAAATGTGAAAGATTCGGTTGGTCTTGATGAATTGAAGAAACTCTCCAAAGACCAACTTGAAGCGCTTTTAGAACTTGAGGAAATGGGATCAAAGCCTGATGATGAAGAGAGATCGTAATTCCTGAACTGAGGAAAAACCTCAAAGCCTCTCTTTCTCATGATTTATAGGAGTGTAGTGTAAATCAAAATGTATGCAAGTCTTTAGGGAAAAACCAATCAAGGATCTTCTCGTGATTCATATTATCTTCGCAGTAATCGCTGCAATAACACTCATCTTTCCATTTCCCCAGGCGTTAATAAGCGGAAAATTGCTTGTCCTTATTATTATCTATAATGGGTTAATTATCATTGAATTCTACTCAAAGGGATATGAGGATTGGAGGAGTATCTGGACCTTCAGTATTGTTCTCAGTTTACTCATGGTATTTCCTGATTGGTACCTATCGGAAACACTGAGTGCACTGCAGTTCTTTGATGATGGATTCCCTATGATCGGTAGTGCAATCCCAATCTATATGGCGGGACTCTGGGCTATTCCTTTCTTTATTATCATCTTTATCGCAAAGGAGATTCAAAAGAGGAAGTCACAGAAGATGGCGTATACTGTCGTGGCAATAGCTTCCCTCGTCATATTTAGCCTAGCAGAATTGACATTGGTTTACCTTCCGTCATGGACAGCCACTGTTATTGGCAAGACAGGGAATCTCGCATGGTATATTATTATTCCCGAGTTGCTACTAGGATTGTCAACATTCATTTGTTATGACTTTGTAAAAGACAAACACATATGGATGAAAATCATCGGTGCTTTTACAGTGATGGTTTTCTACATTGGAAATGCATCATTCTTCTATTTCATCATAGAGTCACTACTCTTAGGAGCATGACCATAATCCTGCAGGTAGGAGAACCTCGATTGGGATACAGATTCGCAGTCAAGTATCATTTTCTGGATATAGCTATTGGCTGAAACACATCATTATAGACAATATAGTATGTAAAAAGTATCGAACCTTCTTTACTCCTAGAACAGGATTCGATCATATCACCATTTGAGAAATCCGAAACATGAAGTGTGTGAGGCAATCTCTTTCTATTTACACCGAATTTTACACTGACTCCAAGGATTTGCGAATTATAACACCCTTCCCCTTTGGGTGTTGCAATTTCATCTACAATTTCCTCATCTCGAGCTAGTCGACCCTTTCTCTTCAAAATATACCTAAGAAACTCTTTCTCAAGCATGAGCGGGCTGCGATCAAAACGGTCTGCATAATAGTCGTCAATAGAGTCTCCTTGTGGATCAGGCTCTTGTTCTCGTTTCCGCATTCTTTTCTCCAAATGCTCTGGAATTACACTAGGTCCATCTGGAATCTGAGTAGGAAATGGCCATCCCAATTCATCAGCAATACTCGTTTCATACTTAAGCCCAAATCCCTCAATGATGAACTCTTCACGACAAAGCACACATTCTAATTTAGTAATTGTAAATCCAGCCGGACTCCGAGTTTGATCGGATCGACCAATATATATTTCCTCTTCGTCAAGAGCATACAAAGAACCGCCACACTTGGGACAGAATAATTCATAGAGTATTGGACGTTTTTCTGGAATTCGATTCTCGTCATTCATCGCGGAGTCCTCTGGACAGTAGTATTCATCATTCAAAATGCGTTTGCATTTTCAAATTGTGTCTTATGGTATGGAAATCGTGCGTTACATCAAATTGTTAATGATGCACATAAATAAAGAAAATTAGAGCTGGCAGAATTCTGCCAACTCTCAAATAATCTGTCCGGTATTATAATTCAAAGGTGTGAGATGTAAAATGGTCTAGGTGGAAGGGATAACAATCTGGAACAACCTCTAGGATATCATCTTGATAGAACAGGATGAAATTCTCAGCACCATAGTTTGTGGTGTGAATTGGTAAGAAATTCCTAGCTTGAAGTTTATCAATTGCATCAACAACTTCACCATCTGCCATTGACTGACATCCAGGTCCGAGAGGCAAAAGTGCCACATCAATCGTACCTGCGAGTTGAGTATACTCATTTATGTTCTTCGAATCGCCTGCATGGAAGATTGTAAATCCTTTGTAATCAATGAGATAGCTTGTCCAATTTGCCTCCGGCGGGTGACTAGCCTCATAACCCTCAGGAGCTATGGTGTACATGTAAAATGCTCTGATAGTTATGCTACCAACAACCAAAGAATCGCCAGGAACGACTCCAGTAGCATCATGTAAGGCTACTTCAGCAGACATATTTGAAGGCATAACATTCACTGTACTCTCTTTCTGTAGCATCTCGATGATTGTGCTATTGTAATGGTCACCATGCGGATGTGTGATCAGTACTGCATCTGCAGGGAGAGCTGAATAATTCGAAGGTAATCCAATGGGATCGATGTAGATGCGTAATCCATCTGCCTCTATCATGACCCCAGCATTATCGAGTATAGTTAATTTAATTGTATCACCGGATGAATCAAGTGGCCAGAATTGAGTCACTAATACCGCAGAACCTACGGCAGCCCCACCGAGGATTGCGATAAGAGCGATAACTCTGGTCTTATTTACTAAACTCATGCCTATTATGAAACTTGTTTGTTGGTATTTAAGATAAGGATTAACGCATCTATTCCTCATTCGTATGAACTACTTTCGTCTTCTGATGTTCCTCAAACGAATTTACAGAGATATTCAGATTTCAACAGTTGGCGGTCCAGCTCTGATTCTGTCCCGAAGTACGACGATTTCTGCCCGCAAATCATTAATGTCCTCGAGCCACCAATTCGCACCGCTATCAATCCAAGGTGTTACTCTCTCTGTATCTTTATGAGAATCGACACCAGATGTTTCGCCACATACAACAACATCATAATTGTTCAGATTTCCTCTCTCTGACTGCACTATCTGTAATATTTTTTGAAGGTGTTTAGTGGTGATTGGCTGTGGCCATTTAGAGTGGACAGGTGCGACTCCATCATAACGAGAAGCTCGCCGAAAGGGTGCTTTGAATGGCACACTTCCACCAACCCATATTGGAATTCGAGGTGTCTGTTTGGGCTTAGGCAAGAAAGTCATTGTTTCAAGATGGTAATGATTGCCATTGTAGGAGAATGGTTCTCCGGACCACAGTCCAGTTAGAATATCGAGGCTTTCATCAAGTTTCTGAGCACGTACCCTAGCATCACTCTCCTCTCCAAAATACTCGAACTCAATCTCAGGTGGAGCACCAATCCCAACTCCGAGAGTGAGGCGTCCTTTTGATATATGATCGAGTGATAATGCCTCTCTTGCTACTTTCCAAGGCCTCCTTCTCGGTAGGGGGGTAACAAGGGGACCAAGTCGTATTCTCTTTGTATTGCATGCAATTGCTGTGAGTGCAATCCATGGATCAGCAAAGGGCAATACCATGTCCTCCTGTTTGAAGACAAGGAGATGATCCCATATGAAGAATCCATCCCATCCTGCATCCTCGACCTCAGAGCCTATCTCGACAAGAGTATTGATGTCACCAAACTGACCAAAATTAGGAATGTTAATTCCGTATTTCATATCCTTTCCCTTATCATCATAGGATTCTAACCTGAGATAAGACGGCTTTCCTCGGAAATTTTGAGTGAAGTTAGTATGGATGAATTGGAGAATAAGATTCAGAACATGTTTTCTCGTCCTATTCGAAGGTAAATCAAAAAAATGACTAGTTATGATAAGGCAAGTTTCCACTCCAAGGCTCAGTTTTATCTAGCCATAGAGCCCATCGCTAATTGATTATAGCAATGGACGCTAAAGACTGGTTTGAACAAGGACAACAGGCGATGATGACAGGTCGAATAGAGGATGCGATTGAGGCCTTCGACCAATCAACAAGTCTGGATCCATCATCCTTTGATGCTTGGTGGGCACTTGCCAATGCATGCAATCTGTTAGGATCCCAAATTGAAGGAGAGGGCGAATATTCGAGAGCTCATCTCTACAAAATCAAGGCAGCCTACTCGTTTGACAGAGCCACAAGGGCGGATCCAACACATGCAAAAGTTGGTAAAGCAAAAGCATTTGCAGAAACTATTCGTGAAGTGCAGAAAAAGAAAAAGGAGCAGGGGCTCTTTTGACTAGCAAACAAGCCCTCTCTCAAAACATCATCAATAATTATCTATCATTTTAGACCTAACAGCTCTACCTCAAAAATCAGTGTTGAATTTGGGGGAATTAAACCATCTCCAACATCTTCAGAGCCATATGCAAGTTCCGGGGGAATTGTCAGCTTTCTCTTCCCCCCTATTTTCATTGTCATAACACCTTGGTCCCATCCCTGGATAACCTGTCCAACGCCAATCTTGAATTCGAAAGGATCTCCTCTATCAACAGAACTATCAAATTTCTTCCCATTCGTCAACCAACCGGTGTAATGAACAACAACTGTTTGACCTCGGTTAGGTGAGGCTCCAGTTCCAACTACAATATCTTCGATCCTCAATTCTGTCATATCATTTTCAAAAATCATTATTCCTAATAAATTGTGACTAGATAATGATGTCAATTGGTGAATCCATAGCCAGATTATGAGTTTTAACCCGTTACATCAGTGAAGGAACGCCCTAATCTTAGACCAGACAAATACGATTCCAGCATCATTGGCTGCATCTATTGATTCATTATCACGTATTGATCCACCCGGAGCGATCACTGCTTGGATTCCTTTCTCCACAGCAGCATCGATGGAATCACGATATGGAAAGAAAGCATCAGAAGCCATTACTGCACCTTCCGATCGGTGTTCTGCGCGTTTTAGCGCCAGTTCTACTGCGCCTATTCGAGAGGTCTGTCCCATACCAATTCCAAGAGTTCTAGTTTCTTTACTGATTACAGCTGCATTGGACTTCGCATACTTGACAATTTTCCAAGCAAAGAGAAGGTCATCCAACTCTTGAGAGGTGGGGTATTTCTTTGAAACAACGGTCAGGTCATCCTTAGTGATGGTATGAGTATCAGTTGTTTGCACAAGAATGCCATTAGGAATAGATCGAATTGATTGCTCAGGGATTGTGTGCTCGTTGAGAGTACAAAGAATGAGCTTGGATTTCTTTGTTAGAATGCGAAGTGCACTTTTCCTATACTGGGGTGCGATTATTGCATCAACAAACATTGCATGGAGCTTCTCTGCGAGTTTTTCTGTAATTGGTCTATTGAAACCCATAACGGACCCAAATGCAGACAGATTGTCTGTGGCAAATGCATGATCAAAAGCAGTTTCAATATCCTTCGCGGAAGCAACACCACAGGGACTAGTGTGTTTAATTATAGCACAGGAAGGTCTTGTATGCTCAGATAGTACACTAATAGCAGCATAGAAGTCTACAAGGTTATTATATGAAATATCCTTTCCGTGAATCTGCGTATAGAAAGGAGTGTTTCCAGGGAGGAGATAGTACCTTGCTTCTTGATGTAAATTCTCCCCATATCGGAGATTCTGGGGATTTTCAAAGGAAAGTAGATATTCAGATGGGAACTTCTCGTCAGAAGTCAGGTAGTGACTTATCGCTACATCATATTTTGCTGTGTGAAGGAAAGCTTTCTTTGCCAGATTCCTTCTTAGTTCTTTGGAAACCTTGTTCAAAGTGATTGCTTCTGCAACATGCTCATAATCGTCTGGTGAAGTGATGACGAGGACCTTTTCATAGTTCTTTGCAGCTGCTCGAATGAGTGTCACTCCCCCAATGTCTATGTTTTCAATTGCATCTGCAAGGGCGTGCGGTCTTGAGGTAACCTGTTCGAAAGGATAAAGATTAACGACCACAAGACCGATAGGTTGTATCCCCATTTTCTCTAGCTCACTCTGCTGTTCATCTGTGCCAAGGATTCCACCGAGTATCTTAGGATGAAGAGTCTTCACTCTACCATCTAATATCTCTGGATAATCTGTAATGCTTGAAACCAAATCGACATCAATATTTGCAGTCTCAAGCAGTTCTGCAGTCTTTCCGGTGCTTATGAATCGATAATGGGAGGATATGCTTCTACAAAAATCGATAATTCCTTCTTTGTTAAAGACGCTTACTATCCCCAGACTTCTATCCAAAAGGCAACACCATTATTGTTTATCACGCGATATTCTCTCTTTGCTTTCCCACCTTGTAGAGACCGCTCTTTCGTGCGCTTACAGCTCCATAAAAATTGATTGATGAAACAGCATTCTCAAAACTCCCATTGGGCTTATATGGGGCTTTGCTCATATGTTGGTTTCATTTAGCAACTTCTTGAGGTTGAAATGGTGTCAAAAAGTAAGAAAGGACAAACAGGTCCAAAGAGACCAGTTGCTCTCATCGCACTGATAGTTATTCTGATTGGATCGAATATCGCAACAATCTATTATTTCATGTTCTATCAGTCTTCGATACCCCTCGAAGATGTACCAATGGCTATTGAAGATGTGATGAGCAATCCAGCAGCGTATATTGGAAAAGTAATCACTATTACTGGTTACTATGTCATCTCTGCAGGTTTTCCAATGCTTGTTGAGAGTCTCATGTCATTCATGAACAACTCACTCCAACCAAATAACTATGTTCTTGTGACAGGACAACCTCCTGCATCCATGGAACAATATCTTGGTCTGCAGTGTCACGTTAAGGGTACAGGAGAGTGGTTTGATGGAAGTGATGGTGTCTTAGGAGTAAGATATAGGGAGTATGTTGGAAGACAAAGTGATACTATATTTCCCGGCATCTATAAGGATGCAGTACGCGATAATGATTATTTCATAGAGCACATACCATTACCTCTTGACCCCGACGCGGAGAAGTATGCAATTCTTTATAGCGGCGGGATAAAACCTGAGAAGGCGTACTATAGATACTGGAACGACATCATCTATATGCACTTCATTTTGCAAATGCATGGTTATTCTGAGGAAAACATCTACGTGGTTTACAAAGATGGGGTAGGTGAAGACACGTACACACCAGTGGAATATCCTGCAACCCATGCTTCTCTTGATACAGTATTCACTCAACTCAGCGGTGAGATGGGAGTCAGAGACACACTCTTCTTCTACACGACAAATCATGGAGGCAGTGGTGGAATTAGTGTGTGGGATCCAATGGATGCGGGCGGAGCATTGACGCATGCTCAGGTCTCAAACTGGCTAGATTCCATTACCTGTGACCATATGATCATCGTCATGGAGCAGTGTGTTTCTGGTAAATTTATCCAGTACATCAGTGCTTCAAACAGAGTGATTCTGACTGCATGCTCGGATGGAGAGAGTTCCTATGGTTGTGATACGGAGGGACAGTGGGATGAATTCGTCTACCACTTCATGTCTGCGCTCATTGGATTCAAGCTCCCTGGAGGTCTAGGTGTTGCAGATGCCGATTACTATAGTGATGGAAAGATCTCAATGCGTGAGGCATTCATCTATGCAGCACTCCATGACAGCAGGGAAGAAACACCACTCTATGATGACGATGGAGATTCTGTAGGCCTGACATTAGGACCTGTAGTCTTTGGTACGGGATTCTACGGAGATACCATATTCCTCTGATTTGATGAAAAATCTAGAAGAATGGGAGTTTAATGACCTGTTTTCATCATTCTCCCAGTTCTTTTTCTATAAATATAAAGCGGAATTAATCGCATAGAGTACTATAGTATCTGAGCCGAGTAAGCGATTAGATTTCAACCAACTACGCTTGCCAGATTTAGCATAGTTTCACGTTCCATCTCGCCGACTTGTTCAAGCAGAGTACGTACATGAGGTATGAACTCAGCAAAATGAGAAATTTCAGATCTAGCAGCCTCATCAAGCAAGGCGGGAACATTCTCTGTCAGTTTTCTAGCTCGATCAAGTGCTCTTATGCCCTTGGATTCAAATTCCACATTGACTGTCCGTTGTATCTCTCTAAGTTCAGCCAGAGAAGGATACTCATCAGGCAAGAGACCTTTGGCAACCTCTCTCCATAGATTGACAATCTCTCTAAATTGCTCAGCGGCCTTAAGGATACCATCATTCTGCATGATATGACCAGCCTCCTCCAAGAAATCCCTGTAAATCTGTCGAAAGATGGCTCCCCCTGATCCCCCGGTCTCAATGTATACATAATGCATCATGAGCGCATGAGCAAGATTCCTTGGATTAGGAATGAGTTTTGGATACTTGCTGAGTTCCAAACTCCACCTCTTGATTCCTTTGACTCCTATATTCGAAATGGGAGGATTGAGGAGTGCATCCACGTTCTCTCGAATAGCCGCTGGGATTAGTTCTCTCAATGGAGTCAAGTTTTGAGGAAATGAAAAACGAACCATTTGGTTCATTGCTGGGAAGGGTCTATATTCAGAAGCACGAGCCTTCTGTAGTTGTTTGAGACCCATTGTCAGAG
>Ga0224495_10000034_pt1 | contig 111738 bp, 110 predicted proteins | sample SF_Jul11_sed_USG_FD_168128 | JGI IMG/M metagenome (GOLD analysis project Ga0224495, IMG submission 168128) | Sediment microbial communities from San Francisco Bay, California, United States - SF_Jul11_sed_USGS_4_1 | ecosystem: Environmental > Aquatic > Marine > Sediment | place: USA...
CAAATCAGAACCATATTTGATCAAAGAGAACCGATCATAAGGCTGATGATTCTAGAAATTGGTTCAAACAGTCGTCGGATCAGATTGCTAAGTCCGACAGGCTCCTAGGGCTTGATTTTGCGGCTAAAGCTTACCAGTACCGCATGACACTACCGGAGCGGTCAGCAGGTCTTAAACGAGCATCGGGTGCGATTTCCGGGGATATGGAACGTAGCGGGCAGGAACAACTACGAAAAAGTACGACAATTCTACGACAGTCAAAAGAAAAGGAGCTACGGCTTTTGCCGTAACTCCATGATTTGATTGGCGTCCCCAGAGGGATTCGAACCCTCGTTATCGCCGTGAAAGGGCGGTGTCCTGGGCCGGGCTAGACGATGGGGACGTGGTATTTCGGATTGTAGATTTCGGATCGCGGATTTGTTCTTATCAATTCCTGCATACAATCCGAATTCCGCAATCTGCAATCCGAAATTGTAACTGGTGAGCCGGCTGGGATTCGAACCCAGGACACCCGCCTTAAAAGGGCGGTGCTCTACCAACTGAGCTACCGGCCCGCTTCACCTCACTGCAAGACGGTAATACTAACAGAGAACCGGTTGCCCGTCAATAGAAAATCCCCGAACTCCCTGCAAAAAACGAAAATTGCCGGTGTGCAGGCACCAGCAGCTGCTTCCGTCCTGCGCGGTACCTATTTCTTCGACGTCTTCTTGAACGGCTGCTCGATGATGATGGTCTCATCGCGCCGCGCGCCGGTCGATATGATCGACGCCTTGACACCGCAGAGCCTGCTCACCTTCTCTACGTAGGCGCGCGCCTTTTTCGGCAGCTGCGAGTATTTCTTGACGCCGATGGTCGTCTGCTTCCACCCCGGCATAGTGATGTACTGGGGCGTGCAGTTCTCCAGGACCGTGAGGTCCGCGGGCATTTCCGTATAGGTCTTTCCCTTGTACTTGTATCCCACGCAGATCTTCAGCTCATCGAGCGTGTCAAGCACATCCAGTTTGGTAAGCGCCATGCTCGTAAAGCCGTTCACCCTGACCGCGTGCCGGACAATGAGCGTGTCCATCCAGCCGCACCGCCGCGCGCGCCCCGTGGTCGCCCCGTACTCCCTGCCCCGTTCCCGCAGGAGTTCGCCCAGCGCGTTCTCCTGCTCGGTGGGAAAGGGTCCGCTGCCCACACGGGTCGTATAGGCCTTCACGATGCCGATTATCTCTTTGACGGTATTCGGGCCGATGCCCAGCCCCGTACAGGCTCCGCCTGCAGTCGGGGAGGACGACGTGACATAAGGATAGGTGCCGTGGTCAATATCGAGGTGAGTGCCCTGCGCCCCCTCGGCCAGGACCTTCTTGTTCTTCGCGATCAAGCCGCCCAGCATCAGCGTTGAGTCGGTAACATGCTTTTTGAGCCGCGCGGCATAGCGCAGATATTCCTCATATACCGCGTCCTGGTTTATGAGCGGCGCGTTGTAGAACCGCTCGAGCAGAAAGTTGGCCTCTCCCACGCTGACCGATAGCTTTTCGCGGAACCTCACGGGATCCAGGATGTCGGCCATGCGGATGCCTTTCCGGTTGATCTTGTCCGCGTAAGCAGGTCCGATGCCCCTGCCGGTGGTGCCGATCTTCTTGTTGCCCTTCAGCTTTTCTCCTGCAATATCCAGCGCTTTGTGGTACGGCATGATCAAGTGTGCATTCTGGCTGATAAAAAAGCTTTTTTCGAACTTGATGCCCCGCTTCGCGAGGCCGTCCATCTCCTCGATCAGCGCCGCGGGGTCCACGACCACGCCGTTCCCGATGATGCAGGTCTTGCCCCTGTGCAGAATGCCCGACGGTATCAGGTGCAGGATGAACTCATCCTTTCCCACCACGACCGTATGGCCGGCATTATGGCCGCCCTGATACCGCGCGACCACGTCCGCCTTCTCTGTCAGAAGATCGATGATCTTGCCTTTGCCTTCATCGCCCCATTGGGCGCCCACCACAACAAGTACCGGCATGACTGCTCCTTTACAGCGCTAAGGGGCGGCTCAAGGCCGCCCCTTAGCATGTTCAATTACTTCCTGCCGCCCGGCGTCTATCGCCGGCCGGCAGTTATATCTTGACCTGTTTTACCGAAAGCACGTTGGGGAGCTTCCGGATCTTGTCCATCACCGGCGCCGGGACCGCGCTGTCTATGCTGACCACGGACATGGCCCGCCCGCCCTGGGACTCCCTGCCGAACTGCATCCGCGCGATATTGATGCCGTTTTCGCCCATGAGCATGCCGATGCCGCCGATCACTCCCGGTTTGTCGTTATTCATGAGCACGAGCATGTCGCCATCAGGCACCGTTTCCATGGGGAAATTGTCCACCTGGATGATGCGCGGCTCTTTTTTGCTGTTCAGCGTGCCTGCTGCAGCGGTATCCTTCCCGCCAGCCTTGATCCGCAGCGTGACGAGGCTCGTATACTCCGTCGTGTCGCGGGACGTGGAAACCTTCACTTCGATGCCCCGGTCCTTGGCGATGAGCGGAGCATTCACATAGTTGACGTTCTCCTGGATCACCGGCGTGAGCAGTCCCTTGAGCGCCGCCAGGGTGATCGGCTCCTGCTTGAGCCCCGCCACCTCGCCGCTGTATTCCACCACGACCTGCGTCAGGCCGCCCTCGGCCAACTGGCCGAGGAAGAGCCCCATACGCTCCGCCAGATTGATGTACGGCGAGAGCGTCGGAAGCTGGTCCGCAGGCACCGATGGGACGTTCACGGCGTTCCGCACGGTACCGGCGATGAGATAGTCCACGATCTGCTCGGCCACGGCCGTAGCCACGTTCTCCTGGGCTTCACGCGTGGATGCGCCGAGGTGCGGCGTGGCGATGAAGTTCTCCAGCGTCAGGAGCGGGTGGTTCTCCGGCGGCTCCTTCTCGAACACATCGAATGCCGCGGCGGCCACCTTGCCGCTCTTCAGGGCCTCGAAGAGGTCGCCTTCGTTCACGATCCCGCCGCGGGCGCAATTGATGATGCGCACGTTGTTCTTCATCTTGGCGATCGTGTCCTTGTTGATAAGGTTCGCGGTCTCCTTGGTCTTGGGCGTGTGCAGGGTGATAAAATCCGCGCGCTTCCAGATCGTCTCAAGATCAGCCAGCTCGATGCCCAGGGATTTCGCCTTCTCAGCTGAAATAAAAGGATCGAACGCCAGGATCTTCATGCCCATGGCTGCACAGCGGTTCGCGACCACGCCGCCGATGGCGCCGAGTCCCACGATGCCCAGGGTCTTGTCATAGAGCTCCACGCCCTCGAACTTCTTTTTCTCCCACTTGCCCGCTTTGAGCGAGGAGTAGGCCTGCGGGATCATGCGCGCGCAGGCGAAGATCATGCCGATGGTATGTTCGGCCGTCGTGACCGTGTTGCCGCCCGGGGTGTTCATCACCACCACGCCCTTTTTGGTCGCCGCGGGAATCTCCACATTGTCCAGGCCGCTGCCGGCCCGGCCGATGACCTTGAGCTTCGCTGCCTTCTCCAGGAGCGCGGCGGTCACTTTCGTTGCCGAACGGATGATCAGTGCGTCATACTCACCGATCATCTTCTCGATCTCTTCCGCGCTCGTTTTGCTCCGGAACTCGACCTCGAGTCCGGCCTTTTTCAATATCTCGACCCCGTTGGCCGAGAGGTTATCGCTGATCAGCACCTTCATAGTTTCTCCTTAAAGGATGAGCAACCACAGATGAACACTGATGAGATCAACTGCTAGGCCAAAGAATCCTAAAGGATCGGATTCTCGCCGTCATCTGCGTTAATCTCTGGTTAAAAATTTATTATTTCATCAAGATCTCTTGCGCTGCCGCCACACCCGTTCCGAGCTTCACCGGATGGCCCAGTCCCTTGAGAACCATCTCGATACCCGCGACCGCGATGATCACATCAAAGGTGTCCGCGTATCCCAGGTGCGCAATACGGAAGACCTTGCCCTTAAGCTTGTCCTGGCCGCCCGCGCCGGTGATGCCGTACTTGACCCGCAGGTCCTTGTAGATGGCCTGGCCGTCCACGCCCGCAGGAGCCTCGATGGCCGTGAGCGCGTTGCTCGGATTCTCCTTCGGGAAGATCTTGAGGTCCAGGGCCTTGACCGCCGCGCGGGTCGCCCTCGCCAGCCGGTCGTGCCGTGCGAACACCTTGTCAAGCCCCTCGGCCTGGAGCATCTTGATGCACTCGTTCAGCCCAATGATGAGCGTCACCGCGGAAGTGAAGTTCGTCTGGTTCTTGGCCAGGTTCTCGCGCTCTTTCTTGAAGTTAAAGTAGAACTTGGGCATCTTGGAACTTTCGTTCATTTTCCAGGCTTTGTCCGAGACCGAAACAAATGCGAGCCCGGGCGGAAGCATGACACCCTTCTGGGAGCCGCCGATCATGATGTCGATGCCCCACTCGTCGGTCCGGATATCATGCGCCACCAGCGCGCTGATGGCATCGACAACGAAGAGCGCATCGGTCTTTTTGACCACTGCGGCGAGCGCCTTCACGTCATGATACACGCCCGTAGACGTCTCGTTGGCCTGGACGAACACAGCCTTGATCTTCGGGTTCTTCTTGAGCGCCGCCTCGACAGTTTCCGGCTTCACGGCGTAGCCCCACTCCACGGAGATCTCCTCGACCTTGACGCCGTAGGCCTGGCAGATCTTGGTCCATCGCTCGCCGAACTTTCCGCCGTTCACAACGATCACTTCGTCGCCGGGATTCAGGAAGTTATTGACGGCGCCCACCATGCCGCCCGTACCGGTGGAGCAAAGGATCAGCACGTCATTCTTGGTCTGGTAAAGCCATTGCAGCCCCTTCTTCGCCGCGTCGAGCACCGGAACGAAATCCGGCGCACGGTGATGGATGATCGGCATGGCCATGGCCAGAAGCGCCTCTGGCGGAACTGGCGTGGGACCGGGGGCCAAGAGATATTTTTTCTGCATGGAAGTATCCTCCAGTTTCTGGGAACGTGGTTAATTTGGTTTATGTGATTGAACCGTTACGGTTTTTTGACGAAGAAAGATTATAGTCCCGCGGGGGCGGGACCTATGCCCGGGGTCGGCATGTCGCTGGGATATGTGGGGTGCCGCAACTGCTGCATGGTGATAGGGCCTCTCCGCGTTCGTGCGTTTCTGCGCATAAAGCTCCGAACTGTACCATGGTAAAGCGAAAATTGTCAAGAAAATAATCATGTTCTCCCATGCCGATGCGGGGGGATAGCGATCCCGTCGTGGACTTCCGGACACCTGCTCGGCCGGTGCCCCGGTGGCAACTCTCCTTAACATGATGAAACTTGTATTGCAAGACAAGGTGCGTTAAGATGCGGTCGTATAAGGTGATACTATAAGCACACGAGTATGGAAAGAAGACCCAAGAACATATCAATAAGTCGGTCGCTGATCATCATCCTGGTGACCTGCGCTTTTGCACTGGGCATATTCATCGGCAGAGGATCGTGGCTCTTCGGTACGGGGGAATCCCGCGTCGACGGTCCTTTTCAGTTCTCCTCTGAGGATTTCCGCTATATCCGCCAGTCCCTGCAGCAGGAGTCAACACCGGAGGGGAAGAAAAAACGGGAACTGAAGCCGTTCCGCTACAAGGTTAATGCGCTCATCGAGCAAAAAGTGGCAGAGGAGTCGGCCAGCTCGATCTCTGTATATTTTCGCGACCTGGACAACGGGAACCGCTTCGGTATCAGAGAGCAGGACCTGTTCTCTCCCGAGAACCAGCTTAAGCTGCCGTTGCTGATCGCCTATTTCAAGTGGGCCGAGGCAACTCCGCTGGTTCTCAGGAAGAAACTGACCTTCACGGCGCCGGAGCGGTCAAAATACCGGTTCCTGACCCCGCCGAGCACCATCCAGCAGGGCACCGCATACAGCGTGAACGACCTCCTCTTCAGGATGATCGCCTACGGGGACAATGACGCCTATTCCCTGCTCGCTGCGAATCTCCCGCCAAAACGGCTCCAGACCATCAACAAGGACCTCTACGTCAATTACGACCCCTCCAAGAAGGAGGATTTCCTCTCGCTCAGCTCCTACGCGTCATTCTTCCGGGTCCTGTTCAACGCGTCCTATCTTTCCGAGGAAATGTCGGAGAAGGCCCTTCGCTATCTAACCCGCTCATCGTTCAAGAAGGGAATGGCATCGGCCGTTCCTCCGGAGATCGAAGTGGCGAACAAGGCTGGCGAGCGGACCATCGGTAGCGCATCGGGACAGGAGATCATGCAGCTTCATGAGTTCGGCATCATCTATCACCCGCGCAGACCGTTCCTGCTCGGGATCACTGCGCGGGGAGCGGACTACGATCAGCTCGTAACGGTCATTCGCGATATTACACGCCTGATCTATGAGGAAGTGGAGACGCAAACGGGCGAGGAATTGTAGCGGGACCATTCACGTGCCGGACAGGTTATGCGCGTCGGAATCCCGCCGCTTTAGGGAGTGATACGGAGTGCTACTGAAAGCGATACGACCGGTGCCGTCGAATCATTGGAGTGAATGGCGACATGTTTGGTCAGATTGCCGGAACGGCCGCTCGTATCCACGGTCACTTTTACCTGCGCTGTAGCACCCGGCGCAATCCGCTCGGAGCTGACCAGCCCCGCAGTGCACCCTCAGGAGGCGCTGACCTTCCGGATCACCAGCTCGCCGGTACCGTCGTTTCTGATCAGGAAGAGGTGCTCCAGCTTATCCCCGGCCTTTACCGCCCCAAAATCATAGCGCACTTCCGGCACGTAGATACGCGGGCCGGACGGCGCTCCGGCCCAGAGTACGGCAGGAACCAATACCATCAAAAGCAATACCCATCGCCTCATAAACAGCGGCCTCCGAAAGATATTTACCCCGTTCCGCTGCGTCCTGCAGGGGAAACGTCGGCGTTGCCGATCGAGAAGCACGGCGCGCTCCCGGCCTATATCAGATGCCCATCTTCTTCTGTTCAATGACCCGGGCGAGCTCGTTGCGCAGGATAAGACCTTTTTCGATAAGAATGGCGGAGAGAGCTTCGATGACGATCCTTTGTGTCTTTACATCATTCCGGAGTTTTTCGAGGTCCTGCAGTTGCTGTGCCTGCTGCTGCTGCTGGTTCCATTCGGCCGTGGCAAAGTCGGGGATCTCGCGAACAAGCTCCATTTTACCCGAGGTCTTGGTGGTCTCGCGGAACGACGGCACGTCCTTGCGTGTCACCGGCTCGTTATCGTAATACTTCCTGATCGCGTCCTTGATCTCCGATGCCATGGAAAGGACCGGTTTGATGGTCATCCCGGTATTAAAGCGGATATTATCCATGGTGTCGATATCCATGGGATCGGACATGGCAAGCGTCAACGACTTCCCGTCCTTTTTCACCGGCATGACGCCGAATTTCTTGGCGATCTCCGGTTTAAGGAGATTGACCGTATCCGCGGGGATCTCCGGATCGAAGAGGTTCACATAGGGGATATGCAGTTTCTCGGCGATGACCCGGGCGATATCCTCTTCCCGAGCGAACTCGAGCTCCACGATGATCGATCCCAGCTTGCCGCCCCAGTTCCGCTGATGGGAAAGCGCCGCCTCAAGCTGAAAATCGTCTATCAGGCCGGCTTCCTTCATCAGGTCGCCCAATTTTTTTCGTTCTGCCATGGTTTCCCTTTTCCTCCAAGGCTGTTCCCGCCGCTCAACTTGCTGAATTATATGCTACAGAGTCTCCTGATGTCAAATATTTTCCGACAGTTGCAGCACGTCTGGTTCCCTAGGGCATCGATCGTTCAGGCAGCGCCTGTACTGTCCTATTCCCCGCCAGGGCGAGATGGCGCCATGCTACATTTCCCAGGGATGCCATGAGGCTTGCTTTGATCCCCGGATGCTCCCGCTCCCATATATCAAGTTGTTTCTTGATGGCCACCCGCTTCTGGTCAGGATCACCGCAGGAAGGACAGGCGCAACAGGTCACGGGAAATCCGGCGGCCGAGACAAAGGCGACAATGGTAGATTCAGGCACGTACATCAGCGGCCTGATCACGATATTCCGCCCGTCATCTGAACGCAGGAGCGGGGCCATGGCCTTGATCGTTCCGTTAAAGAGCTGGTTCAGCAGGAGGGTCTCGATGAAATCGTCACGGTGATGGCCAAGAGCTATTTTTGTGCATCCCAGCGACACGGCACGGGTATAGAGCACCCCCCGTCGAAGACGCGAGCAGAGAGCACAGGGTGTTTCTTCCGGGGTCAGCTTTTCAAGCAGCAGTTCGTGGATCGGCGCATGGACCTCTTGCCAGGAATAGCCATACTGTTTTGTGTACGCCTCGATAAGGCTGGTCTGGAACCCGGGAAAACCGGGATGGACCGTAACGGCTACCAGGTCGAAGCGTATAGGCGCCCGCCGCCGGAGCAGCTCGAGAATATGCAGGAGCGTCCAGCTGTCCTTGCCCCCGGAGAGCGCGACCAGGACCCGGTCTCCGTCCTCGATCATGCTGAAATCGCCGATGGCCTTGCCTGTGAGCGATCGCAGATGATGCTCCTGACGTTCAAGTTCCTTCATAAAGCAATTTAAGTCGCGCCGCCGGCTGTTGTCAAGCCCCTATCAAGAAGATGGTCCCCCCCTGAACAGAAAAGCCTCCGGCTGATACCGGAGGCTTTTAAAGAACACGCTTTTCCGTTGTTTACCGTCTTTTCTTCGCTGCTTTCCTGGCTGATTTTTTCTTTGCTGTTTTTTTAGCGGGCTTCTTCTTTGTTTTTTTCGCTGTTTTCTTTACAGCTTTTTTCGCAGCCTTTTTCTTTGCCGGTTTCTTCTTCGCTTTCTTTACGGACTTCTTCGCGGCCTTCTTCTTTACCGGTTTCTTTTTCGTCTTCGCCGCAGGCTTTTTGGCCGTTCCCGCGGGAGCAGCGGAAGCCCCCAGTTCAGCCGTTTCCACGCCGCAGCAGTAAATGGGCTCCTCGTACACATCACCCGTTCTGGTCACATCGATACGTCTTCCGCACACCTTGCACTCATACTGCACAATCCTCTCGGTATCCATCCCTGTCCTCCTTAAAAGGATTAAACAGCTTGCCACGGCAACCTGTCCGCCTCCGGACCGCGGATCGGTCGCCGACCCATTTCACCGCTACTGTAGAATCAATTGGGAAGATTGTCAAGTGCTTTCCCGCAGACCGATGCTTCAGGACCAGATCCGGGGCTGCTTCTTAAGCGCCTGCACCTTGGCGTTTCGCCGCATATCGGCCTGCCGGAGCGTCCATATCTGTTCCATTCCCTCGATCGCCGAGGATAACGCCTCGTCGGTACGCTTCCCATCCCATTCTTTGCTTTCCGCAAGCCGGTACAGCTCCAGGATCACTTCATCGAGCGTCATGCCGGACTCCTTTTGGCATCCCGGGGATATCGCCGGTGATCCCGGCGACGGACTAGAAAAAAAACCGGGAGCATAGGCTCCCGGTTCAGTACGATCATCCTTTGAGGAACAATCCTTCAAACATCCGGCTCGGCATCATGCTTCCTCCTTACAGGACCTGCCGGTTCTCCGGTCCCGGATCAGCCGCATTTCGAGAACCCGCAGCCGTGGCAGACCGCGCATCCCTCGCCGAACTGCAGGAGCCCCCCGCATTCCGGGCACTCCGGGCAGAGCCCGAGGTGGTTCTTGCCGTCAACCTTCTTGAGGCAATCGTTCGATCCATAGGTGACCGTGGGCTGTGCGGCAACAGCACCCGTTTCGGCCTGTTCCTTTTTCAGCCGCGGATGCCGGACAGCCATGCCGTCCTTGGCATACCGCTCAAGCGCCCGCGCAATAGCATCGGGACAGGACAGGATGTTGCCGCCTTCACCCCAGGCCGGCGACGGGCAGCGGATGCCCTTCACCTGCTTCACAATGGCATCCATGGCAACACCCGAGCGCAGGGCCAGGGACACCAGGCGGCTCACGGCCTCGGACTGGCTCGATGCGCAGCCACCGGACTTGCCCATGGTCGAGAACACCTCGCAGATGCCTTCCTCGTCCTCATTGATGGTGATATAGAGGTTGCCGCAGCCCGTGGGGATCTTCTGGGTTATGCCATGGGTCAGGAGCGGGCGGTTCCTGGGCTTTTTCTCCTCTGCCAGAAGCGGAGAAGCGGAGGCAACGGCCATCTGGGCGGCTTTGCGGGCCTTTTCCGTTGCGCCGGTGGACAGGACCTGCTCGTCCCGCGAGCCGTCACGATAGATGGTCACGCCCTTGCAGCCCAGATGATAGGCCAGAAGATAGGCCTTTTCCACGTCCTTGACCGTTGCCGCATGGGAGAAGTTGACGGTCTTGGACACGGCGTTGTCCGTATACTTCTGGAAAGCCGCCTGCATCCGGATATGCCACTCAGGGCTGATGTCGTGGGATGTCACATAGACCTGCTGCAGGTCCCCGGGCACCGACTCGATGCCCGTGCACCCGCCGTGCTCGGCGATCTGCTTCATCAGCTCATCGTTGAAGATGCCCCGTTCCTTGGCAGCTGCCTCGAACAGGGGGTTTGCCTCGATCAGTTCCGCGCCGTCCATGACCCTGCGGACGAACGAAAGGGCAAAGAGCGGCTCGATCCCGCTCGAGCAGCCGGCGATGATCGAAAGCGTTCCGGTCGGGGCGATGGTGGTCACGGTGGCGTTCCTGACGGGCTCCTGGCCCGGCCGGTCGTAGATGCTGCCCTTGAAGTTCGGGAACGGTCCGCGCTCCCGTGCAAGCTCGACGCTCTTCTTGCGGCCCTCGTCGGTGATGAACTTCATGACCGATTCGCCCAGCTGTACGGCCTTGTCGGAATTGTAGGGCACGCCCATCATGAGCAGCATGTCGGCGAAACCCATGACCCCCAGGCCGATCTTCCGGTTCGCCCGGGTATTCTCGGCGATCTTCTCGATGGGATAGCGGTTCACATCGATCACGTTGTCCAGGAAATGGACCGCTTCGCGCACCGTGTGGCGGAGCTTGGTGTAATCCACGCCGCCGTCCTTCGCCACCATACGCGCCAGGTTGATGGACCCGAGGTTGCAGGACTCGTAGGGAAGCAGCGGCTGCTCGCCGCAGGGGTTCGTGGACTCGATCATGCCCACGTGGGGCGTGGGATTCTGCTGGTTGATGCGGTCGAGGAAGATGATGCCCGGATCGCCGTTCTTCCAGGCCATGTTCACGATCGTGTCGAAGACATTCCGCGCCTTGAGCTTCTTGACCGCGGCCCGGGTCCGGGGAGAGAGCAGGTCGTACTCGCTGTCCTTTTCCACGGCCTTCATGAAGGTGTCGGTAAGGGCAACGGAGATATTGAAGTTGTTCAGCCGGTCGTTCTGCTGCTTGCAGGTGATGAAGTCCAGGATATCCGGGTGGTCGATGGAAAGGATGCCCATGTTGGCGCCCCGCCGCGTGCCTCCCTGTTTCACCGTGTCCGTGGCCGCGTCAAAGACCGTCATGAAGGATATGGGGCCCGAAGAAATGCCCTTGGTGGTCTTGACCACATCGCTCTTCGGACGGAGACGGGAGAAGGAGAAGCCCGTGCCGCCGCCGGACTTGTGGATCAGGGCCGCGTTCTTCACGGACTCGAAGATCTCTTCCATGGAGTCGCCCACGGGCAGAACGAAACAGGCCGAAAGCTGGCCCAGTTCCCGTCCCGCGTTCATGAGCGTCGGGCTGTTCGGCAGGAACTCGAGCGAGGTCATGAGGCGGTAGAACTCCTCGGCCGTCTTTTCGATCTCCGCCGGCTTTGCGCCGAAGGTTGCATCGCCGGCCGCAATGGTCTTGGCCACGCGCATGAACATATCCACGGCTGTCTCGGTGACGGTCCCGTCCTCATTGCGCTTTAAGTAACGCTTTTCGAGAACTTTGATGCTGTTCTCCGAAAGCTGAAGCCCGGAACCGGATGCCGTCACAGCGGAAGCCGCAGTTTTCATGGATGCTGTTCCTCCTCGGAATATGAGTATATGAATTTCGGAATTACCTTTGTAAGAAAGCGTATTAAAGACACAGAAAGCGACCAGAACGGTCGCTCCCCCCATTACATTACATCGGCACTATCGTTGATCTTCTTCGAGTTATGCTCACGCAGGATTTCTTCGAGATGCGCACGTGGACCTCAACAGAAACGCTTTGTGTTTTGAAACTGCTCGAGGAACAGAAAAAGGGAACAGCTGAAGACTTCTTGATCAACAAACGTCCTGAGTATACATACAAGATATAGTATTGTCAAGCGAAAAGGTCACTAGTTCTTGTAAAACTCGACTGTGTGTGCAGCCTTGATTCCGGCGAATTGGCGTGGTTTTTTTGCGCCTGAAGCAGCCGAATGGGCATAAAAACAGGCTGGAATCATAACACGGTTTTATCGGACCGCTCCAGACAAGCATTTTATGAGCGACGAGCGACCGGATACCCTAAAAATACCCTGCCCTCTCCCGACCTTCTTCCCCATCCTTAATTCCGCGATCCGAAATCCGCAATGACATTCATCTTCCCCGCTCCCACACCACCGCATTGTCGTAATCGTGGAAGAGTTTTTCGCGTCTCCGGAATTCCGGCGAATGTACGCTCCTGCGCCCACTCGCCCGGCTGATACCCAGGGCCGCATGGAGCATCTCATGGTAAACCACGAAGGCCACGTAGTACCGCGGGACCGGCCGCCTGTCCAGCACCGGGTTGATCCTGATCGTGTTCGACCGTTCGCTGTAGCTGCCGAGCGTCCTTTTCCGCACAGCACCGCGGGCGCTGCTCGTTCCCCAGGTGACCGCCGCGGTCACCGCGCCGCCGAAGTACCGGGCGTTTATTTCGTCGTACAGTTCCCGGAGATCATGAAATTTGCCCTGGGCCACCAGAAAAACTCTGTTCGGCCGTTTCTTCGCAAGTTCTTCCCGATGGTCGCGGATGAATTTCCGGAACCGGGGCATGGCTGCGCGCCTGCTCTTCAGAAACTCGACGATCTCGTCGAGCACCCCGCTGTCCACAACAACAAACAGCCGGTGCAGGCGGACCAGGAGGATCCCGTCCCTGATCCTGGCAGACAACATGCTCGTCGAATTGCCGGTCAGAACGAGAGAAACGGGCCTGGCGAGGCGTTCTTCAAAAAACTGCCGGAGTGAGCTTTCGGAGTGTTCAAAGCGGAGGTTCAGGGGAAGATTCGTCGTGATGTCTTTGTTCATGCTCTATCTGTTATCAATTTGAACTGTTTTTAAATTCCTCGTTTGTCATTCCCGCGCAGGCGGGAATCTAGGGCAATCAATCCGGCCATTCAGCCCCCGCTTTTTCAAAGTACTCATAATCAGGATACACTTTCGATCTCTTGCCGAAATATCTTGCTGTAGTAACTTTGCACTCAAATGAGTCTTCCAACTCATCAACATTCAGCGCCAATTCCTCCGGATGCGGCAGCATGCCCTGCGTCAGCGCGAAGGTTTCGGAATTGTAAGTGTCTTTAAACCAGGGAGGCAGGTTCAGCATGGTCTCGGAAGACGTCAAGAAATCTATATCAAAAAAGAACAAATCAATGAGGTCCTCGAAATCGATTTTCTCGACATAAAAAGGGCCAACCAGTGACATGTTTCGTTTATCCCGTTTGTCTATTGCATCGAGAACGCCGTCGTTGTGGACTTCCACGAAAAAACGAAGCACGTCGAACAACAGCAGGTAGTGATAATCGTTGAGATAATATACTTCCGGACGGTCAAGGCATTTACGCAGGTTCTGCAGCGTGTCGAACGCTAATTTTGGAGGGAACGACTTGCCTGCATCCGGAAAGACCGCCGCGAAATCCTCCCGCGCCTCATCCGAATCAGGAGCAGCCGCCGGCAGCATGTCGGAAACAAAGTCGATCGTAAAGTCCAGACCGTCTCTGAGGATTGCCTGAAAAACCGCGTCGGGCGCCTTTGCAAATCTCAGCACTGTTCACCCCTTATCAACTTGCATGGACAGGAGCACTTTGAAGGTCAGGAGGTTATCACCCTGGACTGGAAGGCTCCCGGCATACGGTCAATCTGGATTTCGAACTTACTTTCGTGATGTTTATGCTCATTTTTCTTTTCTTCCATTTTCTAACTCCTCTAATCGAAATATTTATTTCGTGCTCGTTCTCGATCGCCCTACAGATCATTTCCCTTGTTCGTTATATTTCGGCTTGGTTCGGGAAATGATAGCCTGTTCTTTTTTCTGCGCCTTATGGATAGATGCCATTTGTTCAATTTGAACTTTTGCACCTGGTATTTTACCTGCGTCCAGATGCTCCTGAATTCGCTCCTGCGCTCTTCCGCGCTTAGCGATGCCGACGTAGTTCGTCTTGCCCGCCTCCGTCTGGATCTTATAAACCACTGGTTTCCCCACTGGCAGTTTCGACGCCCCTGCACTATTGAAATTAACAGTTTTTCGTGTCATTACGCGCCTCCTTCTCACTTGTTCTATTCAGCGAACGAATATGTTGCTCACTTTACTGATCAGGTTTCGCAAATTGGTATAGGGAATTAGTTCTTCATGCTGCAACCGCCCGACAACAATCGCGGGATGCACGCCGACTTGCTCTGAAAAAGCGAGCACGGCGCTACGAGAGAAGTAGGGGTTCGTACGCTTTGCAAAGTCCTTGAATAGAGCCGGTGAAATGAGAAGGTCTCGGGCTTTCTGATTCGTTCTTCGCTCGACCTCGCTATCCGGTTCGTTGATAATGTCGCTGTCAAGATAGCCTTCCGCGCTTTTCGATCCTTCCATGACATGGACCAGTTCGTGCATGAGTGTGAACCAGAAATTATCGATCCTGTCCAAGCGCAGGGACAACGCTACGGCGGGAGCATTTGCATCCAGCCAGAACGCAGCACCATCCACGCGGGTATGCGGCAAATGCGGGATAAAAACAAGACGGACGCCAAGATCGCACAGTCTTTTCGGAACAGTTGCTGCCCTTCGTTCATCACGGGACATGCCGGGCATTTCATTGACAAAGTTCCTCAGCCCTTGCGGATCGAAGACCCCGCATTGGAGTTTGCCGGCCTCTATCTCGGCTTTCCGCACCCAGGCGAGCAGCGAAGGAGTGTCGATGTTCCCGGCAACGGATTTCCGGAAGTTCGCGGCTATTTTCGGTTCATCATCAATAGTTGCTATTCCTAGAAATCCACAGACTTCGGCCTGCTGTTGCTCAAAGGACTTGTACGACCTGATCCATCGCCGCCTGATCAACTCTTTAACAGGCGCCTTGCCATATAACCGTGCCTTGAGTGTAACGGTTTCGGTTTTATCCCGCTTCTGATGAAGCAAGTCCAGTCTGTAAGCAGATTCCAGGTTCAACCAAAATTCGGGCGAAGTGCCGAGCGCCTGGGAGAACAAAACAGCGGTTTCCGGCGTGACTGCTTTCTTGCCGGTCACGATCTCGCTGATAGCCTGCAAGGGTCTCCCGATGATCTCTGCGAAATCCGCCTGGGTCCAGCCACGCGCGTCGAGTTCATCACGGAGGATTTCACCCGGCAGCACTGCTTTGTATGGTCTTTTGCTCGTTTCCATTCTAGTCACCATAGTGCCTATTGATCTCAATAATAACGACGATCTTTCCGTTCTTGTCCTTTTCAAAGGTAAGAATAAGTCGCCATGCCTTGTTCAGCCGGATCGAGTACCGGTTCCCCGGGCCTTTCAATTTCTCGAAATGCAGACTTTTGAGTGCTCGCAGGTCCCTTTCATCGGCCGCCGCCTCGATTATTCGCACCCGCTTGACGAATGCCTCTGCAATACCTGGCGGGTACTGTACAAAATCAGTACCATGCTCGTACAACCTCGTGAGCCCTTTGTCGAGAAACCGATATCTCAACGATCTTCTCCTAAACTATATACCAGCACCTTTATATTGTCAATATAAATTCACCCATAGGGTGATATCAATAAAACAAGATCATTGCCTTTTCATGACCCGCACCTTTCGAACTTTTGGGGTCTTACGTAGCCTTCTTATGCTTAAACGCAAAAGAGCGACCCTAATACGCCCCGGTCGCTCTCTTCGCCTCATAGTGGCCGCTTTTTGAAATATTAAAAGATCGTTGGCTTTGAAGCTTCTTCACGCGACGGGCTGAGTATACATACAAGATATAGTGTTGTCAAGCGAAAACATCACTATATTTTGTATAAAAAACAAAGACTATTAAAGTTACTAATGCACTTATTTGACGCTAATTTTTTTATCTCGGTACGCCGCCAGGGGCATAAAGACAGGGCACTTATAGAACACGATTCTATCGGACCGCTCCAGACAATGGTTTCGTGAATGTGGGGAAAATTGGAGAGTAAATACTCCGGGGGTCGTTCGCCCCCGGAGGGTGGGGTCGATTACATTTTCCGCTTCAGGAACAGTCCGAGAGCCTTGTCGGAATACTTGATATGGTTCTTGAGCCAGTCCACCAGGAGCTGGTTCGCCTCCTCGATCAGTTCGGCATTGGCGCCGCGGGCCATGAATTTCTCCTTCAGGCGTCCAAAGGTCTTCACGAACAGGTCGTGCTGGGCCAGGTGCTGCACCTTGTTGGTGTACCCGTACTTGACCATGTACTTTTCCTCGTTGCCGAAGTGAAAGACCACATATTCGGTCAGGAAATTTATGACCTTATCCACCTCTGCGTGCGCCTTTCCCTGCTTCCACGCTTCGAGGAGGCTGTCGATCCTCTTGAAAAGTTCCTTGTGCTGATCATCGATCTCGTTCACTTCTGTTCCCAGGTCGGGGGTCCACTGGACTGACATGATCGTATTTCTCCTTTCCTGCCGGGCCTGCCTGCGGACACGGCGACGTCATGCCAGCTATTATACCAGAGAACGGGTGTTTTGTGAATAATAAGGGAGGATTATAGTCGCAAATATCCCCTGCCGGGAAAGGTCTGTCACGAAATCCGCTGCGGCCGAAAACACCTTGACATGAGCAGGATCCTCCGATGGAAGCGTGGAAAAAAGAGCACGATCAGGAGTGGAATTCCGTTGACTCGATGACGCCGGTGAGCGCGGACCAGACGAGACCCGCGAGTTGAATGGCCGCGGGAAGGGAGAGCGCCAGGAGAATGTACAGGAGATAGCGTTTCCGCGGAGGCACGACACTAGCCAGGGCTTGGAGTGGTTTTTTCAGCACAAAACCATTGAGCACGGCGGCGAAAGGCAGATAGATCACCAGGGTTGTCAAGAAATTCGTCTGCGTCACCGCGAAAACGAGCACAAAAAGAAAAAATTCGCTCGCTGTCAGGAATACCATGCATTTCCATGGCGTCCTTTGTGCGCCACCAACGCGGCAGGATAGCTGTGATTTGAGCAGCAGCGTAATGCCCAGGCTGAGAAGGAACATGAACCCGAGAAGGACGGCGGTCACGAAGCAGCCGACCTGCACGGCAAAAGCGTTCAGGGGCAGGGACAGGACAAGAAGGCTCGCGGCGGCAGCAGGAGCGACGAGATGATCTGCGTCCGTATCGATTGTTACGAGGTCAGCCATAACATCCTCCCGGTGATCAGGATGCAGGAACAGTCCACGGCGGATCGATATTCTGATGGCATGTTAAGGAAATCCGGAAATGCTGTCAAACCGAGAATAGAACTAGCGAGAACATAAAGCTGGAGATTGAGCAAGGGTTTGACACCTTACCTCTTACCCCTTGCCCCTGACGGTCACCGGTCGTCAATCACTCCACCACCCAGACAGCACAGTTCTTGGCCTCCCGGATCAGCCGGCTCGACGTGCTGCCGAACAGGAACTCCTCGGCCTTGGACTTGTGATGCCTCCCCACGACGACCGTGCAGCACGACAGGTCGCACCGCGTGTCGAGGATCGCCTCGGAAAAGGACTTCTCCTCGCCCACGCAGGAGCGAATGCGTACCTTGTCCGGCGGGAACCCGGACTGAACCATGACCTGGCGGTAGTTCTCGAGCATTTTGTTCGCCCCGGCCATCTTCTCCTTTGTCCATGCTATCTGCTCCTCCTCGGAATCAAAGAAGTCCTCCTCCGGCTCGGGGATGATCGACAGCAGCGTTACCGCGAATCCGGGGAATCCTCCGACTATGTCCGCGACATACATCACTGCCCGCTTTGAACTTTCCGACTCATCGACCGCGATCAGAAAATGCTTGTCTTTCGGCTGGTTGCTGTTCTTCGTTTCCATCGTTCGCTCCTTTAATTGCTTCTGCATTTCCTTCTCGCTTTACACCTTACCCCTTACTACTTACGACTGCCTTGAAGTTACCGTCGTTCGAATTCCTCCCTCGCTTCGCCCAGGTCCTCAAGCAGCTCCAGGGTGGTCTCGTAATAGACCTGCGCTCCTGCGGAGAAATGCATCAGGATCCGGTTCAATCGCGCAGGGATGTAGGGATAGATTTTCCGGAGGTTCGCCACGCGGTTGTGGAACACGATGTTGACATCATCCGACGTGAGCAACTCCAGCTTCGCCGGGTCCGTTGCCAGCAAACGCTGCGTGGTCACGTCGCCTCTGCCGGCAAGGAACACCAGAATGTTGCCCAGGCCGAAGAGATCATAGGCAAAGCGGCTTTCCCCATGGCGGTAATTGAAGTCATAGTCGATCCACCGGTATCGTCCTGTTGACGCGTCCTTGATCAGATGGTCCCTGCGGATATCGCCATGCTTTTCCCCGCTGTCGTGAAGGAACCGGATCGCCTCCACAATGCCCAGATACTCGTCGAGCACGATGGGGAAATGGTCGAAGAAATAATCCTCATGTCCGTTCCCGAGCCCGATCGTGTTCTGGGAAAGCGTCCTTCCCTGAATATAATCCAGGATGCGCAAAGGATTTCCCGTTGAATCAGCGACCGTGATGCCCTGCATGAACTCGCCCCGCCCCTTCACCAGCTCCAGGATGCGGGCCTCCTTCTGCGGACTCCTGACGCATTCGAACACCAGGCTGCCGATCCTGGCGTTGAACCGTTCCCTGAAGACCCATTTCAGGATCTTCACCTCTCCGGTCAGCAGATTGATGGCCCGCTTGACCCAGAACTTGGGCTCATCCTCGATCCCGAACCTGCCTTCGCGCTCGTTGTTCCTGACAAAGTACGGGACATCGCCCAGCACGACCACGTCATCGTAGTCCACGCGAAAGAAATCCGCGGTGTCCTTGATCCGCACCTTCTTCGGCACCCGGTCCTTCGGCATCCACTTCCGGATCATGGACAGCAGTTCTTTTTCCCCGTATTCGGCCATGAAAGACACCCCTGCACCTCAGATTCAATTATATCCTAACCCGAAACCGCGCGTGGCCGTCAGACGCGATGCTGCCGACCAGCAGTTGTCTTTTTTAATGCGGAATTCCGCGCTCCCCATTCGGTATTTACTCGGTTTTTCCTTGACTTTTCCCGTCGATAACGCTAAGTTCTGATAGTCGTCACCTCCGAAGTTCAGGGGCCCGCTCGGGCCGGGAAAAGGGGCTCACGGATCCATGTCGTACCACGTCAAACTCGAGATATTCGAAGGTCCCATGGACCTTCTCCTCCACCTCATCAAGAAGCACGAACTGGACATCTACGACATCCCCATAGCCCCCATCACCCAGCAGTACCTCGAATACATCCAGCTCATGCAAAGCCTGGACATGGAGATCGCCGGCGAGTTCCTGGTGATGGCTTCCACGCTCACGCATATCAAGTCCAAGATGCTCCTTCCGCCCACGGACACCCCGGACGCCGACGAGGAGGGAGTGGACCCGCGGGCGGAGCTCATCCGCAGGCTGCTGGAATACAAGCGGTTCAAGGACGCGGCCGCCTCGCTGGAACAGCGCGAGGACGCCTGGTCCCAGGTCTACACCCGCGAGTCCGAGATCACGCCCGAGCTTCCGGCCGAGGATCAGCCGCTGCTGTTCGACTTCCATCTCTTCGATCTCCTGGCCGCGCTCAGGGACGTGATGAACCGCGTTCCCGACTCAGGCCTCGAGATCACCGCCGAATCCGTTTCCATCACGGAAAAGATCGCCCATATCCTGTCGCGGCTCGAGAGCGTGGACAGCATGCTCTTTGCCGATCTCTTTGAAAAGGACACGACGAAAGCCCACGTGATCGCCACCTTCATGGCGCTCCTGGAGCTGATGAAGAACCGCGTTGTCAAGGCCGTCCAGGTCGAGCAGTTCGGCGCGATCCGGCTCATGAAGTCCGTGAACGAACAGCCGTCGACCATGAACCTCTACGAGGGGATGTAGCATGGATATCCGTCCGCTGGCCTTTGACAAGAAGTTCTCGGACATCGAAAAGGCGGTCTACGCCGATCGCACCCTCATCGGCGGCCTGGTGGACCTCCTGGCGGAACGGAACAACGATGTGCGCACCGGGGTCCTGAACATCCTGTCCCGCGTTGGCTTTGACTATCCCCAGGACACGCGGCCCTACCTGAACGCGCTGATAGCGCTCATGGACGATGCGGATGCCTTTGTGAAGATCGACGCTGCGAACGCCGTCGCGAACCTTGCCTACCGGTACGAGGACGAGTCCAGCAGGGCCATGCCCTCGCTCCGGAAGCTCCTGGACCACCCGCAAAGCCTGGTGCGGCAGGAAGCGGCCTATGCCCTGGGAAATATCGGCTTCTCCCATGTGCATCTCGTGAAGGACCTGGTCCCGCGGCTTATCTCCATGCTCGAGAGCGGGGACGACGATGAACGGGAGGCGGCATCGCATGCGTTGGGCAAGATCGGCATCATCGAACCCCAGCTCATCCGGGGGATCCTGCCCAAGCTCATCGACGTGCTCCAGTACTCAAAGGAAGCGACCTGCGGCGGCGTGCTCTTTGCCCTGGGGGCCATCGGCCTGCACTATCCGAAGGAAGTAGCGGACCTGGTGCCCCGGCTGATCCAGTACCTGGACAGCGGCCACCCCAACGCGGTGAAAAACGCCATTGCAGCCCTCGGGAACATCGGCAGCTCGAACCGCGAACTGGTCGCGGACGCACTCCCCTTGATCCGGAAGCATCTGGAGAGTTCGGACCTGGACGTGAAGATGAACGCCAAGGTGGCCCTGGGACGGCTCGGCGATCCGGCGGGGATGTAACAGTAAAGAACTTTTTTTGCCACGGATTTACACGGATACACACGGATGGCAAGATCATAGCTTCCAGGCCTGACTCGTTTTATCCGTGTCCATCTGTGTCCATCCGTGGTTAATATATTTTCTTTATCGAGGTAGGAAAATTTGGACGATACGCAATTGAAATCTGCCCTGGAGGCGCTCCTGCTCATCAGTGGCACACCGTTGACCGTTGATCGCTTCAAGGGGATCTTCGAGGAATCGACAAAGGAACAGATCGAGGAGCAGCTCCAGGCGCTCAAATCAGAGTATGAGGCGCGGAACGCTGGTATCATGCTGGCTGAAGTGGCCAATGGATGGCAGCTGGCCACCTGCGCCGAGCAGGCACCCTGGATCAGGAAGTTCCGGACCGTCAAGGTGAGCACGCGGCTGTCCCGTCCCGCTCTCGAGACCCTGGCCATCATCGCCTATAAACAGCCCATCACGCGGCCGGAGATCGAGGGAGTCCGCGGAGTGAACATCGGCGGAATCGTGCGCAACCTGATGGAGCGCCGCCTCGTGAAGATCGTCGGCAAGAAGGACGTTCCGGGCAAACCGATGCTCTACGGCACCACCGCCGAGTTCCTGCAGTATTTCGGCCTAAAGGACCTTTCGTCCCTGCCCACGCTGAAGGAATTCCAGGAGCTGGACGCGGGCGAGGACGCCATGATCGCTGAACAGACCGGCGCGGAGACCGCGGAGGAAGAAGCCTCTGCGGAAGGATTGCCGTCGCCGGACGATACCGAGGCCGCTGACAGGCAGGAAGAATCGGCGGATGCGGTCGCATCGGAGGCACCACACCAGGGATGATCGAGCTTCAGGACGCGCTCCGGAAGAAGGAGATCTGGGCCATCGGCGGCGGCAAGGGCGGGATCGGCAAGAGCCTGATCACCGGCAATATCGGGATCACCCTGGCCCGGCTCAAGAAGAAAGTGCTGCTCGTTGACGCGGACCTGGGCGGAGCCAATCTCCACACCACGCTCGGGATCGGCGTGCCGGAAATGACGCTCTCCGATTTCCTGAACCGCCGCGTCGAGAACATCAACGATGTCATCATCAAGACCGTCATCCCCAATCTCTCCCTCATCAGCGGCGCCCAGGACTTCCTGGATGCCGCAAATCCAAATTTCGCACAGAAGACCCGGCTGCTCCGTCATCTCGAGACCCTGGACGCGGACTACATCCTCCTCGATCTCGGCGCGGGAACCTCCTATAATATCCTCGATTTCTTCCTTTTCTCGGATCACGGCATCCTCGTGGTCCTGCCCGAGCCAACAGCCATCGAGAACGCCTACCGGTTCATCAAGAGCGCCTTCTACCGCCGGTTCAAGAAGGTCGTCGCGGACCAGCAGATCAAGGACCTCATTGACGCGGCCATGGACCAGAAGAATACCATGGGCATCCGCACGCCCTTCGACCTGATCGAACGGATCAAGGGCATGGATCGGGAGGTGGGCGATATCCTGGAGCTCGAGGTGAACAAGTTCCGGCCCAAGCTGGTGGTGAACCAGGTCCGCACCAAGAACGACGTCCAGATCGGCTTTTCCATGAAAAGCGCCTGCCAGAAGTATTTCGGCATCAACCTGGAATACCTGGGGTACGTGGAGTATGACGACTGCGTGTGGCAGTCCATCCGCAGCAAACGCCCCCTTGTGGTAGAATATCCCTATTCACGGCCGGCAAGGTGCATCGAGCGTATCGTCCACAACCTGCTGCGCAAGGAGCAGATGACGCTCAGCATGCTGTACTGAAAAATTATGCTCAAAAAAATCGAGGACATGAACCACTATGAGCTCCTGGAAGTGAGCCCCCGGGCCACGGCGCAGGAGATCCATAAGGCTTATGAACGTATCCGCAAGATCTACGATCCAAACTCCATTGCCCTGTACTCGCTTTTCTCTCCCGAAGAGACCGAGATCATCCGCCAGCGCATCGAGGATGCCTACCGCACCCTGATCTATGACGAGAACCGGAGGGCATACGACCTTTCGCTTCGCTCCCTGCCGGATGCGCTGCCGCCCGACCATCCCCGTCAGCGCACCTTTGCAACGCCTCTGCCGCCATCCCCGCGGACCGAACCGGTCCGGACGCCGGAGCCCCATCACCAGGACCCCCGTCCGGTCCCCCACGCGCCTGAGACCGCTGCCGCACAGGAACCTCTCCGGTCCGCGCCGGCGGACATCACCGAGTTCACAGGCCCGATGCTCAAGATGCTGCGCGAACAGCGTGGCCTGAGCGTCCAGAACATCGCGGACATCACCAAGATGAGCACCCGGTACATCGAATCCATCGAGAGCGAGAACTACCAGAAACTCCCTGCACGGCCCTATCTTCGCGGGTTCCTGGTGATCTACACCAAGGCAGTGGGATATGAACCGGACCGGATCGTAACCGATTATATGCGGCGATTCGACGCGGCCAGGAATCCGGCGAAGAAATGAAGCAACAGTGATACAGCGGCAAGCCGTAAGGAGTAAGCGGTCGAAACATCAACAACCAAGGGAAAAAAGGAAAAGGCAGCCGAATCAGCTGCCTTTTTTGCATCTCCTCTTCGGCCCGGTCATTTTCCCGGAAAGGGCCGGAACAATCCCGTGGTATCCCACTCCGATACTTTAACAACATCCTGCTGACGAAACCAGAACCGTGCGCAGGCCGTGCATCGTTCCATCTTAACAGGCCCGGGGACCGACTCGATCAACCCAAGGCCGCACCGGGGACAGCGCATCCAAAATCGTTCTGCCTCTCCCGGGTCTATCTCGTTGCGATCACGCCTTCGTTCCCTGACGGTGGAACCGGAACGCCGCCGCGTTTTGTTCGGCTGAGGCCTGGTATTCTTTTTCACTTCCTGCGATCTCACCATCGCGCTGCTCCTTCTCGGGGACGGATCACCGACCTTCCGGAATTTAATATTTTACCGTTATGCCAGCAAGCTCTTCCCTCGTCAATTCAGAAAATCGTTTAAGCGTCCACACGCCGACCCAGGCCTTGAACAGGCCAAGGTTTCGCTGCCGTTCCTCTTCATTGGCGCCAAGGTATTCGTACATATTGCCCGCCTTGCCATCTTTCGTGTTCTTCCCGTCGTCAAGCCGACGCATGATCGCTCCACTGTCAGGCCAGCCTGCATAGCTTGCAAGGTGGGCATAGCTGTCCATCTTCGGGCCGAGCCCTTTTTTCTTGAATCCCTCCCTGTCCTTCTTGAAATCATCATGCTCCGGCGCGTCCTTACCATGACAGGATACGCATCGATCGTCAAAGAGCTTCTTTATGTGCGTCGAATACCGGATATCCTCTCCGCCTGCACGTGCAGCTGTGAACAGCAGTATCCCCGCGCAAACCAGCGCCATTCCCGCATCTTTATTCTGCATAGTCTTTACGCGTTCCTTTCAAGTATAGAATCAATCTAGCCGTCCTTATGCCTGCTTGACGCTCGCCCCGTTACCCTTTTTCGGCGCCCGGCAATTCTCTCCTCTTCCACAAAAGATAGATCGCCGGGTAGACCGTGAGCTCCAGGATCTCCGAGGTGATGACCCCGCCGACCATGGGCGCGGCAATGCGTTTCATCACGTCGGCGCCTGCTCCGTGGCTGAACATGATCGGCACCAGCCCGGCCAGGATCACGCCCACGGTCATGAGCTTCGGCCGGACCCGCTTGACCGCACCTTCCATGATCGAGTCCTTCAGATCCTGGAGGGTGTTCATCCTGCCTTCTTTTTTCCATTTATCGTGAGCAATATCGAGATAGAGCAGCATCACCACGCCGGTCTCGGCATCAAGCCCTGCCAGCGCGATCAATCCCACCCATACCGCGATGCTCATATTGTATCCCAGGTACCAGAGGAACCAGAAGGAGCCCACGAGCGAGAACGGCACCGCAAGCAGCACGATCATGGTCTTGACCCAGGACTTGGTGTTCAGGTAGAGCAGTACGAAAATGATCCCGAGCGTGAGCGGAATCACGACCTTCAAGCGCTCATGGGTCTTGACCAGGTACTCGTATTCCCCGCTCCATTGGAGCCGGTAGCCTGCCGGCAGCTTCACCGTCTGGCTGACCTTTTTCTGAAGCTCTTCCACATACCCGCCGACATCGCGGCCGCTGAAATCGATATACACATAGTTCGCGAGCAGGCCTTCCTCGCTCTTGATCTGCGTCGGACCCTGCACGATCGCAACGTCGGCGAGCGATCCAAGTGGTACGTAGGACACGCTTCCCGATGGTGATGCGCCCATACCGCTTGCCGCGGCCTGCCGCTCGACCGGCACCAGGATGCGGCGGATCAGATCGATGTCGCTGCGCATTTCCCGGGGATACCGAACGTTCACGGAGTAACGCTCCCGTCCTTCAACCGTGGTGGTAAGCGTCATGCCGCCCAGAGCGCCGGCGACCACGGACTGGACGTCATCCATGGAGAGGCCGTAACGGGCGATCTCCTCGCGCTTTGGCCGGATGTCGAGAAAGTACCCGGTCATCAGGCGCTCGGCATAGGCGCTGCGCGTGCCCCGCACGTTCTTTACCGCCGCTTCCACGTCGCGCGATACCGTATCGAGCACATCAAGTTTCGGCCCCAGCACCTTGACTCCCACGGGGGTGCGGATGCCCGTGGCAAGCATATCCTGCCGGGCCTTGATCGGCATGGTGAATGAGTTCGCGACCCCGGGGATCTGGACCGCGTCATTCAGCTCGTTCTTGATCTTCTCAATGTCCATCCCCTTACGCCACTGGCTCTCGGGTTTCAGGTTCACCACGGTCTCGAACATCTCCACGGGAGCTGGATCGGTCGCGGTCTCCGCTCTGCCCGCTTTGCCGAACACCTGGGATACCTCGGGAACGGTCATGAGCATCTTGTCCTGTATCTGAAGCAGCCGCGAAGCCTCGGAGATCGAGAGCGCCGGAACGGTCACCGGCATGTAGAACAGCGTGCCTTCGTCCAGCGGCGGCATGAACTCCGTGCCGAGCTTTATGCCGGGTATGACGGTCACACCGAACATGGGCGGCACAAAGATAAGGATCGTGACGATCACGAGCGCCATGGCTGCCAGGATGACCGGCTTGCTGTACCGGAGCGAGAACGCCACGCGCGGCCGGTAGACCTTGTTGACGGCGCGGACAATGGGATTTTCATCCTCGGGTTTCACCTTCCCGCGCAGGAACAGGGTCATCAAGACCGGCGTGAGCGTGATGGCCAGGAAGGACGCAAAAAGCATCGCAAATGTCTTGGTAAAGGCCAGGGGTTTGAACAGCCTGCCTGCCTGCGCCTGGAGCGTGAAGACCGGCAGGAAGCCCACGGTGATCACGAGCAGGGAGAAGAAGAGCGACGGCCCCACCTCCTGCGCCGCCTCGATGATCACCTCGGTCCGCGACCCGGGCCTGCCCGCGTGCTCCCACTCCTCGAGCTTCTTGTGCGCATTCTCGACCATGATGATCGAAGCGTCCACCATGGCGCCGATGGCGATAGCGATGCCGCCGAGGCTCATGATGTTCGAGGTCACGCCGAGGTAGTACATGCAGATGAAGGAGATGATGATCGCGATGGGAAGCGTCAGGATGACGACCAGCGCGCTCGGCAGATGGAACAGGAACACGATACAGACCACGCTCACCGCAATAGCAAGCTTCACGATCTCCTCGGTCAGCGTGTGTATGGATCTCCGTATGAGGTCGCTCCGGTCGTAGGTGGTAACGATCTTGACGCCTTCGGGCAGCGACGGCTGAACATCCTTCGCGATCTTCTCCTTTACCCGGTCGATCACGTCCAGCACATTCTCGCCAAAGCGGACCACCACGATGCCGGCTGCCACTTCACCCTTTCCATCGAGGTCGGCGAGCCCCCGCCGGATCTCCGGGCCGACGGACACCTCCGCCACGTCGCGAAGGTAGATCGGCGTGCCGCCGGGGCCGGAGCCAACGGATATTTCCTGCAGGTCCTTGACGCTCGTTACGTATCCCCTGCCGCGCACCATGTATTCGGTGCCGGCCAGTTCCAGGACGCGGCCCTCCACATCGATATTGCTCTTCCGCACTGCTTCCATGACCTTCATGAGAGAGATGCCGTAGGACGCCAGGCTGTTCGGATTCACCGTGACCTGGTACTGCCGCACATACCCGCCGACGCTCGCGACCTGCGAAACGCCGGGCACGCTCTCGAGCGCGAGCTTGATGTTCCAGTCCTGGAGCGAACGGAGACGGGAAATATCCTGACCGCCGGTCTCATCCACCAGGGCGTAGGAGAAGCCCCAGCCCAGGCTCGTGGCATCGGGGCCGAGCACCGGGCTCACGTCAACCGGGAGCTTGCCGCGCACCGACTGCAGGTATTCGAGAACGCGGCTCCGGGCCCAGTAGATGTCCGTGCCTTCCTCGAAGATCACATAGATGAAGGAGCTGCCGAGGAACGAGAAGCCGCGCACTGCCTGCACTTTGGGCGCTGCCAGCAGGGTGGAGGTGATGGGATAGGTCACCTGGTCCTCGACCAGGTTCGGGCTCCTGCCCACCCAGTCGGTATAGATGATCACCTGCGTGTCCGAAAGGTCCGGCAGCGCGTCCAGCGGCAGATGCTGGATCGTCCAGAGCCCCCAGAGAAGCAGGAAGCCCGTCACAAGGAAAACAAAGAACTTGTTCCGGCCGCTGTATGCAATGATCTTGGAAATCATCTCACACCTTTCAATTGCGCTTCCGAGTCGATCAGGAACGTGGCGGAACGCGCCACCTTCTCGCCTTTTTTCACGCCCGACAGGACCTCGCGGTAGCCTTCCGCCCGGACCCCGAGCTTCACTTCACGGGGTTCGAACATGCCTTCCCCTTTGTCCACATACACGATCTGCCGCGTTCCCGTGTCCAGGACCGCGTCGTCAGGGACCGCCAGTCGTGTGCCCATGCCGGCCTTGATCTCCACATTCGTGAACATCTGCGGCTTCAGCCTGCCGCCGGGATTCGGCACCGTGAGCCTCACTTTCACCGTGCGCGTATCTCCGGTTAGCGTGGGATTGACGAACTCCACGGGAGCGGAGAATTCCCTGCCCGGAAGCGAGCTCAGGGAGATCCGCGCGGTCTCGCCCGGGTTGATCAGGGGAAGCTCGTTCTCGTAGATGTCCGACGTGATCCAGACCGTGGAAAGGTCGGCGATATCAAATAGTTTTTCGCCCGGCATGACCCGCATGCCCTGGATCGCCATCTTCTGGGTCACGGTTCCGTTCGACGGGCTCAGGATCGTTACCGTGCGTATGGTCTTGCCGGTCTCCTCGATCGTTTTGATCTGCTCGTCCGAAATATCCCAAAGCCGCAGCCGCTGGCGCGCGGCGTCAATGATCGATCCGGCGTCCTGCGAGAGCATCTTGCCCACAGACCCGTCCTTGATCTCGCCTGCGTCCTTACTCCATTTAAGGGTGTTCAGGAACTCCTGCTGCGTTGCCAGAAGCTCGGGACTGTAGATCTCCGCAAGGGGCTCCCCCTTCTTCACCTCTTTGCCCGTGTAATCGGCATAGAGCTTTTCGATCCAGCCCTCGAACTTGACGTTCACCGTGGCGAGCTTCCGTTCGTCATACTCCACACGGCCGACGGTCCTGATCGTCTTCCCGATCTTGCGGAAGGCGACGGCCTCGGTCCTGACGCCGATGAGCTGCTGTTTGTCGAGCGGGATCTCTACCGTGGGAGCCTCGGCAGGGGCTTCAGCCTCCTGCTTTACCTGGCTGGAAGCCTTGTCCACAACAGGAGCAACGTGTCCCTCATGCTGGGCATGGGCCACGGATATCTGCAGTACAAAAAGCGACAATCCAAGAAACAACGCGGATTTTACCGCAGAGGTCGCAGAGGAGTTCTTCGAGACGTATCCGTGGTATTCCTCTGCGTCCTCTGCGGTAATAATCATTTTCCCGGCAGATGGCAAATTCTTACTGTTCATTTGTCTTCCCCATCGCTTCCTCGCCGCCGGTCAAAGCCTCGATCCGGGCGATCGCCTTCTCTCGCTCAATGAACTGGGTCCAGTACGAGGTCTCGTAATCCAGAAGCGCCTTCAACCGGCTGACCACGGTAATGCCCTCGACCCTCCCGGTCCGGTAACCGGACAGGGACAGGTCGAAATCCTGTTTCGTCTTCGGGATCAGTCCCTGGCGGTACAGCTCCATCAGCTGCTCCGACGACCGTATCATGGCGGCGTTGTCCCGGATGTTCGATGCAAGCATGGACTTGATGCCGGCCAGATCATGGATCGCCGCGGATGACATGGCGTGGGCCTCGGCCAATGCCTGGCTCTGACGGGATTTGTAGTACAGCGGGATATTGAATGTCGCGGTAAGGCTCCACATATCCTCATATTCCCCGCTTCGCTTGGCAACCGTGCCGGTCAGGGTCACGTCAGGATAGAACTCCTTTTCCGCCATATGGACCCCTGCCTGGGACGCTTTGAACATCTTTTCCCGTGACTGCACCTCGGGCGAATTGGCGAGCGCCAGCTGGACCAGGTCATCGTCGGAGAATGAGAACACCGTGGATGCGGGCTCAACGGGCCTCCCGAGCTTTCTGTGCTCATCGCTGCCCACGACCGAGATCAGCATCGCTTCCAGGGACCGGCGCTTCTGGTTCAGCATCGCCTCCCGCTCGACCAGCATGTACTTTTCCGTCTGGGCCATCAGCACTTCCTGCTGCTGCCCCATGCCCGTTGCGTATCGCGCCAGCGCGGCCTCTTCGATCCTTGCGAACAAAGCGGTGCGTTCATGGATCAGGTCGAGGTCCTTATACACAAGGAACAGGTCATAGTACAGTTCCTTCACCCGTGCCGTGGTTCCGAGCTTCGCGGCACGTGACATGGCGCCTGCCGTGTCGGCATCCCGGGACGCCATTTCCTCCTTGAGCGAGCGCTTCCCGGGGAACGGGAACATCTGCGATACTCCATACATCCACTGGGCGCCGGGCATCTTGCCGAAGGTGTAATTGCTCCAGCCCTCGTTCTGATACCCGATCATGACCATGGGGTCCGGCAGGCTTCCCGCCTGTTTTACCCTGGCAGAGGAAGCTTTCCATTTCGCATCGGTCACATACACGTCGTGGTTGTTCTTGAGAGCCTCGTCGATCAGCGGCCGCAGCTCCAGCGGCAGCTCCCCTTCGGTTGCCGCGGCCATTCCCCGCGCCGCGCCAAGAAGTGCGATCAAGATCAGGAAGAACAACAACGTTGTCAGTATGCTATTCCGCATTCCGAATTCCGCATTCCGAATTTGAACTATTTCGCGTCAACCGTGAACTTCAGGCTTCCGCTCTTCCCGCCTGCGCTGATCTTTACCGCGATGTTCCAGGGACCTGCCATGGACAGGTTCATCGTTGCCTTGTACACATCGCCCTTTTCCACGGCTTCGGCCTTGTAGTTCATCGGCGGCATTCCGGGCATCGCGGGCATGGAGTAGTCAACGATCACCTTTGCACCGGCTACCGCCTTGCCGCTTGCGTCCTTCACTGAAACGGTCACGCCGTTGTCCCCGGTCACCGGCGGATTCTTGTCGATCGTCACGACAACATTGAACTCTCCAGCCTTCTTGGAAACCTCATAATCCTTTGCAATCGCAACACCGGCGCTCAACAGTACTACCAGTCCTATCATCAATAGCTTTTTCATCTTCGTACTCCTCCTGAAATACAATATTGATATTTTACTCCGCAACGTATTCTTCTAGTATATAGCAAGAGCTCCGCCAAAAAGAACATCTGACACAAATAACGTCTTTTCAACAAGTTACAGCTGTGCTCTCGGATTATTTGCAGCACGATTGAAGGGCATGATGAATGAAGTGTAGGATATGCTACAAGGTGACCCATGGCGGATAACCTGTTGTTACGAAAAAAAAGCGGGACAGATTTCTCTGTCCCGCTCCTGCCTAATTCGAGATTATTGCCAGATCAGCTTTTCGCACCCTTGCCGGTCTTCCTTGCCCGTACGGCCTTATTTCTCTTCTTTCCTGCAAGGTAAGCCTCAACAGGACGCCACCCGAAGGACATGCTACCCGCAGCCGCGTTCGCGAGTCCTTCAACGAGTTTCTTGCCTGCCATGTTCAGTGCCATCGCGATTCCTATGAAGGGCAGGAAAACCGCGAAGATCAGACCAAGGACCGGTCCTGCCGCGAGTACCGCGATTCCGGACGCCTTGATATACCTGGTCTGCCCGTTTCCCGGAAGCACGCCTTCCTGATCCATATTCACCCGCTCGCCGTTCTCAAGATTCCAGTAGGTCCCTGCCGCCGCTGTATGTCCGCCTTTGCTCAACATGATCGATCCCTCCTTGTGGGCTGGTCTGTTCTTTCTTTCTGGCTTAACCATACCGCGGTACAGGGAAAAAGGAAATCAGCATTCATTCCTAGGCGCGCAGGTATATGTTCCTAGGAAGATGTTCGTAGAGAGAAGACCGGGATAAAGTATCAGGGGACGGGGAACCGCAGGATCATCACTGCAGATGAGTACCGCACTTTTTACAGCGGCGGCGATAGATATCGCTGGACAGGAACGCCGCGCATGACGGACACCGCCAGTTCCAGTTGGTGAAACCGAGAAATACCGCGATGGTAATGGCCTGGGCCGCGAACAGCGATGATCGGGAGTAGGTGCCGAAGAGGTCGGGACGCTTGTGGATCACCGCTGCCAGCAATACCAGGAAGATCGCCGCGGTTATGGCGAGGATCTGGCGGGTCTGGCGCACCCGGTATTGGTTCATGATGCGTTCTTTTTCACTGTTCCGGTCGTTCATTGCCTGCCACCTCTCCGGCGACAATATACCGTCCTGGAAAAGACTTTTCAAGAGCGATGCGTTCCACATCGTCCACCACGCTCTGCAACTGGCTGCTGTCGCTCAGGTCCGCGACCAGCACGCGATGGCCGTCCCCAAGTTCCCGCACCAGGGCTTCCAGCCGGTCACGAGACCGTGCTGTGCAGGTTACTTTGTATCCTTCCCGCGCAAGCTCACGGGCAAAGACCCTTCCGATGCCGCTGCTCGCGCCGGTTACCAATGCGGTTCCGGCCATGCAAATCTCCCTGTCCGCTTCCCTGTTACGCCATGCCGGGCGCCAGCCCGTGGGTCACCTCGGTATGAATAAAGGCCCGGATGATCTCACGGCCCCTCGGCGAAATCGAAGTGAACTGCAAACCCATTCCTGAAAGGCCGGAATTTCCAGCTCCCGCCGGACTAAGGTAGACCACCCTCGCTTCAGCGGTTATCGTCTCGCCATGGAGGGTCAGATCGATACGGACCAGCGTCTGCACGGTAAAGGTCGTCCGGCTGCGAAGATACACGCCATTGACCGACAGGTTCGTCACGGCCTCGCCCGCGCCGGCATCAAGCGCTCGGCCGTTCAGCATTGCGGGAAGACTGGTCGGAATGCGAAAGTCGGCGCGGCGTGAACGGGGGTTTATGATACGGTTGATCGCCTGGTACAGATCATTCGCCTGAACAGGGATCGGAAGCGCCCCGGCTGCGCCAGCATCGCCGCATCGTTTGCTGAAATCCCGGTCGTGTTCCCGGGTCATGATGAGAACCGGGACTGCAGCGGTCCGGACTTCGTCCCGCAGGCGGTGCATCAGAGCGAGACCGGTCATCCCCCTGAGGTCCATGGCGGCGATGACGAGGGACGGCGGAGAATAATGCGCCATTTCAAGGGCCTTATCCGCCGCGTTCGCCGTGCACACGAGATACCCGAGCCGCTGGAGGATCATGGCCATGATGACCAGGCTCTGAGCATCGCTGTCCACGACAAGCACAAAGCCGCTGCCGCGCCCCTCTGCTGGCGGTTTGTTCTTCCCTCCGGGTTCACCCATGATATATTCCTCCTGCTGATGAGGAAAGTACTCTACCTGAGGAAAAAGGGCAAGCGAAAAGAGTGGAGAAGGAGGGGAGAATGGATCAACAGGCTGGATACGTGCGGACCTTCGCGGCCGCGGTCATTTACCGATCTTCTTGAGCCGTTCCTTTGCTTTCTCGGCCTCAGGCGTCCCGGGATAGTCCTTCACCACCCGGTGCAGGTGCTCCCTGGCCTTGGCATTGTGCTTTTCGTTCAGGTAAGAATAGCCGATCTTGAGCCTGGCTCCCGGAGCTTTTTCGCTCTTGGGGTATGCCTTCAGGACCTTGGTGAACTCGGTGATCGCCTTGTCGTATTCCTTCTTGCTGTAGAAACACTCTCCGATCCAGTACTGCGCGCTGTCAGCCTGGCTGGTATCGGGAAATTGCTTCAGATAGTTCTCGAATCCGGCGATGGCAAGATCGTAGTTCCCTTTGTCGTAATCGGACTTGGCCTGCTGATAGGCTTCGGTCGGTGTCGGCTGTTTGGCCTCGGGCTTCTTCTCGCCCTCGGCAGCATCCGCGGTCCCGGTGGGCAGGGACTTTGTCCTGTTCTCGAGCTGCTCGACCCGGGCTGCCAATTCGGCAAGCCTGAACTTGTTGTCATCGAGCTTCTGGGCGAGCTCCTTGATGCGGAAATTGTTCTCTTCGAGCCGCCCCTGAAGGATCTGAAGATCGGTCACAAGCTGGTCGTGACGCGTGCCCTGGTCAGCCATTTTCTGCTGGATGTCCAGCGTGCCCTTGATGTTCTCCTCGAGCAGATCCTGGCGCTTCTGGATGCCCGACAGGTCCGGCACCTGCGACCGGACCACCTTCATCTCGGCGCGAAGGTCGCCCATCTCACCCCGCAGTTTGACCAGTTCAGCCTGGGGAGCGCAGCCCGTTGTGAGAAGCAGTATGCCAAGAACGTACGTTCGCGCGGACATGGGGACCTCTTCAGGGAAAAAGCAGGCGGGGACGGATTGATTCCCGTCCCCGCCGCAGGGATCACTCGTTTACGACAAAATCATCGCGCCGATTCTTCTGCCAGCACTCTTCGGTGGCATCGGTGCAGGTCGGCTTTTCCTTGCCATAGCTGATCAACGATATCCGCTTCGACGAGATGCCGAGGTCGGTGAGATATTTCTTCGCAGCAGCGGCCCGGCGCTGTCCGAGCGCCTGGTTGTATTCAATGGTGCCGCGCTCATCGCAATTGCCCTCGATACGGATCTTGGCCTTGGGATTCGCCTTCATCCACTGGGCGTTCGCCTTCATTGCCTCCTTGGCGTCGGAGCGCACAAAGGACTTGTCGAAGTCAAAGTAAATGGGCTGCATGCTGTTTGCTTCCTTGGCTGCCCGCTCCTTTGCCGCTTCTTCCTCGGCGCGCTTCGCCGCTTCAGCAGCCTCGGCTGCTTTCCGCTCCTCTTCCGCCCTGCGGGACTCCTCGGCAAGCCGCTCTTCCTCTGCCTTGCGCTTCTCATACTCCGACTGGACCGGCTCGGCCTGCTTCTGCTCTTCCGGCGCAGAGCTCACTTCCGCCTTCTTGGGACAACCCCACAATGTGGTCAGGCTCAACAACAGGATGGCTGACAACATCAAAGCACTGGTTCTTCTCATATCGTCCTCCTCGTAGTTTTTTATCTTGCTGGTAAAGCCCTGCGAATCCGGAAAAGATGTGGAAAGAAACGCGATAACGATCGCATCGCGCTATGAACTATACAATAGCACAGAGCGAAGATGAAGTCAATTCATTGCTCGCATTACCTGCTCCGGCCCAGCTGTTTCATGACGCTGCTGCCATGGATAGAACGCGGCAACTCCGCCTCGGTAATGACCGGAGCAAGGCAGGTATCACCGATGCACGGTATGACCCTGCCATTGTCCTCGCCATAGATGATCACGGTCGCCGGTCCACACACCCGTAGCGCAGCCCTGGCGAGGTCGCTCTCGGGAGCCGCCTCGACCGTGAACTTCACCATGCTGAACCAGGCTTCAAGACCTGCATAGTATGTTCCACCGTGCACGCCAAGTTCAGTTGCCGATGGCGCGAATATCCGGAGCGACGATTCGGCGGCACTTAGATATTCCTTGCGGTCCGTAAGATGATAGAGCTTAAGCAGCACCGGGATCGCGGTCCCGTTCGCCGAGGGATGAGGAATATCCTCGATCCGCATCAGACGGGTTCCGAGCACACCACCGTCGGTATCGTTGAATCCGCCTGCCTGATCGCCGAACCGCCGGATACACCGGTCCATGAGTTCCCGGGCCAGCTCAAGGCAGCGGACATCGGCCGTTGCCTCATAGGCAGAGACCAGCGCATCAATAAGATGGATGTAGTCATCCAGCAGTCCCGCAACGCCCTCAACATGAAGCACGCTGCTGTCAATGACCCGTTCACGCAGGATTCGTTCAAGGCTGAGCAGCGCGAAATCCCTGAGGTCAGCGCGCCCCAGCACGCGGTAGGCTTTCAGGAACGAGCTAATGAACATGCTGTTGAGCGACGTATAAAGGGTCCGGTCAACAAATGGCGCCTTTCGCTCCTTCCGCGCAGCAAGCAGCTTTCTCGTTCCCTGTTCGAGGAGCTCATGAACCCGGGCCGGCTGCATCCTGAGCTCAGACGCCACGGCTGACTCGGTCAGCGCCTCGCGCAGCACCCGTTTGTCCGGATCGTGGTGCAGGGTCCCCCGTTCATGGAGGAAGCGCAGGGTCAGGACCTGGTACTCATCGATCGTCAGCAGCCCTTTGAACTCCTCATCGGTCCAGGTGAAGTACCCCCCTTCATCATCAGGCGTCACATCAGCGTCCTGGCTGGCAAAGAACCCGCCGTCGGGATCGGACAGCTCCTCGCGGACGAACCGGATGATGTCCTCCGCCACCTCGCGGTAGCGCTCGTCGCCGAACAGTCCGTAGGCATCGAGATAGTTCCGCAGGAGCCAGGCGTTGTCATCGGCCATCTTCTCGAAATGCGGGACATGCCATCCCTCATCCACCGAATAGCGGTGGAACCCGCCGGCAAGCTGATCATGAAAACCGCCGGCAGCCATGGCATCGAGCGTGGACCTGACCGCTTCCGCGGCCTGTACGCTGCCCGAGGCCGCACGGCGGATAAGGAACTCCAGCACCCCGGGCAGGGGGAACTTCGGCGCTTTCCCGAATCCGCCGTTCACCGGGTCGAAGTGTTCCAGCATGGCTTTTTCAGCACGGTCGAGCGCGCCGCGTTCCAGGTCGCCCGGCGTGAGCTGTTCCGGCGCAAGCGCCTCCATGACTCGGATGCCGTATGCTGCAGCTTCCAGCGATCGGGAGCCATAGAAATCCCGCACAGATGCGAGCACTTTTCTGAATCCCGGCCTCCCGAAACGGTCTTCCGGAGGAAAGTAGGTGCCGCCGAAAAAAGGCGTGCGGTCCGGGGTAAGGAAGACCGAGAGCGGCCATCCGCCTGCGCTCCCCATGAGCGCGATGGCTTGCTGGTACCTGCGGTCGATGTCCGGCCGCTCATCGCGGTCGAGCTTGATGCTGATGAACTGTTCGTTCAGGACCCTTGCTACCTCGCCGTCGGAGAAGGTCTCCTGCGCCATCACATGACACCAGTGACACCACACGCCGCCTGATGACAGGAACACCGGTTTGTTCTCGGCGCGGGCCCGCTCGAATGCTTCGTCGCACCAGGGATACCAATCAATGGGCTGGTCAGCCGCATGTTTGAGGTACGGTGATCGTTCGTTGGCAAGTCTGTTCATAAGAAATCCCGATTAAGGATTAATACGCCAAACAGGGATTACAGGATCAGAGGATTATGAGAATACTTGTTCTGCCATATCCCCAGATCTTTTACCCCGCTAGTCCTTCCTTAGCGCCTTGATCCTTCCCTCCTCACAGTCCTTGCTCCTTCCCCAGTCAGAACGTCCCGGGGTCTTCCTTCGGCAATGTTTCCTCATCGAACGGGAGGACGCCCAGCTCGGTCATCAACTTCTCGAAATCCGACATCAGCGACCGGTGGTCGATGTCGGAAAGATCATCGCTGAAGCTCCGCACGGTGAGACGGTCGAACAGGTCGTAATCGAAAATACCGGAGATCGCTTTGGTTCGGACCAGGGCCTGGTACACCATCCGATCGTCCTGCGCATCACGAGCGGAACGGAGGCCGATCTGCACGCGCCGCTCAGGCGATGCTGCGTACCACTCAAGCGCCGCACTCAGCGCGTCGGCAATTGCCGCGACGCCCGCGGCGATCTTTCCCTGGCGAAGCCGCCGGCGTCCGCCGCGGATATGGAGCCGGGCCCGAAGCAATGGCCCTTCCTCCGGCCCCATGGACCGCTCATGCATCAAACCTGCGTGGGGCATGGTCACCACCTCTTCTCTTGTCAATTGCGGATAAGGTTTCCCTGATTTAGATTATAGCACCGGGGAACGGGAGAATGGGCGAGTAACAGGCGCGTTCTGGGGATGGTTCAGGGCGACCAGGCCGGCGAGGTATAGTTGGCGTCGTTCGGCGTCAAGCGTTCGATGTCCGTGCCGTCGGCGTTCATGATATAAATGCCGTACTTCCCGGACCGGTTGGAACTGAAGAGGATCTGCCTGCCTGAAGGGGACCACATGGGATTCTCGTCGCTGCCCGGACCGTCGGTGATGATGCGCATGTCCATGCCGTCGGGAGCGATCGTGGCGATCTTGAACTGCCCGCGCACCTGCGATGCGAACACGATGCGGTCGCCGCGGGGCGACCAGTGGGGAGACGCGTTGTAGTTCCCGTCGAAGGTGATGCGGCGCACGTCGGAGCCATCCACGCTCATGATATACAGCTGGGGCGTACCGCCCCTGCCCGAGGTGAACACGATCTCCCGTCCGTTGGGCGACCAGGCAGGCGAGACATTGTCCGCGATGCCGTAGGTGAGCCGCTCCAGATCGTTGCCGTCCCTGTTCAGGGTGTAGATCTCCGCTCCGCCGTCGCGGGACAGGGCGATGGCAAGCCGTTTGCCGTTCGGCGACCAGGCAGGCGAGATGTTCAGCCCCTCGTGGCCCGAGATCTTCCAGCGCCGACCCGTCTCCATGTCCAGGCCGTACAGGTCCGGGTTCTTTTCCTTGTAGGAAACATAGGCCAGGATCTTGCCGTCGGGGCTCCATGCCGGGGACATGCAGATCGACCGGTCGGCGGTCAGCCGCTTGGGATTCAAGCCGTCGTAGTCCATCACATAAAGTTCTTTGCGGCCGGTCTTGTCGGAAACAAAGGCGATGCGGGTCTTTGCGATCCCCCGTTCGCCGGTATATTGGGAAACGATCTCGTCTGCAAAGGTATGGGCCATGCGCCTGAGCAGTTCCCCGTTGCCGATGTACTCCCGGCTGGCCATGCGAAGGCCGGTTGCAGCGTCATAGAGCCTGCCGGTCAGCACAATATCTCCGCCCCGCCGCGACAGGCTTGCCCATGCCACACCCGACAGGCCAAAGGTCCCTCCGCGCTTGATCACCTCGGCAGGAGGCTCCTCCGCGGCGCTGTAGCGCAGGTCCAGCTTCTTCGGGTCCATGACATCGAAGATCTGGGAGCGCCTGAGGTCCGCCTGAAGCACATCACGTGCGAGCTTGCGCAGATCCGGTGCCGAGAGGTCATCGAATACATCGAGCACCACGATGGGGATCTTCTTTGCCTCGCCCTTGATCACGCCAAGATAGAACTGGGCGGCTGCGGGAGCGGCAATGAGCAGAGACAGCAGTATGATTGAGAAAATGCGTTTCATGGAATCGTTCTTTTATGACGTCGTAATGCAGTCATAGGGCAGTCGTACTGCGGTCATGATGCAGTCATAAAGCCGCCAGACTGCTTCTCGACCGCCTTTCGACTGCTCTTAGCGACTGCCTCATGACTGTTTCTCGCCTATTCCTGTTCCATCAGATCCACGCTGAAGGTCTCCTGCTCCTTGAAGAATCCCTCGGGCAGCGGGGGAAATGGGCTGGACGAGAGAATGGCGCGCATGGCAGCCTGGTCGAAGTAGAAGTTGCCGCTCGACGTCATCAGCTTCGCGTCGCCCACCCGTCCCGAGCGCAGGACCGAGAACAGGACCGTAACCTTAGCGCCCTTGACCCCGGGAGGCGGTGTCCAGTTCCGCTCCACCTTGTCCCGCAGGATCGCTACATAGGGCGGGAACGGGAACGCCTGCCCGCCGCTTGCCACAGCCACGGATACCGCTTCCTGGCGCTTGCCTGTTCCTTCGGGAGCGGCTGCAGGCTTGTCATCGGCGGCCTCTTTTCGTTTTCCCGTTTCAAGGTCCGGCATGGCGCTCTTTGGCGCGGGAGCAGCCTTGGCAGGGCCTGTTTTGGCTTTCGAAGCACCCGGCTTTGTCCGGGAAACGCGGGGAGCCGGCTTCTTCGGCGCGGCAGCCGGCTCAACCGGTGCGGTCTGCGGTTGTGCCGACGGCGGCAGCGACGTGTCAGCGGGAAGGTCCACCAGGTTCACCCGGTAAAAAGGCGGAACAACGACCCGCTGCCTGATCTGCTGGGTAAGGAAGAAGGCTCCGAAAAAAAAGATGATATGGATGAAAAAAGAAAAGAAGACAGCCGCCGTGAGTTCGCTTCCGGACTGGCCGATCCTCTTGCCGGTGAGCAGCCTCATTTGCCGCTGTCGCCTCCCGGCGGCACGGCCTCGGTGACCATCCCCAGCTTGTCGATCCCCGCGCGCTTCACCAGGTCCATGACCTGCACGACGGCCCCGTAGGGAGCGTCCCTGTCCGCGCGGAGGTAGACATTCACCTGGGGTTTGCTCTTCCGGATCGCCCCCAGCACGCCGCCGAGCTGCTCGATGTCGACGCGCTCCTTCTCCACGAAGACCTCCCGGCCCTTGGTCACCGTGATCACGACGCGGTCCTCGGACTTGATCGTGTTCGCGCCCGACCGGGGCAGGTTCACGTCCAGCCCTCTGCTCATCATGGGCGAAATGATCATGTAGAAGAAGAGCACGACAAGCAGCACGTCGATGAGCGGCACCAGGTTCAGTTCGCGCATCACGTGGCTTTGCCGGCGCTGCGGTTTTCTCATGACCGCTTCCTCAGATGGGTCCTGTTGATGAAGCTCAGAAGCTCGATGGAGAACGAATCCATCCGCGTGCCGATATCGCGGATCTTCTCGGCAAAGAAATTATAGGCGATCACCGCCGGAATGGCCACGAACAGGCCGCCCGACGTGTTGATCAGCGCTTCGGCCAGGCCCGGCGCCAGCGCGCCAATGTCCCCGGAGCCCTTCAGCCCGATGCCGTAGAAAGCGTCCATGATGCCCCAGACCGTTCCGAAGAGGCCGAGGAGCGGTCCGACCGTGCCGGTCGTTCCGAGAAAGGCGAGGTAGCGTTCCATGTACATGACCTCGTCCTGCGTGGTCATATGCAGAGCCCGCTCGATCTCCTCGCTGATGCCCGGGATATCGCCCTCCGCCACCTTGCCGGCAGGAAGGGTCCGCACGATCGCCTCGGTCTCCCGGTAGCCTTCAAGGAACAGCGTCGCAAGAGGGCTGTATTTCATCACCTCGGCGCGCTTCAGCAGTTCCTGCACGTCCTTGGTCCTCCGGAACTCGACGAGAAAGGCCTTGGATTCCCGTTCCGCGCGCCGCAGATACTGGTACTTGAGCAGGATCATGGCCCAGGACACGATGGAGAAGCAGAGCAGGATGCCCATGATGACCTTGCCCATCCACCCCGCTTCCCAGAACAGGCCGACGATCCCGGGCGCCATGCCGGGGGAAGCTGCTACCGCGAGTGCGAACATGTGATACCTCCAAAGGATTCAGTGACAAGTGAGAGGAGACCGAGGAATCAGCGACAAGTGACGAGGGACAAGCGACAAGAAAAAGCGATCGCCTCTCCCTTGCTCGTCTCTGGTCACTCGTCGCTCGTCACGAGATTATTCCCAAGACCTTCCCCATCTCGCCCACATCATACCCGCCCATTTCCACGAGCTGGGCCCGGAACTCGCTGCTTTCACGGATGATCGCCAGCAGCGCCTGGAGCATCGGCGTCTCATAGTATTCTTCGAGAATAGCGAGATCGTACCGTTCCTGCGCGACCGGGATGAAATCAAGCTCCAGCGCCTTGGCCGCGGACAGCACCGCGAGCCCGGTATCAGCGGCGCCGGACGATACCGCGGCAGCGACCGCCATATGGGTGAACTCTTCGTGATCATACCCTTTTACGTTCTTCGGGTCAATCCCTGATCGTTTGAGATAGAGGTCCGTCAGGAGCCGTGTGCCTGCCCCGGCCTGACGGTTCACGAACATCACGTCCTGACGAGCGAGATCTCCGAATCCGAGGATGTTCTTCGGGTTCCCGGGCCGCACAATGAATCCCTGGGTACGGTGAACCAGGTTCACCAGCACGACCTTTTTGCCTGCAAGATGCTTACGGATATAGCTGACATTGTATTCACCGGTTTCCTCGTCCAGAAGGTGCGTGCCCGCCAGGTGCGCTTCCCCGCGCTTGAGCGCCAGCAGCCCGCCCAGGCTGCCGACATGCGCCGAGGAGAGCGACAGCCCGGGGTGGGTTTTCTTGAGGTGGTTCGCCAGCACATCCAGCGCGTTGTCATGGGACCCGATGCATACAATGGTGTTCGCGATCTGATATTTCCTCCGCAGGAGCTCGACGACCACTTCGCTTCCTGCGGCAAGACCCTCGCTGTCAGCGGGAATGCGCACGACCCCATCGGCACGCACGAGCGACATGAGCGCTCCCGCGCCCCGGGTGACCGGCGTCGCTACGAGATTGCCCGACACGCTGCCGAGCTTCACCCGCAGGAACTCCTCGCTCCCGAGCGATGACGCGACCTGCCGGGAAAGCCTGGCGACCAGCGTTTCCACCGGCGGAGTTGGACGACCCTGGAGTGAATACAATAGCGGCCGGACAAATAGATTGAACGTAAGCGCGGCGGAAACCGGGTAGCCGGGGATGCCGATCACCGGTTTGCTCCCGACAACAGCGAGGATCACCGGCTTGCCCGGCTTGATGCCCACGCCGTGAACATGGACCGTGCCAAGCTCGGCAAGGATCGAAGCGGTGAAATCCTCCCTGCCTGCCGAGGAACCGGCATTGATCACCACTGCGTCGCACTCTTCGAGAGCATCGAGGATCGCCTGCCTAAGGAGCGCGGCGTCATCTTTCACGATCCTCTTCCTGACGCCCTCGCATCCGTTCTCCGAAACCATGGCAGCGAGCATGATGGAGTTGAAGTCGATGATGTCCCCCCGCCTGAGCTCTTTGCCCGGCTCCACCAGTTCAGTGCCCGTGGGAATGACCGCGATCCTGGGCCGCTTCCTTACCAGGACCATGGTATGGCCGCTTGCGATCATCGCAGCCATGTCCATGGGACGGACAACATGGTTCTCCGGAATGATCAACTCGGTCGCGACGATATCCTCGCCCACGAGCCGCACATGCTGCCAGGGAGTGGCCGCTGTCAGGATCTCGATGCCCCCGGGGACCTGTTCAACGTCCTCGATCATGATCACCCCGTCGAATCCCTCGGGCATGGGATCGCCGGTGTCGACTGCCGCGGCCTGGTCCGGCACCTTCAACCGCTTGGGCCGTGTCTCGGTTGCTCCGAAGGTGTCGGGAAACTTGACGGCATAGCCGTCCATGGCAGCCGAGTGATAGAACGGCGACGACAGCTTCGCGATAACGGCTTCCGCGGTCACCCGCCCGAGCGCGTCCGCAACAGCGATCCGCTCTCCGGAAAGCGGCTTGCGCAACCCGGCAGCGTCCAGGGCGGCATCGTATCTGCTGATCGCTTCTTCTAGGGGCGTATTGGAGAGGAATTTTTTTTGTTTGAAGGACATAGCGTCATCCTTTGACGAGTATCTTCGCTCTGCTCATCCCCACCTTCGGCCCCCCGGCAACAGTGAAGCCGGCGCTCCGCGCGTGCCCGAGGATCTCCTCGAACCGATTTCGTGTCACATGCATCCGCGGTTCTGCATACAGCATCTTCCCGCCCGTTTTGAGAACTGATGCGACCTGACCGAAGAACCGGGGAATATCCTTCACCTCGTGCACCATCCAGAAAGCCAGGATAAAATCCACCGGCTGCGATAATGCAATATCATCGGCAGCACACAAAACCGTCTCGATTTGGCGGGATACTCCCGCACGGTAAGCACGTTTGCGGCAAAGGTCCAGCATCATCTGCTGCAGGTCGACCGCAAGGACTTTTCCGGCCGGCCCGACCATCTTCGCCATGGCCACGGAGAAATACCCCATTCCGCAGCCGATGTCCGCCACGGTCATGCCTTCGCGAACATGCGCGCCGAGGATCTGCCGTGGGTCGTGAAGCCATTTCCTGAGCGGATTGTCGAAGGTCCAGGCCAGCCACCAGGGGCAGACATGCTCGTCGCGGGAAAGGAGTTTATCCGATATTCGTGACATTTTTCTCGATCTTCCATTTCGAATTCCCCATTCAGAAAAGTCTCACTTCCACTTCCTCGCCCGTTTCGATCCCGATGGCGTTCTTCGGGATGACGACCGTGCCGACAGCCTTGACCAGCGTACTGATCAGCCCGGAAGCGCCGAACACGGGCTTTGCCCAGAGCCCGTCGTCGCGCCGTTCGAGCATCACGCGCACATGGTCCTCGCGTCCCGGTGCGGACGGGACACTGCGGGAAAGCTTCGCTTTCACGACCTGGCCCAGATAGATGCCCGTGAGCGCGGGGTGCATCACTGCGCCGGTGAAGAGGGCGAGCACGGGCTTTACGAACAGTTCAAAACAGATTGCAACGGCAGCAGGATGGCCGGGCAGGCCGAATACGGGGATATGCTCGCCGCTGGTCCTGCGCTTTACGATGCCGACGATCAGCGGCTTGCCCGGCTTGATCGAGATGCCGTGCACCAGCACGCCGGGAGATCCGATGTCATTGATCACCTTTGCGGTGAAGTCCGCAGTGCCGACCGAGCTCCCTCCGGAAAAAAGAACGATGTGGCAGTCCGTCATAGCCGCGAGGAGCGTCGTCCTCAGACGATCCTCGTTGTCCGGGATAATGCCCATTCTCCGGGTCGTTCCGCCGGCAAGGGTGATGAGGCCCTCCAGATTGTAGGAATTGCTGTCCCTGATCTGTCCCGGTCCGGGAAGGGAGTCCGCGGAAACTATCTCATTTCCCGTGGAGATAATGGCGACGCGGGGCTTCTCGAACACCGGCACGGTCGCCACGCCGATGCTGGCCAAGATGCTCATGTCCTGCGGCCGGAGCACCTGGCCCTTCGGGAGCACCCGTTCGCCCTTCTTCAGATCGTCTCCCGCCGAGATAACATGGTCCCGGGGACCCACTGGTTTGACGACCTCGATGGTCGCGGCGTCAACAGCCTGGACATGTTCGAACATCACAACCGCGTCCGCGGCCTGGGGCAGGGCTCCGCCGGTAGCGATCTTCATGCACTCGCCTTTTCCGATCGTGCGGTCGGGCATCGTCCCCATAGGGATGTCGCCGATGACCGTCAGCAGCGCGGGGTGCGATTCGGCGGCGCCAAAGGTGTCGGCCGACCTGACGGCGTAGCCATCCATGGTGGATCTATCGAATTCGGGGTGATCGGAAGGAGAAAGGATATCGCGGGCAAGGACGCGGCCGAGGGTCTCGCGGAGCGGGATGTCCTCCGGGCGCAGGTCTGGAATGGCGAGATGCTCATCCAGCGCCTTGAGCGCTTCCTCGCGGGATACGACCCCGCTTCGGCCGAGCATGTCCTTGATGGTCATAAAAACTTACTTCCCCGCCGCCTTGGTCTTGATCCTGCGGATCACCGCGGCCGAGCGCATGCCGGCGACGGCGCCTTCGCCCGCCGCGGTCACTATCTGCATGCCGCCGCAGGTGCAGTCGCCTGCGGCGAACACTCCTTCGATGTTCATCTTCTGGTTGCGGTCCGTGAGCAGGCATCCGCGGTCGTCCGCCTGACCTCCGGAATTGACGATGAGGTCGTTGATCGGCGTTGAACCAAGTGCGATGAACACGCCTTCGAGCGCCACGACGCGCTCCGCGCCGTCCGTGGCTATCTTCAGACCGGTGACCAACTCGTCGCCCACGACCTGCTTGACCTCGGAGACCGGAAGGATCTCGATGTTCGCCTTTGCCGTGAGACGGGCCAGCGCGGAATCGACGATCTCCGGCTTCTTGTGGGGGATCAGCGTCACTTTGGACGCCAGTTCGGCGAGATGCAGCGCCTCATCGGCAGCCTCATTGTCCGCGCCGACCACGGCGACCTGCCGGCCGCGGAAAAAATTGCCGTCGCAGGTGGCGCAGTAGGATACGCCCTTTCCCAGGAACTCGCGGGCGCCGGGAACCTTCAGTTTCTTGCGCGCCACGCCCACGGCAATGATCACCACATGGCCCTCATATACCTCGTCGCGGGTCTTCACCCGCTTGACCTCGCCCTTCAGCTCCATCTCCACCACCTCGACCGGGAAAACGAGCTCGGCGCCGAACTTCTCCGCCTGTTTCTGCATGATCGCGGTGAGGTCGAAACCGCTGATCGCCTCGTAGCCGGGATAGTTCTCGATATCGGCGATCTTGGCGGTGTAGCCGCCGGGGAACTCCTTCTCGAGAATGACACATTTCTGACCCGCCCTTCCAAGATAGAGCGCGGCGGTGAGGCCCGCGGGACCGGAGCCGATAATGATTGCGTCATAGGACTTCGCCATGAATGAACCCTCCTGTTCGTTGATCAGTTTTCATTGTATCCAAGCGCCCCGGGCAAGTCAACAACGGCCCGGTGGTGAAACAACAAAGGCATGTCCCCTGGAGAACATGCCTTTGCACGATCCGAACGACCGCCAGAGGACGCCTACTTCGAAACTTTCGCGTCCTCGACAATGACCTTGTAGAGATAGCCGGCGCCGAAATCCCGGTCCTTGGACATCGTCCCGGTGACCGTGACAACATCATTGACCGCGGCCATGTCCTGCATCGTCACCACAAGATTATGGGTGCCCTTCTGCTGGTCACCGGTGCCGTCCTGGATATGGATCCAGTTCCTGCCCATGATCCCCTCGGAGACCTTGACCACCTTGCCCTTGACCTTGACCGTCTTCTTGTTCAATTCGATGCGTTTGGCGTAGATGTCGGCGACCGTGTAGGCGTTCGCGCCCGCGGCCTTCTCGACCTTCACATTCGCGTCCTTCGGTGCGGTCTGCGATTTGCTGCCCGCTGCGCTCGCGGCCCCGGAATTGACGGGCGGATGTCCCGACGGCATGGACGGGCTTGCTGCCGCGGGCTCGGCGGCAATGGGTCCTGCCGAGAATATGATCTCGTCAAAAGTGCGGTTCAAGGTCTTGCTCTTGAAATTAGCCATGGTCTGGCCTGGCTGGAAGGACATCTCCTTGCCCACCGTCACCTTGGACTCGGGAATGGCGATCCAGGTCTTTTTGCCGGCCTTTTCAAGACACACATAGGTATACCCGCCGGCGTTCATGGATTCAACCACCTTGCCGGAAAGCCCGGACGGGGCGATCGACACCTTTTCGGTCTTTACCGACGGGGTCTTGGCAGCAGGCGCGGCTGTCTGCTTTTCCGGTGCTGCGCCGGCGCTGTGCGCACCCGTCACGATCATAATGCAGAACAGAACAAGGAACCTTTTCATCAGAACACTTCCTCCTGGAATGTAGGGGTGGTTGACGTTGGATATTACAGCTTATACCCGATCTTCCGCAAGAATTCTTTTCGTTCACCCCGGTCCGCGTCTGTCTCCACGCCTTTTGGCGGGAATCCGTCCACCACGCCGAGGACCCCCCTGCCCTGTCCGGTACTTGCAACGATCACCTCGAGCGGATTTGCCGTTGCGCAGAAGATCCTGCAGACCTCGGGGCAAGCCTTGATCTGGTTCAGGACGTTCACGGGAAAAGCGTTCCGCAGATAAACGCAGAACACATGGCCCGCGCCGATCGCCTCGAGCGCGCTGGCCGCAGCCGTCCGCAGTTCACCGTCATTTCCCTCGACGCGGACCAGACAGGGGCCCGACGCTTCGGTGAACGCGACGCCGAACTTAGCACCCGGGACCGCACCGGCAATGACCTCATAGAGGTCCTCGACGGTCTTGATGAAATGGGTCTGGCCGAGAATGATGTTGCTGCCTTCGGGGACCGGCACGGGGATCACGGCGATATCCATGGCGCCTCCTGAACTGATCACGGATGGTGACGCATCAAGTATACCACGATTGGTGAGCGCGAAGGAGGCTGGGGAAGATGCTGCGGATTACAGGGGGCTTCGCTGGAGTACCGAGGCTTCGATGCCGTTCTCGAACAGATCAAGGGTCCTGGCTATGGACTCGAAGTGAAGCTTGTTGAGATGGTCACGGTCCATGGCGCGTTTCCGCTTCTTGTTCAGGAACGACAGGAATACCACGCTCTTGTAAATGCGTTTGTTCGTCTTGAACGAGAACAGGTACCGATCGAGGGCGCTTTCCATGAACAGGTCGTTTCGCCGCTGGACCGCCTTGCTGAAAGTGACGGACTGGACCCAGTAGGTCTTCTTGATCATGCTGTCAGCCTTCAGTTCGGCCCAGGTGTGCTCCATGTTCTGCATGTCCTCGGTCAGGATCTCATGCGCGACCGTGTCCGCGGCAAGGTGGCTCAGATAACCGTAGGCAAAGGCCTTTTCCGCGTCGGTCTCCGCCTGACTCAACAATCGGAGCGCCACTTCCCAGCTGTGAGAGCTCTTGTCCTCGGGCAGGTACTTCTTCCCGATGATACTGTCCGCCATGAGGTTCCCGTAGAGGAAGTCCTGTCGGTACTTCTTGATCAGCGCGTAGATACCGGCAGGAATGAGCGGGCCGTAGGAGAACAGCTCGTTCCCCAGATACATATGGGTCAGGGGACCCCAGGCAAAGGAAAGTGAAGGGACCAGCAGGAGACCAAGGATGTATAGGAGAATGAATGTCATGAGTGTATTGCCGTGAGCCGGGATAACCTATGATGAATGCGTGAGAACTTGCTCGGGCCTCTATCGACCAGACAATTCATGTTACATCTCTGCTGCGCCCCGGTCAAGAAAAAATGGCCTGTCTGCGGGTAAAACTCACAGCCGGATCAGGTCTTCGTGCTCCTCTTCATGGGGATTAATATGGATCATGATGTCACCCACGTTGTTGAACCTCTCAAAGATAAGCTTCTTCACCTCTGTGGCGATGGCATGGGACCGCCGCACGGTCATTTGCGGGTCCATGTCGAGTTTCAGGTCCACGATCAGATACTGACCGGACCGCCTGCAGCGGAGTTCGTGGACCTGCTCGACGCCCTCCACGCCTTCGGCCAGCTTGATCATATCGTCAACACAGATATCCTGAGGCCGTCCGTCCATCAGTTCATGGGCCGCGGTCATAAAGGTCTCATAGCCGATGTGGAAGATAAAGAACGAGGTGAGTCCCGCGGCGATCGGGTCCAGGATGACGAGACCGAAGAATGCGCCGGTCACGCCCACAAGCGTACTGACCGACGTGATTGCATCCTTGCGATGGTCCTTGGCCGCCGCGAGGATGGCGGGGCTGCCGAGATGCTTTCCGACACCGATGGAATACCGGTAGAGGGCTTCCTTGATGATGATAGTGAGGAATGCGGCCGCGACCGCGACCGCTCCCGGCACCTCGTAGGTCCGGTCGATGATCGTGTGCGCCGAGCGGTACAGTATCCAGCCGCCGGTGGAGAAAATGACCAGCGATACGATGATGGCCGCGATACTCTCGGCCCTGCCGTGGCCGTAAGGGTGCTGATCGTCGTAAGGCTGCCTGCCGATATGCAGGGCGACCATGCTGGAAAAGATGGCGATGAAATCCGCCGCACTCTCCATGCCGTCGGCAAATACGGCCTCGGACCTGCCGAAATGGCCTGCAAGCAGCTTCATGGTCATGAGCGCCCCGTTCGCCCAGAACCCCGTCTGGATAACGCGGTTTGCGCTCCCGAACCGTTCGTGTCGTTCCACAGGCCCTCCCTACTCCTCGATTCCCTTCGCGCGCAGGCGCTTTTTCGACGCCGTCTTTTTCTTGCTCTCCAGGATCCGTTCCTTGAGCGCGGCAGGCCGGGGCCGTTTTCTGCGCCGTTCCTTTTCCGCAGCCTGGACCGCTTCCTTCCGCGTCCGCTCCAGAACCGCCTCGATCTTTTCCGCAAGCTGGCGGTAGGCGATTTGGCGATTCCGGGCCTGCGAACGTTCAGTACTGCACTTCACCTCGATGCCTGTGGGAAGGTGCTTGAGGTACACGCAGGTCGAGGTCTTGTTCACATTCTGTCCGCCTTTTCCCCCGGAGCGGACGAACTTTTCCACAACATCCCCCGGCTGAAAGCGCGCTTTGCCCGAAAGCGCTGGCCGTCGCGTGGTTTGCCCTTTTACCTGCCCGGTAACTGCCATGACCTGATTCTACTCGATGAAGAATGTCTTTACAAGGTGCTAGTATGTGGCGTTACAGATTGATGTAAAATTACATATTTACATTGCGGAAAGACTATAATTTATGTTATATGTGAAATTAACAAAATATATTGTCAGTTGTACCGTCATTTTTCGGGAGGGCGTATTCATGAGTACCGGACCGGATATTGCAATGGACCAAAAACTGCAGGCCTATATCAACCAGCAGGTCGACCGGAGGGTCATCAGCGCATCCAAGCAAATCTTCGACGCCTTGACCAAAAAGATCAATGCCGTCGAGAGCAAAGTGCAGCAGGTTGAGGCAAAGGCGGTCAAAAACCGCGTTGCCGTCGTCGCCTCCAAGGGAACCCTGGACATGGCCTACCCGCCCCTCCTGCTCGCGACCACTGCGCGCAGCATGGGAATCGAAGCATCGATCTTCTTCACGCTCTACGGAATGAGTATCCTGAAAAAAAACGCCCGGCTCAAGGTCGCGCCCCTGGCCAACCCGGCCATGCCCATGCCGGTGCCGAACATCATCGGCGCGCTCCCCGGGATGACCGCCGTGGCATCGATGATGATGAGCGGGATGTTCAAGAAACAGCAGGTCCCGCCCATCAAGGAGCTCCTGACCATGGCACGGGAAACGGGCGTCAAGCTCGTAGCATGCCAGATGACAATGGACGTCCTGGGCATCAAACAGGAGGACCTCGTCGAAGGCATCGAATTCGGCGGCCTCGCGACGTTCATCGAGTACGGCATGGAATCGACCATCACCCTTTTTGTGTGAGCAGAGAACTGCTCGCAGAATCTTTGAACAGAAAGGCGGGACCACACCATGTCATCAGGCATCCCGGTTTTGACGCAAAAAGGCAAAGAGGCAGTCAAAAACCTCCAGATCAATCTCACCGCGCGCTGCAGAAACATTCTGGTCCAGGTGGACGGCAAACGTTCGCTTGACGACATCCGCGTTCTCTTCCGGGGGCTCGACGGCCTGGAGGACGGGATCCAGCGGCTCGTGAGCGAAGGATTCATCGACATCGGCAAGGCATGCACCGATATCGTGAAGGAACTGGTGAACAATCAGCTCGGAACGAAAAGCGCAACGCTCCTTCGCAAGATCGACGAAATGCATGGAAAATACGGAGATACCTGCTGGGAACATCTGGACGAACTGAACAAGGCCGCGCGCCTGTTCTACGGTGAAATCGTCGCGCAGAACCTTACTTCCGAAATCACGAAAATCCTGAAGGACGCGAAGCGATAGCGTTGTTGCCGGGCCCCTCCCTCCCTCTTCCCGCTGGAAAAAGCCTTTCAACTGTGCTAGAGTAATAGCCATTGGTTCCCCATTTTTCGCGTCTCTTTTTAGGAAAGGTGCCATGGCCCAACTCGACAAGCTCATCGACAAACTCCAAGACGATCAGGAGATCATCATGGAATCGGGCAAGACGCCGATGCTCAAATCCGACGCCGGCATGAAACCGATGATCAACCAGCAGCTTTCAGCGCAGCAGCTCATCGCGCTGCTCCAGGAGATCGCGCCGCTCTCGAACCGGGCGACGCTCGCCCAGCGGAAGCCGGCGAAATTCGATTACACCGTTGGCAGCAAGACCGTCACCGTGAATTACGCGCCCCAGGGCGACCGGATCACGGCGACCATCGCGGTTCCGGGCGATGAGGTGCTCGAGGATGTGGCGGCCAAAGCGGCAGCAGCAGCGCCCGCCGCCGCCACTGCCATGGATGCGCTCATCAAGGCAAAGCAAGCAGGCGGGGAACCGGAGATCAACCTGCTGCTCCGCCGCATGTTCAAGATGAACTGTTCGGACCTCCATCTTACGTCGAATCACAAGCCCATGGTCCGGCTGCACGGTGAAATGCAGGAGTTCGAGGACCTCCCCCCCACGACCCCGGAGCGGATGAACAGCATGCTTCGGGAGATCATGCCGCCGCACAATGTGGTCCAGTACGATGAGGTGCACGACGCGGACTTTGCCCATGAGATCCAGGGACTGGCACGCTTCCGGGTGAACGTGTTCATGGACCGTTTCGGCATGGGCGCCGTCTTCCGCCAGATCCCCATGGAGATCGTGACCGCGGAAAAGCTCGGGCTCTCCAAGGAGGTCCTGGACCTGTGCTACCTGTCCAAGGGGCTCGTTCTCGTGACCGGGCCGACGGGGTCGGGCAAATCGACCACCCTGTGCGCGCTGGTAGACTTCATCAATCGCAACAGAAAGGACCATATCATCACGATCGAAGACCCGATCGAGTTCGTACATCCCAAGAAGAACTGCCTGATCAACCAGCGCGAGGTGCATGTCCACACCAAGTCGTTCTCCAACGCCCTGCGCGCCGCCCTGCGCGAAGACCCGGACATCGTGCTCGTCGGCGAAATGCGTGACCTCGAGACCATCGCCATCGCGATCGAGACCGCGGAGACGGGCCACCTCGTCTTCGGCACGCTGCACACGACAACGGCGGCGTCCACTGTCGACCGCATCATCGACCAGTTCCCCGCCGACCGGCAGGCACAGATCCGGGCCATGCTCGCCAATTCCCTCAAGGGCGTGATTTCCCAGACCCTGTGCAAAAAGCTCCAGGGAGGACGGACCGCCGCGCTTGAGATCCTGTTCATCAACAGCGCGGTCTCGAACCTCATCCGGGAAGGCAAGATCTACCAGATCCCATCGATCATGCAGACCGCCAAGAGCCAGGGCATGGTCCTTCTGAACGAGGCGCTCTTCAAGCTGGTTGTCGACAAGACCGTAGCGCCCGAAGAGGCATACATCAAGGCCATTGACAAGCAGGGGTTCGTCACCATGCTCAAATCAAAAGGCATCACCGTGAACATGCAGGGATTGGGCGAGTAAGAGGAGGCGCATGTCATGAACGGTCATCGAGAATTTGCGGTTCCCAAGGAAAAACAGCTTGTCACGGTCCACCTCCTCGGCGGGGAAATCGGAGAAGGCAACATCTTCCTGGAGTTTTACCCCGATGCCAGAACGCTCCATCAGAAGATCGTCGCTTTTCTCGAGGACAAGAACGAGTTTTTCCCCCTCTCCAGCGGAGGTGCGCCGGAGTTCGTAAGGAAAAGGTCCATCCGCATGGTCGAGGTCCACTATCCCGAGGACGAAGACCAGTTCAACATCATGCACGTCGAGCTTGTCACGGTCGTGTTCCGCGACGGTTCGCAGGTGAGCGGTGACCTGCTGGCCGATGTTCCCGAGGAGAAGAAACGTCTCTCCGACTGCCTCAATCTCCCCTTGAACTTCCTCTGCACGCGCACCTACGGGAAGGTGAGCTACATCAACAAGGATTCCATCCTGAAGGTCACGACCGCGGGGAAGTAGCAGGACCAGGTTCAAGGTATTACCTCATCGCAGCACCCGGGAGCCGGGCAGAATCCTGCCTGATTCAGAATCGGATATTCGTCCGCCCGCGGGCACAGGCGAGCGCTGACAACAAGAACGTTACCGTCATGACCGCTCTGCGCGACTACAAACCTCTCTTCTACAGCAAGCTCACGGAAACCCATCTGTTCAGCGAGGTTGGCCGGATCATCGCGTCCGAGCTGGAATCCCGGGACCTGATCCGCAAGATCATCGCCGCTATCGGGAAGTCCATCCAGTTCGAGGAGGCATCGGTCTACGTGGTCAAGAAGGACCTTACGGGCCTCATCCCGATGTTCTTGAGCAATCCCGCGCCCGGCCGTGAACCATTCCAGACCATCTACTTCGACAATGGCGCTCCAGGCGAGATCGCGGCGAGCGGCGAACCTCTCATTCTTACCGACTGTTCCGCGTGGGAAACCTTTCTCCATTTCCCCGGCGAACAGCGCAGGTCCGGCAGTTATGTGGGCATTCCCCTCAAGAACGATATCCGCATTGTTGGCGTAATGGGGTTCAGCCACAGCAGACCGTCAGCATTCACCGTCGACGACTTCGACCTTTTACGCACACTGTCCCATACGATCTCGGCAGGCATTGAGAAGGCTGACCTCTTCATGAAGGCAATGGAGATCGCGAGGTCCGACGAGCTGACCGGCCTGTTCAATTACCGGGTGCTCCTGGAGAAGCTCGCTGAGGAGATCGGCAGGCAGGCGAGAACCGGCAGGGACCTTTCCTTTATCATGATCGACATCGACAACTTCAAACGCGTCAATGACCGCTATGGCCACCTCGAAGGGAGCCGGGTCCTGGCGCAGCTGGGCGCGCTTCTGCGGGATACATTCCGGACGGGAAGCACGGACAGCTGCTACCGCTACGGCGGAGAGGAATTCTCGATCCTCCTGGCCGAAACGGATATCGGCAAGGCTTTGGAGGTTGCCGAGCGGTTGAGAAGTGCGATCGAGCAATACCCCTTCACGCTGAAATCGGCTCATTCCGACGAGGTCCTGACGGTGAGCCTCGGCGTTTCCTCCCGCCGGAAAGGCGACAGCAAGGGGGCCATGGAGCTGATCCGGGAGGCCGATGTAGCTCTCTATCGGTCCAAATCCCTGGGTAAGAACAGGGTCACCGGCTACAGCGCTGACCTGACCATGCCGGACCGGACCCAGAATATCCCGTGATGCCTGCCCGAGCTGCAATACATTCCGGTAGTCTGTCGCCACAGGGAATTGACGTCGGCCAACAGGTAATGGCCGTGCCGGGCGCACAACAAAAAACGGCCTGTCTTCGAAGACAGGCCGCTCGTTATTACTTGCTCCACTTTTCTCCCGGCTACACATTGAACCGGAAGTTCATGATATCCCCGTCTTTGACCACGTACTCCTTGCCTTCGGAGCGGAGCATTCCCGCAGCCTTGACCGCCTGCTCGTTCTTATACTTCATCAGGTCGTCAAAGTGGAAGACCTCCGCGCGGATGAATCCCTTTTCAAAATCCGAATGGATCTTTCCCGCTGCCTGCGGCGCCTTGGTGCCCTTGACAATGGTCCAGGCCCGCACTTCCTTCTCGCCCGCGGTCAGATAGGTGATAAGCCCTAAAAGTTCGTAGCCTGCGCGGATCATCCGGTCGAGGCCTGATTCCTTGAGCCCCATGCCGGCGAGGTACTCTTTCCGCTCGTCGGGCGGCAGCTGGGCGATCTCGCCCTCCACCTGGCCGGAGATCACAACAACCCGGGCGCCCTCCGCTTCAGCGATCTTCTTCACGGCATCCACATGGGGATTCGGCTTGTCCACCATGTCCTCGGCGACATTCGCCACGTACAGGACAGGCTTCGCCGATAACAAGGCATAGCTCTTGAGCCACAGGAACTCTTCATCGGAATGGCTGGCTCTGCGGATGGGTTCGCCCTTTGCGAGCATATCCTTGAGCCGCCGCATGAACTCCACTTCCTCCAGGGCCTTTTTATCGCCGGTCTTGGTCATCTTCTCCGCCTTGTACAACCGCTTCTCGACGGCATCCAGATCGGCAAGCATAAGCTCCGCTTCGATCACTTCGATGTCCTCTTTGGGATCCACCTTGTTCGCGACATGAATGACGTTGGGGTCCTCGAAGCAACGGACCACATGCGCGATCGCATCCACCTCGCGGATATTGGCCAGGAACTTGTTGCCCAGCCCCTCTCCCTTGGAAGCGCCCTTCACCAGTCCGGCGATATCCACGAACTCCATGGTCGTGGGTACGATCTTTTGCGAATGGTAGATCTCGGCGAGTTTCCCCAGCCGCTCATCAGGCATGTCCACCACGCCTACGTTCGGATCAATGGTGGTAAAAGGATAATTCGATGCCTGTGCTCCGGCCGATGTGAGCGCGTTGAATATAGTGGACTTGCCCACGTTGGGAAGCCCTACGATGCCGCAATTGAAACCCATGCTGAACTCCTTTGTAATGATTACTTCTGATTGACCGCATTCATCGCCTTGGTCAGGCCGTCGGCAATGATCATCCTGACGGCTTCCGCGGCCCGGTCGATTGCTTCGGCTGCTGCTGCACGTTCCTCTGCGCCAAAGGGGCTCAGAACATAATCAGCAGACTCCATTCCTGTGGGCGGCCGACCGATCCCCACCCGGACCCGGATGAAATCAGCGGAGCCGAGGCTGTCGATCAGGGAGCGCAGTCCATTATGACCGCCATGGCCGCCTCCGGTCTTGATGCGGACCGTCCCCAGCGGAAGGTCCAGCTCGTCATGGACAACGATAATGTCCCCCACCGCGGCATAGGCATCGCGCATGACAGCAGCGACAGACCTGCCGCTGTCGTTCATAAATGTCTGTGGTTTGGCTACGAGAACGTTCTCGGCACCCAGACGAAGCTTTCCCATGAGCGCGTGATGCTTTTCCTGCGCAAGCGGGGCGGCCGCCTGCCGCGCTAGCTCGTCGGCTGCCATGAACCCCGCGTTATGGCGGGTACGTTCGTACTTCCTGCCCGGATTGCCGAGCCCGATAACGATCCTCATCGTTCTTGACCGGTCCGTCCCCCGCGGGGAGGAAATAGGCTGGGGTGCGTATTGTCAGCATTCAAGGGAAAACCCATCTTCACGCGACCGCTCTTCAGGGGAGAAGAGAGCGTTCTGAACAGCCCCCAAAATATCGGAACCCGAAACAGACTCCTGTTTCGGGTTCCGGAGCGTACATGACAGTTGCAGCTAAGGCTACTTCTTGGGAGCGGCTTCCTTGCCCTTGGCGCCGGCCGCGGGAGCAGCTTCCTTGCCCTTGGCGCCGGCCGGTGCAGCAGCCGCTTCGCCTTCTTCCTTCTTCTTGCCCACAACCTCGGGCTCGCCGGTTTCAGCGGTAGGCGCGGCCGACAGCATGGCCTCAAGCTTCTCTGCCGAGATCGGCGGCTGAATGGTCGCGACCGTGGCGTCTCCGTCGGTCAGGATGCGGACGCCCTCAGGGGCCTTGATGTCCCGCACGTGCAGCGACTCGTTCACCTTGAGGTTGGTGATATCAACATTGATGGAGTCCGGGATATTGGTCGGAAGGCACTCCACCTCGAGCTGGCGCTGACCGTACTGGAAGATGCCGCCTTCCTTCACGCCGATGGAATTGCCCGTGATATGCACAGCCACCTGGATCTTCACCTTTTCGTTCATGGCGACTTCCATGAGGTCAAGATGCATCAGCGCTCCGGAGAGCGGATCGAGCTGGTAGTCCTTGATCAGCGCCAGGCGCTCGCCTGCGCCGGCACCGCCCTCCAGTTTCAGGTTGATCAGCGCATGTTCGCCGCCCTCCCTGTTCAACACCTTCGTCACGTCCTTGTTGACCATCGAGATGGGCAGGGACTTGCCGTGGCTGTAGAGGACCGCCGGGATCATCTTGTTCCTGCGCAAACCCCGGGCAACCCCTTTGCCCGCATTCTCTCTCACTTGTGCCGTCATAGCTACGCGTTCCATTGCTTCCTCCATATACCGTGGTAATTACCCTAAAATGACCACTGATCAAGACAAATGAACACAGTTAAGATCAAACTGCCTTTATCTCTTCTTATCCGTGGTTGATGCTCTGTTTTATATCATCTTCATACGAACAGCGAACTGAGCGACGATTCGTCATGAATGCGGTTCATCGCTTCGGCAAGAAGCGGCGCCACGGACAGGACCGTGAGCTTTTTGCATTCCTTCTGTTTGCTGTCGAGGGAGATCGTGTTCGTCACGATCAGCTCGTCGAGCGCGGAATCGTTGATCCGCTGGATCGCCGGTCCGGAAAGCACCGCATGGGTACAAGCCGCCATGATCGCTCCGGCGCCCGCCTTCTTCAGAGCGCCCACGCCCTCGGTCATGGTACCCGCGGTATCCACCATGTCGTCAAGCAGCAGACAGTCGCGCCCATTCACGTCCCCGATGATATGCATGACCTGGGCCACATTGGCCTTTTCCCGGCGCTTGTCGATGATCGCCAGGGAAGCGTCCAGCCGTTTGGCAAAGGCCCGTGTGCGTTCCACGCCGCCCGCATCGGGTGATACCAGCGTAAGGTTCTTCAGGTTCTTCGACCGGATGTAGTCCAGCAGCACCGGAGCGGCGAACAGGTTGTCCACCGGGATATTGAAGAATCCCTGGATCTGCCCTGCGTGCAGGTCGATGGTCAGCACCCGGTTCGCGCCGGCGGAGGTGATCAAATCGGCAACGAGTTTGGCCGTGATCGGCACGCGGGGCTGCGCTTTCCGGTCCTGCCTGCTGTACCCGTAATAGGGAAGCACCGCGGTGATGCGGGCTGCCGAAGCGCGCTTGAGCGCGTCGATCATGATCAGCAGTTCCATGAGATGCCGGTTCACCGGATTCGAGGTCGGCTGCACCACGAAGACCTCGGAACCCCGGACATTATCAACGATCTGGACATTGATCTCCCCGTCGCTGAAACGGGTGACAACGGCGTTCCCCAGCGGAAGGTTCATCCGCTCACAGATCTCTTTCGCTAGAGCGGGATTGGCGTTCCCGGAAAAAACCTTGATGCCGTGCTTGGCTCTGACCATCGTTCCCTCTTGGCGCTGCCGCGTCATGCCGGTTCTGTGGTTCGGGGACAGGGAGTCGAACCCCGATTCAAGGCTTCAAAGGCCTCTGTCCTACCATTAGACGATCCCCGAGCATGGGGTGAAACAGGAAAAGGATAGGCGCTGCGCCTATCCTCTCTGGATTGATACCGAATCGGCTGCGTACTGCTTATGGTGCGTCCGGAGGGATTTCCGTCTTCTCCGGCCGCTTGGTGGGATTGGCAAGCTCCCGCTCATATTCCGCCAGCACCCTGGTCTCGATCATCTGGCGGGTTTCGCTATTCAGCGGATGGGCAATGTCCTTGAAGGTCCCATCCTTCATTTTTCTGCTGGGCATTGCCACGAACAGGCCCGTGTTCCCATGGATGACCCGGAGGTCCCTGATAAGAAAAACAGTATCCAGGGTGATGGTGGCATAGGCCTTTAATCGCTCTTCGTTGACGACAGGAAACACCCGGACTTCCGTGATCTCCATACGCGCCCCCCTACCGTATGAACACCCAGTTCCTGTTGCTGGACAACGCTGCGTTCCCCGTTACGGCGTGGACCGGAGATATTCCCCATACAGAGGCTCGGTCACGACCGGCGCCGGGAAGACCTTCCATCCCCGGGACCCGATCCGTTCCGCGGCCGTTCTGCATGCTGCCTCAGTTTCAAAGATCCCGAATACCGTCGGTCCGCTGCCGCTCATCCGCGCTCCAAGCGCTCCGGCATCCCGGAGTGCCTGTTCCATCTCTCCGATGACCGGATGGGCCGGCGCCGTGACCGTTTCCAGGTCATTGTGAAGCGACTGGGCCAGCTGACCGACTTTGAGCCTTGCAATTTTATTACAGTCGACCTTCTTTGTCAACCGTAAATTTAGGTTCTTATAGACCCAGGCGGTCGAGGTCTCGAACCCCGGGTTCACCAGAAGTACCCAGAACAGGGGAGGCGGCGGCAGGGTTTCCAGCACCTCTCCCCGTCCCCGGGCAATCGCCGTCGGGCCATGGAGAAAGAAGGGCACGTCCATGCCCAGGCCTGTGCCGATCTCCGCCAGCTGCGCCCGGGACAGGAGCCCTCCTGTCAAGACATTGCATGCCACGAGCACAGCTGCGGCATCACTGCTGCCGCCCCCCAGTCCCGCGGCAACGGGAATATTCTTGTTGATCGTGATGGAGAGCCCCATCCCGGGACGGGACCGGTCCAGCACTGCCCGGGCCGCGCGGTACGCGATGTTCCCCTCGCCGACCGGAACACCTGCGGCATCGCAGGTAACACTGATGCCGCCCTGTGCTTCCCGGACCGAAACACGGTCGTACAGGCCCACGGCCTGCATCAGCATTTCCACATCATGATAGCCGTCAGACCGCTTACCAAGGACAGAGAGGCAGAGATTGACCTTCGCCGGAGCGAACAACACCAGTTCCTTCACTGCATATCCCCCTGAAAGATCGTCTCCTCCACCGGGCCATTGATCTCTACTTCCTCGTAAAGGACCGTAAGCCGCAGCGCCCGGTCGGGATTCTCGAGCACCACTGTCATCGGAAAGGAGTATCCCGAAATGGAGCGTCGCCCCTCGAACCGCCCCCGATAGACCAGCCTGTCCCCGTCGTACCGTTCCTCGCTGTCGGCAAGGCCCCTGTCCGCCGGTTCTCCGGACGGCCGGAACACATGAACCCTCCGAACGGCCCCGCCTTCGGAGAACTGGACCATGCAGCGGCCTGCTGTTTCACAGGCTGCCCTGACCGGGACCTCGGTCTGCGGAGCGATCACGTTCCCGCCAAGAGCGGCGCAGAGCTCTCCGGGAGACAGCGACACTCCCAGCGCGCGCTCCAGCCCGGCCTGACCCACGGAAATGAACTCCTCTTCGCCCGGCGGCCGGAGCAGTACCGTTCTCCCGTCCGAGAGCAGCGCGAACAGGGATTCTCCAAGAGGGCCGAACCCGTCGACCCGGAGCTTTCCGCTGCTGTTCATCACGATGGCAACGCTCTCATAGGACCGGCGCCTGCCCTTGCGTTCGGTCTCGACCCGCGCGACCGCTTTCACGGTCACGAGCTTATGCCGCTGCGCGTCCAGCGCCTGCACCAGCGGGCCGGGAGACACCTCCTGCCCGGGAAGGTCCGGCAATCGGTGGTGGCATGCGGCAGGCAGGGTAAGGAGCAGGAGGGCGAGAAAGCGGATCTTCACGGTTTGGCTTTCTGAGGGTTCTTTTTTGGCTTCTTCGCCGGCTGGTCAGGGCTGACGATCTTATCGGGATCGCCGAAGCCCGCTGCGCGGAACTTGTCGCGGAGCTTGGGATTCCTGGGCTCGGTCTCGAGCGACCGGATCCATTGCTTCTGCGCCTGGGTCTTTTTTCCGCGCTTCAGCAGTATATCGCCGTAATGCTCCAGCATCACCGGGTCTTCAGCCTTGGACTTTTCCATTGCCCTGGTCATGACCTCAAGGGCCTCGGCATACATGCCCTTCTGGTAATAGACCCAGGCGAGACTGTCCAGTATATAGCCGCTATCCTGCTTGATCAGCAGCGCACGCTTGATCAGCGACAAGGCCTCATCAAGGTTCTCGCCAGCCTCTGCGTAGGTATACCCCAGATAGTTCAGAGCGTCGGCATGGTCCGGCTTTATCTCCAGTGTCTTGCGGAGCGCGGCCCGCATATCGTCTTTCTTTCCCTGCTTTTCATAGGTGATGGCCAGGGAGAAGTACAGGTCATCGCGGTCCGGGGCCATGGTGATCCCCCTGAGCAGGACCGCGGACGCTTCGGCGTATTGTTCAAGGTCCATATAGGCATCGGCAAGGTAAAGATAGAGCTCCGGCTTGCCGGGCTGTTCCTTCACCGCTTTGTCGAGGAGCGGAATAGCGTCCTGGACACGGTTCTGGCGGGCCAGGATGTATGCCGTCTGCAGGATCGCATCGGTGTCTCCTGCGTCAAGTTTGAGGATGTCGCTGTAAACGGCCCGCGCTTCGTCATAGCGGTCCTGGGCAATGAGGACCGACCCCAGATAGTGGCGGACCTTGATGTTGTCCGGGAGAGCATCGACCGCAACCTGGAAGGCGGCCGCGGCCTCGGCATAGCGTTTTTTCTCGACGTAGATGAGACCCATCTTCACATAGGCGTCATAGTTCTTGTCGTCATCCGTCACGATCCGCCGGAACTGGTCAAGCGCCTGGTCAAGCTCGTTCTCCTGGATCAGAAGCTGCGCCATGCGCTGCCGCAGTTCGGTATTGTGCGGATTCAGGGTCAACGCTTTCCGGTAGGACGCAATGGCATCGGCGGTACGGCCGGTCATTTCATAGACAATGCCCATGCCCGTGTGCGCCGGTTCGAACTCATCACGTATGGATATGGCGCGCTTGAACTCGGCAAGCGCCTCGGGAAACATCTTCCGCTCGGTGTAGATCCTGCCGATGTAGTACGGGGACATCAAAGAGGCCGGGGTCTTCTTTTCCAGGGACCGGAACGTCTCGATAGCGTCATCATATCGTTTCAGGCTCGCCAAAAGGGACCCCAGGTACAGAGCTCCCTCCTCATTGCCCGGATCGATGGCCAGGACGCGGCGATAGAGCTCCACCGCTTCGTCATACTGCCGTTTCCCCGAGCTGATGCCGGCGAGCATCAGCAGCGTCTCGGTCCGGTCCGGCGACAGTTCGATCGCCTTGCGCGCGTACCGGGCCGCGTCGTCCGTCCTTCCCCTGCGAAGCGACAGCGCGGCGAGCGAATGGGCGATATCAGCGGACCGGGGATCGAGCTGCGACGCCTTTGCATATTCGGCCATGGCATCGTCGAGCTCGCCCTGCTCCTCGAGCAAGGTTCCGTTCATGAAGTGCAGATAAGCGTCGGACTGGCGTGTTTCGGACTCATCCAGGCGGCCCTGCAGCACCTCGGGAACACGGGGAGCGGTCGCGCCGCAGGACGCAGCAAGTAGCGCGACCAGGCATATGATAGGAAATGCTTTCATGGTATCAGTCTAAGTGACGGTATGTCCCCTGTCAAGACAAAGAGATGATGATCTTGCGGCGGCCTGGCAGTTCGGGCGTGAAGCGGATCACCGGGACCGCAGGAGTTCCCGCAGCCGTCCGAGACCCGGCTCGATATCCTCGGCATCGTGGGCTTCCAGCGTGTACACCGGACGCAGGGCATGCTCCCGCAGCAGCCCGAAGAACTTGGCGAAATCCACCGTGCCGGTCCCCGGGACCAGGTGGGAGTCGGCTGACCCGGCATTGTCGTGCAGGTGGGTCTCGATGATATGTTTTCCCAGGCGCTGGAACCACTGCTCCATGGGTACGGATGAGAAAATGTTGAAATGGCCGGTGTCAAAACAGAACCCGAAATCGCGGTGCCCGATCTTCTCGATCAGGAGCGCCAGCGCCTCGGGGTCCTCGTCGAACACGTTCTCCACGGCCAGACGCGTCCCGGCCTTCACCGCCGCTTCGACCACCCGCGGCCAGACCTCCATGCTGTTCTCGAGCCAGATGTCTGTCCGGCCCGCATAGCGCCACCGGTCATAGGCCGCGTGAAATACGATAACGCGCGGCCGCAGGACCGACGCCACGCCCAGGACCTGCTTGAACCGCATCTGGGTCGCCGAGCGCACCATGCGGTCCACGGCCCCGGGATTCAGGTCCATGAAGGGAGCATGGATCGTGATCGACGGTCCCCAATCCAGGGCGTCGGCGATCAAGGCCAGGTCCCCGTGCTCCAGCTGGTCGAGCACCGACGAGGGAAAGTAGATCTCAAGATCGTACTTCCGCTTCCGGAGCAGTTCCCGGTAGTCCTTCAGCTTGGGAAAAGGGATATGGACGTGGATGGGGTCCATGAGACCTCAGCTCTTGGATGGACAGGACCCGCCTGCGCAGCCCCCGCATGCCGCGGGTTTTGCCTCCGCTGCCGGCGCGGGAGCGGTCTCGGAGGACTTTTTCTTGTCCGCAGAAGCGTAGTCAGTTGCATACCATCCGCTTCCCTTCAGAACAAAGGACGTGGGAGAAAGCACCTTGCGGACCGCTGAAGCATGACAGATCTGGCAGACAGTCGCCAGAGGATCGCTGAACTTCTGCATGACCTCGAACCTGCCTTTACAGGAGTCGCATTCGTATTCGTAAACCGGCATACCATTCACCTTCCTTCAAAACGATTGTTGCAGGGAAGGTTAATTATAAACAATGCATTGGTTAAAGACAACATTTTTTCAGTCGCTTTTATTGATGAACAGGGCTCTTCCTAGCGATGAACCCAGGCTTGGCCGCTCTTTGTCCCAACATATTAACGCATAATTTGTGTTTACCAAGACTAATTTGCTGTTTTCTCAGGGTATTTTTCGGGTATTTTTAAAAAAAGGGGAATAGTCACTTGACAACCTGGGATTTATTGCTACAATTGACGCTGTCACGGGAAAAACCGCTGATTTGCTGCGTTCGATCGAGCTCTTTCAGTGGACGTTGATGATTTCCCTTCGCTCTTACTGTTACCTGAAAATTCACTCTATTGCAAGGAAAGGAGGGGCAGCTTCATTTCTGATTCTTTAGTTGTATCGGCATAAACAGGTTACTATCGCATCAATTCATGGCGTTACTATTTCAACAAGGAGGAAAGACGATGAAAAAGTTTTTGTATGTTACACTGGTTTTGTCTTTGATGACGTTCGGGCTCTTCGGCTGTTCTAATATGCCGACCAATTTTGCGGTAATTGAAGGAAAAGCAGCCAACCCGGGCGTGCTCTACGGCAAGGTGGTCGACTACTCGACCCGCGCCGGAGTTGCGAATGCCACGGTGTACCTGAAAGTTTCCGGCGAGTGGCGCCAGGTGAACACCAAGACGGCCACGACAACGGGCGCTGAAAATGTCGCCGGCGATTTCACCATCAACAATCTTCCGCTTGCGTCCTGCATGCAGATGGTCATCAAGACCCCCCAGGGCGCTTCCTATGTGACGTACAAGGACGACTGCGTCTGGATCGACCAGCAGGGCAACTACGAAAACCAGTCGAACTGGGAAGTGGCCTATGATTACGGCAATGTCGAAATGGTGACCGGCGTGAACTTCAGCGTTTATGTCGTCAACACTGACACGGGCAACTACGTGACCAAGTCCGACGGCAGCGCGCTCGCGATCTACAACGGCTGGTGGACCGATACCCTGGCCGACGAAATGGCAACCCGGGACACCACTGACACGAACAAGTACACGATAATCGTTCCTCAGACGTTTGCCAACTTCCAACTTTGCACACCCGCGGTTGACACTACCGGTGATGGGATATTTGATGTGACCAGCGGCTGCGCTTTGGTTGCGAATTATAACTCATCAATGCTCACCAATGAAGGAACGCTGAACACGAACATCCTCGTATCGAACATCAACACGTACACAGCGGTTGCCAAGGTTGCCGACAACATGGCGCCGAAGGGCGCAAATGCCGGCGGAACCACTCTTGATGTGCTCGCCAAGACCGACAACATGAAGATCTTCTTCAACCAGCCTGTTGAGATCGCCTCGGGCGGCAACAGCCTGCGGCTGAACTACACAGACAACCTGAAGACCCTGACCGCCAATGCAGTGGTGACCGAGCTCACTGCCACGATCGCGCTCAGCTCGAGCAACACCCTGATGACCATCACGCCCTCGGCGGCGTTCATCGAGAACGAAACGTACACCTATGATGCGGACAGCGTCTCACTCCGCGCCCAATCGGCGACAAACGGCAACCAGGACACGGTGTACTCGCTTGCCAACCTTATGGGCACCAACGGTTCGTTCTACATTTATGCAACCGGCAACGGCACGATGGGCTCCACGCCTGCCCTCTCGGTTGACAATGCCAACTTCTGCAACAATAATACGGCGATCACCACTGGCGACCCCGTAGTCTGCGCTGCCGCAGCCCCGATGCTGGTCTTCCCGGAGAACGTCTGGGGTACGGTCAGCCTGATCAGCAGGCAGTCCGGCACGACCACGGTCACCTACGTGAACAACGCACCGGCGGCCATCACCGGCCAGGGCGCTATTTCCTACCTCGTAACACAGGCATCTACGTCCACGGCCTTCACCGGCAACACCTACGGTTACAAAGCAACCGGATCCGCGTTCCTGTTCAACCTGAACACCGCTCTCGGCACCGGAGCCATTGCTGACAACACGACCGCGGCTCCCCAGACACTGAATCTCGAAATCAATGCCTATGACGCGGAAGGCAATGTTTACCACCAGGTAGGCAGTTTCGCAGTTCAGTAAAATCGCATAGTGATGCGCAGGATCGCACCTCAGCCCCGTGGGTTTCCCACGGGGCTTTTTTTGACAACAAACTCTTGCGGCCGCTTTCGGGCGGTTTGCCTTTTATCGAAAAAAACCGTATAGTTACCATGCGCAATTTCCCGGATCATCAACCATTCCGCGGCTGCTGTATATACTCACTTTTGTCCGGAGGCCAGAACTGATCATGAATCGCACACTCCTTTCCCTGCTGACACCTCTGCTTCTGTTTTTTGCGCTGATCCTTTTCGCCCTGCAAGTCCTGTTGCCGCAGGCATCGGCCGAAAACACCGCCCCTGAACTGACCTGGGCATGGCGGAAGAACTTCAAGAATGCGGAGCTTCATAATCTCGCCGCCGCCTGGAACGGCTCCCTCTTCGCAGTTGCGGTCACCGACAGATCGCCGGCCAAGAATAAAGGCGAGGTGATCATCGGCGTTGACGCCGACTCCAAGGTGATCAAGGACTGGAAGATCGGAAAAAAGGTCCGGAACCTCGCTCTGGACGGCGGCGGCACCCTGCTGTTCGCGGAACTGGAGGACGGAACCTTTCACATCTACGACCATTGGAAAACGAAAACCCAGCCCATGACGCTCCCCGTCAAGGTCCGGGAAGCGATCGTCTCTCCGAAGTCCGGCCTGATCGTCGCATCAGTGGTGAATAACGACGGGACCTCTTCCCTCCGGGCTTTTTCAGGAAAAGCAAAGCAGCTCTGGAAGTATGAGAGCGTTCCGGCTGACGGATGGATGGGAATGTTCCCCTTCGCGGAAAAGGACAAGACCGTCCTCCTTGCCTCGAAAACCGGCAAGATAACGCTTTTCGAAGATGCGAAACCGCTCTGGAGCATCGACACCGGCGGCGGGCTCAGTTCCCTTTCGTCGTCTTTTCTTCAGGGCTCGCTCATCGCCGCGGCCTCGGCAGGCGACAAGGGGTCAGTGCGGTTCTTTGACGACAAGGGAACGCAAACGGCGATGTCCGGCCTGCCGTCGGAACGCATCTCGCTCTCCTGTGCCGACGCGGGTGAAGCCTGCGCCGCCCTGACGATCAACAAGACGGACCGGGAACTGCGTTTTCTTTCCCCCCAGGGCAAGGAGCTTTGGAAGGCCCGCTTTCCAGCGGCGACCCTCGCGACCAGCGCTGTCGTGGCCGCTGACCACGCCAGAATCGTCATCACGGCAGTCGAACAGCAGGGCAAGGAATCACTGCGCGCATGGGACGCAAAGGGGAAGGTGCTCTGGAATGCTCCCATCGAAGGCGGCATAAAGGAATGGAAGACCTCCTGGAACGGCAAAAAGATCATCGTCGTGACAAAGGACTCGCGCCTGGTCTTTTTCAACCTCGAACCGCGCAAAACCTCCGCACCGGGAGCCGGTAAATGAGCGGAAGAATGCTGTTCTCCGTCGCCGGCGCCGTCTTTCTTTTCACGTTCCTTTGCTGTCCGGTCACAGGCGCTTATGCCTCGGAAAACGGCCTCCTCTGTCCGTCCTGCTCACTGGAACCGACGCTCCATGCCGGCGTTGTGTTCGAATTTGCCGGCCATGATCGGCAGTACCGGGGATTCGAGCTTGTTGGCCGCTATGCTCCCGCGCCCTGGATGCTGTCCGCCCGGTACCGGATCGACTCCTACCGGTTTGACTACTTCGGCATGACCTGGGACACCTTTCAACAGGTCATACACAATCAGACGCTGACCGGGACCGCTCTGACGGCGTATGACGCAAAGGAGCGGAGAACGGAATCCGATGTTGCCGCGGGATACAGCCTTGCCTCGGGCAGGATCACGCTCTCCGGGGGGGGGCGCTTGCTTGATCTGGACAATGATTTCTCAAGCATGACAGCGGTCGGCCCTTGTTCAGGTTCGAAGGCAATCAGCAGACCGCGATCGGGAAATTCGAATTGGGTGCGAATATCGCCTGGTTCACGCACACCTCCGTCAGGAATATGCGCGGGTATTACGAATTTGTTCGTCCCGAGGGAGAACGCACCATTTCCTATCTCGGCGAACCCCGTTACGAGATCGGCTGGACGCTTCTTGCCAGCCCGTTCAGCGGATCCCTGAAACGGCTTTCCTTCGGCTACGACGGGTCCACGCTCGGCCTGAAGTACAATAACCGCTATTATCATGGCCTTGCCATCCGGGCGGTTTTCTAGACCCTCCTCCGGGAGATCGCCTCCTCTCTCAGTTCCAACTTATATGATTCCCTTCCTTGCATTCTCCTCTTTCCCATGGTACCCTGCCTTCCCATGACCATCAGCAAGATCCTCGGCACCAGCGGCGCTGTTGCCCGGGCAATGGGCCCGGACTTCGAGGAGCGGCCGCAGCAGCTCCAGATGGCCGAAGCCGTGCTCCGGTCCCTCCAGGCGAAGAACCATCTGATCGTCGAGGCGGGCACGGGCGTGGGCAAAAGCCTCGCCTACCTCGTGCCGCTCGTGCTCTGGGCCCGCGAGGAAAACTGCCGCGTTGTGGTGGCGACGTACACCAAGGCGCTCCAGCAGCAGATCATCCAGAAGGACATCCCCTTTCTCAAGAAAGTGCTCGGCGACTTTCGCGCGGCCCTGTGCGTGGGCGGGGAGAACTATCTCTGCCTCCGCAGGTTCGACCAGCTCCGGATGCACGATCTCTACGAGCAGTCCGATGTGGAGCCGCTGAACCGGCTTTTCGAATGGTCCACCGGCACCAGGACCGGCCTCAGGAGCGAACTGAACTTCGAGCCGCCTGCCGGGCTGTGGGCAAAAGCCTCGCGCGAAGCGGACCTCTGCTTTAACCGGGACTGTTCCTATTACAAGGAATGCTTTTACCAGCGGGGGAAACTGCTGGAGCAGCAGGCCCAGGTGCTTGTGGCGAACCACCATCTCTTCTTCGCGGACCTGGCGACCGGCGGCAATGTCCTGCCCCAGCACCGCGCCGTGGTGTTCGACGAGGCACATCAGATCGAGGATGTTGCCACGGACTACCTGGGCATCGAGATCTCCAATTATTCCGTGCGCCATCTTCTCGATAACCTGTTGAGCCAGCGGACCAGGAAAGGCCTGCTCACCCGGCTGAAGGCCCCGGGGCCGGAGGTCCAGGCCGCCCGGGAGATCGTGGACGGGCTGCGCCAGAGCGCGGAGAACTTCTTCCTGAACCTGCATGAAGTGCTTCGTCATGACCCGGTGCAGCGCGTACGGAAGCCGGACATCGTGCCGGACATCCTGAGCGACCACCTGGCGCTGCTCAAGGACGCCCTGCTCAGCCTCACGGTGGAAACCCATGAAGAGGAACAGGAAATAAAGGCCTTTGCCGGACGCGCCGCAGGCCTCGCCGCCGCCATCCGGCACAACCTCGCCCAGAACCAGGAGGGTTTTGTGTACTGGGCCGAGCGCGAGAGCAAGCGGTACCGCCTGGTCGCTTCGCCCATCGACATCGCGGACACGCTTCGCGAGCACCTTTTCGGCAAGCTGGACTCGGCCATCCTGACCTCGGCCACGCTTTCGTCCGCCGGTTCCTTCACCTACATCAAGGGACGGATCGGCCTGGACGAGCCGACCGAGCTTTTGCTTGATTCTCCTTTTGACTTCGAGAAGCAGGCGTTGCTCTATGTATCCCCGGGCCTCGACGACCAGCAGGCGGAAGGCTACCAGCAGCGGTTCGACCGGGAACTCCTGGCTGTTCTCGGCACCACGCGGGGACGGACCCTGGCGCTGTTCACGAGCTATGGCCAGATGAGAAAATCCGCGGAGACCGTCAGGCGGGAGTTGCCGGACATCACGATCCTGTGCCAGGGGGAAATGCCCGCCTACCGGCTGATCGAGCAGTTCAAGGAACGATCAGCAACCGTGCTCTTCGGCACTGCATCGTTCTGGCAGGGCATCGATATCCCCGGAGACGCGCTCCAATGCGTCGTGATCGCCAAGCTCCCCTTTGCCGTGCCTGACGAACCCCTGATCGAGGCGCGCATGGAGCGGCTCAAGAACCCTTTTTTCGAGTACCAGGTGCCCCAGGCCACGCTGCTCTTCCGCCAGGGATTCGGCAGGCTGATCCGGACCAAGACCGACCGGGGCGTAGTCGCGGTGCTTGATTCGCGTATTATGACCAAGAACTACGGCAAGTGGTTCCTCCGGTCCCTGCCCAAATGCAGGATCACCGACGACCGGGAGGAGTTCGCCGCTTTTTTCAGAAGCCTGCAAAAGGATTAGACGGCAAAAAACACAGCAGATCCTTTTTTTCGCGCAAAGCCGCAAAGGCGCAAAGAAATTCTCCTATGAGGCGCCTAGGATACTTTTCTTCATTTGAATTGCCGGGACATTGGATGTTTTTTATCGTTTTGAACTTCGCTCGCGCCATTCTTTGCGGGCTTTGCGGCTTTGCGCGAGATAAAAGGTTTCGACTCTCATGTATTGAATAGTATTGCGGCAAGCAGGACAACCCGCAGATCACGAGGAGCTTCACATGCAACTGCACTTCACCCGAACCAACGGCCTTGTTGACGAGGCCATCGACCGGCTCATCAGCCAGGCCGAGGGCGTGCGCAGGCCGGAGTATGTGCGCGAAATGATCCTGTCAGCGCTCAAGGCCGGGCAGGAGGACGATGAGCGCGCTGACATCAAGCTCATGAACTCCACGCTCAAGGAGATGCGGTTCACGGCCAAGGTGTTCGGCCCCTACCGCCAGGTGCGCAAGGTGACGGTCTTCGGTTCCGCGCGCACTTCGCCCGATGAACCTGTTTACCAGATGGCACAGGATTTCGGGCGGGCGCTTGCCGCAGCCGGGTTCATGGCCATAACCGGAGGAGGAGGCGGGATCATGCGCGCTGTGAACGAGGGAGCGGGTCCCGAGCACTCCTTTGGCGTGAACATCAGGCTCCCTTTTGAACAGAACCCGAATCCCGTGCTGGCCGGAAATCCACGGCTGATCACTTATAAGTATTTTTTCAACCGCAAGGTCGCTTTCCTGAAAGAGGCTCACGCAATAGCCCTGTTCCCCGGCGGATTCGGCACACTTGATGAGGCAATGGAAACCCTCACCCTGGTCCAGACAGGCAAACGTGATCCCCTGCCGCTCATTCTGATCGACGAGCCCGGAGGCTCGTACTGGAAAGCCTGGATACGGTTCTTTGAAGAGGAAATGCTGACACGGGGATATGTGACTGGGTCGGATTTCGATCTCTTTGAGCGGGTCGATTCGATCGAGGCCGCTGTGGAAAAGATCAAGCACTTCTACAAACGGTACCACAGCCTGCGGTACGTGGAAGACCGGCTGGTTGTACGGCTCCTGGCTCCGCTTGAGCCGGACCAGGTCCGGGACCTGCAGGAGAGATTCCGGGATATGCTTGCACCGGGCGGCAGGATGGAGCTGTCAAGCGCAGACGAGGCCGAGGCCGGCGAAGAGGAGATCATCAGGCTGCCGCGGCTGGTCGTGGACTTCAACCGCAGGGATTTCGGCAGGCTCAGGAATTTGATCAACGCGATCAACGAGTACTGAGGCGGCCTGCTACCGCACGTACTCGGTCAGAAAATGCACCTGCGCCTGGAGCTTCTTCACGTGCGCCCTCACCACGTCGCGGATCGAGATGAGCCCCACGATCTCTCCTTCGTCCACGATCGGCATGTGCCGGAAGTTCTTCTGAACCATCACCGCCATGACGTAGTCGTTCTGATCGTCCGCCTCGGCCACGAGCAGGTTCTCGCTCTTGACCATGATGTCCGCGACGCGCACGCCGTCCAGGTCGCAGCCGGTCCTTCCCAGGATGCGCACCACATCCCGTTCCGTCACGATGCCGCAGAGCTTGCCGTCATCCTCCACGAGCAGGGCGCCGATGTTCTTGTCCATCATGATCCGCGCCACCTCGGGAATGCCCGTGTCCACGTCCACGGTCAGCACTTCGCTGCCTTTTTCCTTCAGAATATCCCGCATGGTCATAGAAATGACCTCCTAACCCGGACAAACCGGAACCAATACAGAGTCAAGATCGATCTCGCGCAAAGCCGCAAAGGCCGCAAAGGAATTCACCGGTTATGAATTACTTCGCCTTTCTTTGCGACTTCGCGTCTTTGCGAGAGAACAGCCTTTGTCTTTCGATTCTTGCTCTTTCATATATCTTTTTCAGCTGCTAATTCAGAAAATTCATCGTCAGCTTGCTCAGACTGTCCAACGGCGTCCAGTAGAGGCCGAAGAGCAGCGTCAGGAACGTCAGGACCCCGAGCACGGCATAGGAAACGTAGCGCTCCGTCGTCATGGCCGAGAGCGGCGCTCCCTTCACCCGCTTGGACAGGAACATCATTTTTACAACCCGGGCATAGTAGAAGAGCGAAATGACGGTGTTCAACACCGCCACGACTGCGAGCCAGTATAAGCCGGGCCCCTTCTTGATCACCGCCATCAGCAGGTAAACCTTGCCGATGAACCCGGCAAAGGGCGGGATGCCTGCCAGGGAAAAGAGCGCTATGGCCATGGCGGACGCCAGAAAAGCCCCCTGGGGGCCCTTCCATCCCAGCCCTTCGTACCCGTCGAGACGTTCGGTGTAGTATTCGTTCGCTATCACGATGGCCACCAGGAACGCCGCCAGGTTCATGAGCAGGTACACGGCGAAATAGAAGAACACGGCGCTGATCCCGAAGGCGCTCCGGCTCGCAACGGCCATGAGGGCATAGCCCGCGTGGGCGATGCTGGAGTAGGCCAGCAGCCGCTTGATGTTCCGCTGCGGCAGCGCCGCGAGGTTCCCCACGGTCATGGTGAGCGCGGAAAGGACCGCGATGGTGAAGGTCCAGTCGAACTGCGCCGCCGGCGGCGCCTCGGCCTGGGCTCCCACACCGAAGACCTGGTAGAGCACCCGCATCAGGATCGCGAAGCCTGCCGCCTTGGGCCCCACGGACAAAAAAGCGCTGAACGCGGTCGGCGCGCCTTCGTACACGTCGGGGCTCCAGAGATGGAACGGGAACGCCGCGATCTTGAAGCCCAGGCCGGTGAGGATGAAGGCGATGGAGATGAACAGCATGGACCCGGACACCTGGTTTGCAACAAGGTACGCTCTGATCGCGCTGAAATCCAGGGAACCGGTCAGGCCGTAGAGCAGTGAAAAGCCGTAGATCATCACCCCGGATGCGACCGCGCCGTAGAGCAGGTACTTCACCGCGGCCTCGGTGGTGCGCTCGTCGCGGTCCACGAAACCGGTCAAGAGGTAGGACGTGAAACTCAGGAGTTCCATGCCGAGATAGAGCATCAAAATGTTGTTCGAAGCAATGAACAGCATCATGCCGAGGCAGAGAGAAAGCGCGAGCACCGTGTACTCCATCGAGTCACGGAACCGCTTCGACGTTTCGCGCGCCAGCAGGGAAAAGAGGAGAAACAGAATACCCGAGACCAGGCAGAGGATCTTGAACAGACGGCCCAGGCTGTCGCTCCGGAGAAGACCATGGAATATCTCCGTTGAGCCGGGGCGGGTCGCGCAGGCGACAATTTCGAGCGCGAGCGTCACCGCAAGCCCGAATATTCCCAGCGAGTAATAGAGACCGGGCGTTCCCTGCTCCTTCCTGATCAAGAGGCTTGCAGCAAGCAGCAGGATGATGTAGACCGACAGGAACCCTTCGGATGCGAAGTATGTGAGACTTTCGAGGTTATTCATGATTGATACCTACAATGCCGCCACCACCAGCGCATTCAGCGATCCCAGCGTGGACTTCATCAGGTTCAGCACCGGATGAGGGAATACGCCCAGGACCACGACCAGGACCGCGAGCGGAGCAAGGCTTGCTATTTCCCGGCCGGTCAGGTCCGGCAATAAAGCATACTTCTGGTTTACCGCGCCGAGGAAGACCCGCTGCAGGGTCCAGAGGCAATAGGCGGCCGTAATGATCACGCCGGTCGCCGCGATGACCGCAAGCACGGTGTGCGTCTTGAAAGCGCCCAGGAGCACGAGCGCCTCGCTGATGAAGCTGTTCAGACCGGGCAGGCCCAGGGCCGCGAAGAAGGCCAGGAAAGTCACGAAAGCATAATTCGGCGTCACCGACGCAAGCCCGCCGAAGCCTTCGATCTCGCGGTGGTGCGCCCGGTCGTAGACCACGCCCACAAGCAGGAACAGCATCGCGGTCACCACCCCGTGATTGAACATCTGGAGCACCGCGCCGTTCAGACCTTCGTCGGTGAAGCTCGCCATGCCGAGCATCACGTAGCCCATGTGGCTGATGCTGGAGTAGGCCACGAGCTTCTTCAGGTCCTTTTGCGCCATGGCGCAGAGCGCGCCGTAGATGATGTTGATCGTGCCGATCACCGCCATGACCGTTGCCATGGAGCGGGTGACGTCGGGCAGCAGGCTGAAGTTGATCCGAAGGATGCCGTAGGTGCCCATCTTGAGCAGGATGCCCGCCAGCACCACGCTGATAGCGGTCGGCGCCTCCACGTGCGCATCGGGCAGCCAGGTGTGGAAGGGGAACAGCGGAACCTTGATCGCGAAGCCGATGAAGAGCCCCCACCAGAGGATCGCCCGGTAGCCCAGGACGCTGCTGTTCCTTGCCAGCTCCGTGAGATCAAAGGTGTGCGGAGTCGAGACCAGGTAGGCATAGATGATCACCAGCAGCATCAGCACCGAGCCGACCAGGGTATAGATGAAGAACTTGATCGCCGCATACTCCTTTCGAGGCCCCCCCCAGATGCCGATCAGAAAGTACATGGGCAGCAGCATCACTTCCCAGAATATGAAGAACAGGAAGAAATCGAGGGCAACGAAGACCCCCATCATCCCGGTCTCGAGCAGCAGGAACAGGAAGTGGTATCCCTTGACGCCCTTTTCGATGTTCCAGGAAGCCAGGATGCAGAGCGGGCAGATCAGCGCGCACAGCAGGATCATGGGAATGCTCAGGCCGTCAACGCCCACGAAATAGTTGATATTGAAGTCCCGGATCCAGGCGTGCTTCTCCACGAACTGAATGCCCGCTTCCGTGGTGAATCCCGACGAAGATGTGTTGAATCCGGCGAACAGCATGCCGGCCAACAGCAGCGGGATCAGGGTGAAAACGAGGGCGGTCCGGCGGATCGCGTCTTTCCGGTCACGGGGGATCAGCAGCACGACCGCGCCGCCAAGAAGCGGGAGAAAGGTGATGAGCGTCAGAATATGATTATGAATGAACTCCGTCATGTACGATCTCCTTTGCCTTAAACCGTCATCAGCCGGATCACAATCCCCAGCGCCACCATGCAGACCAGCACCAGCACGTACACCTGCACCCTGCCAGTCTGCAGCTTGCGCACCTGTTCGCCGAAAGAGAGCGTCGAGTCGGCAACAAGGTTCACGGCGCCGTCCACGTAGGCCTGATCGAACCAACCGGCGATCCGCGCTTGCGTCCTGAGCGCGAGCCCGCTCACATTCACCAGCAGGTCGATGACGTGCCGGTCGAACAGGGCAAGGACGCGGCTCAGGATCTTCGTGCCGGTCACGAACAGGGCGCCGTAGATCTCATCGATATAATATTTGTTGTACACCAGCCGGTGAACGGGGCCGAGCCGTTCGGCCAGCATCACCGGGATGTCCGGCCTGGCCAGGTAGAAGAGATAAGCCAGTCCTCCCCCTGCCAGGGCAGCGCAAACCGACGCAGCCATGAGTACATACTCAATGGGATCGTGCGTCCCTGCGGTCCCGTGATGACCAAGAACCGGGGCCAGGAATTCGGCGATCCGGTTCGACCCTCCCAAGGCCGCTGGCACGCCGACTAGACCGGCTGCTGCCGAGAAACCTGCAAGGATGATAAGAGGAACCGTGATCGCGGCCGGCGATTCAGATATCACGCGATCATGAGCATGCTCACCGTGGTCGTCATGATGGTTATGATGTGCATCCCGCCTCGTCTCACCGAAGAATGTCAGAAAGAGCAGCCGCGCCATATAGAATGCCGTGATGCCCGCTGTCAGGAACCCGGCGAACCAGAGGCCGGGATGGCCGTGTTCGCCGCTCCAGGCCTGCCACAGGATCTCGTCCTTGCTGAAGAAGCCGGAGAGCGGAGGCATGCCCATGATGGCAGCAGTGGCGAGAGCAAAGGTTGCGAAGGTCCTGGGCATGTGCTTCCGGAGACCGCCCATCTTCCTGATGTCCTGCTCATGGTGCATGCCCAGGATCACGCTGCCCGCGCCCAGGAACAAACAGGCCTTGAAAAACGCGTGAGTCATGACGTGGAACAGACCGGCTGACCAGGCCCCGACGCCCATGGCGAGAAACATATAGCCGAGCTGGCTCACCGTGGAATAAGCAAGCACCTTCTTAATGTCGTTCTGGAGGCATCCCATGGTCGCGGCAAGCAAGGCGGTTCCCGCGCCCGTAACCGCGATCACCGCCATTGCCGTGTGGCTCATGGAGAACAGGAAGTTCAGCCTGCCGACCATATACACGCCCGCGGTCACCATGGTCGCGGCGTGGATCAGCGCGCTGACCGGTGTGGGGCCGGCCATGGCGTCAGGCAGCCAGACGTAGAGCGGGATCTGGGCAGATTTGCCGGTCGCGCCGAGGAAAAGCGCCAGGCAGATCACGGTCGCGAGGCTTGCGCCGAAGATCGTGGCGTCCTTCAAAAGGTGGGCATGTTCGGCAAGATACGAAAAACTCAGGATCGACGTCCCGGCGGACGGTCCTGCTGCCTTCGCAAGAAACCAGTAGAGCAGGAATAGACCTGCAATGAACCCGAAATCACCCACCCGGTTCACGATAAATGCTTTGTTCGCTGCCGTGGTATTTTGTTTCTCCTGAAACCAGAACCCGATCAGGAGGTACGAGCAGAGCCCCACCCCTTCCCATCCCACGAACATGAGCAGCGCATTCTCAGCCAGCACCAGAATGAGCATGGAAAAGACGAACAGGTTCAAATAGGCGAAATACCGCGAGATCCCCTGGTCGCCGTGCATGTACGCGGTTGAGTACACATGGATCAGGAACCCGATCCCCGTGATGATCAGCAGCATCATTGCGCTCAAGGGGTCGAAGAGGAACGCTATCTCGACCTGCAGCGTTCCCAGGCTCATCCAGGTGTAGGCATGATTGACGATCGCAGCGCCGTGGCTGCCGGCAACGACGATGAATGCAGCCGTGGACAGCAGAAAGGACAGGAAGACCATCGCGGAGGCGATATATCCCGATGCCGTCCCGCCGAACCGCTCCCGGAGCCGCTTTCCGAAGAAACCGTTCACCACCGCACCCAGCAGGGGGAGCAGAACGATGATAAAACCATATGATTTAATAAAATAGGTCATCTTAGTTATCGTCGATCTGTTCTAAAGGTTTTTAATCCGCATTCCGCAATCGGATCACCATTTCAGCGTCGTAAGATTATCCGCATTGATGTCGCGGTACCGCTTGTAGATCGCCAGCAGCAGCGCCAGGGCTATCGCCGCCTCGGCAGCCGCCAGCACGATCACGAACATCGAGACCATCTGTCCTTCCAGGTTGCGCGCGGTCAGCCTGCTGAAGGCCGCGAAGTTCAGGGCAGCGGAGTTCAGGATCAGCTCGATGCCCAGGAAGATGCCGATGATGCTCTTCTTCGAGACCACGGTCAGGAGACCGGCAAGGAACAGGATCAGGCTGATGATGATATAGCTTGTAATGCCGGTCAGTTCCATAGCGGTTCTCCCTATTGCACCGACCGCCGCGAGATCACGAGGCTGCCCACCAGGACCGCGAGCAGCAGGATCGAGACGATCTCGAAGGGCAGCAGATACTTGCTCAGGAGCAGGTCGCCCAGCCCCTTGATCGTGGTCGCGGGATAGGCCGCATTCCCGTTCATTGCCCAGCGGGCGCCCTTGAGCGCGTAGAGGAAGGAACCCAGGAGCGCCAGGGCCGCCGCGCCCGCAAGCGCCATGCGCGGGCCGGAGATCATGTTCGTCTTCCGGATCTCGTCCACGTTCTTCGTCAGCAGGATCGCGAAGAGCAGCAGCACCGACACCCCGCCGATGTACACCACCACCTGGGTGATCGCCAGGAACTCCGCATCCAGGAAGAAATAGAGCCCCGACGTTCCGAGGAAGGTGAAAAAGAGCGCGAACGCGGAGTAGAGCACGTTCCGCGAAAAAACCACGATCAGACACGGAATCGTCGTCAAAAGCGCCACGCAGAGAAATACGATGTCTCTCATTCCGATTTCCATCAACTCTTCCTTCTTAATTCTTACTTCGTACTTACAGCTGCCAGCTTCGCCACCGGAACCGGACCGGTCACGTGCCGCACGCACAGCTCCTGCATGTTGAAACAGGCGCCCTCGAACCGCTTCGAGAACACCAGGGCGTTCGACGGACACTCCTCCACGCAGAGCCCGCAGTACATGCACTTGGCCTGGTTCACGTCAAAGCGGGTGAGCATGCGGATCTCCGCGGTCTTTTCAACAGTGATCCTGATGCAGTTGATGGGACAGGCGCGCATGCACTGCATGCAGCCGATGCACTTGTCCAGGTCCAGCCGCAGGAAGCCGCGAAACCGGTCCGCCACGACGTCGGCAGCGGTCTTGCCCGGCCCCAGCCGGTCGGGATACTCCACGGTGATCGAGGGCTCCTTCACCCAGTAGCGGAGCGTGATCTTCATCCCGGCGATGGTGGTCGTGACCGCGTCGGCGATATTCCGGAAATATTCGGCAACCGCGTTCATAGCTTCGCCATCCTCCAGAATATCCCGTTCCCGTCAAAGAGGAGCATCCAGGCCGCGGTCAGCACCAGGCAGGCGAAGGAGATCGGGACGAAGTATTTCCAGCACATGGCCATCATCTGATCGATCCGGAGACGCGGCAGGGTCCAGCGCACCCAGATCGTCAGGAGGCAGAGCGGCGCGGCCTTGGCAAAAAAGACCGCCACCATCACGAGCTGCCAGCCCAGGCCGCTTGCGTAGGGGTCCCTGCCGATGTTCCCGCCGCCCAGGAATACGGCGGCCGCGAGCGCCGCGGTGATGAAGATGCTCGAAAACTCCGCTGCAAAGAACAGGGCGAAGCGCATGCCCGAATACTCCACGTTGTACCCCGACACCAGCTCCGATTCAGCCTCGGGAAAATCGAAGGGCGTGCGGTTCATCTCCGCCAGACCGGAGATGAAAAAGATGATGAATGCAACAACAGTAAAGGGATTGTGGAACAGGAACCATTGCCACGGCCAGGGTCCCTGGGCCATGACGATCTCCTGGAGCGAGAACGTGCCCGCGATCAGCACCACGGTCAAGAGCGAAAGCGCCGTGGGGATCTCGTAGCTGATGATCTGGGCAGCAGAGCGGATGCCGCCCAGCAGCGCCCATTTGTTGTTCGACGCCCAGCCGGACATGAGGAATCCGACCACCAGAAGGGAACTCACGACGATGATGAATATCAGCCCGATGTTCAGGTCCGCGACCACGAAGGAGCCGCCGAAAGGGATCACGAGCGACGCCAGGACCGTTGAGGAGTAGACCAGATAGGGCGCGAGCTTGAAAAGTTTCTTGTCCGCCGCATCGGGGATGATGTCCTCCTTGAGCAGCAGTTTGACGCCGTCCACCGGGAACTGGAGCAGGCCCCAGGGTCCCACGCGGTTCGGCCCGACGCGGTTCTGGATATCCGCCGAGATCTTGCGCTCCAGGTAGGTGAGCATGCCCGCGATCATGCTCACGATCCCGATCACAGCCCCGCAGGGGACGGCGTAGGCCAGCAGCGTGATGACCATATCCGGCACGCCGTAGCCGCTGAGTGCAGGCTCAATGTTTTTATATATTTGATCTGCCGCGCTGTACACAGGTGCTCCTTACCCCTTACGTCTTACGTTTCACGATTTATCTATCTATTTCCGGAGCCACCACGTCCAGGCTGCCGATGATCGCCACCAGGTCCGCCACCATGACACCCTGGCTGATATGCTCGATGATTGTCATGGACGAGAACGAGCCGGTCCTGATCTTGATCCGGAAGGGATTCTTCTTTCCGTCGCTGATGACGTAGAACCCCAGTTCGCCCCGGGGACACTCGGTCCGGACGTAGATCTCGCCCGCCGGCACCGTGAAAAGCTTCGGCAGTTTTGTCCTGATCTCGCCGTCCTGAGGCAGCCGGTCCAGGGCCTGGCGGATGATCCTGCAGGACTGGACAACCTCCTCGATCCGGATGAAGTACCGGTCGTAACTGTCCCCGAGCGTCCCGTATTTCCCTCTGCCGACCGGGATGTCGAAATCAAAGCGGTCGTAGATCGAATAGGATTCGTCCTTCCGGAGGTCGAAGGCGACGCCGGAAGCGCGCAGGTTCGGTCCGGTCAGGGTGTAGTCGTTCGCTGTTTCCGCGGAAATGACGCCGACATTCGCCAGCCGGTTGATCAGGATGGTGTTGAAGGAGATCAGCTCATTGAACTCCTCCACGAACTCGTATTCAAGATGATCGACAAAGGCCCGGCACTTTTCCGCGAATCCCGGCGGCAGGTCCTGGGCCACGCCGCCGATGCGCACGTAGTTGTGCGTCAGCCGCGCTCCGCAGAGCATTTCGATCAAATCGTTGAAGGTCTCCCGTTCCCGCAGCGCGTGCACAAAGGGCGTGACCGCGCCCAGGTCCAACAGCAGCGCGCCGAAGCCGATGAAATGGCTCGCGATGCGCGAAAGCTCCGCCGCGATCACGCGCAGATACTCTGCCTTTTCCGGGACCGCGACCCCTGCCAGCCGCTCCACCGCCACGGCATACCCCAGGTTGCAGTTGACCGACGCCACGTAATCGATGCGGTCCGTGTAGGGCATGAACCCCTGCCAGGTGACCCGCTCGGCGATCTTCTCGATGCCCCGGTGCAGGAACCCGATATCCGGGGTTGCCTTCACCATCATTTCGCCGTCGGTCTGGAGGATGAAGCGCAGCACGCCGTGCGTGCTCGGATGGTGGGGCCCCATGTTCAGGACCATTTCCTGGGTAGAGTATTTGGACATATTATTTCGGATTTCGGATTGCGGATTTCGGATTTAAAGTCGTTATATGTTCGATTGTTTCACTCACGCCGCATTCCGCATTCGACAACCCGCAATCGAGAAGGTCTTCACGGGCAGTTTCAATACCGTTGTAGCTCGTCGGATACACGTAATCCTTCCGGAGCGGATAGCCCTCCCAATCCTCCGGCAGCAGCAGCCGCTTCATATTGGAATGGCCGGTAAACCGGATGCCGAGCAGGTCAAAGGTCTCGCGCTCGTACCAGCCGATGCCGGGGAACGCCCGCTCCAGGCTCGGAATTTCCGGCTGCTTCCGGTCGAGAAAAACCCTGACCGTGATCTTCGCCCTATGGACCTGCGAGTAAAGATTGTAGATCACCGCCATCCGGTCGCCGTAATCCACGCCAAGATGGTTCATGAGCGTCGAGAAACCGAGCGCCGGGTCGTTCTTGAGCGTTCCGAGGGACGCAATGAAATCCTTCAGGTCCAGAACAACCATCAGGTCGTTGTTCTTCATGGCCTCCATCGACCGGACGGACGCGCCAAGCTTCGCTGAGATCAGGTTTTGCAGCTTCTCCTGCGCCATGTTCAAGCTTCCTTTTTGAGGAAGTACCTCTCCTTCTTGATCTTTTCCTGCACTTTCATCAGCGCCTCGGTCAACGCCTCGGGCCTCGGCGGGCACCCGGGCAAATACACGTCCACGGGCAGGATCTTGTCCACGCCGCGCACCACCGAATAACTCAGGTCAAAGGGGCCGCCGCAGTTCGCGCAGCTGCCCATGGCGATCACGTACTTGGGCTCGGCCATCTGCTCGTACAGACGGCGGAGCCGCGGGGCCATCTTGAGCGTCACCGTGCCCGCCACGATCATGAGATCCGACTGACGCGGCGTTGCCCGGAACAGGGACCCGAAACGGTCGATGTCCGCCCGGGGACCGCCGGTCTGCATCAGCTCGATGGAGCAGCAGGCAAGGCCCATGAGGAGATACCAGAGCGAGTTCGCCCGGGCAAGGTTCACGGCCTGGTCGATCGTGGTCAGGACCGGCTCGGAATCGCCGGGCAGCCGGTTCACGATGTTGAAACGCTCAAGCATCGTCCTTCTCCTCCTCCCGGGGCAGTGACGCCAGCCGGGCGTTGATGCGCGCCTGGACCTCCGCGAGCCGCGCCTTGCCCCGCTCGCGCGCCTGCCCGGCCATCCAGTCCTTCAGGGTCGTTATGTTCCCCTCCACGCGAAGCTGTTTTCGCACGCCCCGGAGCCATTCGAGGTATCCGTTCTTCCAGGCATACACCAAACCGAGGAACAGCACCGCGGCGAACACGAAGATCTCCAGGAACACCGTCGCCCCGTTCCCCGCCAGGAGAGCGTCCCGGAACCGCGCGATCACCGGAAAGATCAGGATGATTTCCACGTCGAAGATGATGAAAAGGATTGCGATCAGGTAAAACCGGGCGTTGAAGTTGAGCCATCCCGAACCCACCGGCTCCTCGCCGCACTCGTAGGTCGCGTTCTTTTCGGCATTGGGCCTGCGCGGCGCAAGTATCTTCACGAGCGACATGGTCAGAAATACAAACAAAAGCCCGGCGCAGAAAAAAACAAAGATATTTCCGTAAACATTCAGCATGGGATTGATCCCCTGAGAGCACAGGCAAATCAGGATTTTCCAGACCCCTTTTCTGCAACGTTACCATAGAACGGCGTTCCGGAGAAATTTATTATTTTAATGTGAAAATTAGATTGTCCTCAGGAAAAAGAGGCGTGTGAAAAAAAGTAACGCGACAGCGGGACAGTGGCGAGCTCTCTTACCCATGGCGGGGCAAAGCGAGTTCGCTCATTTGCAGCCCGCGCAGGACGATGATGAGCATCCGCTGCATCCCGAGGAACTTCCTGAGGAAGGGTCTCCCGAACCCTTCCCCAGACCGAACTTCGAGAGCCGCTTCTGTGTTTCTTTTGAACCGCAGAAAGGACACTCGACCACGGGATTCGAGCCGAAGACCAGTTTCTCGAAGCATTTGCCGCAGGCAGCGCATTGATATTCGTAGATAGGCATGACACCAAGAGCAGGATTAATGAACACAGAGAAGGATCACAGGGTTAAGGATTAAACAGGGCCCAATCTCTACGCCCCCTCATCTCCGACCTTTAATCCTCTAATCCTTGTTCACTTAATCCACCTACTCCTTTACTTACCCAGCTTCTTCCAGTCCGCCAGGAATTTCTCGATCCCGATGTCCGTCAGGGGATGCTTCACCAGCTGATCGATCACGCTGAAGGGGATCGTGGCGATGTGCGCGCCGGCCATGGCAGCGTCGACCACGTGCAGCGGATTCCGGACGCTCGCGACGATGATCTCGGTCCCATATCCGTAATTATTGTAGATGGCGACAATCTGGCGCACCAGGTCCATGCCGTAGTGGCTGATATCATCAAGTCTGCCCACGAAAGGGCTGACGTATGCCGCGCCTACCTTTGCCGCGAGCAGGGCCTGCATGGGCGAGAACACCAGCGTCATGTTCACCCTGATGTTCTTTTCCGCGAGCACCTTCGTGGCCTTCAGGCCGTCCCTGGTCATGGGCAGTTTCACCACGATGTTCTTGTGGATCTTCGCCAGGTCCTCGCCTTCGGCGATCATGTCGTCGGCTTTCAGGCTCACGGCCTCGGCGCTGATCGGGCCGTCGACGATCGTACAGATCTCATTGATGACCTGCTTGAAATCCCGGCCTTCCTTCGCGATGAGCGAAGGATTCGTGGTCACCCCGTCCACCACGCCCAGGCTCGCTGCTTCCTTGATCTCTTTGACATTGGCGGTATCGATGAAGAATTTCATGGTTTATTCGTTCTCCTCTAATATAGTTCTTGGCCTTACACCTCTTGTATCACGATTACTTTCTTAATTTCTCACCTTCTCAATTTCTCGGTCTTCCGCACTTTGCACTCCGCACTCCGCACTTCGAAGCGCAGCTTCGATGACCTGCACCGTATGCATGACCGCAACTTCCGCTCCTTCCAGCCTCAGACTGTCGGCGATCTGCATCCTGCAGCCGGGACAGCCGGTAAGCACGGTCGCGGCGCCCGTGGCGATGATGTCGCGGGCCTTTGATCTTCCTATGCCGCGGGACAGGGCCGGATGAACCGCTCGCATCAGGCCGCCGAACCCGCAGCACTGATCAGGACGATCCATTTCCACCAGCATCACGCCGGGGATGCGCCGAACGACGCTCCGCGCCGTCTTTGCCAGACCCTGTCCCCGCCCCAGATGGCAGGGGTCATGCCAGGTAATGCGGCCGTGCAGAGGGGTGCTCAGGTCGCTGGCTGCTAGCTTGTCCGCAAGGAACTCGTGGATGTCCATCACCGCAGCCGGCCTGATCCCCGACCGCGAGAGCAGTTCGGGATAGTCACGCTTGAACGTCATACCGCAGGACGCGCAGGCCGTGACAACAGCTTCGGCATCGAGCGCAGCCAGCACGCGGGTATTCTGTTCCGCCAGATTCCTGGCACCATCCCGATCGCCCAGGGACAGGAACGGTCTTCCGCAGCATTTCAGATCGTCAGGGATGACAACATGGTAACCGAGGTGTTCAAGCACAGCCGCCGTGGACTGTTGAATATCCTGTTGAAAGTGTCTGATCGCGCACCCGGGATAAAAAATGACTTTTTTCCTCGCGGCAACCTGTTGACCGCTTCCATTCCGCATTCCGTAGTCCGCATTCCGAATCTTCCTGCTACCCTGCCCCGCGCCGCCACCTGCCACGGATCCCTTGCTGAAATGGAGCGCCACCGGCGCAAGCCACGAAAGGGAGCGCATTACCGCCTCATGCCGGAGCGCGCCAGCCAGCACCGACTGAACAATTCCGGCGCCGGACTCCTGGACAGCCTGTTCTTTGGCCGCCAGAATGATGCTCGTCACCGGCACCCCGCTCGCGCACTGTCCTTCGCATGCCATGCACCCGGCGCACGTGGCAAGACGGTCCTGGTACAGGTCCGACACCGCCAGTCGCCCGTCCAGGACTGCCTCGATCAAGGCGATGCGGCCGCGCGGCGACTGAGACTCCCGCCGGTCCTGCCGGAAGCTTGGGCAAACCGCGCTGCAGGCCCCGCATTTCACGCACCGGGAAATATCCTTCCGATAATTTTCTAAGGGATTTTGATGAGTTCTCTTCCGCACTTCGCACTCCGCACTTCGCACTGGTTTTACGGCAGTATCGTCACCGGCGTGCCGAGCGACACGATGCTGAACAGTTCATCCACATCGGTGTTGGCCAGGGCGATGCATCCGTCGGTCCAGTTGTCCTTGGCGGCCAGTGCGGCCCGGTCCCCCTGGAGCCTGCCATGGATCCCGACCGCGCCGCCAAGCCTTGTTTCCCAGGGCGGCTGCTTCCCTTCCGCAGCGGACCGCTGAATCTCGCTGTATTCCCGCACGGAGATCATGCCTTTCCGCAATCCCCGCTCAGCGTGCTTCAGGCTGGGATAGCTCAAGCCCATGAACTTGTAGAACCGTTTGCTGTGGTTCATGGTGCAAATATAGAAATCGCCTTCAGGCGTTCTGCGGTCGCCGATGCGCTCCTTGTCGCCTTCGGCAAATCCCTTTCCGAACACCGCGGGATAGGTCTTGATGGGGATGTCGCCCTTGTACAGGGTGAGGGAGTAATGGGATTTCCAGATAACGATAGCCGGATCGCCGGGCAGCGAGGAGAAGAGGGAAATAAAGGCCGCTGTGTTGGTACCTGGATCATCGGGGACCGGCGCGAGGACCGCAACCGCCGCCAGTGCCACGATGAACCGGACGAAGAACGAGAGATATTTCCAGAACACCGCCATGGTCCGCTCCGTCAGCGCCGCCGCAGCCGCTCGTACTCGTCGGCGCAGTGCGTACTGCAAAAATGCGTCGGCGCGCCGCTGATCCGGCGAATAACAGCCCGTCCCTTGACCACATAGGTCCGGCACTGCGGATCAAGCACCATCTCTTCGCCAGGCAGACGACCGGTATCCGAGGGATCCTGCGCCGCCCGTACAGCGGCCCGGAACACCGTTTTGACCGCCTGGTACAGGACCGCGAAGAGAATGAACAGGAGGATCGCTCGGATCATGGTGACTGCTTCCGCAGCGCCTGCCGGTAGGCGTGCAGGGAACTCTTGATCGTGTCCGCCTGAGGATGTTTTGGCGCGATATGGAGGAGCTGGTCCCACGCCGCTATGGCCTTACGGTAATCCTTCTTGTCCTGACCGTACACAACACCCAGGTTGAACAGCGCGTTCTGATGTCCCGGCTCTATGGAAACGGCCCGTTCATAGGTCTCGATCGCTTTGTCGATCATTCCCAGGCTCCGGTAGCTTGTCCCCATATCGGTCATCACATCAGCGCTGTGAGGATCGATCGTGAGCGCCTGTTCATAATAATGGATCGCGCCCTTCCATTGGTGCGCGTCGTAGTAGGCGTTCCCCAGTGCGATCACCGCGGCGAGATTGTGCGGGTCCTCGGCCAGGATCGAACGATACTCATCGATCAGCCCCTGGTAATACGGCGTAGTGGCTTCCGGGGCAGCGGACCTTTCCTGCCTGCTGTCGTCGCCCGCGGCCGTCCGGTCCTGACGCTTGCACGATGCGCCAGCAGCCAGGGCGAACACGAGGACAACCGCGACGCCTTGTTGTAGATTAGGAATGTTCATCCCCTGTGAGATACCTTTTCTCCGGACGCCCTGCCGGTTCGGATCAATGGCGGAAATGACGCATCTTGGTGAAGATCATGGCGATACCGTGCTCGTCCGCCGCCTTGATCACTTCCTCGTCCTTGAGCGATCCACCCGGCTGGATCACCGCGGTGATCCCCGCTTTTGCCGCTTCGTCGAGCCCGTCGCGGAAGGGGAAGAATGCGTCCGATGCCAGGACCGTGCCCTTGAGCGGCGACTGCGCCTTCAGGACAGCGATCCTGACCGAGTCGAGCCTGCTCATCTGGCCCGCGCCGATCCCCACGGTCCGGTCCTTGGTCGTGAACACGATGGCGTTGGACTTTACGTGCTTGCACACCTTCCAGGCAAAAGCGAGCCCCGCGTACTCATCCTCGGTGGGCTTGCGCTTCGTAGCGACCAGGAGCGCCTTCACATCGCTGATCGTGCCAAGGTCCCGGTCCTGGTAGATCAGGCCGCCGACGACCTTTTTCAGGTCCATACCCTCGGGCGTCCCGGAGATCTTCGGACCGATGTCCAGAACCCGGACGTCCTTCTTTTTCTTCAACTCCTCAAGCGCGTCAGGCGCGAACTCGGGAGCCACGACCACTTCCACGAATGTGGCCGTCAGCTCCCTGGCGGTCTCCGCGTCCACCAGTCGGTTGAAGGCGATCACGCCGCCGAACGCGGACACGGGATCGCAGTCACGGGCCTTGCGGTAAGCCTCGACAAGCGTATTTCCCGTGGCCACGCCGCAGGGATTGTTATGCTTCACGATCACCGCCGCGGTCCCGCCGTACTCCTTGGCAAGTTCCAGCGCGCTGTTCGCGTCAAGATAGTTATTGAAGGACATTTCCTTGCCCTGGAGCTGCCGGGCATGGGCCACGCAGGGTTCCTTCACGCCGAATTCCCGGTAGAACGCTCCCTGCTGATGCGGATTCTCGCCGTAGCGCAGGTTCTGGACCTTCTCGAGCTGAAGCGTCAGGATGTTGGGAAAACGCGTCTTCTCGTCGTCGGGAACCTGCTTCTCCATCCATGCCGAGATTGCGCTGTCGTAGCGTGCAGTGTGCAGGAACACGGTCCGGCAAAGCTCGAACTTGGTCTTGGCGGACACCTCGCCGGACGTTTTGATCTCTTCGAGCACCCGGCCGTAATCCCGGGGCGAGACCACCACAGCGACGTCACGATGGTTCTTGGCAGCCGACCGGAGCATGGTCGGCCCGCCGATGTCGATATTCTCGATGGCGTCCTCAAAGGTCACGCCCGGCTTGGCAACGGTCTGTTCAAAGGGGTAGAGGTTCACGACCACCAGGTCGATGGGCTGGATGCCGTGCTGGTTCATCTGCTTCACATGCTCGGGATTGCTCCGGATGCCCAGGAGGCCTCCATGCACCTTCGGATGCAGGGTCTTGACGCGGCCATCGAGCATCTCGGGGAATCCGGTGAACTCCGATACATCCTTGACCGGAACGCCTCCGTCGCGCAGCATCTTCGCGGTGCCGCCGGTGGACAGGATCTCGATCCCGAGCTTCGCCAGTTCCTTTGCAAAGTCCAGGACGCCTTCTTTGTGAGAGACACTGATAAGCGCGCGCGTTACTTTACCCACGATGAGGTACCTCCGGAGGGGCTTGATGCACTGCAGAATGTGTAAAATTGTAACCGGAAAACAAGGGTAAAGTCAATTTATATAAAGCAGACAGCGGGCGCAGAAGCCTGATCTTCGCGGTGTTCTGGCATGAACTTTCTCGTCCATGTGATCGTCCCTGCTCCTGCGGTTCGTTACTTCGGTCCCCGGATGACCACAAGCGCGGCGGGAACGACCTCGATCTCGTACACATGGTCCACAGCCTCGAAGATCTCGCCGTCAACATGTACCGGGATCGGACCGCGGCCGATGATCTTCAGCTTCCGCGTCCGGGTGAGCCGCGCATGATGCGCTGCCCGTTCGATGGTGCCGAGAAATACCTTCGGCAGGTGCCAGAGCAGCGTCGGTATGCTTAGAGGCCGCACGATGGTCATGTCAAGCAGGCCGTCATTCAGCTTCGCATGCGGGGTGAGCTTGAATCCCCCGCCCACGGTGGTCCCGTTCCCGATGGTCAGAAGATAGAGCTCCCCGTCCAGCTCTTCGTTGCCGAACGAAACGATGACCCGGACCGGATCGTATCTGCCGAGGGTCCTGACCAGGGCGCAGAGGTAAAGCCACAGGCCCCGCTTTCCGTGGTTGATGCCGTAGCTCGCCCGGTTCACCGCAGCATCGAAGCCGATCCCCACAGCGTTGGCGAAGCAGGTCCCGTTGATACGGCCCGCATCGATCAATGACAGGTTCCCGGCAAGCACGATGTCCACGGCCTGTCCGATATCATTGGGAATACCCAGCGCCTTGATGAAGTCGTTGCCCGAGCCCGAGGGGATGATGCCCAGCGGTTTCCCGGAGTGGAGCATCGCCGGCACGATCTCGTTCACCGTGCCGTCCCCTCCCACGGCAACGATCACATCGAACTCCTTGCACGCGGCGCGGGCGATCTCCGCTGCCTGCTTCGGGCCGGTGGTAAGTTCCAGGTCAAAGGCCGCGCCCCGCTCCCGAAAAAGCTCCTCTACCTGCAGGACCGCGGCACGGGCCTTGCCCCTGCCCGCGGCGGGATTCGCAATAAGCTTGTATTTCTTCATGGAAAGGACATTATAGGACGTGTATCAGGGCAAGTCAAACAGGAGAGCGATGGAGCGGAGGTTCACTGTTTCAGCTTCAAGGCGGTCTTGACCAGGATCTTCCACTGCTCTGCCGCGCCGGGACGATTCGCCTTGATCTCGTCGCACAGGGCCTCCTCGTTCCTTGGAGGCACCGTTGCCGACGGATTCTGCAGAAGCTTGATCGACTGGGACGGGCAGGTCGGCACGCAGAGGCCGCAGCCAATGCACCTGCTCCTGTTGACCATGGCCTCGCCTCCCGGACCGGACAGGCTGATCGCTCCTACCTGGCACCGCTCCGCGCAGGTTCCGCAATGCACGCAGGTAGCTGCGGTCACTTCCGCGGAGTAGGTGCTCGCCCAGAAATCCACGGGACGGCGAAGGAACTTCTGGTACGCCAGCATGCCGCAGCAGCATCCGCAGCAGGAGCAGACGAACTCGGGCTGCTGCGCGTTCGCCGGCTGCAGCACCAGGCCGTCCTCCTCGTTCTTTTCCAGGATGGCCATGACCACCTCCCGGTCGAGTTCCCTTCCATGACCGCGGCGCAGGACCATGGCTGCCATGTCGCCGAAGGCAAGACAGGTCTCATCGCGTGATGTCTTGGCGCAGGGCCTGTTCCGCATGGCGCTGCTCTTCCGGCAGATGCAGGGAAGCACCGCATAGGGGCCGGAAGACTCTTTCACCAGCGCCCGGATGCTATCGTACGTGGCAACATGATGCTCAACAGAAATGCTCTTGTTGATGGGAATGGTCCGCATCTGGGAAGGTTTGACCGAGAGGAATGACTTCCCAAAGCTCAGGGTCTTCATGTAGGCGTCCGCGTCATAGAGGAACTCCAGCGACGGATTGCCGTCCTGGGCCTCGTACATGCCGATGAGCAGCGGCAACAGGTACCAATAGGAGGCGCCGGCTCGTTCCTTCCACCCCAGGGCGCCCCTCTGGAACATGCTTTCCAGCAGGCTGTCCGTCTGTGCTGCGGAGAATCCAGCGGCAGCGCGATCGATGATCAGGTCCCGGTGAGCCGGCTGGTAGGTGAGGTGCAGGGCGAGCTTTGCTTCATCAGGCGTGAACAGCCGTTTGAGCAGCCGGATGTCGGCCCCGGTCTTTATTGACGGGAACCCGACGGCCTGATCATCAAGGTGCTGCTGGAGGATGCGGTAGATAGTGTCGCTGTCGGTCATGGGATCGCTCCGGAGTGATCCGCTGAATGAAAAGGATCTGGGTGGACCTCACCCAACCACATTATACTCCCGCACGCGATACTTGGCGCCGAGCTCTTCCGCGATCCTGCGGCAGGCTTCGATGTCCACTTCCGGCGCTGAAACGACCGTGGCGGTGACATCGGGAATATACTTGGTCGCTTCCTTGATGAATTCCTTCACCGCGTCATAGGTCTGCGGTCCGAACTTGGGCTGGGAGAGCCTTGCGTAGACCTCGGCATTCTGGCCGTTCAGGCTGACGCTCACCGCGTCCACAAGGCCCTGAAGCTCCGGCAGGATATTCCGTTTGTGGATCAGGTTGCCATGGCCGTTCGTGTCGATCCGGACCTTGCCGCCCTTCTTCTTCACTTCCGCGGCAACCGCCTTGATCACCTCGATCCGCAGGGTCGGCTCCCCGTACCCGCAGAACACGATCTCGTCATACCTCTTCGGATCGCCGATCTCCTTGATGAGATCATCTGCGGTCGGCTCCTCGGCAAGCCGGAGATTGTGACCTTTCACATAATCGGTGAAGTAGCGCACGCAGAACGTGCATGCCGAAGTGCAGCGGTTCGTGACATTGAGGTACAGCGAGTTCCTGATGGGATAGGTGATCTTGCCTTTTTTCGGGACATCTCCGATGCCGAAAAGCTGCATGGCATTGAAGCTCGTGATCCGCGCCACGTCATCGAAGGATAATCCCTTTGCCTTCGCGATCTCTTCGGCCGTGAACCGGACATAGGCGGGCTCGTTCCGTTTTCCGCGGTATGCCTGGGGAGCGAGATAGGGAGCATCGGTCTCGATCAGCATCTGCTCGATCGGCACCTGCTTCACCACGTCCCGCAAAACCTGGGCCTTGGGAAAGGTGACCGGCCCGGCAATGGAAATGTAAAATCCCAGGTCCATGAGCTGCCGGGCATACTCGATGTCCCCGGAAAAACAGTGCATGATCCCGCCGAGCACCGGGTCCCAGGCCTCTTTCAGGATCCTGAGCGTATCCTCGTGAGCATCCCGGTCGTGGACAATTATCGGCAGCTGCAGTTCTCGGGCCTCGTGCAGCATGTCCCGGAACTTGCGCTGCTGCACCGACCGCTGGGTGTGTTCGTAGTAGTAATCCAGGCCGATCTCGCCGTAGGCGACCACCTTCTTGTGCTTCGCGAAATGGCGGATGACCTCATAGGCGGGATGGAGGATGTCCTTGGCCTCGTGGGGATGGATGCCCACGGCCGCGTACACGCAGTCGTGTTTCTCAGCAAGCAGCACCGCGTCGCGGCTTGATTCGACCGTAGTGCCGATGGTGATGATATAGTCAACGCCCGCTTCTTTTGCGCGCTTGATCACCTCGTCGCGGTCTTCGTTGAACTCGCGCATTTCGAGATGCGCGTGGGTGTCGATGAGCACTTTTCAAACCTCGTGGAACGTGATAGGTGAGACGTGAAACGGAAAACGTGAAGGATATCCATCCCTCACGTCTCACGTCTTACGTCTCACGGGGAGCTATGTTTATTTCACTTTCGCGCCCGGCGCGATCTCCTTGTCCGGCGTCACCACGGAAAGGATCTCACCGCTGCTCGCGGCCAGAAGCATGCCCTGGGACTCGACGCCCATGAGCTTGGCGGGCTTCAGGTTCGCAACGATCACGATCTGCTTGTCCAGGAGTTGCTCGGGCGCGTAGTGTTTGCCGATGCCGGCCACGACCTGCCGCACCTCGGTGCCGATGTCCACCTTGAGCTTCACAAGCTTGTCCGATTTTTCCACCCGCTCTGCCTGCACGATCTTCCCGACCCGGAGCTGGACCTTGGCGAAGTCCTCGATGCCGATAAGGTCTGTTCCCGCTGCAGCGGGTTTATCCGCTGGTTTCTGTTCTTCCGGCTTTGTTTCCATTTTCTTTCCTTCTTTTTTCGTTTTATCAGCGTTGATCATGGTCGATCCGCGTCCTGTGTCCTTTTTTGTATCGATCCTCGGGAAGAGCTGGCCCCCGGGACAGATCGCCGTCCCTGCCTGGATCAATCCCCAGGACAGCTCATCTTCGAGCAGGGATGCGGAGATCTGCTTATCCATGCCGATACAATTCCAAATGCTCTGGCTCGTTCCCGGCATGACCGGATAGAGATGGAGTGCGACCAAACGGAGCGCTTCGGCAAGATTGTACATCACCGTTGCAAGGCGGCCCATATCATTCTTTTTTGCCAGGGTCCAGGGTGCGTTCTCCTCCACGTACCGGTTCGCCCGGGTCACAAGCTGCCAGACGCTATGGAGATATTTGTTGAACGCAAGCTGGTTAAGATCGGCTTCCACCGCTGCAGGAATGGCGCAAGCCGTCTCCCGCAGTTCGCGGTCCGTCTGATGTTCATCCCGCGCGGCCGGCACCTTGCCGTCGAAATATTTGCTCACCATGGTCAGGACGCGCGACAAGAGGTTCCCGAGATCGTTCGCCAATTCGGTGTTGAACCGAGTAACAAAGGTCTCGGTCGAATAATCGCCGTCCAGGCCAAAGGGCACTTCACGCAGTACGAAAAATCGGAACGCATCCGGACCGTAGGTATCCACCACCTCGTTCGGATCGATCACGTTGCCGATGGACTTGGACATCTTTTTTCCGTCGCGTGTCCACCAGCCGTGGGCAAAGATGTTCCTCGGCAGCGGCAGCTCCAGCGCCATGAGCATGGTGGACCAGTACACGCTGTGGGTGGTCAGGATGTCCTTGCCCACGAGGTGATGGTCGGCCGGCCACCAGAAGGATTCCCGCGTCTTCGGGTCCGTGGAGCCCTTTGCCGCGGGGCTCAGATACCGCGTTGCCGAATAATAATTCGTCAGCGCATCGAACCAGACGTAGGTCACAAAGTCCCGGTCAAAGGGGAGCTCAATGCCCCAGGCAAGCCGCGCTTTCGGCCGCGAGATGCAAAGGTCGCCGAGCTTGTGGGTCGTAAGGAATCCCAGCACCTCGTTCCGGCGCGATTCCGGCCTGATGAACGTCGGATCATCGGTGATGTGCCTGATCAGCCGGTCCTGGTATTTGCTCATCAGGAAGAAGTAGTTATCCTCCTGGATCTGCTCCACCTGCCTGCCGCAATCCGGGCACTTGCCGTCGACAATATCCTTCTCGGTCCAGAACCGCTCGTCGGGCGTGCAGTACCACCCCTCGTAGGTGCGGCGCTCGATCTCGCCCTTGTCAAAGAGCTTCTGCAGGAACTCCTGCACGACCGCGATATGCTCCTTGTCCGTAGTGCGGATAAAAGCGTCGTTCGTGATCTCGAGCTTTTCCCAGAGCTTCCGGAAATTGACCGAGAGCAGGTCCGCGTGCTCCTTCGGCGTCCGTCCGCGCTCGTGGGCCGCTTTTTCCACCTTCTGCCCGTGCTCGTCAGTGCCGGTCAGGAAAAAGACCGGATCGCCCTTGAGGCGGTGGTAGCGGGCCAGGACATCGGCCGCGATCGTGGTATACGCATGGCCGATGTGCGGCACATCGTTCACGTAGTAGATCGGTGTGGTTATGTAGAATTTCTTCTGCATCTGGTCGTTAAAATCTGCTTCAAGTTTCCCCGTAAAAAAAATCATTCCCACACAACGCCGCGAAGATCACAGAGAAATCCCCAAATTTTGTTCTTCGTGACTTCGTGTCTTCGTGTGAGATCGCCCTGCTTGTTGACCTGAGATTTACCTCATTATGATTCAGCTATCTTACTGTCCGCTCGGCGGCTGAGGAGCTCCTCCGCCCGGTTGCCCGCCGCCTTGTTGACCACCGCCGCCCTTCTTTTTCTTCTTCCAGAAACGACGCCGTCTCCGGCCGCCTCCGGTCTTTTCACCCGCCTGCTGCCCTTCCTGCGGTTCCTGTCCCGGTTCGATCGGCGTCTGTTCGGATCCGGGCTGCTTATCAGGACGGAGCTGCTGCTCCGGTCGCGGTTGTTGTTTCTGCGGCTGCCGCTGCTGCTGTTGTTTCTGCTGCTGTTTTTGCGGCGGTTTCCCCTGCTGCTTGTCCCGCTGTTTCTGCTCCTGCGGCTGCCGCTGTTTCTGCTCTTTCTGGTCCTGCTGGCCTTCCCTGCGCTTCTCGGGCTTGCGGCCCTCGCGCTGCTGGTCCCCGGTTTTCTGTTTTTCCCGCTTCTGCTCCTGACGTCTGCGGTCGTCTTCCTTGCGCTGCTGGTCCTCGGCAAGCTTGCGTTCCTCGGCCTCGCGCCGTTCCTCCGCGACCTTGCGTTCTTTCTCTTCGAACTTCTCGCGGGCCGCGGCCTCTTTCATTCCCGCGATGTCCTTCTTGATCTCATCGTACATGGTGAATTCATAGGAGAGACAGCACAGGAGCCTGCCGCAGATCCCTGAGATCTTCGCGGGATTCAGCACCATTTCCTGCTTCTTTGCCATGCGGATCGATACCGGTTCAAAACCCCGGAGATAGGAGGTGCAGCACAGTTCTCTGCCGCAGGGGCCGAAGCCGCCGATCATACGGGCGACATCGCGGACGCCCACCTGCCGCATCTCGATCCGGCTCCGGAGCTTGTGCGCAAGGTCCTTCACCAGGTCCCGGAAGTCGATCCGGTTCTCGGAAAAGAAGTAGAAGGTGACGCGGGTCGCGTCGAATGAATACTCGGCGCGGATCAGTTTCATGGCCAGCTCGCGCTCAGAGACCAGCTCCTGGCAGATCTTGTAAGCTTCGGCCTCGCGTTCGCGGTTCTTCGCAGCGCGCTGCAGATCGTCGTCCGTGGCCTTGCGAATTATTTTACGCTGCCCTTTGGACTGCGGTTGCGGCTGGGATGGGGGTTGGGACTGGGCTTTTGCCGCCGAGCCGGGTGTCTCCACCTCGATCTCGATCTCCTCTTCCTGTTCCTTGCCGTTCTCCTTCCGTCCGGACTGAACGGACTGGCCGTTCTGACCCTTCTGGTCTGCAGCGGGCTTCGGCGGAAGCGGCATGGCTTCGGCCTCGCGAACGCGCACCACGCGGGCAAAACCCTGCCCGCGGTCGGACTCGACGATCACGCTGTCCCCCACGGAGACGGGGACCTCGGTCGTGTCAAAATCGTAGATTCTCCAGTTTTCAGGGAATCGAACACCTGCTATTTTCATGATGGTTTCTGGCTTCCTTCACCCGGGATCGCGCGGCGCGCCCCCTGCTGCGGCCCTGTTCCCGGGCCGACGGTGAACACAATAATACCCTTTTCCCGGGGGATGCACAATCGTTTTTCAGCAGGGACCGGTGGTTGATTAAGGAGCAGGGCAAGTTACGCACGGAGCATCGGACCGGGCAGGGATCAGGTCCCCCGGAGCTTGAGAAAAAGGTTTTCCGCCACCAGCTGGGCGCTCACCCGCCGCTCCAGGAGCGACCGGCTCGCGGTAAAAAGGTCAAAGTCCGCAAGCAGCCGGGGACGGGACAACAGCTCCGCAGCGATGCTCCCGGGAAAGGTCAGGAGTCGTTCGTCGCCGGTCTCCAGATAGACGAGCCGGTCGCGCAGCAGCTCCACCCCCATATCGATCAGCCGCTCGAACCCATCCCGGTCCTTGGCCACTCCGTCCGCCAGGCCGAGGACCTCATCATTGCGCATGCTTCCCAGTGATGCAAGCAGGACCGCGACGTTCTCGCGCGCCGTTCGTTCCTCAGCTGCGTCCATGGCCAGCGCCCTGCCGAGACTCCCCCTGCTGAGCCCCGCAAGGAACCATGCGTCCGCCTCGTCAAGCGAGCGTCTCTCCCGCAGGACCTCCGCGATAGTGGTGCGCGGAAGAGGCTGAAACTGCAGTTCCTGGCAGCGCGACCGGATGGTGATCAAAAGGCTCCGGGGCATGGAGGTGACCAGGATGATGAGGGATTCACCGGGCGGCTCCTCCAGCGTCTTGAGGAAAGCGTTCGACGAAGCATCGTTCAGCGCATCTGCGCCGTCAACGATCAGCACCTTTCGCTGCCCCTCGAAGGGCCGGAGCGACATATCCGCCTGCGCTTCCCGGACCTGATCGATCTTGATCTCCGTGCCGTCGGGCACGAGCAGATGCACGTCCGGGTGGCTCCTTGCAGCGATCTTCCGACACGAGGGGCAGACTCCGCATCCGCCGTCAGAACCGGCTGAGGGGCAGTTCAATGCCGCGGCCAGCGCGTACGCCGCCATGACCTTGCCGATCCCCGCTTCACCCGAGAACAGGTAGGCGTGGGCAAGAGCGTTGTTGGCAATGGCCCGTTTCAGGATGGAAAGGGGCCGTTCATGGCCGATGATGGAGGAGAAGGACATGGTCAGATGGTTCTCTTAATGAACTTCACCGGTCTTTCGCGAGCAGTTCATCCACGACCTTTTTCAGTTCACCATGGATCGCTTCGGGTGTCCCGCCTGCGGCCACCAGCCGGAAGCGTGCAGGCTCCGCCCTGGCAAGAGCGAGGTAGCCGTCCCGCACCCGGGAATGGAACTCGATAGCCTCGTTCTCGAACCGCGCCTCGGCGTGGAGGTTCTGCGAAGAGTTCCTGCCGCGTGCTCGTCCGACGCCGGTCTTCGCATCAATGTCCAGAAGGACCGTGAGACGCGGCCGGAGCCCGGCGGTCACGATCCGGTCCAGGTCCCGGATCATGGCGATCGAGAGCCCCCTGCCGTAACCCTGGTAGGCCAGCGTGGCATCGGAGAACCGGTCGCACAGCACCATGGCGCCCTTCTTGAGCGCCGGGATGATGACCTCATGGAGATGCTGTGAACGGCTGGCGGCGTAGAGGAGCAGTTCTGCGGATGGGTCCATTGCCTTGTTCGCGGGGTCGAGCAGGACCTTGCGGATCTGGTCGCCGATAGGGGTCCCGCCGGGCTCGCGGGTCAGGACAACGGTCCGTCCTAGGCGCACAAGGTGGTCGCGCAGGAGCGCGATCTGGGTCGACTTGCCTGAACCTTCGATGCCCTCGAAGGTGATAAAAACACCAGCCATCTACTTGAGCTCCGACGCGGGGTCGTTCGGCGCCCTGAGCGCGGCATTGGAGGTGAACAGGAGCACCTGGGTCTTTGTACCGAGTACGCGAAGCAGCTGGCATGCCTGCTGCTGGCGCGGAGGGTCCATGCCCGCGAAAGGATCGTCAAGCAGGAACGGCAGCCTTCGCTTCCCCACGATCGCCTCGACAATGGCCGCGCGCAAGCAGAAGCAGGCCATGAGCCGGGTCCCGTCGCTCAGGGTATCAAAGGACAGCCGGTTCCCCGCCGCGTCCTGAACAACCGGATGCCCTTCCTGGCCGGTCTCGATCTTGACGTACCGTCCGCCGCTCACCGCGGTGATATTCCGCTGCGCCGCGCTCTCGACGGCAGGCACCAGTATCTCCATCTCGATCCCGCTGATCCGGCTCGCGAGAGCGACCAGATCGTGCAGGTCCGAACCGCCGGCCCCCCCGGGTGCCGCGGAGGGCGCGCTGAAATCGGTCATTGCGCCGAAATCGGCGAAACCAGGGTCCTGCTGCACAGCCGGCGCGACAGCTCCCTCGATCCGTTCGATCTCCTGCCGGAGGCTGTAAGTGTCCACTGCGTACTTTGCCACGGCCCTGGACGCCTGTTCGAGGGTCGCGACCTCGGCCTGCTGGGCCGCGTATTCCGCCCGGACATCTTCCTCTGCCTGGCCGCCGAGGGCCATCCGCTGCTGTTCCGCGGCCTCCTCGCGCATTTCCCGGAAATACCGGTAATTGTCCGCCTTTTCCCTGAGCTCAGCCGCGCTCTTCGACTCCGTGGCCTTCATGTGCTTCAGGATGACTGCCCCGGCGTCCTGGAATTTCTTCTCAATTGCCGCCCGTTCCTTTACCAGCCCGTCGATCTCCTTCTGCACTGCCGTATGCTGCGCATTCTTCCGGGAACTGTTGTACCAGCCCGCGACGATCAGGAGCAGCGACGCCAGGATCAGGATGGGGAAATAGATCGCCTGCTCGTCCAACAGGATGAACAGGCCCAGGATCAGCGCGATGCCGCCCATGGCGGCGCCGGCAATGAAAAGTTTCTCGGTCACCATGTTCGCCACGGGAAGGGTGTCGCGCTGCATTGTCAGCGCTTCGATGTCCTTCTCCACGTCGTTCGTCTTGGCGGCCCGCTCGTTCTCTTCCTGTTCGTGGGTGCTGATCAGCTCGGCAAGATTTTCGGGAAGCCCTTTGCACGCGGAAAGCTCTGCGAGCTGCGTCTCGACCTCTTCGAGCCGTCCCCTGCTCTCTTCCAGCCGCTCCAGCTTCTTGGCGATCTCGGTCAACCTTACACGGGCGGCCTCGGCCTTGTACTCGGCATCAGCAGCATCTTCGGCCTTCTGCAGCGTCTCCTTGAGCTCGGCAAGCTTCCTCTCCTGGGCAGCGTTCCTCCCCGCCGGAGCGGGGGCGGGAGTCGGCGCTGCGGCGCGCCGCGGCGTGTCCGTCGAGGGAACCGCTGCCGCTGTCGACGGGGCGGTACAGGCATCGCGCCGGAACACCAGCAGGCGGCCGTAATCGTCTGCAGTGATCCCGGGCAGCAGACCGTCCATGAACTGCGCAGTGCTGTCCCAGTCCTTGTGAAGAAGGGAGAATTCCTTGGTGGAAGCGTTGTACTTGGAGAGGTTGACGGCGCGCCTGGTGAGGTCCTGGATCACCCGGTAGTACGACCCGTCGTCGGAGTAGACGACAAGCGCGCCCCGCGATCCCTCGGGAGCTGCCCGCGACACCAGGATATCCATCTTCGACGGATCGTTCACCGGGAACAGAAGGAGGACAATGCTGTCCACCGACGTCGTTTTGCCCGACTCGTTCCCGGCGCTGATAATATTGAACCCACCTTGAAACCTGAGGCGTGCCAACTGCTGAAAACCGCGAATGCCCTGCATCACCAGTTCCACCAGGAACATAGAGCGCACTCCTTTCGCCACGGAGACTTGAGTGATAACTATAGCGCAAGTGCGCTCAAAGCGCAACAAGGAAAAATGGGATAATCACAGTTTTTCAAGCGCTTTGAAGAGCGCTTCCGCTTTCTGGAGGGTCTCCTGGTATTCACGCTCCGGATCCGAATCCGCGACAATGCCGGCTCCGACCTGCACGTACGCCGCATCGTCCTTCACCACAAAGGTCCGGATGATGATGTTCAGATCCAGGTCGCCGGTGTTCGCAATATAGCCGAGCGAGCCCGTATAAAGACCGCGGCTGACCGGCTCCAGTTCGTCGATGATCTCCATGCAGCGGACCTTGGGCACGCCGGTGATCGTCCCGCCGGGAAAGACCGCGCGGACCAGGTCGAACCCGTCCCTGCCCGCGGCGAGTTCTCCGCGAACATTCGAAACAATGTGGATCACGTGGGAGTAATCTTCCACGACCATCATTTCATCGACCGACACGGTCCCGTAATCGCAGACCTTTCCCAGATCGTTCCGCTCCAGGTCGAGCAGCATGATGTGCTCGGCCCGTTCCTTCTCATTTGTCAGGAGTTCGGCGGTAAGCTCTCTCGTCTCGTCGAAATCACGGCCCCGTTTCCGGGTCCCGGCGATCGGCCGCGTGTCCGCCGCCCTGCCGGACAAACGCACGAGCCGCTCCGGCGAGGAGCTTACGACCGTCAGGTCACCGAACTCGACATAGGCCGCGAAGGGGGAAGGATTGATCTCCCGCAGCACGTTGTACAAGTGGAGCGGATCACGCCCATGGAGGTTCGCCGAGAACCGCTGGGACAGGTTCGCCTGATAGATGTCACCTGCGGAAATATACTCCTTGGCGCGGCGCACCATGGATTCGAAACGTTCCTTGGTCATCTGCGGCGTGATCGCAATAGCTCCGCCTGGCCCCGCGGACCGCTCTTTTTTGGAAGGCGCTCCCGATCCCAGCAGTTCCCGGATACGGATAAGTCTTGCCGCAGCTGCGTCATACAACCGTCCCCACTCGTCAGCCGCCGGTCTGCGATATCCCATTTCCTGCTCCCGCGCCCCGGGATTCACCAGAAGCCAGGCCTTGTTCTGAACGTGGTCATAAGCTGCGACAAGGTCCACGAAGAGGAAGCAGGACTCGGGAACAGCAAGATCGTCAGCGGCCTGATGCGGCACCTTCTCGAACTGCCGCACGAAATCATAGGAAAAGAACCCCACCGCGCCGCCGGTAAAAGGAGGGAGCCCCGGAAGCGGCTCGGTGCGGTAGTTCGCCATCAGGTCCCTGAGCTTGGCAAGCGGTTTTCGCGTGACCGCTGCCCGTTTTCCGTACTTCCCCTCGGGCGCGACGGTCCAGTGGAGATCGATGGATTCGCCGCGGGAGCGGAAGATGAGGTAGGGATCAGCGGAGACAAAGGAATACCGTCCGATCTTGCCATGAACACGGACGCTTTCGAGCAGTGCGGCATGACCGAGAGGCCGCAGTGCCTCAAGCACAGCAAGGGGAGGGAACTGCGCGGGATCGAACTCCAGCGCGATCGGCGTGATCATGCCTTTTCCTGCCGCGGACAGGAACTCTTCTCGGGAAGGATGCTGTGCCATGGAAAGAAAACTCTAAACGCTTCTTCCGGCAGGGTCAAGGGGTTTTTTTATTATTGCGGTGCTTCTTCCGGCCTTGACAATCTATGCTATACTATGGATAGAGATCAGGTCAGGATGGGGTCTTTGAAAACTTGCATGCAGAAGAGGCGTTGCCGAACCCACACCAGAAGGTGTACACATGTTGACCCGTTACGAGGGGAATAAGGCAGCGGTTGCACGGGCGCCGGGATCGGAGCAGAAGCCACAAGTTGAGCGGCCAGCTCTCCGGTTCGCTGTACAAGGACCCGGCCAGCCGTAAGAGCCGAAAGCCCCGAAGTTCCGGTCGACGCGGGATTTAGCAGTATGCTTCATCGGTTTTGCTGGTCAGAACCAAAGAAGTGGAGGTTGTATCACCCGCGGTCACCGGAACTCGACGGAACGTTAACCAATCGGTTCGGTGGCAACGCCTTTTTTTATCACTCTCCGCAGAACGGTACTCCCATCCACCCCATTCCCGCATGTACGGCATCGCTCAAGAGAGACCTGCATCGCACGACAGCGAATACATCTTGTTGATCGCACAGGTCCGGATTCGATCCTCCGGGAACTTGCCCTAACTCCACGACCATCTGGCGGAACAACCATGGGAATACTCGCGATGATCCTCGCGGGCGGCAAAGGCGAACGGCTGCACCCGCTCACCCTGCACCGCGCGAAACCGGCCGTCCCTTTTGGCGGCCTGTACCGCATTGTCGATTTCACTCTTTCCAACTGCATCAATTCGCATATCCGCAAGATCGTGGTCCTGACCCAGTACAAGTCGCTCTCCCTGGACAAGCATTTGCGGCTCGGATGGAATGTCTTTTCCGGAGAACTGGACGAATACGTCATCTCCGTGCCGCCCCAGCAGCGCGTCGGGGACAAATGGTATCAGGGCACTGCCGATGCCATCTACCAGAACATCTACATGATCGAGAAGGACGCGCCGGAATATCTGCTCATCCTTGCCGGCGACCACATCTACAAGATGGACTACGCAGAAATGCTCCGGTTCCATCAGGAACAGGGAGCCGACGCTACGGTGGCGGCGATCGAGGTCCCGATCAACCAGGCCACGTCCTTCGGCGTGATCGAAGTGGACGAAAAAAGCCGCATCGTGGGCTTTGAGGAGAAACCCAAAAATCCGAAACCGATCCCCGGGAAACCGGACCTCGCCTTTGCCTCCATGGGGATCTATTTGTTCAACACGCGGACCATCCTCGAACACCTGCGGTTCGACGCGCTCCAGGACACGGCGCACGACTTCGGCAGGAACATCATCCCCACCATGATGCGCTCGGCGCGCGTCTGCACCTACAACTTCATCGATAAGAACCGGAAAGCGGCGAAATACTGGCGGGACGTGGGGACCGTCGATGCTTACTGGGAGGCGAACATGGACCTGGTGAGCGTCGATCCCCTGCTGAACCTCTATGACCGGTCATGGCCCATCCGGACCCATCAGGCGCAGAATCCTCCGGTCAAGTTCGTCTTTGCCCAGGAGAAGAAGGGGGGGAGACTCGGAACCGCGCTGGATTCGATCGTGGCCAATGGCTGCATCGTGAGCGGCGGCCGGGTGCAGAACTCGGTCCTGTCGCCGAACGTCCGGGTGAACAGCTTCAGCGAAGTGCACGAATCGATCCTCATGGAGAATGTGGACATCGGAAGGCACTGCAGGATCCGGAAGGCGATCATTGACAAGGATGTGAAGGTCCCTCCCGGGACTGTTATCGGATATGACCCGGAACAGGACCGGCAGCGGTTCTATATCAGCCCCGGCGGCATCGTGGTCATTGCCAAAGGCACGGAGATGGACGGCACCTCGCTTTCCGTGACCGAGGACGAACTCCCCTGAGTTCCGCGCCTTATCTGTCGCGCTCCTTTTTCTCGCTATTCGCCCTTCTTCCCCCTGCCGTGCATCCGCGTTTACACAGCCATCAGAACGCCGTTCGGCATCATATCATCCGGCGGCGGGGCGCCGAAGACAGACCGGGTTGCCGTATCAACCGGCCAACCCAAAAGTGCAAATATCCCTATAACAGAGATTGTGTAAAAGAGATTGATGATTCTAAGGAGCGGTCCTGCTATAATGCCAATCAGCTATGACCCGGAAACTCCCGCCTGACGGTCTTGATCGGACCGCTGACTCCTGCCTGGACCTGATAGGAGCCACCCCGCTTGTCAGGATCAGCAGGATCGCGCGCGGCCTGAACCCGGAGGTCCGCATCCTTGCCAAGCTCGAACGGGTCAATCCCGGCGGGTCCGTGAAGGACCGCGCGGCCCTGCGCATGATCATTGACGCGGAACAGGCCGGCGACCTGCGCAAGGGAAGAACGATCCTCGATTCGTCGTCAGGGAATACCGGCATTGCCTATGCCATGATCGGAGCGGTACGGGGATATGCCGTCACGATAGTCATCCCCGAGAACGCGAGCTCCGAACGCAAAAAGATCATCGCGGGATTCGGCGCAGAGCTTGTCCTCTCCAGCCCCTATGAGGGCGCCGATGGGGCCATTGGGAAGGCAAAAGAGCTCAGGGACGGGGATCCGGGACGATACTTCCAGCCTGATCAGTACAACAATCCTTCCAATGCAAAAGCTCACGAGCTGACCACCGGGCCGGAGATCATCAGCCAGACACAGGGTTCGGTCACGCACTTTATCGCCTGCGTGGGCACCGGCGGCACCATCATGGGGACCGGCAGGGCGCTGCGCGCCTTCCGCAGGGACATCAAGGTCCTTTCCGTCCACCCTGACGACGCATTGCACGGAATTGAAGGGACCAAGTTCCTTGAAGACGGAGCCATCGTTCCCGGCATCTTTGACAGGAACTTCCCTGATGAGCGTCACAGCGTGAGCACCGAGGCCGCCTTTGAAATGACAGCGCGCCTGGCACGGGAGGAAGGCCTGTTCGTGGGAACTTCCTCGGGCGCGGCGCTGTCCGCGGCACTGACATTGGCGGACAAGCTGGACCGGGGAACGATCGTGGTGATGTTCCCCGACGGAGGGGACAGATATCTGAGCAGACAACTGTAGCACTATTTATCCGGGCATCGTCAGGAGCATTTTTCCAAGAACGCTGTAAAGGCCGCGAGAACGTCAGAGACTGGAACGTGAATGTCTTGATCAGCATTCCTTCGCGTCCCTTGCACACTCGCGGTTCCAGAATTATATATCTGCCGTTGTGCTGGGAGGGATCATGTTAACCGCTCATACGATAGAAGCAATCTCAAAGCAGGCCGTTGCCGAGTATCCGGCTGAATGCTGCGGCATCGTGACCGGCAACGCCTCGTCCCAGACAGTCCATCCCTGCAGGAACCGGCAGGATGAGCTCCATGCCAGCGATCCGGAACAGCATCCAAGGACGAGCCGCGAAGCCTATGATATCGACCGGAACGAGATGGAGAGCATCTTCCGCGATGCCGCGGCGCATGGCGAGCAGGTCATCTGCTTCTATCACTCCCACATCGACTGCGGCGCCTATTTTTCCCAGATGGACAGGGAGGTCCAGACGGTTTTTGGCGAGCCCGAATTCCCTGAGGCGGTCCATGTGGTCCTATCGGTCCAGAACAGGCAGGTGGCGGAGATCAGGGGATTTTGCTGGGACAAATCAGCGGAGGATTTCACTGTGATCCCTATCCCCTAGCCCCCTCCACCTTGCGTTCGAGAGATTCCTTAGATATACTAGTAATTACATCAACCTGGCGCCGGAAAAACGGGGTACCATCGACCTCCGGCACCCCGTGCATTCCCTGGAAAGCGAGTGAAACACCATGATCTGGACTCCCCTTCGGAGCAACGGGCTCCGGTGCCGTGCATTGATCCTTGCGAGTATCGTCATGCTCCTGCTGCTATCCGGATGTGCGTCCCTGTTCCCTGAACAGCACAGGTCCGGCCGCGGAAGCGGCGACTCCCGGTCCCCGCAGCGCCAGTCGGTGCGGACGGGCGCAGATGCCAGGGACCAGCAGCATTATTACGATATCGGGCTGCAGCATTATTCCAAGGAAAACTACGATAGGGCGAAACGTGCGTTCCAGCATGTGGTTGACATGGGTCCTTCCACGCCCCTGGGGCTGAAAGCGCAGGAGAACCTGAAGAAGATCCAGCAGATCGAGAAAACCCTCCAGGAGATCGAATCAAAATGACCGACCACTCGGGAAATGGAAAAGACGGGACCCTGGTCGCCGCACCGCCTTCCGCCAATGAGATGCAGGGGCCGCCGGAACAACCGAGCGAAGCGAAACCGGTCAGACACCGCCGTCCTTTTTTCATGCGCTTGTCACGATTTCTGTCATCGCTCAGCGTCCGGTCCAAGATCGCGGGCATGCTGCTGCTGGTGCTCTGCACGGCCGTGCTCTCCCTGGGCCTTTACACCTTTACCCGCCAGAATTCGCTTCTCCGGAGCGAGATGAGGAGCCGCGCAGAGACCCTGGTCCAGCAGCTGGCCTCGGCGGGCAAGGAAGGGCTGCTGACCAAACAGGAGCTTCCGGTCGTTTCCACGATCTCGGACATCCAGAACCGCGTCGACGTTGTCTATGCCCTGGTCCTGGATGATGAAGGAAGGGTCTTTGCGCACAGCGATTTTTCGAAAAAGAACGCGGTGCTCACCGGCCCGGTGGACCGGGCGGCCATGAAAGCCGACGGCCTGCTGTTCCAGGAGGTCGACCTGATCGGGGATCCCGTGCTCGACGCGGCAGTTCCCGTGCTGCTCAAGTCCAAGAACCTCCGGATCGGCGTCGCCCGGATCGGGCTGTCGCAGAAAGCGCTGAATGAACAGATCAGCGCACAGCTGCGGACCTATCTCTGGATCGCGCTCGGTTTCATCTGCGGAGGCCTGGTGATCTCGTTCCTCGTAGCACGCATGCTCACCAAACCGCTGGACTCCCTGGAGGAAGGCATCCAGATCGTTGCCAAGGGAGACCTGCGCAAGCTCGTGCAGGTCCGATCGAATGATGAGATCGGCAGACTGACGAACGCCTTCAACCAGATGATCCTGAGCCTCCGGGAAAAGCTCCTGATGGAAAAATACCTTTCCCAGACAACGGTCCTGAGCATCAAGGAGCACCGCGATGTCTCCCAGCTGAAGCTGGGCGGCGAGCGGAAATACGTAACCGCACTGTTCTCCGACGCCCGGGGGTTCACGTCCCTTTCCGAAAAAATGACGCCCGAGGAAGTGGTCAGCCTGATGAACGTCTATCTGAACCTGCAAACCACGGTAATCCATCAGTTCGGCGGCATCGTCGACAAGTTCGTGGGCGATGAGGTCATGGCGATCTTCGAGGGCAAGGGTATGGAGGTCAATGCGGTCCGGGCCGCCGTGGAGATCCAGCATTACTGCGAGGCATTGAACGCTGCGCGTGCCGCTGCAGGCGAGCAGACCGTCAGCGTCGGCATCGGTCTGAACAGCGGCGACGTGGTCATGGGCAACATGGGCTCCGAGGACCATATGGATTACACGGTGATCGGCGACAGCATCAATGTGGCTGCCCGGCTTTGCGGCGTAGCCCAGCCCGGACAGGTCCTGATCAGCAAGTCCACGGCCGATGAAACCGGCGACGAGACGACCCGGAACGAGCTGCCTGCGGTCCGGCTCAAGGGCAAGGACCAGCCGATCAGCATTGCAGAGATCGTTTCCGTAAAGGGCGGTTCCCGCCGCTATATGCGGAAAGAAACGGACATCCCGGTCTCCTACAGTCTGGAGGGTTTCTCCGATGAGCTGAACTCGGCCATGGTCAAGAACATCGGCCCCGCCGGCTGCCTGCTCCAGACTGAAGTTCCCATTGCCATCGGTTCGAAGCTGAACATCACTTTCAACATTTACGCGCTCGGGACGGTCACGGTCCACGCGGCGGTCTATCATGCCAGGAAGATCGAACGGCAATATTATATCGGCCTCTGCTTCGAGAACCTGCAGCAGGAGATCCGGCACAAGATCGTTCAGTGGATCCATCAGGTGAACTCGGGCATCGGCGAGGGGCTCTTTCTTTAGCCCGGAGCCTGAATTGCGGAAAACCTTAACCCAGAGAAAGGCGATTGACATTTAGCGGGATTACAGCTAAGCTAATATTTATCGAGGGGATTTTGGCACGTTCCTGCTGAACACCGACCGCAGAAACTGCATGGTTTTTGCGGTTTTTTTTTCAATCCACCGGATGGAGGGACCATGGGAAAGAAGTTGTATGTAGGAAACCTGGCGTACAGCACCACAGAGGACGATCTGCGCGATACCTTCGCGAAGATCGGCGAGGTCGCGTCGGCAAAGCTGATCATTGATCCGACGAACGGCCGGTCCAAGGGATTCGGGTTCGTGGAAATGGGATCGGACGACGATGCACAGAAGGCGATCTCGCAGTTGAATGGGACCGACCTGCACGGCAGGACCATCACGGTCAACGAGGCCCGGCCTCCGAAGGAACGCGGCGGCGGTGGCTATGGCGGCGGTGGTTACGGCGGTGGCGGCAGAGGCGGTGAACGTCGCGGCGGTGGCGGCGGCAGAGGCGGCGATCGGGGCGGTTGGCGTTAATATTTACATGATTAAAAATGAAAGGGAGACCATGAGGTCTCCCTTTTTTTGTGTCTATTTGAGGTAGAACGGCCCCACGTGGCCGCACGGATCGGGCAACCACGCGGGGTTTTTTTTCTATTCGTAGCCCGTGACCACCGATGTTCTGGGTTTGCTTTTGCCCCACCGTGAATTGGAACCGCCTTCCGAGCGTCGCGATCCGCCGGCAAATCCCCGTTTTGCGTCGTACCTGTTGCTGCGCGAGGCATCTCCGCTGCCGGACCTGCCCCGGGAGTTCCTCGAAAAGAACTCTCTCGGCAAAGCGAGCGACGGTCCCGCGGTCGGTTTGAAGCCATCTACCTCGACAACCGGGATGGAGCGCTTCAACAGCCGCTGTATCCCTGTCATGAGTTCCTGTTCTTCCCCGGAGACCAGGGAGACCGCTTGGCCGCTCAGTCCCGCCCTTCCGGTGCGGCCGATGCGGTGTACATAATCCTCGGCAACATGAGGCAGCTCGAAATTGACCACATGGGGAAGACTCTCGATATCAATGCCCCGGGCCGCGATGTCCGTGGCCACGAGCACCCGGACCCGTCCCTGCTTGAAATCCGCCAGGGCGCGGGTGCGCGCGGTCTGGCTCTTGTTCCCGTGGATCGCCGCGGCGGTGATGCCGCCCCGGTCGAGCTGCTCAGAAAGCTTGTTCGCGCCGTGCTTGGTGCGGGTGAAGACCAGGACCTGCTTCCAGTCTCCCTGTTTGATCAGATGCGCCAGCAGGTCGCGCTTGCGCTCCCGGTCAACGGGGTGCACGGTCTGGGAAACGCTCTCGGCGTCCATGGTGCGCCGCGCAGCCTCGATGCTCACCGGCGCATTCATCATGCGGTCCGCGAGTTCGCGGATCTCATGGGGGAACGTGGCTGAAAAAAGAAGGTTCTGCCGCTTCGCGGGAAGCAGCTGGATGATGCGCTTGATGTCATGGATAAAACCCATGTCGAGCATGCGGTCCGCCTCGTCGAGCACCAGGATCTCGATGCCGCCGAGGTCCACATTCCTCTGGCCCGCGTGATCCAGGAGCCGGCCCGGGGTCGCCACGAGGATGTCCAAACCCCTGCGGAATGCCTGGTTCTGGGGTTCATACCCCACGCCGCCGAAGACCACGGTCGAGCGGAAGGACAGATGCCTGCCGAGCGCCACAACGGTCTCGCCGATCTGGGCCGCAAGCTCGCGAGTCGGCGTCAGCACTAAAACTCGGGGCCTGCGGTCCTGCGGTCCGCGCTGGCGAGGCGACGCGTTCAAAAGCTGGAGAACGGGCAGCACAAATGCCGCTGTCTTGCCTGTACCGGTCTGCGCGGACGCGACCAGGTCCTTGCCCTCGATCGCCGGCGGGATTGCCTTGAGCTGGATCTCCGTGGGCTTTTCATAGCCGCACGAGGCGACCGCGCGCATCAGGGACGGGTGAAGATTCAATTGCTGAAATGACATAACTACCTTTCGTATCCAAGTGCGAAATGCGGAGTGCGGAGTGCGAAGTGAACGGATTCCAGACAGTGCACGCAACATAGCGTGATCATGCCGGGATTGCGCATTCGCAAAAAAAGCACCCGAAACGCGATCGGATCTTTTGATCCGCTTGCCACAGGCGGATCGGTTAATTGTTTTGAACCTTGGTGAGTGAGCGGAATATCGTGTGGCGGGATTGCCGCTGGGTTCCAAATACGTCTCCAACCGGAAACCCTGCTAGATGAAGCGAGAGGAAAAGGTCAGGACGAGCCTAGTTGTCTGTTACGGGAGATACTATACACTGCAGACCAGGGGAATACCACATATATTTTGAGCAGTTCGGGAAAACTTCCATCCTCCCGAGGTCAATCGGACAGGTCGCGTTTTTCCAGGGTCTTCATCAAGCGGTCGAATTCTATGGGTTTGCTCAGGAAAAGATCCGTACCCGTACCCGCGAAGTCGGTCCCGTCATGATGGCCGCTCATGGCTATGATGACCGACGCAGGAAAGCGCTCCCGCAGGAACCGAACGAACGACGGCGCATACTTGCCGTCCATGCCGTAATCAATGATGAACGCGTCAAAGGGGTGGCGCAGGACATACCGGGATGCTGTAGGACAGTCAACGCTGCAGTGCACTTCATACCCGTTCTCGTCCAGGACCATCTGGAGCACCGTCCGGAAGGTCTTGTCGTCCTCCACAACGAGCACCCGCTTCTTGTCTGTCCCGGCTGCCATTCCCTCTTCTTCGGCCATGCATCCCTCCGCGGATACGAATCGTGCAGCGTGCTCGTAATGGCATATGAGCGCTCCAAGACTCATTCTAAGTCCGGAAACGATGATCCGACATCCCCGGAGTGGGGTATTTTTAGGGTATCGAGTATTTGCGCATTGAAAGAATTTTAATTGGCGGGAACTGATAAAGAAGAGCACCTATCCACGGATTTCACAGATCAACAGCGCTTTTAATTACCTACCGTCAATTCGAGAATCGTCTTTTGGAGTACATTCCCTTTTTATATTTAGCGGCTGAATTCGAAGTTACCTGCGCTCATCTGCGGCCAGCGCCGTTTCTCCAATGATCAGAGTAAGCAATGGAGAAAATGAAAAGGCCGCCCGAAACAGGGCGGCCTTGTTCCAGCAATTCCTGAGGAAGTCCTATGCCCGTCCCGCCGATCCCAGCACTTCCTTGTTCTTGTGGATGATCATCTTGATCAGTTCGTCCCGCGCCGGGCCGAGGTACTTCCGGGGATCGAACTCGGCAGGCTTTTCCGCAAGGGTCTTCCGGATCATTGCGGTCATGGCCAGCCTGCCGTCGCTGTCGATGTTCACTTTACAGACCGCGCTCGTGGCGGCCCGGCGGAGCTGCTCGGCCGGGATGCCCACGGCGTCCTTGAGCTTGCCGCCGTTGGAGTTGATGATGTTCACGTACTCAGGCACCACCGACGACGCTCCATGCAGCACGATCGGGAAGCCCGGGATGCGCCGCTCGATCTCCTCGAGAATGTCGAATCGGAGCGGCGGCGGAACGAGCACGCCGCGCTCGTCACGGGTGCACTGCTCGGGCTTGAACTTCATGGCACCATGGGACGTGCCGATCGAGATCGCCAGGGAATCAACGCCGGTCTTTGCAACGAAATCCTCGACCTCCTCGGGCTTGGTATAGGTCGATTTCTCCGCAACCACCGCGTCCTCGATGCCGGCCAGAACGCCGAGCTCGCCTTCGACGGTCACGTTGAACTTGCGGGCGTACTGCACCACCTTCCTGGTGAGCTTCACGTTATCCTCGTAGGAATGGTGGGAACCGTCGATCATGACCGACGAGAATCCGGAATCGATGCAGGACTTGCAGAGCTCGAAGGTGTCGCCGTGGTCCAGGTGCAGGGCGAACTTGACCGGAGATTTGGCGTCCTTGATCATGGCGACCGCGCCCATGGCCAGGAACCGGAGGAGCGTCTGGTTCGCGTACTTCCGCGCCCCGCTCGACACCTGCAGGATGAACGGCGACCTGGACTCCACGCATCCCATAACGATTGCCTGCAGCTGCTCCATGTTGTTGAAGTTGTATGCCGGGATGGCGTACCTGCCCTCCATGGCCTTCTTGAACATGCTGCGGGTGTTCACCAGACCGATGTCCTTCCAAGAGACCTTCTTCATGTCCTTCCTCCTCGGAAATTGATCATGCGTCGGATTTGTCCGGACCGGGGCGCCCCCGGCGAACGCGCTAAGAATACAATACTGGACCGAAAATGGCAAGGCAAAATCAGGCGTGCGCGGGCCATCGTGCGGACAGACAATGGTTGCGAACTGCCTTAACCGACGGTCCTGCTGATCTCCGTGAGGCTCTTCCGCGGTTTAGAAGATGCCTTTTCATCAGGAACACCGAGAGGCAGAAGCGCTGCAATGAACTTCTCCCTGCCGTAACCAAGTATCTTCTCGAAAGCCTCCTGGGCGACCAGCGGCCCGGTCATCCAGCAGGAGCCGTAACCCAAAGCATGGGCTGCCAGGAGCATGTGCTCGATTGCTGCGGCAACGCTCTGGAGACCCGGGTTCGGCCTGAGGCGTGCAATGTCCTCGGCGCTGTAGCCCATGCGTGCCAGAAGTTGGTTCGCTGAAGCGTCATAAGCTTCCATGAATGCCGCGATCACAACAGGAGCTTTTTCGAAAAAAGTGTAATAGTTGCTCTTGTACGCTGCAAGCCGCTGAGCCTGCTTCTCATTTTCGGCAAAAGGCAGCATCCGGTCCACCTGCTGCCGCACAGCCTCGGCCATGTTCGCGAGCAGCGCCTTGTCCCTGAGGACCAGAAAGCTCCAGGGCTGGGTATTGTTCGCGCTCGGCGCGAGCCTGCCGGCGTCGAGGATCCGGCGGATGTCCTCTTCAGGCACGGGCTGGTCCTTGAAACGGCGGATACTCGTTCGTTGTGCGATTGCGTCGAACAGGTCCATGATTGCGGTCACCTCAAAGAGAAGGCCTGGTTGAACACGAGGCTTTAAATGAAACGCATGGTCTCACGTGACCATTGAGTATCAGGCTGGAGACAGATCGAACAACGCCTTTCCCGGCGCGAATCTCTCGACAGCAGGAAGTGTATAAAGCAACATTGCCAGATACACCGCCATCGTGGCCATAAAAAGCACCAGCACCAGCTTACCCGAAGCCCGCTTCCTAAGAAAAACGGCCATGCTGTCCATGTGCAGTATCCATTTCCCGAGGTTCGGCGTGATCAAATGACCCACATGCGGGCACGCGCCGTCTTCTGGCGCGTCACTGCCGAACCGCTCGCGATTCCTTCACGATGCGCCCTGCCGGGTGACGATCATATCGAAAAGTTGTTCGAAAGCGTCAAACCACTTGTGCTGCGAGATCTCGTGGACGGAAGCGCCGGTGATGAAAACACCCTTGTTCTCGTAACAATACATCACCTCGATCCCGAACGTGATCTCCCGGGAATTGGCCTTATTGAGCCGCAGGCAGCATTCCGTTCGGTCGCCGACGGCAAACTGCCGGCAGCTTTCGAACAGGATGCCGTTCCTGCTGAAATTTCCTATGACCGCTGCTACCTGTTCCTTATCGTGCCGTACCGTGAAGGTAAGGTACTTCCGGCAGGGGTCGGGAATGTCGTGCCGCGGCTCTTTTCGATTGTCGATCTTCATGAGGCCGTCGCATCAGGAACGCCATTATGCCTGATGCCTCCCTTTCATTCAATGAACCCGATTGCGTGGCAAGGATCGTGACAGCACTTCGGGGTTACTGTTTCTACCAGCGCCTTTCATCATCTCCATATATGCTCATCATGATATTTGCATCAAGAACCATGTTCTGTACGGCCGGCCAACCTGTTTTTCAGGGGATGAAATACGGTAGCATAATTCGGCGACAAGAACAATGAAATTAGGAGGGAACGCAAAGCGCCCCATGGAGTTCCGCAAGAATCGAACGGTCGATCAATGTCGCCGACACAATCTGTTCCCATCGTAATCCTAGCGAGCTACCATTCTCTTCATGCAATGTGTCCTGCTCCTTCAGATCACAAGATAACGCCGGGTGGAGAAGCGCAGGTTTTCTGCGCCACGATGCACAATTAACCGGAAGTGGTTCCCGCCATCCGACGCTACCCTGCACTGAATACTTTTCGAAACGCTCATGCGCCACAAGAAAGGCCTCCCGATTCCAGGAGGCCCGCGCATCCACAACGGATATGTTCACTCAGCCTTCGTCATGCCATGTGTTTGTACGC
>Ga0224495_10000035_pt1 | contig 110962 bp, 83 predicted proteins | sample SF_Jul11_sed_USG_FD_168128 | JGI IMG/M metagenome (GOLD analysis project Ga0224495, IMG submission 168128) | Sediment microbial communities from San Francisco Bay, California, United States - SF_Jul11_sed_USGS_4_1 | ecosystem: Environmental > Aquatic > Marine > Sediment | place: USA...
CGGGTTGCTGAGGATCGCGGCGGGCCACCGTGAAGTGATAGCAGGATTCGGCGCGCTTGCGGCGGTGCTGGGCCTGTTCCTGCTGCTCCTTCCTCCGGGAGGAACAGCGCTGCCGCAGGATAGCAGGCATATCCTGTTCTACAGCCAGGACTGCAAGCACTGCGCGGAGATCAAAAAGGAGCTCGAAGCGGGAAAAGTGGAGTTTGAACCGGTGCTGATCAAGGAATACTCGGCCACGCTCAGGCCCCTGGGCATCGAAGAAGTGCCGACCCTTCTCGTGACGGGCCCCTATGAAAAAATATTCCTGACCGGGACCAAGGCTATCCGCCGGTATCTCGCGTCCTGCTCGGCCGAATCGGCCGTTGCCGCGGGAGCCAAAAAAAGGTCGCCCGCTGCCGCAGCCCGGAATCAGCCGGCCGGGCAGCTTGACCTGCGGATCTTTGCGCCGGCCGGATCGCCGAACGATATCCTCAACCCCATTCCCGACGAGGGTCTCTGCAAGGAAGATGTCAAGTGTGATTGACGGACCTCCCAGGTTGTTCAGCGGAAATACAGAAATTCAGCTATATTATGTACACTAGAAAACCCCGTCCGGTCCGAGGGATTTCTCTATGCACCGAGGGCCTGTGTCCGCATGCCGGCTGCACGGACGCCGGTGAAGCCATGCCGGACGGCGCGACAGATCCGCGGGCCGAAAGGCGCATGATGAGGAGGCTGCAATGGAGCGAATTGATGACGACATGCTGCTCGATGAGCTTAGAAAACGGTTGGAGGAGAACAAGATCGCCTTATCGAATCTTCGGTCAATGACGCAGACGCTCGAGTCCATGAACGAGAAGCTGCGCCAATCAGAGGCGCTCAAAAGCGATTTCCTCTCCAATATCCGGAATGAGATCATCAATCCGCTGACCGCCATTCTGGGCATTTCCCGGCAGGTTGCCGCCAGGAAAGCCGATGCTGCGGAGGCCGCAGAGATGGCCCAGACGATCTATGATGCGGCCTTTGAGCTCGACTTTCAGCTCCGGAACATCTTTGCCGCGGCGGAGCTCGAAGCCGGGGATGTCGATCGCAGCATAGCAAAGGTCGATGTGGCGGCGCTTGTGCATGGCCAGATCGAGGCCTTCCGTCACAAGGCTGCGGAAAAAAAGGTGACCATAGAGTTCTCCTGCGAGACCGAGCCCGGCCTGTCGTTCAAGACCGATCCGGACAAGCTCCAGAAGATCGTTGCCAACCTGCTGGCGAACGCGATCGAGTTCAATCTGGAGGGCAAGCGCGTACTCGTCCGTCTCTGGATCGAGAACAAGCGGCTGAACATTTCCTTCAGCGACGAGGGGCTCGGCATTCCCGAGGCGGACCGGAAAAAGGTCTTCGACCGGTTCGTTCAGCTCGACTCCGGCGTCAGCAAGCGGCACAAAGGGCATGGTCTTGGGCTGAGCATCACGAAGGCCTTGACCGAAATGCTGGAGGGAAGCGTATCGCTCACCAGCGGACAGGGGGCCGGATGCGTTTTTACCGTGTCCGTACCTGAGAGCGAGTCCGATCAGGATGTGACCTCCGGCAACGGCAATGAGTTCATCTTCGAGGGCGGGACCCAGTTCTGATGGGGCGGGAAGGGAAGGCGCACTTCCGTGCGCGATCAATGAGGGACGTGCGTGCATGACAGAAGGACGCGGGAACAATACGCATTATCTGCTGGCGGGAAGCCTTTTCGCCCATGAGGAGCCACATGTCGTTACGACCGTGCTCGGCTCCTGCGTGTCGGTCTGCCTGTGGGATTGTATGGCGCACCGGGGCGGCATCAATCATTACATGCTGCCGCTCTGGAACGGCGAAGGACTGGCATCGCCCAAGTACGGGAACATCGCCATCCTTAAGCTGATCGAACGTATGCGGGAGCTGGGATCGGAAAAACGCAACCTCCGGGCAAAGGTCTTCGGCGGCGGCGTGGTCCTGAACGTCACGAACTCGTTCATGAACATAGGTGAACGGAACATTCAGCTGGCCGACGACGTGCTCCGCAGTGAGAACATCCAGATCATCAGCGCGGACACCGGCGGTAATGTGGGCCGGAAGATCATCTTTAACACGGAATCGGGAACAGTCCTCGTTAAAAAGCTCATGAAGCAGATCGACGATATCCGTATCTGATCCCTCCCCCGGCATCGCGGCAAAATTCAGCTCATTGTCCCCACTGAAGCCGTCCTTTCCCTGTTGTTCGATAACTCCGCTGAATTTCAGGCAAATTTCTTGACTTTTCCGAATTGGCCGTGCTATTATCATGCTGCTGTTGAGTCATGGGGAACAGGTGATGGCAGGCGAGAAGATCCTGAACATAGACGATAGCCCGACGGTCCAGCGGCTCATCGAGATGATCCTTGCGAGCCAGGGGTACAAGGTCGTGCTTGCGTCCGATGGCGAGGAAGGCATTGCCAAGGCGAAATCGGAGCGGCCCGAGCTGATCCTTGTGGATTTTGTCATGCCCAAAATGAATGGGTATCAGGTCTGCAAGACGCTGAAGGACGATCCCGAGTTCCGCGACACGCCGATCATCCTGGTCACGTCCAAGGGCGACAAGGTCGGCAGCAAATTCGTCGATACCCTCGGCATCACCGAGTATTTCACCAAACCCTTCCAGCCCGAGGAATTGCTGAGCAAGATCCGGGAGGTCCTCGACAAGAAGGCCGAGGAAGCTGCCGCAGCCCGCGCTGCCATGGCGGCGAAAGCGCGGTCTGCGCCCGCCGCGGCCCCGGCCGCGGCCGCACCGCAGGGTCTCGAGGCCATGATCGCGAATATCGTCCGCAAGGCGCTTGATGAGTTCGCGGCAACAACGCTTCCCGCCTTGATCAGACAGGAACTCGGCAGGGGCGGCGCCGGAGAAGACACGGGAGTTCCTGCGCCCGGCGGCATCCGCGGGAACCTTGCCGCTTTTCGCATCATCGAGCTCATGCAGATGCTCGCGCTTCAGCGCCACACCGGAAGGCTGGTCATCACACGGAAGGAAGGGCGGGCCGAGATCTTCTTCAAGGAAGGCGCTGTCGCATTCGCAGGCAGCACGCTGAACGGCAGCCTGCCCGGAGTGGACGGTCTTCTGCGAAAGACCTGCCGCGTTGACGAGGATGGATTGCAGCACGCTCTCCGGATCGCAGGAATGACCGGCCAGCCGATCGATGGTGTGCTTGCCCAGGAACGACTGATGGACCAGAAGGCCTTTGCCTCATGTCTCCGGCGGCACACGGAGGCGGTCGTATTCAAGGCAATGGCGTGGACCGAGGGTGACTTTGTGTTCGACCGCGAAGCGCCCCCGGTCTTTGCGAACCCCGTTGCGATCAAGGTTGACGATCTGATCCTCGAGGGCACTCGCCGGGCTGACGAGTGGATCCTGATACAGCAAAAAATCCCGAATTTATCCGTGGTGTTCGAGCCGCTCATCGGAAACGCCGAGGAGTTGACCCGCAGGGGTCTGAGCGCGGCTGACCTGAAAGTGTTTTCCATGGTGGACGGCCGTCGGTCAGTGCAGGATATTGTGGATGTTGCCATGATGGCGGATTTCGAGGTTGCCAAGAGCCTGTTCATTCTGCTGTCGGTCGGATTGATACGCAAGAAAAAATAGGATTCGAGAGTCTGCAACCCTGCGATAAAACGAAAGAAAACTTGACAATACCAACAAAAAGTGTTACCCTGATTTTTATCGTGTGACACGTAAAGGAGAGGAAAATGGCAAAGATACTCGTAGCAGATGACAGCCTGGCAGAGTTGCAGATCATTCAACAGACGCTCCAGTCGACAGGACACTCCATTGTCACGGTCATGGACGGAGAGGCGGCGGAGGCGAAGGCCAAGTCTGAGAAGTTCGATCTGATCATCCTTGACGTGATCATGCCGAAGAAGAACGGTTTTCAGGTCTGCCGCGAGATCAAGACCAATGACTCGACCAAGAACATCCCGGTCATTATGGTCACCTCGAAGGACCAGGAAAGCGACAAGTTCTGGGGAATGAAACAGGGCGCGGACGAATATCTTACCAAGCCGTTCAAGCCGGAAGACCTGCTGAAGACCGTCAAGAAGTACATCTAACGCCGGGATCCCCCCTGGAGGGAGGCTGTTTGGCCGATTTCGACACCGACGTCACCGCAGATGTGGTGCACCATGCGACTGCTGAGGAGGAAGTACGGGTCTGCCTCTTCGGCATCAGCGGGGACACCTACGCCGTGACGGTCGATATCCTCGTCGAGATCATCATTCCTCAGAAGATCTTCCCAGTTCCTACTACACCACCCCACGTGATCGGCGTCATCAGCCTGCGCGGCAACATCGTCCCCATTGTCGATATCCGGCCGGCGCTCTCGCTGCCGCCCGCGACCGGGATCACGCAGGTCGCTATCATGCGCATCGGATCCACAACGATCGGCATCGTCGTTGACGCCGTGTCGGAGGTCGTTGCGATCCCCCTGAGCAATATTCTTCCGCTTCCCTCCGAGCTTTCGGTGCAGGATGCCGCGTCGAAGAGCAGGAGCCGCTACCTGAAGGCGATCATTCAGCGGAAGAACGGTGTGGCGGCATTGCTGAACATCGATCGTCTGCTGGAAGCCATTTCACTTTCGTAGGCACGGAGCCGCACGGCGGCTGCGTGAAGATATTTTGCACAAAGGAGTTCGTCCATGAAGATCGTTGACGGTATTCTGAATGCGCTTTTCCTGCGCCGGGTCAGCATCAGAACGAAGGTCGTGTTCATGATCGTGATGATGTCGGCAGTCTTCGGGTCCGGCATTCTCGGCTTCATCTACTATCAGCTCCAGAACACGCTCAAGGACGAGTCGCTGAACAAGGCGCTGATCCTTGCCGACGGACTTTCCGTCAAGGCGGCGGAGCCGGTGCAGGTGGAGGACCTGAACGCCCTCCAGTTCATCCTGGGCGAGGCGATCGGACAGTCCGACGTGGCCTACGCGTTCATCCGCGACGGGAGGGGGAAGATCCTTTCCTCGTCCTTCGAGGGCAATATGGTTCCCCCGGCGCTGGCAAACATCAACCGGCTGGCGCCGAACGTTCCCTTCGGAACCGAGAACACCGAGCTTGCCATCAAGGACATGATCATCGAGGTCACGGACATCGCCTCGCCGATCGGCGGCGGCGCTCTCGGGTCGATCCATATCGGCCTGAACATCACGCAGATCAAGCATAATATCCGGAATCTGCTCCTGACGATCCTCTACGTCGGGGCCGGCGGTCTCGTTATCCTGTCCATTGTGACGATCATCATGGTTGCCATCATCATCGCGCCGGTTAAGGACCTGATGCGGGTCGCTGAAGCGGTGGGCCGCGGCGATTTGTCCGTCAAGGCCACGGTCAAGACCAGCGACGAACTGGGCCAGCTGGGACAGACCCTCAACAATACGATCGACCGTCTCCAGGGCCTGGTCCAGACCGAATCCGACCGGGACAAGATGCAGCACCAGGTCATGGACCTGCTGTCCATCGTGAGCGGCGCGGCCGAGGGCGACCTGACGGTCAAGGCTGAAGTGACCGCCGACGCGCTGGGATCGGTGGCCGACGCGTTCAATCTCATGATCACCGGTCTGACGAGCCTGGTCACCCAGGCGTTCAACGTGGCCCACGAGATCCAGACGTCGACGACGGATATTCTCCGGGCTTCGGAGCGCATGCGCAAGGGCGCCGAGCAGCAGACATCGCAGATCTCCACCGCCGTGCACGCCGTGAACGACATGTCCCACACGATCGCGCGCATGGCCGAGAACGCCGAAGCCGCGACCCAGACGTCCCTCAAGGCGACCCAGGCGGCAGTCAAGGGCGGAACCTCGGTGTCCGAAACGATCAAGGGCATGCAGCGCATCCGCGCGGCGGTGCAGACCACCGGGAAAAAGATCAAAGGCCTGGGCGAACGGTCCCTCGAGATCGGCGCCATCATCGAAGTGATCAACGAGATCGCGACCCAGACGAACCTGCTGGCGCTCAACGCCGCGATCGAGGCCGCCCGCGCCGGAGAGCAGGGCAAGGGTTTCGCGGTCGTTGCCGACGAAGTCCGGAAGCTCGCGGAACGCGCCGCCCGCGCGACCAAGGACATCACGAGCCTCATCAAGGGCATTCAGGTTGAAACGAGCGAGGCCGTGACGGTTATGGAAGAAGGTACCCGCGAAGTGGAGGAAGGTACGAAGCTTGCCGACCAGGCCGGCGCAGCGCTCCGCGAGATCGAACAGATCGTTAAACAGACATCGACGCTGGTGACGGAGATTACGAAGGCGGCCAATGACCAGGTGAAGGTGTCCGAAAGCGTCGTGCACTCCATGGACGATATTTCCAAGCTGACCCAGGAAACGACGGTCGGCGTGCGCGACACCGTGGAGACCATCAGCAGGCTGGCGGACCTGTCCACGCGGCTCGCCGACGCTATCGGCCGGTTCAAACTGGGCGGGGAACAACATCCGCTGGCGGCACAGTCCGGCGAGCTTCCGGCGCTTGAAGGCGGTTATCCGCAGCTGGCGGCGGATGTCACGACAAGTGATGAGGAGATCAAGCTCGGTTTCATTGAATAGCGTCTATGGCGGGCTCATTGGATAAATCCGGCATCATCGAGTTCTTCCTGGTCGAGGCGGGAGAACACCTGCAGAACCTGAACTCGGGCCTGCTTGCCCTTGAAAAGGACCCCTCGAGCCGCGAAGTGATCGATGAGCTCTTCCGGGCCGCGCACACGCTCAAGGGCTCCGCGGCCATGATGGGTTTTCAGGGCGTAAGCGATGTGGGACACAAGGCCGAGGATATGCTCGGACTGTTCCGCTCGGGCTCCATCCCCATATCGCGCGACACGCTGAACTTCCTCTTCGACAGCGTAGACGCGATAAAGCTCCTTGTGGACGGTATCGCGTCTAAAACGCCTGAAGATCCGCTCATTGTCGAGACCATAGCGCAGTCGTTCAAGACCATCGTCGACGCGGCAAAGGGCGCTCCGGCCGAGGCTCCTGCAAAGCCGGCAACCAAGCAGCCGGCCGCTCCCGCACCTCCCGCACCGGCTGCTGCCGTTCCCGAGCCCGCCCCTGCAGCGCCGAAACCGCCAACTGCGGAAAAGACACCTGCCAAACCGGTCAACCTCCCGTCGAGGGAGGAGCTTGATGATGCCTGGGAAAAGGCTTTTGCCGAGGAGAGCGAGACGCTGAAGCAGGCGCCGCCGTTTCCGGCGAAGTCCGCGCAAACCGAGCCTGCGCCACAGCGCACGCCGGCTGCCAATCCCCCTGCTGCGCCTCAGCCGGTTGCCGTGCCAACACCTCCGACCCCCGAGTCGCTCCGGCAGGAGATCGAGGAAGCCAAAAAGACAGGGGTCGTCGAGAAGCGCGGAGTGGGCAGACGCGCGACCGATGCGCCAGACGTCGAAAAGCAGTTCATCCGCGTGAACATCGAACGCCTCGACAATCTGATGAACCTCGTGGGCGAGATGGTCGTGAACAGGAACAAGCTCTCGAAACAGGTGGATGCCATCAAGTCGTTGCGCGATGAGCTTGTCTTCAGTCAGAACCGGCTGCTGTTCGAGATCAGGAACTTCGAGGAGAAATACGAATATACGCTGAACACCCAGACCCCGGCGCCCTCGGCCGTGCCCGCGCCGGGACAGGCAGGAGATTTCTTCGAGCTTGAGTTCGATCGCTATGACGACTTCAACCTGCTGTCCCGGAAGCTCATGGAGATCACGAACGACACCAACGAAGTGATGATGGAGCTTGCCGGGCTGTTCGACTCCTTCGAGCTCGATACCGCGCGCATCTCCACGATCACCTCGAACCTCCAGGATGAGATCACCCAGGCGCGCATGGTCGAGATGGACCGGCTGTTCCAGCTGTTCCAGCGGCCGGTCCGGGACCTGGCCCAGTCGGAGAACAAGCGCATTAACCTGGTGGTGACCGGCGGCGAGACAAAAATAGACAAGACGATCTTCGAGATCATCTCCGATCCCCTGATGCACATGGTCCGGAACGCGATCTCCCACGGCATCGAGCCGGAGGATGAACGTGTTCGCCGGGGAAAGGAACCGGTGGGCTCCCTGATCCTCTCCGCGCGGCATGACGGCAGCAGTATCGTGCTCCAGATCGAGGACGACGGCAAGGGCATGGACCCGGAACAGCTGCGAAATGCCGCGGTCGAGAAGGGTTTCCTGTCACAGGGAGAGGCTAAAGGGCTGTCCGACGCAGAAGCGCTGAACCTGATCTTCCGGGCGGGATTTTCCACAGCTGCGAGCGTCGGGAAGGTTTCCGGCAGGGGCGTCGGCATGGACGTGGTCACCACCCAGCTGGGAAAGATCAACGGACGGATCGAGATCAAGACCGAACGGGGTGTCGGCACCCGATTCATCATCAAGCTGCCGCTTACCCTTGCGATCGCCCAGGCGCTGATCATCAAGATGAAGGACCAGGAGGTCGCTGTCCCCATGAACCTCGTCGAGGAAACGACGCGGTTCTCGGAAAAGGACATTCAGCACACGGCCGGCGAGGAGATGGTGAATCTCCGCGGCACGCTCATGCGGCTGGTCCGGCTGAACACCCTGCTCGGCGCCGGCAAGCTCCCGAAGCGGGAGGAGGATTACCGGTATCCGACGCTGGTGCTCGTGATGGCGGAAAAGCGCCTGGCGCTGATGGTCGAGGACATTGTGGGCCGCGAGGAGATCGTGGTCAAGACCGTTGGGGACTTTCTCAGGAATGTGCGCATGTTCTCCGGCGCGACCATTTCGGGGGAGGGTGATGTCCGCCTGATCCTGAACATATCGCACCTGTTCGGCGAAGAGACGGTCAGCACCAAAACGAGCTTTGTCGGCACCAAGGAAGGCATTGCCGCGGACATCCCGAGGCGGAAGCCGCGGGTCCTTGTTGTCGATGACTCCATCAGCATCCGCAAATATGTTCAGCGTTTCCTCGACCGCAGCGGATATGAGGTCGAGACCGCAACCGACGGCATGAACGCTCTTGAGGTCCTGGGCAAGGCAAAGTTCGACGCCGTGATCACCGACCTTGAGATGCCCGTCATGCACGGGTACGACCTGATCGCTGAAATGAAACGCAATCCTGTGTTCATGGTGATCCCGATCATCGTGCTTACCTCGCGGGCCGGCGACAAGCACCGGCAGAAGGCCATAGAAATGGGTGCGCAGGATTATCTGGTAAAACCGTTCGAAGAGCAGGAAATGATCGAAGCGCTGAGAAAGCTGTTGAGCGGGGCCGCCGTGGCGGCTCGCGCGTAGCGCGCCGGACCCGGTATGGCCGAATCGACCCGATATCTCATAATGACCCTCGAGGAGGAGAGCTTTGCGATACCGATCACGAGCTTGCTCGAGATCGCCGTACCGCGGGCCATCCAGCGGGATGCGAAACTGTCCGAGATCTTCGAGGGGAAGATAGACTACCGGGGCAAGCTGATCCCGGTGGTGAATCTGAAAAAGATCCTGAAGCTGCCCGGAGCCGTCGGGGGCTCCATGATCGTCACGAAATGCGGCAAGGGCGTGGTCGCTCTCCTGGTGGACAGCGCCAAGGAGCTGCTGGAGACCCGGGAGGCCCCTGTCCCGCTTCCTCCGGGGGTCATCAATTCGAGCCTCGGCTACTACGCCGGGGTGCTGAGGAACCGTGATGAGCTGGTCCTGCTGCTGAACGAGGATGGATTGCTGCCATGACGAACAATTATCTCTTGTTTCGTCTTGGTGACCGTCTTTTCGGCATTTCGATGGAAGGCGCCCTGGAGATCCTTCCGTGGCGGAAGTCGCGGATGGTCCCGCTCGCCTATTCTTATATTGAGGGTTTGCTCGACTACCGCGGGACCATCTATCCGGTGTTCCAGCTGGCGTTGCTCCTGGGGCTGTCCCGGCCAGGCCCGATCGGCTTTACTGCGCCCGACCCCATGCAACCGTTGAAGGACAGGAGCATAGTCCTTCTCCGGGAGGGTGACCGGCGTTTCGGCATCACCGTGGACAGTGTTGTGAAGATGGCGAGGCTGGAACATCCCGACGATCAGACCTCTGATATCAAGGGCATCCAGCCGCATCTGATCCTTGGCCGCAGTTTCGACGAGGACCAGGAAATCATTCTGCTCCGATTTGAAAGGTTATTCCATGCCGGCTAAAATTCTGCTTGCTGATAAGAGCATCACGATCCAGAAGGTGGTCGAGATGCTGTTCTCCGGAAAGGACTTCGAGGTCACCTGCGTCAGCGACGGCGAAAGCGCACTGAGCGAGGCCGGCCGCATCAGGCCCGATGTCATTCTGGCTGACGTGGACCTGCCGCGTATCGACGGGTACACGCTTGCGGTGCAGGCGCGTCAGCAGGCCGCACTCTCGCAGATCCCAATCATTCTGATGCTCAGCAGGGACGATCAGTACGATGCCGCCCGGGGAAGCCAGGCAGGTATCGTCGACAATATCGCGAAACCCTTTGAATCGAAGGACCTGATCAGCAAGGTCAAGAAGGCGTTGAGCTCTGCTCCGGCTCCGGCAAAGGGCCCAGCGCCGGCACCGCGTCCAGTGGAACGGCCGGCAGCCGCGGCACCGCCGCCACCTCCACCGCCGCCAAAGCCAGCCGCGCCACCTCTGCCGAAGCCCAAGCAGGCAGTGCCTTCGGATATATTCGGGATCATTGACGAGGCTCCGGCCGCGGCCGCGGTCGTAAAAACAGCCCCGGCCCCGCCAGTCGCTCCGAAGCAGGCTCCGGCTCCAGCTCCTTTGGTGGAGGAAAGTGTTTTTGAGGTGGAGCCCGAGGTCGAAGTAGAACCGGAAGTGGCCGCGCCGCCGCCCCGGCCGGCAGCAGAAGCACCGGTCGCACGGGAGTGGAAAGCGCCTGTGGAGGAGCCGCGGCAGACCGTGGAACCCGATGCCTTTGATACAGAGCAGCTTTTCGGACGAACCGCTCCAGCGGAGGCAGAAGAGGAGTTCGTCGAGGCCGAGGTCGAGGAGACTGTGCAGGCAGAAGTGGTTTCCGAGCCGCCCGCGGCCGGGACCGGTTTTGACAGCTTCGACATGGGAGGCGGGGAAACAGTGGAAGAGGCGGAAAAAGCGCTTCCGCTGGGTGCGCGCGCGATGGAGGAAATGCGCGAGGGCCTGGGCCTGGGCCGGGAACCCGAGGGAGCGCCCGCTGCGACAGCGCCGTCGGACTTTGTAAGTTTTGAGAACCTTGATGATGCTTCACGTGTTTCGCACGAGGACTATATTCCGCCGGCCGCGGAGCCTCGCCCCGCGGCGGCACCTGCGGGCATGGCGCGATCAGCATTATCAGTAGCGGGAGGCGCGGCATCGGATGACCGGATCCAGTCCGCTGCCCATGATGCCATAGCGCAGGTGGCGCGCGAGGTCCTGGAACGCGTTGCATGGGAAGTCATACCCGAACTTGCCGAACGTCTCATTCGCGAGGAGATCGAACGGCTGAAGGCGGGAAAATAGCAATTTGATAAGAGGGGTCGGAGCGCGGAATGAGAGAGGGGACTTGCTCCCCTCTTTTTGTTGCAGCTGATGCTTGAGCATCACGATATATCCTGATTTGCCGCAACCTGCACCGAGAGCACAAGACAAGACGCCAAGGTGAAAGAATATCTCCGGCCTGTTATGACCGCTGTCGCTAAATAATTTTAACTGCTATCAAGCCTGATACCAAACAAGGAGTATGGCACTGATGTCCTCACGAGAGCTTTCGAAATCCTACGATCCCAAACAGGTCGAGCAGACATGGTATGACACCTGGTCGGAAAAGCAGTATTTTCACGCCGACGCGCAGAGGCCGGGCGCGCCATTCTCGATTGTGATCCCGCCGCCGAACGTGACCGGCTCGCTGCATATCGGCCACGCTCTGAACTCCACGCTCCAGGACGTGCTGGTGCGCTGGATGCGCATGTCCGGCAGGAACGCGCTCTGGGTGCCGGGCACGGACCACGCCGGCATCGCAACCCAGAACGTGGTGGAACGCAAGCTTGCCGGAGAAAAGATCGATCGCCACCAGCTCGGCAGGGAGAAGTTCGTTGAGAAGGTATGGGAATGGAAAAAACAGTCCGGCGGCACGATCATCAGCCAGCTCAAGAAGATGGGCGCGTCCTGCGATTGGGACCGTGAACGCTTCACCATGGACGAGGGCCTGTCCAAGGCGGTGCGTGAGGTATTCGTGAGGCTTTACGAAGAAGGCTTGATCTACCGCGGTGAACGGCTGATCAACTGGTGCCCGCGCTGCCATACCGCGCTGTCTGATATCGAAGTGGAGCACGAGGATGAAAAGGGCAAGCTGTACCATCTCGCGTACCCGCTGTCGCACGACCCCAGGATCCGCCTCACGGTCGCCACGACCCGGCCCGAGACCATGCTGGGCGATACGGCCGTTGCCGTGCATCCGCTCGACCCGCGATACAAGGACCTGATCGGCAAGACCGTGGACCTGCCGCTCACGAACCGCAAGATTCCCATCGTGGGAGATTCCATCCTCGTGGACCTGGAGTTCGGCACCGGCGCGGTGAAGGTGACTCCTGCGCACGATTTCAACGATTACGAGGCAGGTACGCGCCAGACGCCGCAGCTCGGCCGCGTAAAGATGCTGGACGACAAAGCGGAAGTCCTCACGGAGATTCCGGATGTGAAGATCGACGTGCTCAAGCATGTAGGCGGCAAACCGGCAAAAAAGGCACGCGGTATGGTCGTGGAATTGCTGCAGGAGCAGGGTTTCCTGATCAAGACGGACGATCACAACCATTCAATCGGAAAATGCTATCGCTGCAGGACCGTGGTGGAGCCCTTCCTTTCGCCGCAGTGGTTCGTGAAGACGGCGCCGCTCGCCGGGCCGGCGATCAAGGCCGTTGAGGACGGCAGTATCCGGTTCATTCCCAGGGGGTGGGAGAACACCTATTTCGATTGGATGCGGAACATCAAGGACTGGTGCATTTCGCGCCAGATCTGGTGGGGGCACCGGATCCCGGCATGGTACTGTGACGACTGCGGACACATCACGGTCAGCCGCACGGACGCGACACAGTGCGCGAAATGCGGCAGCAAGAATGTCCGGCAGGAGACCGATGTGCTGGACACCTGGTTCTCGTCCGCACTCTGGCCTTTCTCTACGCTCGGCTGGCCCGAGCAGACAAAAGAGCTGCAGGTCTATTATCCCACCTCGGTCCTGGTCACGAGCTTCGACATCATCTTCTTCTGGGTGGCCCGCATGATCATGATGGGCCTGCACTTCATGAAGGAGATCCCGTTCCGGGACGTGTACATCCACGCCCTGGTGCGGGACGCCGAAGGCCAGAAAATGAGCAAGTCCAAGGGGAACGTGATCGACCCGCTGGAAATGACCGAACAGTTCGGCACCGACGCGTTCCGCTTCACCCTGGTGGCCTTTGCGGCCCAGGGCCGGGACATCAAGATGTCGCCGGAGCGCATCGAAGGATACCGCAATTTCGCGAACAAGATCTGGAACGCCAGCCGGTTTGTCCTGATGAATCTTGAGAATGATTTTACTCCGAACGCCGAACTCGTCACTCCGAACGCATCCCTTGCGGACCAATGGATTCTGTCCCGCCTGAACACGGTTATCAAAGAAGTCCGGTCCAGTCTGGAGGAATACCGGTTCAATGACGCGGCCTCGGGTCTTTATCAGTTCATCTGGCATGAGTACTGCGACTGGTACGTGGAACTGTCGAAGCCTGCGCTTCGGGACGAGGACCTGAAAAAGAAACGTGCTGCGCAGGTCACGCTGGTGACGACCCTCGAAGCGGTGCTGCGGCTGCTCCATCCGATCATGCCGTTCATCACCGAGGAAATATGGCAGAAGCTGCCTGATGAAGTGCGGAGTGCGGAGTGCGGAGTGCGGAATGAAAAACCGAAGAAAGCATCCGAGTCCATTATGATCGCTGCTTATCCCGTGGCCGACGAGAAGTTGATCAATAAGGACATTGAAAGTCTTATGAAGCTGCCGATGGACGCGATCCTCGCGATCAGGAACATCCGCGGCGAGATGAACATCTCCCCCAAGGAGCGCATCCGTGCAAGCATCCGCGCGGAGAACGACGGGGTGCTCAAGAACCTTGAAAAGACCTCCGGGTATGTGATGTCCCTTGCCGGCCTGTCGGAGATCACCATGTCCCTGAACGAACCAAAGCCCGAGGGATCGGCCGCAAGCGCGATATTCGGAGCCGAGATCTACGTGGTTCCCGCGGAGCAGGCCATTGACAAGGGCGCGGAGCGGGACCGCATCATGAAGGAGATCGCGAAGATCTCCAAGGACATCGACGTCTTCTCGAAGAAGCTCTCGAACAAGAACTTTGTGGAAAAGGCGCCGAAAGAGGTCGTGGAAAAGGATACGGCGAAGCTGGAAGAGTTCAGGGCCAAGCGGGATAAGCTCGAGCAGAGCCTCAAAGCGCTGGGATAGGGATCGGGAATCAGAATATGCAAATGCTTGTGCGATCCGCGAGAACGGTCCTGGACAGTCCGCTGCTGGTGCTGCTCATGGCCTGTACCACGCTCTACGTGACCTGTCATTCTACGCCTCTCTTCTTGTGGATCAGCCTTGTTGTCTCGATCATATTGACCCCGGCGATCTACGGCCGCTTTGCTCAGGTCATGACCAACGAGAGGCCGAGCGCGCTGTTCCGGTTGTTCGCACGCCACGGTTTCAACTTTTATGTCGTGGTTGCTCTGTTCTTTGTTCCCGTGGTGATCACCGCGTTCTGGGCGCGTAAGGACCTGGCTACGGCTGTTATGAACATCGGCTTCGCTGTCGCACAGGTCCTTTTGATCTATATTCTTCCCGGTGTCTTTCTGATGCGATCACCGGTCGAAGCGATCACATCGGGGCTGGCGTTCCTGGGAAAGAACGTTTTGCCCAGCCTGCCGCTCATAGGTCTTGCATTGTTCAATCCGCTGCTGCACCTGGCGATACCGTCCGCCTGGATCGCTCTTGACCTGTCCTCGGTCAGGGCTGCGGCGCGAACGCTGCCTTTGGCGCTGCTCTATAATATTGCATTATCAGCTGTCACTCTGACGCTATTTGTCGCGGCGGGCAGGACGCTGCGCGGGATCCCGCATGATGAACGATCTTCAAACGCTAATTAAGACCGCCCTTGCCGAGGACCTTGGATCCGGGGACGTCACCTCCGAGGCGACCATACCGCCGGATGCCCGGGCAGGTGCGCGCATGCTTGCAAAACAGGACCTGGTACTGGCGGGGCTCGATGTCAGCCGCGAAGTCTTTCATCATCTTGACCGTGATATTCATTTTATCGCAACCTGCAAGGACGGCGACCGGATCACCGCAGGGACCGAGTTCGCGAACCTCGAAGGACGAACAAGATCGCTCCTTGCGGGCGAGCGGGTCGCGCTCAATCTCCTGCAGCATCTTTCGGGGATCGCGACGCTGACAGCGGCCTATGTGGAACGGCTCAAAGGGACCAAGGCCCGCATCCTGGACACCCGGAAGACCCTGCCCGGGCTCAGGCGGCTGGAAAAGTACGCCGTATCCGTCGGCGGCGGAAAGAACCACCGCATGGGGCTCTATGATATGGTCCTGATCAAGGACAACCATATCAAAGCGGCAGGCGGCATCACGACCGCGGTCAGCCGGGTCAGGGAAAAGCTTCAGGACCGGTACAAGATCGAGGTCGAAACAAAGAACCTCGACGAGGTCCGGGAAGCTATTGCTGCGAAAGCGGACATCATCATGCTGGACAACATGTCCCTGGATGCGACGCGGGAAGCGGTGCAGGTCATAAACGGAGCCGCGCTGGTCGAGGCCTCGGGCAACGTGACGCTCGAAACGGTGAGGGCCATTGCCGAGACCGGCGTGGACCTCATTTCCGCCGGAGCGCTCACCCATTCGGCGCCGGCCGCGGACATCAGCATGAAGATTAAGTAGACGGAACCATGAATAAGGACGCAATACTCGATTTGCTCCGGTCATCGACCGCCAACCACCTGTCCGGCGCCGAGCTTGCCCGCAGGCTTGGCGTATCGCGCACTGCTGTCTGGAAGCACATAAAAACGCTGGAGGACGAGGGGTACCGGATCGAGGCGGTTCCGTCCAAGGGATACCGTATCACGGCTGAACCGGACTGTATCCGGCCGGGAGAGCTGAAGCGTCTCCTCGGCAGCAGTATCTTCGGCAGGAACATACAGTATCTGACTGAAAGCGCTTCCACGAACACCCTGGCCATGGAGCTCGCATCCCGCGGCGCCGAAGAAGGGAGCCTGGTTATCGCCGAGGTCCAGACGGGCGGCAAGGGGCGAATGGGGCGGAGCTGGGTATCGCCGAAAGGCAATCTCTACTTCAGCGCGATCTTGAGGCCCGCGGTATCGCCGCACCAGGCTCCTCTCATGACGCTGGTCGGGGCGGTAGCTGTGGCTAGAGCGCTCCGGAAGGTTCCCGGTATCGCCGCCGCGATCAAGTGGCCGAATGATATACTTATAGAGGGCAGGAAGGTCTCGGGCCTTCTGACCGAAATGAGCGCTGAGGCGGACCGCATCAGGCACCTTGTCCTGGGCATCGGGATCAATTGCAACATGGACCCGGGCACGCTGCCCGGGGAGGTGCGTGCGCAGGCGACATCGCTTGCAACAGAGACGGGAAAAAATGCCGATCGTACCGCGGTCCTTGCCGAAGTTCTCCGGGAACTCGACCGCTGGTACGGGGTGTTCCTCTCGGACCGGCAGGGCGTTCTGGACGCCTGGAGGGACCTGAACGTGACGCTCGACAGGGCGGTCACGGTGAGCGGAGCAGGAGAACTGCTGCAAGGTACGGCATCGGACATTGACAGCGAAGGACGTCTTGTCATCACGGCCGCAGACGGGTCCACCCGGACCGTCGCCGCAGGAGATGTTACGATAGTAAAACGACCGTAGGCTGGGGCTTTCGGCCTGTAGCTGGGGAGCTTTTGAACATCTTCGGACCCCGGTGTTCTGGAGGGAACATGCTGCTGGCAATAGACATCGGCAACTCGAACGTCGTGCTCGGCCTGTTCGACGGCGCAAAGCTTCGCGAGAGCTGGCGTATCGGGACCAAGGCGCAGATCACGTCCGACGAGTATGCCATGATCATCAAGGACCTATTCAGCTTCTCAGGCATCGGCTTCTCCGATGTGGACGGCATCATTCTGTCCACCGTGGTTCCGCCGCTGCTTCCGGTGATGGCTGAAATGGCCAGAAAATATTTCAAGCGTGATCCGCTCGTGGTCACGAACGACATCAAGACCGGCATCACGCTCCGGTATGACAATCCCCGGGAGATCGGCGCGGACCGCATCGTCAACGCTGCAGCGGGTTTTAAGCTCTACGGAGGCCCGCTTATCATCATCGACTTCGGCACTGCCACGACCTTCTGCGCGATCACGGGACAGGGAGAGTACCTGGGCGGCGCGATCGTGCCGGGCGTGAAGATATCCGCAGAAGCGCTCTATCAACGGGCAGCGAAGCTGCCCCGGGTCGAACTGGTCAAGCCGGGGAAGGTCATCGGCCGCGACACGGTCACGGCCATGCAGGCGGGCATGATCTACGGCTATGCAGGTCTGGTGGACGGCATCGTGCGGCGTATGAAACAAGAGCTTTCCGAGAGCAGCACCGTGATCGCCACCGGAGGTTTGGCCGAGCTGATCGCGCCGGAGGCAGCGAGCATCAACGAAGTACGCCCACACCTGACCCTGGAGGGATTGCAGCTGCTGTTCGAAATAAACCGTTGAATTTCAAAGAGTCCAGGGAGCGATACTTTGGGCCCCCTTGGCACGCTGCTATTATTAACGTCTCCCTACCTTGACGCCGTGGGTTTTTTATGATATTTATTCGACATTCAGCATATGGTTGGAGCAGAAATGAAAATATTGGTAGTTGACGACGAGGAAGGCGCTCGGGAGCTTTTCAATACGATCCTGACCGATGAAGGGTACGAGGTCGCTCTTGCCGAAGACGGTGAACAAGCGCTGAACAGGATGAAGGGCGACGCCTATGACCTGGTGGTCACGGACATCAAGATGCCCGGCATGGACGGACTGCAGCTGCTGCAGGAGCTGCGGAAGGTCGGGTCCACGGCGGATGTTATCATGGTCACCGCGTACGGCGAGGTCGAATCCTATCTCAAGGCCATGAGCCTCGGCGCCGCAGAGTACATCAACAAGCCCATCCGGATCAAAGAACTCAAGCGCATTGTCCACAAGGTCCTCACCGAACGGAAGGCCAAGCCGGGTAACTGATGTCACGACTTCGCAAGGATCCCATCGTCGGCCGCTGGATCATCATCTCCACGGACCATCCCAAGAAACCGGAAGATTACCACACGGAAGAGCCGCAGGACGATGTGTCTCCCGCGGATTGCCCCCTGTGCGGGGGGAACGAGTCCAAGACCCCGCCGGAGATCGCCGCGTTCCGCGCGGAAAAAAGCCTGCCGAACTCGAAGGATTGGTGGGTGCGCGTCATTCCGAGCAAGTATCCGGTGCTGCATGTGGAAGGCAGCCTGGAGCGCGAGGGGGCCGGCATCTACGACTGGATGAACGGCGTCGGCGCCCACGAGATCATCATCGAGACGCCGGAACATGCCCAGCGGCTCGAAGAGCTGCCGGAAAGCCAGATCGAGAAGGTGCTCTGGGCCTATCGCGACCGCATGCTGGACCTGGAGCGCGACGAGCGCCTCCGCTATGTCCTGGTGCTCAAGAACCAGGGATGGTCGGCAGGATCTGCGGTCAATCACACGCACACCCAGATCATCGCCACTCCCATCATCCCCAAACGCGTCAAGGAGAAGCTGGATGGCGCAAAATCCTACTATGACTACAAGGAGCGCTGCATCTTCTGCGATATGATCCGCCAGGAGCTGGGCTCGGGCGAGCGCATCATCGAGGAGACCCGCCACTTCGTTGCCTTCACTCCGTTCGCGGCCCGTTTCCCCTTCGAGACCTGGGTCTATCCCAAACGCCACTCCTGCGCCTACACCGACATCTCGAAGGAAGAGATCATGGATTTCAGCAGGATGCTCAGGAACATGCTCCGCAGGCTTGGTATCGTTCTGAACGATCCTCCCTACAACTACATCCTCTATACCGCGCCGAATCGTATAGCTCGGAGCGGTCACTGGCATACCTTGAACGACGATTTCCACTGGCATGTAGAGATCATGCCCCGCCTGATCCGCGTTGCCGGATTCGAGTGGGGTTCCGGCTTCTATATCAACCCCACCTCGCCCGAGGATGCGGCGAAATATCTGCGCGACGTCAAGCTTTGAACCATGCAGCGGATCCAACCATCATGCTGAAATACCCTGTTGCTTCTCGGCCAAGCCCTATCGAGGGGACCGGCGTCTTTGCGCTATCGCGGATTCCCCGGCGGAAAAAGATCGGTGAAGTGACCGGCGAGATCATCTCGGTCCGGGAAGCGAGAAAGCGCGCCCGTCTGCGCTGCCGCATGTGCCTCATCGACGTGAGCGACACTCGCGCGCTCGACTGCACCCGGGGCAATGCCTTGCGCCATCTCAATCATTCCTGCAGGTCCAGTGCTTTCCTCAGGATATTCCGCGAGCGCGTGGAGGTCTATGCCCGCCGCGCCATCAGGCCCGGCGAGGAGATCACGGTGGATTATGGCGAATCGCCGCACAGCGGAGGAATGAAGTGCCGGTGCGGACACCGGGACTGCAGGGACAGAATCTAGACCCAGGGAGCGTTCTCTCACGAAGGCACGAAACCACGAAGAAAGGCATCTTCGTCCGAACAGCTGATAGTCTTAGTCGAGCGTTTCCTTCGTGTTCTTCGTGGTGTGGAAGGTGATAAGATCGTCGGATACGCGCTCTGGAGCCCGGCAATCATCGAGTCCGGCTCAATGGTCTCCCAGGGCATGGGCCTCGGACCTGTCGGGGTAGCGCCGGAACTCCAGCGCAAAGGTATTGGCACACTGCTGATAAAGGAAGGGAATGATACTCTCCGAGAACGGGGGTGCCGGTTCATCATCGTGCTCGGCCATCCGGATTACTACCCGAGGTTCGGATTCGTGCCCGCCTCCCGGTACCGGATACGGAGTGAATGGGACATGCCGGACAATGCGTTCATGGTCCTGGTGCTGGACAAATCGCAATCGTCCGTGATCCAGGGTGTTGCGAAATACCGGCCCGAGTTCTCGGTGGTTAGCTGACCGCTGCCTGTTCACGATAAAGAAAGCCGCGCCCTGTTGGGCGCGGCTTTCTTGTTGTGCAAGATGAAGTATGATGTGCGGTTACGCGCTGCGTGACCTCGTATAGTTCAGCATGCCCCCGGCAAAGAGGATGTCCTTCTGCCGTTCGCTGAGCGAATACTTGAGGCTGACGGTCTTTCCTGATGTTGTCGTCAGCAACAGGTCCTTCCCTGCCTTGAGCGCTGCCTGGATGTCTCTGATCTCCACCTTCTCCTCCGCCTTCACTGCTTCATAATCCGACTCATTTACGAAGGTAAGCGGCAGGATGCCGAAGTTGATCAAATTCGCGGCATGGATGCGCTCGAAGCTCTTGGCGACCACGGCTTTCACGCCCAGGAACATGGGGCAGATGGCAGCGTGTTCGCGGCTTGAACCCTGGCCGTAGCTCGCGCCCGCAATAATCACGTTGTGTACGCCGGCCTTCTTGTTTTCCAGTGCATTCTTTGAGAACTGGGCATCAACGCCTTCGAACACGAATTCGGCGTACTTGGGGATGTTGGACCGGTATTTCAACCTGCTGCCGGCTGGCATTATATGGTCGGTCGTGATCTTGTCTCCCACCTTGATGGCAACGACGCCCTTGATCGTGTCGGCAAGAGCGTCGCTCTTCGGCGGGTCGCCGATGTTCGGGCCGCGGAAGACCGTGATGCTTTCCGGTTTGTCCGAGGGCAAAAGGATCATGGAATCATCGATCCAGAACTCCGCGGGCAGCGTGATCTCGGGATAGGCGATGCCGAGGTCACGGGGGTCGGTGATGCTAGCGGTGAGAGCGGCGGCAACAGCAGTTTCCGGGCTGGCAAGGTAGACCTGGGCGCTTTTGGTGCCCGAGCGTCCCTCGAAGTTGCGGTTGCTGGTGCGTACCGAGACCGCGCCGGTCTTTGGCGCCTGGCCCGAGCCGATGCAGAATCCACAGGTGGACTCCAGGATACGGGCGCCGGACGCGATGATGTCCGCAAGCGCCCCGTTCTTCGCGATCATTTCGAGCACCTGGCGCGAACCCGGTGCGATGCCGAAGCTCACGTCGGGATTGACGCGTCTTCCTTTCAGCACCGAGGCAACGAGCATCAGGTCCCGGTACGAGGAATTGGTGCAGGAACCTACCATCACCTGATCGACCCTCGTGCCCGCCACTTCCTTAACGGTCGCGATATGGTCAGGCGAATGAGGTTTTGCAACGCGCGGAACAAGACTGGAAAGGTCAAGGTCGATAGTCCGGTCATAGGGAGCGTCGGGATCGGCCGTCAGCGGGACCCACTGGTCCTCACGCTTCTGCGCCCGGAGAAAGGCCTTGGTTACCTCATCGCTCGGGAAGACCGAGGTGGTGACCCCGAGCTCCGCGCCCATGTTCGTGATTGTGGCCCGCTCGGGAACTGACAGGGTGGCGACGCCGGGGCCGGCATACTCGACCACGCAGCCGACGTTGCCCTTGGTGGTGAGCTTTTCCAAAAGTGCAAGGATCACGTCCTTTGCTGCGACCCAGGGCGAGAGCCTGCCTGTGAGGTTCACCTTGATCACCCTGGGACAAGCGAGATAAAAAGGTCCGCCGCCCATGGCAACAGCCACGTCCAGTCCGCCCGCGCCGATGGCGATCATTCCCGCTCCGCCGCCGGTGGGCGTGTGCGAGTCCGAGCCGAGGAGCGTCCTGCCCGGCCGGCCGAAGCGTTCGAGATGGACCTGATGGCATATGCCGTTGCCGGCCTTGGAGTAGCGGATGCCGTGCTTGGCCGCGACGGTCTGGAGATAGCGGTGGTCATCGGCGTTCTCAAACCCGTCCTGCAGGGTATTATGGTCTACATAGCTCACCGATAGCTCGGTTTTGACCTGTGCCACACCCATTGCCTCGAACTGCAGATAGGCCATGGTGCCGGTGGCATCCTGGGTCAGGGTCTGGTCAATGCGGATCGCGATCTCGGCTCCCGGCTCCAGTTTTCCCTCAACAAGATGAGTTTCCAGTATTTTGTAAACAAGGTTCTTACCCATGCTCGGAACGCTCCTTATAAAGACAAATAACGGTCCTGTGAAGACGATATTATAGTGCACGGCCACTCAGGGAGGCAATAGGAAACTTGGGTAAAAATATGTTTGATGGAAGGGGTTTTTATTCTCTGATAAGCTTGACAGGAGCGTGAATTTACGATACTTTTTTACAATGAAGAAGATATTCTGCTTATGCAGCACACTGTTCCTGCTGCTCATGTCCGCCGGACCGGGACAGGCTGCGGAAACAACAGCAACTCCTCCAACGGACTCCCCCTATACCCTGACGGTCATTCCGTTCTACAGCCCGGAAAAGCTCTGGGCGCTATATTCCCCGCTCATCACCTATCTCAAGCGATCGACCGGACAACCCTGGGAACTGAAGCTGTACCATGACCATGACACGCTCATCGAAGGACTGTGCAAGGGCGACGTGGCCATCGCACTGCTCGGACCCGTTCCGATGGGCCGCGCGAACCGCAGATGCTGGGCCAAGCCTGTTCTTGTCGCGCTGGACAAGGGGGGGGATCCCTTCTATCGCTCTGTGATCGTGACGAACGATCCCTCGGTCACCAGCCTGGCGATGCTGAAAGGAAAGAAGTTCGGCCTGTTCAAGGGTTCGACAGCTGCCCATATCCTTCCGCTCAAGATGCTCAAGGATGCCGGTCTCGGATCCGGCGCGGTCCAACCGATCTTTTTTGAAGGCCAGGACCGCATTATGACCGCCCTGCTCACCCGCGAGATCACTGCCGCGGGCATGAAGGAGGCGTTGTACCGGAAGTTCGAGAAGGAGTCCATCAAGCCGCTCAAGATGTCGGATCCGCTTCCGAACTTCGCCTTGACGGCTTCACCCGCGGTCAACCCCCAGATCTACCAGGAGCTCGTAAAGGCGCTGCTTGTCCTCAAGCCCCTTCAGGACCCCGCGGACGGGCGGGCGGTCAGGGACTGGGATGATGAGATCAAGAACGGATTCATGCTTCCCGACGCCGACTTTCTTCCCTCAGTGATCAGGCTGCACAATATTTACCAGGAGATCATGCATGAAGCTCGATAAGAGCGGCATCGGCTACCGGATCCTGGTCCCCATCTTTATTCTTGTTCTTGTCATAACGATCGGTCTGCTCGGCCTCATTCAGTCCATATCAGCCCGTGTGCAGGAAGACTATTTCCGCTTCGCGGTAACGTCCGCGGGAAACAATGCTTTCATGGCGCTCGAGCTTGCAGCCTCTGAGCTCATCGCTGCCAAGCTTACCAGCAATCCGGTGGTGATCGAAGCGAAAAAGCGGGCGGTCCTTGATACGATAGTCCGCTTCTGGACCCAGGGCAAGCAGGAAGGCATCATCAGCACCACGGAAGGTTCCGTGCTGTTTTCCACGCTCCCGCCAAAGGAAACAGCGGAGATCATTGCGTTGCCCCTGGACGGCTATCATGTTGTGGAAGGCGTTGAGGGGCATCACCACTGCTTTACGAACAGCTTTCCGCTCTGGGGTTGGACCGTCACTACCGTGGTGCCCCACAGCGCGTCCCATATCGCCCGGGTGGAAGTCCTTTTGCTTGCGCCGATCGTCGCTCTTGGAGCATTCCTGATCATCGGCGGCCTGTTCGTCATACTTCGCCGGAACCTGCAGCACCCGGTGGCAACAATGGTCCAGGCGGTCACCGCGGGTGGAGAAATTCCGCTGACCGGCGTGGCGGAGTTCGACCATGTCGGAGCCGCGGTGAATGATGCTCTCGGCAAGGTACGGAAGAAAGAACGGGAGATCCACCAACTGCTCGATTCCACGGCAGAGGGCATCTATGGTGTGGACCCCCGCGGGAATTGCACGTTCTGCAATCCCTCCTGTCTTCGCATGCTGGGCTACGAGCGCGAGGAAGAGCTTTTGGGGAAGAACACCCACAGGCTTTTCCACCATACCCGCGCTGACGGACAGGCATTGCCTGAGGCGGATTGCAGGATCTATCAGGCATATCAGAAGAATACAGGAATCCACGTTGATGATGAAGTGTTCTGGCGAAAGGATGGCAGCAGCTTTCCAGTGGAGTACTGGTCCTATCCGGTGATCGAAAAGGGTGCGGTCACCGGCACGGTCGTGGCTTTCGTGGATATCACGGAGCGAAAAAAAGCGGATTCCTCGCTGCGCGAGGAGAAGAACAAGATCGAGGCCATCATCGCAGCCATGGGCGAGGGTCTCAGCATCCAGGACCGGGATTTCCGCGTCCTCTATCAGAACGACGTGCACAAGGGATTCGTCGGGGCTCACGCAGGGGAGCTGTGCTACCAGGCCTACGAGTCCAGCGACAAGCAGTGCGACGGGTGCCCGATCGCGAGTGCGTTCAAGGACGGCTCTGTTCACACCGTGGAGCGGATCGTGGACCTGCCGGGAGGCACGAAAAGCTTCGAGATCACGGCATCTCCGCTTCGGAATGCCCAAGGCGAGATCGTCGCGGGCATCGAACTGGTCAGGGACGTGACCGAGCGAAAACGTACCGAGCAGCAGCTGCAGCAGGCGCAGAAGATGGAGGCGATCGGGCAGCTTGCCGGCGGTGTTGCGCACGACTTCAACAATATCCTGACCGCGATCACCGGGTACGCGAGCTTCCTCAAGGTCAAGACCGAGGAGGGGAGCCAGCTGCGGTATTACGGGGAGCAGATCCTGACCGCCGCGGAAAAGGCAGGGAACCTCACCCGCCAGATACTCGCGTTCAGCCGCAAGCAGGTGATCAAGCCGCGGCCGGTGAACGTTAACGAGAGCATCCGCGGCATGGAAAAGATGATGTTTCGGCTCCTGGGCGAGGACATTGAGGTGCGCACTGTTCTGACGGACCGGGATGCGACCGTGATGGCCGATCCCGGGCAGTTCGAACAGGTGCTGCTCAATCTCGCCACGAACGCCCGGGATGCCATGCCTGCAGGCGGGAGTCTGCATGTAAGCACCGAGGTCGTCGAGCTCAATAATGAAGCCGCTCACAGCAAGGGGCTGAAAGTTCCCGGCAAGTACGTGCTGATCTCCTTTTCCGACACCGGTGAGGGAATGAGCCAGAAAGTTCGGCAGCGTATCTTCGAGCCCTTTTTCACGACCAAGGAGATGGGCCGGGGAACGGGGCTCGGCCTTTCCATCGTCTACGGGATCGTGACGCAGCATGAGGGCCAGATCAATGTCTACAGCGAGCCCGGCGAGGGCACGAGCTTCCGGATCTACCTTCCGCTGGTGACCGGGCACCAGGTGCGGCCTGCTGCTTCGAAGGAAACCACGTACAAGGGAAAGGGTGAAACGATACTGATCGCCGAGGATGACGAGACGGTCAGGAACATCGCCCGGCTCACGCTGGAGGAGGCCGGTTACCGGGTCATTACTGCCGTTGACGGGGAAGATGCGGTGGCCAGGTTCCGGGAACAGCCCGATTCGATACAGCTCTGCCTCTTTGACCTGATCATGCCGAAAAAGACCGGGAAAGCAGCTCTTGAAGCGATCCGGTCGCTGCGACCCGATGTCCCTGCGCTCTTTATGAGCGGTTACGCCGCGGACATCATCAAGAGCAAGGACCTTGCGGAGATCGATGTGGAGGTCATGGACAAACCGCTCGTTCCCCGGGAGCTCCAACGGCGGGTTCGCGAGACGCTCGACGGATCGCCGGGCCCCGGGAAGAACTAAAAAAAGAATGCAAACAGGACGAGGCCTGTGCTATAAATGATACAAAGCATCAGCGCAGGAACAACATCTTAAGGAGGGTACCATGGTCCAGAAGGCAAGTCCCAAACTGACGGAGATGATGAACCAGGCCATCGCCGGAGAGCTTCAGGCGATCGTACAGTACATGTGGCACCATATCATGGTGAAAGGACTGAACTCAGCGTCGCTCATGGACGTGTTCGAGGAAGTGGCGATCGAGGAAATGAAGCACGCGGAAAAGATCGCCGAACGGCTCTTCTACTTCGACGTGAATCCCACGACCAAACCGACGTCCATCGCAGTAGGCGGTTCGGCCGAACAGATGCTCGCCGCGAATGTGAAGGCCGAGGAGGAGGCGATCACCCTGTACAAGCAGATCATCGCCCAGGCGGCGTCGGAAAAGGATGAGACCACGCGGCTCCTGTTCGAGCAGATCCTCTCCGACGAAGAGCGGCATCACGATACGTTCACGACGTTGCTGGGGCAGTAGCTTCCGGGCTTTTTCCGTGGCACTGCGGCAGACGGAGAAGCCTGCCGCAGGAAGAGGTTTCACCAGAACAAAATGCGGACGGAGGCGCCTGGGGAGGATATTTTCCGCGGGAGAGAAGGCTGGCCGGCAGGGCTGTGCTCTGCGGCCGGCCTTTTTGTTTTATGAGGAAAAGCCGACAGAAGAATGTCGCTGAATATTACTGTGCATGCCAACATGCAACCGGAACAGGACAGACGGGACATAGCGAAACTCACCCCACCCTGAACAACGGGTATCGTTCCGAGGGAGCGTCTATATAAGCGGCTCGATGCATCAGCCTATAGCTAAACTGACCATGCCGAAAGCGGCAGGCGCCGTGCCGCGGACGCGGTTGTTTCATCTGCTGGACCGCTTCCGGAAACGGAGCCCTGCGCTCTGGCTCTCCTCTCCCGGCGGATCGGGCAAGACCGTGCTGGTCAGCGGGTATGTGCAGGACCGCAGGCTTCCCTGCCTTTGGTACCAGATGGATGGCGGCGACGCCGATCTTTCCGGGTTCTTCTACTATCTCGGCCAGGCTGTTGTGCGCGCCGCGCCGAAGCGGAAACCACTGCCCCTGTTCACGGCTGAATACCAGCAGAGTGCGCGTCTTTTTGCCCGCCGCTTTTTCGAGGAACTTGCCGCAGGACTGAAACATCCGGCCATCATGGTGTTCGACAACTGCGAGACCGTTGATGGGAAGCCCGACCTCCTGGAGGCGCTGGCCGAGGGCGTCTGCTCCCTGCCCGAGTCCGTGAGCGCGGTCTTCATCAGCCGTCATGACCTGCCGAAGGAGTTCTCCGGCCTGAAGCTCAGCGGCAGGATCGAATCGATCGGCTGGGAGGAGATGAAACTTTCCCCGGCCGAGACCGGGGAGATCGCAGGCTTGCGCGGATGGACCCGGACCGAGGCGCGGCAGCTCCATGAACAAGCCGGAGGCTGGATGGCAGCCCTGATCGTGATGCTCGAACAGGCGCGGACAAGCGGCGATATGATTGAGTCTGCCCCGGCCACCCGCACTGCGCTCTTCGATTTCTTTTCCCATGAAATCTACGGCCGTATGCCCGAAGAGACGCGGATGCTTCTGCTCAAAACGGCCTTTCTGCGCGCCCTGTCTCCGGAGGCGGGGGAACGGCTGAGCAGGAGCGCGCATGCGGGCCGTATCCTGGCGCTGCTCAGCCGGAAGAATTATTTCACCGAACGGCTGTCCGGTTCCGCGCCGGTTTACCAGTACCATCCCCTTTTCCGCGAATTTCTGGCTGAGCAATGCCGCGAGACCTTTTCCCCGGACCAGATCAAGGAGATCAAGCAGGAAAGCGCGGCTGTTCTGGCGGAAAAAGGCGATCCCGACGTTGCGGTGCGTCTCCTTATGGAGGCGGAAAAGCCCGCGGAGGCGCTGGAACTGCTGCTGGGAAACGCCTTTTCCTTCATCAGCCAGGGCAGGAACCGGACCTTCCTGGAACTGCTCGCGCTCCTACCCGAGGGGCTTGTCGCCGCGACTCCCTGGTGCGGCTTTTGGCGCGGACTGGCAACGCAGCCTTTTGATCCGGCGCAAGCGCGCGAATATTTCTCCGGCGCCTTCCACGGGTTCAAAAGCGCCGGAGATCTGGCGGGGATGCTCAGGTGCTGGAGCAGCCTGGTGGAAACGCTTTTTCACGCATGGAACGATTGCACCTTGTTCGATCCGTGGCTTGCCTGGCTCGATGAAGTTTCCCGGGAGGGGCTCGTGATTTCCGATCCGGTCCTGGATCTGCAGGTTTCGTCGGCCATGTCTGCGGCGCTCACCATGCGGGGCGGGGACCCGGCGAAGATGCGGTACTGGGCCGAACGGGCGATCCGGGCGCTCGAGCCGGTGAATGAACCTTATCCCAAGCTGAGCGCGCTCGTGTACTGCGTAAATTACGTCTCCTGGGTGCGGCAGCTCGATCTTGATTCGGGAATCATGGAAATAAGCCTGCGCGAGGCGGAAAAAGCCGACCTTCCGCCGATCCTGAAACTGACGGCAGTTTATGTGCGCTCCGCGCTCGCGATCCGGCGCGATCCGGACATGCGAAAGGTGCTCGAAGACGTGCGCAGCGCCCTGTCCCTGGCTGAAGAAACAGGAGTGCATGTGTGGGACGAGATTTTTTACGGTCTGGGCGTGTATTGCGCTGTCGTGCTGAATGAAAAAGCCGCCTCCGCGTTGTTTGTCGATAAAATGCAGGCCTGCGTCAGCATCGAACGAAAACAGGGAATGGCGTTCTGTCATTATGTCCGCGCCTGGGACCGGCTGACGTTCGGCCCGGCTGCCGAGGCGAGCGAAGCGATTGCGCAGGGCCTCCATCTGTACGGCCAGACAGGGTACGAATTCCCCTCGAATGTGGCGACCTACGCTGCGGCGGTTATCTTTGCGGAAAACAATGAACCGGACAAGGCGCTTGAACATGCCGTTGCGGCGGACGCAATCGCCGAAAAGTTCGAGGCCCTTTCCATGCGGTACACCACGCTGCTCGTTCTTGCCTATGTGCGGCTCAAGCGGGGAGAACGGCCCGAGGCGATAAAAGCGCTTGGAGAAGCCCTCAGGATAGCCAGGGCCGGAAAGTTTCTCCGGCTGATCTGGTGGTGGCACGGACCCATGATGTCAGGGCTCATGGCGCTTGCGATCCATGAAAACATCGAACGAGAATACGCGATCGAGCTTGTACGCAGGCTGAAACTTTTGCCCGCGGACCCCGCAACGGCCCCGGAAGCATGGCCCTGGCAGATCAAGGTTGACGTGCTCGGCCGTTTCCAGGTGACGGTCGAGGACAAGCCGGTTGATACCGGGAAGCGATCCCAGCAGAAGCCGCTGGCGCTCCTCCGTCTGCTCGCGTTCTTCGGGCCGGAAGGCATCGCGACCAGCCGCCTGGCCGACCTGCTCTGGCCCGAGGCTGAAGGGGACAAGGCGCAGCATGCGCTCGAAATGGCTCTCTCGCGACTGCGAAAACTGCTGCAACGCGACGACGCAGTAGAAGTGCGCGCCGGCACGGTGCGGCTGAACCGCAGTCTCTGCTGGGTCGATGCACGGGCGTTCGGCGAGATCGCGGACGCGGGGCTCGATCATCTGAAGAACGGCAAGACCGACGACGGGAAGCGGCTGCTCGAACAAGCCCTGCCGCTCTACCGGGGCCATCTCGCGGACAGCGACGGTCAGGACCATTGGGCGCTCTCCGCCCGCGAACGGCTGCGCATGAAATACCTGCTCGCGATCGAGGCGCTGGCCGATGCCTATGAACAATCCGGCGATTCGGCGAAAGCGCTGGATCTTTTTCGCAAGGGCATCGAGGTCGACGAACTGTCGGAAGAGCTCTGCCGAAGATACATGCGCTGCTGCCTCCAGCTCGGCCGCAGGAGCGAGGCCCTGAGCGCATACCAGCGCTTGGATCGAGCGCTGAAAAACATCATGGGGATCGCGCCGTCAGCCGAGACGCGGAAGATGATCGAGGCTAATGAGAACCGGTCTCAAAAAATGGAATAAGCCGTTTCCACTCATTTATCAATCCGGTATGCGAGCTGGTCCCGACTTGCTCGGGGGAATCCTCCCTTTAAATTTTGATAGACTGCCTCCCGCTGTCATCAACACACAACGATTTTTGCTCTTGCCAAATCATAACGCTTCCTATACGCTCTTGCTAATTACGCAAGTCGCAAGTTTCCGTTGCGTAATTCTTCCTGTAATTGAGGTTCCATTAATTGCATCAAGGATGCAGGGTACAACATGCAATGATCAATCTGTATTCACCACAAGATGAGGCGGAGCTGGCCTTACTAAGGAGCATTCTTGACTCTGAAAATATTAATTACTGTGTAAAGAATGACATCTTTGGTTCCTTAAAGATTGGGCCCCGGATTGCCCTCTACAATGTCAAAATGATAGAGGTCCAGGATGATCAATATGCTTGGGCGAAAGATCTTTTATCTGATTATTTCGAAAAGACCACCGCTGATAACGTCGAACATGATATATATTCTTGGTCCGACAAAGTACGAATGGTGATCGAAGTACTGTTGATGGGATGGATTGTCCTAGGGAGAAGAAATAGCAAAGGTATTGATTAGCCCGAAAACAACTTCCTGTTGAACTAAGCCGCTGCGCGGCGGTGAGATACACATCCAACTGAAGTTCCCTCCGAAGCTTTCACAATTCTATTCCCGATGTATTTTTCACGTTCATTGCCTCGCCTTGCAACACCAGCCTGTTCGTTCTACAATCTTCTTTCGCATTACCATCGGCGTCATGCCGCTGGAATTTCGGGACCGTATGGGGTCAGACTTCATAATTAATATTTAGACATTTCCCGCTTCCTTTGCTATGTTTGCATCATGCCTCGCAAACCCCGCATTGAATACCCCGGCGCATTCTATCACGTAATCGTCCGCGGGAACCAGCGGCAGCGGATTTTCAAGGATGCGGCCGACTATCAGAAATATCTCCTGACGCTTACCGTCTATCGGAATCGGTATCAATTCCATCTGTACGCTTATATCCTCATGGGCAACCATGTGCATCTGCTTCTCGAAACGGGGGACATCCCTCTTTCCAAGATCCTGCAAGGGATCAGCCAGACCTATACGCTGTATTTCAATCGGAGGTATCGCACGGTTGGCCATCTGTTTCAAGGCAGGTATAAGGCGATTCTCTGCGATCGGGAAACCTACCTGCTAGGCCTCCTGAAATATATCCACCAGAACCCGCTCCGGGCGAAGATCGTGGTAGACCTCCGGGAGTACACCTGGTCCAGCCATCATGCCTATGAGGGCAGGAACAATCCGCTGGGATTGGTCGAGACCGATCAGGTGCTTCGCCTGTTTACAGAGAACAAACGACGGGCGCGGGACCAGTACCGGGATTTCATGAAGTTCGGGGAGAGATTATCAAAAGGCCAAGTCTACGCGACCATTGACCAGAGGCTTCAGGGCGATGAGGAGTTTGTCGACCGGGTGCTCAAGCAGTACGATGGCCCGATCGAGGGGAGAAAGCGGAAAAAAGAGCTGACGTTGCCGGCCCTGGCGTCGGTTATTGAAGATCGGCTTGAAGTCTCTTTGGCCGATATGCGAAAAGCATCGAAACATAAAAGTGTTTCACATGCGCGGAAAGTGTTTGCGCATGTGGCGCGGGAATATGGCTATCGTGGCAAAGAGATAGCCGACTATTTAGAAAAGGTGCCGGTTTCGATTACGATGTATTTGCGGCCAGACGAGAATGTGCGTAAAACTGCAGCTGCGCTCCTGAAACATGTGGATCGAGTCAAGAATATTAATAATGAAGTCTGACACTAGATGTCCCTAGATGTCCCCGTGATCATGTGTCGCAATTGATGATTGTTTTGTCACGCATCTAATGCACCTTCGCATGTAAAGTCGTTGTTTTTCCAAAAAGCCGCCTGGAATATACCGCATTGGTCTTCCTGTTTTTCCGAGCAGTTGGTAGGTCGGGCAAAAGGGTCATCTTGCCCAACGTTTCGTCAATAGCAGATGCGTTGGGCTTCATGCCTCAGTCCAACCTGCGACTTGACAGTGATAAACAATTTGTTTATTATTGTGCTATGATTCAGTCATTCGCTTCTTCCGAAACGGAACGCTTCTTTGCCGCAGGGAAGTCTCGGCGTTTTCCGCGGAATGTTCTGAAGCGGGCGGCAATGCGATTAACGCAACTGGATGGGGCTGCCTGTCTTGATGATTTACGAATGCCCCCATCGAACAGGCTGGAAGCCCTGACGCATGACCGCAAAGGTCAGTGGAGCATTCGCATCAACGATCAATGGCGCATTTGCTTCTGTTTCAAAGATGGCGACGCCTATGATGTCGAAATCGTGGATTATCATTAAGGGAGGTATAAACAATGGTTCAGAATGGATTGCCTGCAATTCATCCCGGGGAATTTCTGGCGGAAATACTGAGCGAGATGAGGATATCTCAGGCAGAATTCGCGCGCACTATCGGAGTATCACCAATGCGCATTTCCCATGTCATCAAGGGTAATCGTCCTGTGACGGCGGAACTGGCCCTGTTGTTCGGCCGCGCATTTAACCAGACGCCTCAATATTGGCTCAATCTTCAGGCGGCTTACGATCTGAAGATCGCAAAGGCGGGCATCGGCAAACGCCTTGCTGGTATTCACGCCCTCGCACATGCCTGATTTTCCACTTCGCCATACGCGAAAAGTCCTGTTCCAACCACGCCGAGAGGGTCGGAGAATCACGCCCCTCACGGCGGCGCTCAAATGACAGTTTCAATCCGTAATTGTTCATTTCATCATCGATCTTCCGTCACGTCATGCCGTCTCGCTAACACAATCTAGGTCAAGTCCCGCCATCGCCAATGCTCTCGCTTCCTGTAAGTCGTTGTTTTTTCACAAAGCCGCCTGGAATATACCGCATTGGTCTTCCTGTTTTTCCCTGGCAGTAAAATTCCCGCTTGAGATCAGCTCCCAATTCACTCTCCTTTGACCGATTTTTTCTCCCCGATTTGAAAAAAAAGACTGAACTAACCCGTTCCCGTGAGTTATCGGTGAGTCCGTTCATGGCATGATGGCGTCCGGATAGGGACAAAACCGTTCCTGCCGGGAAAGAGCGATCCGGCGCACCAGAGGACAACGAGGACGACATCCATGCTACCGTCGGAAAGCTATATCGTGCGGATCTACCGCCGCAGCAAGAAAAATCCCCGCCTTATCGCGGGGATCGTGGAGCAGGTCGGGGAGGATGGCTGGAAAGCCGGGTTCGAGAATGCCGAGGAAATGCAGGAGCTATTGAGAGGCAACAAGCAGGCAAACAAACCGGCCAAGCCTCGAAATGATCAGTAAGGAGCTGGTTTTAATACGGAGAGTCGTTCCTATCGCTGCTGCGGTTTTTTAGCGCGAACCCCTGAGACAACTTTTGTCAGGGGATTCGTGATTCAAATTGCATAAATCACTGAGGTCGTAAGCAGGAGGTACTGTTCCATGAGAAAAAGAATCGTGTTGGTTGTCGGTATGTGTATCGCGGCGCTGCTGGCCTGGGTCCCGGTATTCGCTGCCACGTCCGAGGACGGTTTTAATCCGAAGGCGGATAATTACGTCTGGACCGCGGCAATACAGGCCGATGGCAAGATTCTTGTGGGCGGAAATTTTAGCACCATAACGAGCAACCTTACCAGCACGGTGACGACTACGTTGACGCGGAACAAAATCGCCCGGCTGAATGCCGACGGCTCGGTAGATGCGTCATTCGATCCCAATGCGAGCCATGCCGTCCAGTCCATCGTTGCCCAGCCCGACGGCACGATTCTCATGGGCGGCGTTTTTACCACCGTAGGGGGCGTAACGAGATTGCGGGTCGCCCGCCTGAATGCCGATGGAACGCTTGATGCGGCTTTTAATCCAAGCGCGAACGGCACGGTCAATTCCCTTGCGGTCCAGGCCGATGGGAAGATCCTTGTAGGCGGTGCATTTACCACCATGGGCGGAGTGGCGAGGAACAAGATAGCCCGCCTGAATGCCGACGGCTCGCTTGACACGTCTTTTGATCCCAATGCGAACGACGCGGTATCCTCTCTAGTGGTTCAGCCGGACGGAAAGATTCTTGTCGGCGGATTATTTACCACCATGGGCGGGGTGACAAGGAACCGGATCGCCCGCCTGAACACCGATGGAACGCTTGACACGTCTTTTAATCCCAATGCCGGCAATAGGGTTGAAACCATGGAAATTCAGCCAGACGGAAAGATCCTTGTTGGCGGCACATTTATCACCATGGGCGGCGTGACGAGAAACTATATTGCCCGCCTGAATGCCGATGGAACGCTTGATACGGCTTTTAATCCAAGCGCGAACAGCACGGTCAATTCTATTGCGTTTCAGGCCGACGGGAAGATCCTTGCAGGCGGCGGATTTACCACCATGGGCGGCGTGGCAAGAAACCGGATCGCACGCTTCAATGTCGATGGAACGCTCGACGGAACCTTTGATCCCAATGCCGACAGCACGGTCTATGTCGTCAGGGTCCAGCCCGACGGGAAAGTATTTGCGGGGGGATGGTTTACCACAATGAGCGGCGTGTCGAGATTGTCCATGGCCCGCCTGAATCCGGACACTACCCTTGATGATACCTTCCAGCCTGTTCTGACCGGCGCGGCCTACGGCATGGCGGTCCAGCCCGACGGGAAAGTTCTTGTGGGCGGCGGGTTTACCATAGTAAGCGGCGTGACAAGGAACTATATTGCCCGCCTGAATGCCGATGGCACGCTTGACACGGCATTCAATCCTAACGCGAACGTGAATGTAAGCTCCCTTGCGGTCCAGCCCGATGGAAAGATCATTGCAGGCGGTCAATTTAGCCTGATGGGCGGCGTTTTGAGGAACAAGATAGCCCGCCTGAATGCCGACGGCACGCTCGATACCGGATTCGATCCGAATGCAGGCTCCATTGTTACTGCCATTGCGATTCAGGCTGATGGTAAGATACTTGTAGGCGGTTTTTTTACCACGATGGGCGGTGTCACGAGAAACTACATCGCCCGCGTAAACACAGACGGAACGCTTGACACGGCCTTTGATCCCAACGCGGGCGGTTCGGTCTTTTCCATCGCGGTCCAGTCTGACGGCAAGATTCTTGTTGGCGGAGGATTCACCACCATGGGCGGCGTTGCAAGGAACCGGATCGCCCGCCTGAATGCCGACGGGACATTGGACGCCTCCTTCGATCCCAATGCGAACGCTAATGTCAACTCCATTGCGATACAGCCCGACGGGAAGGTTCTCCTGGGCGGCTCATTTAGCACTGTGGGCGGCACTGCGAGGAGCAAGATCGCCCGTATTAACGCCGATGGCACGCTTGATACGTCCTTCAATCCCAATGCGAACAACATCGTCTATGCCATTGTGGGACTGGCCAATGGGAAGATCGTCGTGGGCGGGACATTTACCACCGTGGGCGGCGTGACGCGGAACCGGATCGCCCGCCTCAACGCCGACGGCACGCTTGATACGTCTTTTGATCCCAATTCGAATAACGTAGTTTACGGCATCGCGGTCCAGCCTGATGGGAAAGTCCTCGCGGGCGGAACATTTCTTAAGATGGGCGTGGAGACGCGAAACTACATTGCCCGAATTGGCGCCGACGATGCGGCCCTCCAGGACCTCGCTGTTTCCAGCGATGCATCCACCGTTACCTGGCTGCGGAGCGGATCATCCCCCGAGGTCCACGGCGTGACCTTTGCGCGTTCCGCCGACCAGGTCACCTGGACGGAACTTGGCGCAGGGACGAGGATATCGGGAGGCTGGCAACTTACGGGGCTTTCGCTTCCCATGGACACGTACGACTATATCCGCGCGCGCGGCACATCAGCGGGAGGATATCAGGTCAACTCGACTTCCCTTGTGGAATCCCAGCTGCGATACTATGTCCCTGATACCATAGCGCCAGCCGCGCCGGTCATCAGCAGTCCCGCGAACGGGTCTTCGACCAGCGATACGACGCCCCTGGTGAGCGGGACGGCGGAAGCAAACAGCACGGTGAAGGTCTATGACGGCGCAACGCTCGTTGCCACGGCCGCGGCGAACGGAAGCGGCGCATGGAGCGTCAGCACGTCCGCGCTGATCGAGGGAGCCCACTCCCTGACAGCCACGGCCACGGACGCCGCGGGTAACACGAGCGCGGCTTCGACGGCCAAGAACATCACCATTGATACGGCCGCGCCCAACGCGCCGGTCATCACGAGCCCCTTGACCGGGACGTCGACCGATGACACGACGCCCCTGGTTGCCGGGACCGCGGAAGCGAACAGCACGGTGTTCGTCTATTCCGGCGCAACGCAGGTCGGCTCAACCGCGGCGAGCGGAAGCGGCGCCTGGAGCGTCAGCACGAATGCCCTGGCACGGGGGCCGCATACCCTGACAGCCAAGGCCAGGGATGCGGCGCTCAATCTCAGCGCGGCGTCCGCGGCGGTAACCATCACCGTCATTCCTCCGGCCCCGGTGATTACCAGTCCGGCGAACGGGTCGGCGACGAACGATACGACGCCCCTGGTGAGCGGAACGGCCGAGGCAAACAGCACGGTTACGGTCTATGACGGCGCAACACAGGTCGGATCAACAACGGCCACTGGCGGCGTCTGGAGCGTCAGCACGTCCGCTTTGACCGTGGGAGTCCACTCCTTGACGGCAACAGCCACGGTCGCCGGGCCCTACACGAGCGTGGCCTCGGCCGCGGTTACCATCACCATCGATATAACCGCGCCCGGCACGCCGGTGATCACGAGCCCGGCGAGCGGGACTTCGACGAAAGATACGACCCCGGCCGTAAGCGGGACCGCGGAAGCGAACAGCACGGTGAAGGTCTATGTGGGAGGAACGACGCTCGTGGCAACGACCACGGCGGACGGGAGCGGAAACTGGAGCGTCAGCACGTCCGCCCTGGCTGAGGCGACTTACAGCCTGACGGCAACGGCAACGGATGCAGCCGGAAACACGAGTCTTGCCTCGTCGGCGAAGAGCATCACCATCGATATAACCGCGCCCGCTGCCCCGTCGATCACGGGCCCGGCAAGCGGGACGTCGACCAACGACTCGACCCCGGCCGTAAGCGGGACAGCGGAAGCGAACAGCACGGTGAAGGTCTATGCGGGCGCTACGCTGGTCGGCACAACCACGGCGGGCGGCGGTGTCTGGAGCGTCAGCACTTCCACTTTGACGGATAACACTTATTCTCTTACGGCCACGGCCACGGACGCGGCGGGAAATACAGGCCCGTCGTCGGCAGCGGTGAGCCTCACCATCGACACGGTTTCGCCGAATGCGCCTGCGATCACGAGCCATGTGACCGGCGCCTCGACCAACGACACGACGCCGGTAATCAGCGGCACGGGCGAGCCGGGCGTTACGGTGAAGCTCTTTGCCGATGCCGTTCAAATCGCGTCCGCGCTCGTAAACGGAAGCGGCTTATGGTCTGCGGAAACAACGACCCTGACGGAAGGATTAAAAACCGTATATTACAGCGCCTGGGATGCAGCGGGCAATTACAGCCCGTCGAACTCGATCCAGATCATTATCGATACGGCCGCGCCGAACGCGCCGGTGATCACTTCTCCGGCGAACAACGCGATTCTGAGCGCTACGACGCCGACGGTGAGCGGCACGGCCGAAGCGAACAGCACGGTGAAGGTCTATGACAGCGCAGCGCTGGTCGGCACGACCACGGCGAACGGAAGCGGTAACTGGAGCGTCAGCACGTCCGTTCTGTCGGCGGGGACCCACACCATAACAGCCACGGCAACGGACGCCGCGGGCAACGCGAGCGCGGCTTCGACGGCCAAGAACATCACGATTGATACGACCGCGCCGAACGCGCCGGTGATCACGAGCCCGGCAAACGGGACCGTGACCAGCGTCACGACGCCTCTCGTGAGCGGAACGGCCGAGAGCGGGAGCACCGTGAAAGTGTATGCCGGCGCAACGCTGGTCGGCACAACCACGGCGGCCGGCGGTTCCTGGAGCGTTAACACTTCCAATTTGACGCTGGGGATCTATTCCTTAACAGCCACGGCCACGGACGTCGCGGGAAATACAAGCCCGGCTTCGGCGGCAATAAGCATCACCATCGCAACACTCCCCGGCGCGCCGACAAGCGTCACGGCCACGGCGGGCAATGCCCAGGCCACGGTTGCCTTTACGCCGCCTGCGTCTGACGGAGGCAGCTCAATAACCGGGTATACGGCAACCAGCAGCCCCGGCGGTCTCACGGGCACCTGCGCAAGCTCACCCTGCACAGTGACCGGCCTGACGAACGGAACGTCCTATACCTTCACCGTCACGGCGACCAATGCCGTGGGCACCGGCGCTTCGTCGGCAGCCTCGAACAGCGTGACGCCGGCAACGGTTCCGGGCGCGCCGACCATCGGCACGGCCACGGCGGGCAATGCCCAGGCCACGGTCGCCTTCACGGCGCCGGCAAGCAACGGCGGCAGCGCGATCACCGGGTATACGGCAACCTCCACGCCCGACGGCATTATCGCCACCGGAGCTTCCAGCCCGATTACGGTAATGGGCCTGACGAACGGCACCGCCTACACTTTCAAGGTCAAGGCGACCAACGCTGTCGGAACGGGCCTGGAGTCCGCGGCCTCGAACAGCGTGACGCCGAACACGGGTCCCTATATCGTTACTCCGTCAGCGGGCGCCGGCGGCGGCTTCAGCCCGAGCATGCCGCAAACCGTCAGCTACGGTGAAACTGCGATCTTCACTGTGACGCCCGATGCAGGCTATCATCTCGGCACGGTCACGGGCTGCGGCGGCAATCTTGCCGGAAACACCTACACCACGGGCTTGATCACGGGCGACTGCACGGTGACGGCGAGCTTCGTCGCCAATACTGCCCCCACGGTCCCGGCGCTCAGCAGTCCTGCTGATGCTGGCGAAGTGATCACGCTGACCCCGACGCTCACGGTCAATGCATCAACGGACGCGGAAGGAGACCCGGTCAGCTATATCTTCGAGCTCGACACCGTCAATAGCTTTGACAGCGGCGACAAACAGGCCTCGGGCGCGACTGGAGCCACGAATTGGACTCCATCGAACCTGATCGACAACACCATGTACTACTGGCGCGCCCGTTCCTCGGATGGGACAGCATCCAGCGGCTGGATGTCAACAGCAAGCTTCTTCGTGAACACAGCAAACGACGCGCCTTCGATTCCGGCGATCAGCAGCCCGGCGGACAACGGCGTGGTGTCGTCTGCCACCCCGACGCTCACGGTCACGAACGCGACCGACGTGGACAAGGACACGCTTACCTACGAGTTCGAGGTCTACGCAAACAGCAACTTCACCGGCTTGGTGACGAGTGCTACGGGCATGGGCCAGGGCGGGAGCGGCAGCAGCTCCTGGACCGTGGACACGAGTCTCGCGGAAGACACGACCTACTACTGGAAGAGCCGGGCACGGGACGAGCACAACCTGGCAGGGAGCGACGCAAGCGGCTCCTTCCGGGTGAACACCACGAACAGCGCGCCGAGCGATCCGACAATCAACAGCCCGGCCTCGGGAAGCGAGAGCACCAGCACGACCCCGACGCTCGCGGTGACCAACTCGACCGACGCAGACAGCGACAGCCTGCACTACGTCTTCGAGATCGACAGCGTGAACACCTTCAACAGCGGGAACAAGCAAATCTCGGGCCTTGTTGCCGAGGGCGCGGGCAGCACGACCTGGACGCCCGCGGCATTGACCGACAACACCACGTACTACTGGAGAATCAAAGCCAACGACGGCATCACCGACAGCGGCTGGATGACCGCGGCGAGTATCTTCGTGAACACGGCGAACGACGCTCCGACCGTGCCGACCCTGCTCAACCCGGCGGACGGTAGCAACGTCACCGTACTCGGTCCCACGTTCTCGCTCAATGCCGCGAGCGACGTGGACAACGACAGCCTGACCTATGATTTCTCGGTCTACTCGGACAGCGGGCTCTCGAGCCTCGTGACGAGCACCACGGGAGCAGGCACCAGCTGGAGCGTAAGCCAGGATCTCTCGGACAATACCACCTACTACTGGACCGCGCGGGCAGTGGATGAGCACGGACAGCCGGGTGGATGGATGACCGGCAAGTCATTCTTCGTGAACAACAACGGAACGAACGACGCTCCGACGATCACGGTCACGAAGCCGGGAGCTTCTGAGCCAGGAACCACAGGCAACAGCTTCAGCATCACCTGGACCGATTCCGACCCGGACAGCGACGCAACAATCACGCTGGGCTACGACAGCACGGGAACGGGCTGCGGCGGGACCGTGATCGCAACGAACATCAGCGAGAACGATCTCACGAACAGCTACAGCTGGGACATCTCGGGCCTGGCCGATGGCAGCTACTCCGTCTATGCCAAGATCGACGACGGAACCACGAGCGTCTGCTCCTATGCAGCGGGCCAGGTCGTGAAACTCGGCAGCTCAGGCGACCTGAACGCGGACGGTACGGTGGACATTGTCGACGCGCTCAAGGCGCTCCGGATGGCCGCGGGGATCGATACGGTCGCCGCGGCGGATCTTGCGAACGGCGATGTTGCGCCGATTGTGAGCGGGACTCCGCAGCCCGACGGCGTCATCGACGTGGGCGACGTGGTAGTGATCCTGCGGAAGGCCGTGGGACTGGTGAACTGGTAGAAAGAGAAAGTAGCAAGTAGCAAGGAAAAGAGAAAAAGACACGAGCAAGGAACAAAAAAGCAGCGAAAAGATGGCGCAAGACAGGGGTAGAGGGCTAAAGGTGTAAAGGCCATGGTTGTTGCAGTTACCTTGCTGCTTGACCCCTGTTACTTGCTACTCGATCGTAAAGGAGAATATATTATGAAACGAATGCTCATATTCTTACTGATGCTCTTGACCCTATCCCTCCTCGCCGCCTGCGGCGGGGGAGGCGGCGGCGGAGCGACGGCACCGGTTGTCGAACCGACGCAGGCCTTTGTGAAGATCAGCACCTCGGGCACGCTTCCGTCAGGTACGCTGGTCGGCGGGGTGGACGTGACCGTGACGCTTCCTTCGGGCGTGACCGTCGCAAGCACGACACCGCCGCAGACCGACGCGGGCGTCGTGGCTGGTTCGGGTCTGGCCGGATCATCGGCTTCGGCCATGGGCACCTATGGCTCTTCGGAAAATGCGGTGCGCGTGCTGCTGGCTGACCCGGACGGCATGGCAGCGGGCGAGTTCGCCACCGTGACCTGTGCCATTGCTTCAGGCAGTTCTCCGTCGGCCTCGGACTTCACGGTATCTTCCGCGACCGTGAAGGACCTGAACGGCGCTGCGATCAGCGGGATGACCGCGACGCTCAGCGTGACGATGCAATAGGCGAAGATGGAGCAGGATTCCGAACGCGAGCACGACGGACGTTGCGGTGATGTTTCAGTAATATGCTTTTTATCAGAAAAAAATGATATAATACGGCCGGACCTCCCTCGGGAAGGTCCGGCCGTATCATTTTCCCCCAGGCGGTGCTGTCATGTCCACCCGGTTTTTTTATAGTGCGACCGAGGTCCTGCTGTTGCTCGCAATGTCGATCAGTGCGTTTGCCTCAGCTGGCATATCCGTCTCATCGTCAGGCGGGGGGGCGTATTCCATTGACGGCGCCGCGTTCGACAGAGCGGCGGCGATCGAGCTTACCCTCACCTATGACCGCGGCGCTCTCTCAAATCCGCGCGTAATCCAGGGCCCGCTCCTGTCCGGCGCCCTCGTTGCGGTCAATCCCAATACGCCTGGCGTGATACGGATCGCGGCAGTCACCACAATGCCTATTAGCGGCGGCGGCGGGATCGCGTCCGTGGTCTTCGATACCCACGGATCATCCGGGGGGGTCACCTCGGTCTCCGCCCGGCTCTCGGCCCTGAACGGCAGCGCCCTCCCGGTCCTGGCGTCAGTGGTGAATCCCGGCGTTTCGCCGACCACGCCGCAAGGGGAGGATTCGCCGGGAGCCGCGCCGGCGGAAGAAATGCGAACAACGGCGACCCTGCCCGCAGTCGTGGTTTCCGGAGGGGCGGTCGCTGTTTCCGGCGAAGCGGATCGCACAGTTGACCGTGGCGACCCGGAAGCGATTCCCGGCAAGGCGGATGCCGGCCAGGACCAGCCTGAACCGATCATGCTTGCGGCGCGCGAACCGTCGCCGCTGAAGAAACCGGCGGCTCCTGAAGCAGCGCAAGCCAGAAAGATTTATACGCAGCAGGGCGTGCTGGAGAAATTCCGGAAATACCAGGGGGTGCGTTCGCGGAAGGCGCTCGTCTCTCTGTTTGAACAGGACGGCATGATCGGGTACCGGCAGGAACCGGCCATCGCCCTGTCGGACGGAAAGAAAACGGTGAAAGCGATATTCATCGCTCCGGCCGACTTGAACGGCAAGCCCGATATCGCTATTGCCGGAGCCCGCCTGGTTTCACTCGATCGGCACCCTGATTTTACCAACACCTGGGTGGCGGACCTGCTCCCCTATAAGAATGCCTCTGAAGCAGCGATCACTGTTCCGCTCACGGACCTCATCATGATCCTGCCTGTTACCATTGCGCCGCCGGCGAAAGCAGATCTCGACCGATCAGGGGGGGTGACGGAGGAGGATTTCGGGATCTTCCTGAGCGCGACGAATGCCGAAAGGAATCTTGCCTCCGATCTGAACGGAGACGGAAGGCGGGACTATTACGATGATTTTATTTTTACCGCGAATTACCTGATGCGGATGGAAGCGGCGGCCGGCAAGAAGGAGTCTCCTCGCCAAGGGCCGGAGCGCAGGTAAGCCGCACAGAACGCAAAGATCGGCCTTTCGTATAATAGTTGAAGAAACGGATTTCGCTTCAGAAACCCGAGGAAGAACCTTTAAAAAGCAATGGAGAAGGGTTGGCGAAATGGGGGGTGGGTAACTCGACGTGCAGCAGTGCCCGTCCCTTACGGCATCTTGAACTCTTTTCCAGCCATCCTGACCGTCAGCACCGGGCAGGACGCCTTGCGCACCACTTTTTCCGCGGTGCTGCCGAAGAGCATGTGGTCGATGCCGGTCCGGCCGTGGGTCCCGATGACGATCAGGTCCGCGTTCTTTTCCTTCGCCGTCCTGATGATCTCCACAAAGGGAACGCCCCGCACCACCAGCTTCTCCACGTCCTTGACCCTGCCAGCGGCCTCGCTGTCCCACTTCTCCATTTCCCGGTCAGCGCTTTTCTGCATGTCCTCGACCAGGTCCGCTGCGGAGATCGAAGACGGGATGTACCATTCCGCTATGCTGATGTCCTGGATGACATAGAGCAGGACCAGCCTGGCCTTATAGTCCTGGGCAAGGGACATGGCATAGTCCATGGCAGCCCGGGCGCCCTGCGAAAAATCAGTCGGGAACAGGATGGTCTTGATCTGCATAGCGGAAAGGCCTCCTTGGTCAGTGGTTGTGCCTGCAATTCAAGTGTATCGCCGGTATGTCCCGATGTCAACCGTTGTCTGTTCCCGGTGCTGAAAAGACCGTCGCAAAAGCACCAACAGGCTGAAAAGGTTCGCAAATAACCGTTGACAATCCTTTTTCCTGCGGTTATAAATACTGCCTATGCTTCAGGCCACTGAAAAGATCTGGATGGACGGCAAGTTCGTCGCATGGAACGATGCGAAGGTCCATGTGCTGACCCACACGCTTCATTACGGCACGGGCGTGTTCGAAGGCATCCGCTGCTATAAGACCGACTCCGCCGGCTCCGGCGTGTTCCGGCTCAAGGAGCATGTGGACCGCCTCTTTACGTCGGCCCACATCTGCCAGATGGATATCCCCTTTACCCGCGAACAGGTCGCCGAGGCGATCCTTGAGACCATCCGGGTGAACAAGATCGAGGCCTGTTACATCCGGCCGCTGGCGTTCATCGGCTACGGCGCCATGGGCATCTATCCCAAGGAAAATCCGGTACAGCTGATCATCGCGGTCTGGCCCTGGGGAAGCTACCTGGGCGAGGAAGGCGTGAAGAACGGTATTCGCGTCAAGATCTCCTCCTTTACGCGGCCCCATATCAATGCTACCATGGTCCGTTCCAAGACCGTTGCCAACTACGCGAACTCGCTCCTGGCGAAGCGCGAGGCGCTCAAGGACGGATACGACGAAGCCATGCTGCTGGACACCGACGGCTATGTGGCCGAAGGCAGCGGTGAGAACGTGTTCATCGTGCGGAAAGGCGTGATCAAGACGCCGCCGCTCACCGCGATCCTCGAAGGCATCACCCGCGAGACCATCATGCAGCTTGCTGCCGAGCGGAATCTGCGCGTGGTGGAGGAGCGGTTCACGCGCGACGAACTGTACATCGCCGACGAGGCGTTCTTCACCGGCACGGCTGCTGAGATCACACCTATCCGTGAAGTGGACAACCGCAGGATCGGGACCGGCAAGCCGGGACCGGTGACCACCGCGCTCAAGGCGGCGTTCTTCGATGTGGTTCAGGGCCGGGACAAGAAACATGCGGACTGGCTGGCAATGGTGAAGAAGTAAGCTTACACAAAGTGCCGATGTGGTGGAACTGGTAGACACGCACGTTTGAGGGGCGTGTGGGGCAACCCATGGGGGTTCAAATCCCCCCGTCGGCACCATTCTTTTTCCGGGCCTGTCGCGCCGGACAGGGCATCTGCCCTGGATCTTTGAGTTCCGTCAGGCGCAGCCCGCCTGACGTATTTTTTTTATATCCACTCTTCCGTTCCTGCGTCACGTCATATCATGATAAAACGACTTCCGTCTCTATATGGATTTCTCATCGCCCTGGGGCTCTTGCTGCAGGGTCAGCCGGCGTTCGCCCAGCCCGCACAGAACGGCATGGGCATCATTTCGGTGCCCCTTGCCAATGTCCGTTCAGAGCCGGAGCCGAAAGCCCCCATCGTGACCCAGGTGCTGCTAGCCGATGAGGTGCGCATCCTGGAAAAGCTCGATTACCGGTACCGCATCGCCATCCCCAATCAAGGGGACCGTGAGGGCTGGATCCATCAGGAGGCGGTCCTCCTCCCCCGCGACAACGGCAAGACGTTCTTTGCCTCCGACCGCCAGCGGATCGTGATCGCTGCGCCGAAAACTCCGGCCCTGATCATTGACCGCACCGGGAACCATGTCATCTCTCTTTATGCCGGGACCAGGCTGCCGGTGGCTGCAAAGACCGCGGAAGGCTACAAGGTCCAGTTCCCCGATCACACGCTCGCCATCATCCCCGAGGCAGACGTCATGCCGGTGAAGCCGCGGAATCCGGTCTTTGAGGACATCGCGCCTGCGGAGATCGCCAGGACCGCGCAGAAGTTCAAGGGCGTCCGCTACCTGAGCGGCGGCATAACTGCCCAGGGTATTGACACCCGCGGCCTGATCTACACGGTCTACCGCGTCCACGGGATCGATCTCACCATGGATCCCGACGCACTGCGGTCAAAGCTTACCCGCGTGCCCAAGAAGGAACTCGAGCCCGGCGATGTTCTTGCCTTTTACGGCGAAGGTCTCGGCTTGTATGTCGCCAACGGGCAGTTCCTGCACGTTCCGCGCAAGACCACGGTCCAGACCGGAGGCGTGCACGACCGGCGCTATGCCAAGGCGCTCCAGTTCGGATTGCGCGTGCTCGGCCCGGACCCGGCGCAGAAAAAACTGCCAGCGGAAATGACCGCCGACGAGATCCTGGTCGCCCAGTCCTATGCAGCAGGGATGCCGCTTCCCCGGCGGATCGTGTTCTGGGCCGAACGGTTCATTGGGACTCCGTACGATCCGGACCCCCTCGGCCTCTATGTCCGGTCGAACCGCATTGTGACCGATGAGATGGCCGACTGCATGTACCTCACCTTCCGGGCTGTCGAGCTTGCCCGTTCCGCAACGCCCGGAGAGGCGGTCGAGCAGGCGCTGGACCTCCGGTTCCGCACAAAGGGAACGCTCCGCGACGGCATCGTGGAGAACTACAACGAGCGGTTCGACTACGGCGAGGACATGGTCTGGAGCGGCAAGTGGGGCAGGAATATCACCGCGGACCTCGGCGCGGTCAGGACCATCCCCGGATCCCGGGGAAAAGAGACTGTGGACATGCTGCCCAAGGCAGCGCTCGCGACGCGGACGCTCCAGAAGCAGCTGCAGGACGGGGATGTCATCTACTGGGTGAAGGACCCGAAGAAGCGCGTGGTCGAGGAGATCGTGGCGCATCTGTCCTTTGTCCATGTGAAGAACAATAAGGCGTACCTCATCCACGCCTCGGGCAGCAAGGACAGCGCGACCCGCAAGGGCGGCGGCGCGGTAAAGGAAGTTCCGTTCAGCGATTATGTGCGCGATATGAAGTTCGTGGGCGCTCTTGTGACGCGGCTCGAACAGTAGCAGGTGGCTGAACGTGGCTTCCCCTCCCTTGGTGGTCATTCCCGCGCAGGCGGGAATCCAGTGACAGGTTCTCCGCTTTTTGTTTGACATCCTTTCCTGCTCTCTGCTATCCTCTCGGGTAATCGGATGCCTGGCCCGGGGAGGTCGCACTCCTCGCTCAGGTTCTTCAATCCGAAATCCGCAATCTCAGATCCGCAATTGAATAAGGAGCCTCATGCTTGCCAAGGTGATGAGCGCGGCCGTGCTCGGAATCGACGCCTATTCCGTGGAGGTGGAGGTCGATATCGCCAGCCGCGGTCTGCCGTTCTTTTCCACGGTCGGCCTGCCCGATGCTGCGGTCAAGGAAAGCAAGGAGCGGGTGCGCGCGGCGCTCAAGAACACGGGATTCGACTTCCCCCTGAAGCAGGTGGTGGTCAATCTCGCGCCTGCTGACATCAAGAAAGAAGGGTCTGCCTTTGACCTGCCCATTGCCGTTGCCATGCTGATCGGCGAGGGCGTGCTTACCCAGGAAATGGTCGATGGCTACATCATCACCGGCGAGCTTGCCCTGGACGGAAGGGTGAAGTCCGTGCGGGGAGCCTTGTCCATGGCAGTGCTGGGCAAGCGGTCCAACTGCCGCGGCATGATCCTTCCGCAGGAGAATGCGGCCGAGGCAGCGGTCGTGGACCCGGTCAAGGTCTACGGTGTGAGAACGCTCCCCGAGGTCGTTGAGTTCCTAGGCGGCAAAGCGGCACTGGAGCACCTGCGGATCGATGTACAGAACGCTTTCGAGACCTTCTCGCTCTATCAGGAGGATTTCTCCGAGGTGCGCGGACAGGAGCATGCAAAGCGCGCCATCGAGATCGCCGCCGCCGGCGGCCACAACATCATCATGATCGGCCCTCCGGGGTCAGGCAAGACCATGCTCGCGCGTCGTCTTCCGTCGGTGCTTCCGCGGATGAGCTTTGACGAATCCATCGAGACCACCAAGATCCACAGCATCATGGGATTGCTCAAGCAGGGCCAGCCTTTGATCGCAACAAGACCGTTCCGCAGCCCTCATCATACAATTTCCGACGCCGGCCTGATCGGCGGAGGCCAGGTCCCGAAGCCCGGCGAGGTCAGCCTGTCCCATAATGGGGTGCTTTTCCTGGACGAGTTGCCGGAGTTCAAGCGCAATGTGCTTGAAGCGCTCCGTCAGCCGCTCGAAGACGGCCAGGTGACCATCTCCCGCGCTTTAACCTCGCTCACCTATCCCGCGTCGCTCATGCTCGTGGCTGCCATGAACCCCTGTAAGTGCCAGGGCCGGGGCGATCCACAACGGCCTTGCACCTGCACGCCGAACCAGATCAGGCAGTATCAGTCGAAGATCTCCGGTCCGCTCCTGGACAGGATCGATATACACGTCGAGGTTCCTGCAGTGAAGTTCAACGAGATATCATCGGATAAAGCAGCTGAACCATCGATTGCGATCAGGGATCGTGTTGTCAAAGCTCGAACAATCCAGTATGAGCGGTTCATTAATGATGGGATCTATTCCAACGCGCAGATGAAACCGAGACATATCCGTAAATACTGCAAGATCGACGATGACTCGCTGCGGCTCATGGAAATGGCCATGAACCGGCTGGGACTTTCCGCGCGGGCATACAGCCGCATCCTGAAGGTGTCACGAACGATCGCGGATATCGAGTGCAGCGATAAAATAGCTTCCCATCACATCTCAGAAGCGATCCAGTATCGGAGCTTGGATAGAAAAGCGGTCTGATTTCAAAAGGACTTTTCCAGATTTCTCACACAAGATATTTCCGATAAAAAAATAACTGTAATAATAATTTATTTGCACATTTCTGTTGACAAGGGATTGCGATTTCACTATAATCGCAGCCAATTTACCCCTCGTTGTCGCACTTCACTATAAAAAGTAATTGAGAGTCCTTTCAACGACGCTGTCGATGCAGCATGCACGCATTCGTCGTGATATTGAGACCTATTGTCACTTGATCATAGGAGAATGGCATGTTTTTTCTAAACCGTTGGAGCATACTTAAAGCAGTTTTGCATGCAGTGATTTTGACAGTTATGACTGTTAGCACTGTTTTTGCTGTCGAGTCTGGCCAGACTGCTCCAAAAAAATCATCTGGATTGGGTGGCGAGGGCAGTGGTGGCTCCGGGTCTGTAGTGCCTGATCTCTCAACGGGGTCATTTTCCTATTCCATTCCGATTGAAGTGCCTGCCGGTCGTAAAGGCATGAATCCCAATTTATCCCTAATTTATAATAGTACAAACGGCAGGAGCTGGGTCGGTTACGGATGGGAGTTAGAAAGTGGAGCTATCGAACGGAATAATAAAAGTGGCGTCGATTATAGTAAGGAAGACTATATATTACGCATGGGCGGAGCGACGAGTGAGCTTATTAAAATAGAGACCAACGAGCTCGGCCAACCCGTAACAAATGAATTTCGAGTGAAAATTGAAGGGGCCTTTTTCCTCATAAAAAAGGTTGCCGCAACGAACTCATGGGAGCTCATTGACAAGAAAGGGGTCCACTATTACTTTGGCCAAACAACGCTTTCACGGCTGGATAACCCAGCAAATGCCAATGAAATATTCAAGTGGTGTCTCGATCGAGTCGAAGATACAAACGGTAATTACATGACGTTATCTTATAATAAAACGTATCTTCAAATTCCCTGGGCTTTGCCGGACGATGCACAATTATACTTGAAAGAAATCGCGTATGCTGGCAATACAAATACGGGTTTACTACCAACAGTCAATGTCAAGTTCTATACGGAGCTCAATTACGACAAGACCGACAGCGGTTCTTCAAACTTTCGGGTACGAACTGCTTATAGACTAAAATCGATCGATATTAGTGCAAACGGGAACCGCGTGCGCGCCTATCGTCTCCGGTACGATGTCGATCCGGGCGCAACCGGGAATCAGAATAGTCCTAGTAGCGGACGCTATTTGCTTACGAGCGTGGAACAGTATGGAAGCGACGCGGACGTCTCCCCCACCACCGGCGATGTAACCGGAAGTTCTTTGCCCGCCACGACATTTTCTTACCCTCTTAACACGAACGGCTTTTCTGTGCAGGAATGGACAGGAATGCCGAATTGGGGTGACGCAGCATATACATGGGTAGGCGATTTCGATGGCGATGGTATGATGGACATTGCAACAGCAACAGCGAACGGTACAGCTATTTGGATTAAACACTCTCAAGGCATGACGAGCAGCCAATATTTTGTTGAAGAACAATGGGCATCCGGTTTGAATACCATAGGGCCATCGAATTTTACCTGGGCAGGCGATTTTGACGGAGATGGAAAGACCGATATTGCAACTATCGTTAACGGTATTGTTCGAGTCAGACTGTCAAGACCCGATAATCCACTTGGTAGCAGATTTGTAGAACAACCGTGGTCAACCACAATTACTACCTATTACGGTGGAATGACTTGGGCAGGCGATTTTAACGGCGATGGGAAAACCGACATAGCATATGGCGTGCCGGGGAGCGGTAGCTGGAATATTTGGGTCCTCGCATCGAACGGCGCTGGGTTCGATTCACCGCAGGTTTGGCAAAGTAATTCGGTAAATTGGGGCACAACGTTGCTCGGCGACTTTAACGGTGATGGGAAAACCGATATCGCGACGTATGCAGGTGGAACGATTTGGTTAAAAGTCGCGCGGCCGGATCTGCCTTCGGGGCAGAGATTTCCAGAAACGGCAACAACTAATGTCCCTAGTTGGGGCCAAAGTGTCTGGGTGGGCGACTTCAATGGCGATGGTCGGATGGATATTGCGACAGGAACAATAAATGGTTTGTTCGGTGGACCCGGCACGTTATGGGTAAAAATATCCACAGGAAATTATTTCATCGAACAACTATGGTGGTCCGGAACTTATACACCCTTAATAATTCCTAATTCAGAATGGATAGGCGATTTTAATGGGGATGGGAGAACTGATATAGCCTCATTGTACAGCAATTCTCAAATCAGTATTAAACAATCAACCGGATTTAGTTTTACTGAACAGTTGTACACGGTAAGCGGTCTTTGGAGCGATGGCGGATATAACTGGGCAGGCGATTTCAATGGTGACGGCAAGGACGATTTAGCAACCGGATGGTATGGATCGATCTGGATCAGAAAGGCAAATGTTTTTCAAGTGGATCGGCTGACCTCGATCAAAGATAGTATGGGAAGCACCACTACCATTCAGTACGATTGTTCTACCGATTTTCGCTGGAACAATACATTGATGCCTTTTCCTGTCCAGACAGTCAGCGAGATCAGAGTCAACGACGGCAACGGAGTTGAGTCATCAACTTTATATACATACCTTGGTGCCTACTACCACATCGGTGATAGAGATTTTCGGGGTTTCAACCAAACACAGGTTGTCGGGCCACACGGACCAAACGGAGAAAATGCAACGACAATTACATGGTTTCACCAAGGCAGGGATACAGGTGTTGATGAGAATCATCCAGAAGTGTCGAATGGTTATATGAAAGGTCGGCCTTATCGAACTAAGGTAGTAGGCAATCATAATAAAACATATTCTGAATCGACAATTACCTATGCTCCCGACGATTCTGCACCTTACTTTAACCCAGCTTCAGAGGTAATTTCATATATTTGCGATGGCGATGAGTGTGGTCTTGATTCAAAGAAGACTCTCGCATTCGATCGATTTGGTAACCTGCAGGAGGAGCGTGTATATGGTTCAGCCAGTGCTCAATCACCGGAGCGAAGGGTCGTACATACTTATGCCGAGAACAGCTCATCGGATAAGTGGATCGTGAGTCTACCTCTGACTGTGGAGCTTTATGATCAGAACAACGCCCTTATGGCAAAAAAGCGGATCTATTATGATGGGGTGGGAGGTTGCACGCAGTCTGCCGGTCTTGCGACGCCGGAAAAAGGAAATGTCACGCGTATTGTCAATGAACATATAGATCCTCTTCCGCAACTACAACCCGTTATTGGTGATATAGAAATCGGTATGGGCTATTATGCTGACGGAAATACCGCATGCATGCGTGACGCGCGTGGAAGTATAGTCTCAATCGCCGAAACAGATTACGACACTTCCCGTACATTCCTGCTAAAAAAGAGAAATGCCCTGGGCCATGAGACAGCCACGAAGTATTACGGAGTTGATCAGGAACCTACAGACAATGGTTTATATGGTCAGGTTAAGAGCATTACCGGTCCGAACGGTGCGGCAGAGATAGTAAATTCCCAATATGATAGTTTCGGGCGTCGCATTAGAGTTGACCTGCCTGATGGTACCTGGCAGACGTGGCAGTACAACAATATCGGTTCTATCGGGACCCAGCATATTCAAACAACGAATAGCGCGGGATTGAGTGCTTGGACATATTTTGACGGACTCGGACGGACTTTCCTGCAAAAGCAGGTAGGCCCGGATGGAAAAACTATCGCTCAAAATACAGAATATAACAATACAGGAACGGTGAAACGTTCATCTTTGCCCTATTATTACGGCTTGGAAAGCGTCCGTTATGTGAACTTTGTTTATGACTCCATAGGACGAGTCATACAAAAAAACAATCCAGACGCCACAACGGAATATGCATGCTATGACGATGGTGTTATCACTTCGATCGATGCAGAAGGAAAGAGAAAACGCGAAATTCGCAATGCCTTCGGGCAGTTAATCAAAGTCGAGGAGTACATTGGAACGGGAACTTCCTGCACGCTCAACGCTTCGGACGTATATGCCACGACAACTTACACCTATGATGCAGCGGGCAATCTTCGTTTTGTAACAGATGCTGAAAACCACGTAATGGAAATGCGTTATGATTCGCTGGGTCGCAAATTTTATATGAAAGATCCAGACATGGGTGAATGGTACTACAAGCACGATGAAAATGGAAATCTCAAGCGACAAAAAGACGCGAATCTTGCGGTAATAACGTTCGACTATGATAATATCAACAGGCTATCTCTAAAAACTTATCCGGATGCAAAAACGGTCCAGTACGTTTACGACGATCCATCTGCTGCTTATTCAAAAGGCCGTTTGACATCAATGGTCGACGAGTCAGGCGTAACGAGCTATTCTTATGATATTGTAGGCCGTGTCGTAACTGTGAAAAAACGAATAGACGGGCAGGATTACACTGTAACGACTGGCTATTCGAGTGGTCGCTTGTCTAGCATATCCTATCCCGATCCACAAGGGACTGACCCATTAACGGTGAATCATTCTTACGACGGCGGTGGAAATCTACACCAGCTATCGAGCAGCGCACAGACATTTCTGACTCTCACTGGATACAATGCCCTGGCTCAGCCTGGAACTGCGACCATGGGTAATGGAGCAGCGACAGTTTATCAATATTACCAGACGAACAATCGTCTTCAGAGAATTACGACGACCGGTGCATCTCAGACGCATCTGGATATTACGTATGACTATTATGACGCAGGTAATGTCAAGGAAATCAAGGATCAGCGCGATAATGCACGCTCGCAATGGTTTATTTACGACGATCTGAACAGGCTAGTCGAGGCGCAGAGTACACTTTATGGCGCTTTATTCTTTAGCTATAACCAAACTGGCAATATCCTTTCGAAACCAGTAGAACCATTGGCTGGGAATGGTGGGGCTCTCCCGAGCGGCGCAACGCCTACCTGTCCAACCGGCACTGCGCTCAATGGTGCAACCGGTCGCTGTGAAGCAGTGCCGCAATGCAATTCAGGAACGTATAGCTCTTCCCAAAATATATGTATGTCGGAAAGTTTGAGCGAACCATCCTGTCTTGCGGGGAGTCAACTTGATATAACAAGGGATCAGTGCATTGCTGCTGCTACTGTTACTACAACCTATTCTGATCCCAGTTGTCCCACGTATTCCCGGATGTACAGTCAGTTTCCTAGGGTTGATCCAACAACCGACCAGTGCAGTTATTACTCGACCTCAGGATGTAGCTCAAGCATGTGTACAGGCCAAGGTTTGACATTTACGGGTTGTAAAATCATACCTGCCATTGGTTACCGTACGACATGTCTTGGGCCAGCGCCATCTTGTTCCGTCGGTACCTATGACGCCTTCCGTAATGCATGTGCGTTAACCACAATATCTTGCCCGGCAGGACTTGCTTATAACTCATCAACGCAGGATTGTGTTGCAGCACCTGTATGCGCCAGCGGAACTTACGATCTTTCCCGGAATAAATGCGTCTCAAGCTCCACCGCTGCTGCAACTTGCCCAGCAGGAACAACGCTGAATGGCATTTCGGATAAATGTGAAGCGATGCCGACTTGTTCAGCGGGTTCTTATGACGCGGGTCAGAACACATGCGTTTACAATATCGTGCCTGCTACAACATATACATACGACGGGACTGCACATGCGCTAACCTCTACGTCAGATGGTCGCGTCTATCAACACGATTCGAATGGGAACATGTGGTCAGATGGTCTGCGAACGATAAACTACAATTACGATAACTTACCGATATCAATAACTTATAGTGGTATAACGACTACGCTTGTTTATGACGGAAACGGTGATCGGGTCAAAAAAATTACGCCGTCCGGTACGACAATTTACATAGGAAAACTTGCTGAGTGCATAAACGGCGAGTGCACAAAGTACATTTTTGCGGGAGGGACGCGGATTGCCGCAAAGTTTTACAATGATATCAATTACTATCATCAGGACCATCTCGGTAGTACCCGGGTCGTAACTGATGGAAGCGGAAACAGTGCCGAGGGCATCCAATACTATCCTTTCGGTGCCACGCTAAGCGACACAGGTAGCAACTTCAATCACAGATACACATCTCAGGAATATGATAGGGAAACCGGGCTATATTATTACAACGCGAGGTACTATAACCCGACGCTGGGAAGGTTCATTAGTCCGGATTCAATTGTTCCTGATCCGGCCAATCCCCAGGCTTTGAACCGATACAGTTACGTCATCAACAATCCGGTAAACTATACAGATCCAAGCGGACATGCGTTCTGGAAGCGAATGAACAATTGGTCGAAAAAACCATGGGTTGCTTTTGCGTTACAGATGATTCCTGGTGCCATTGCTCCTGGAGTCGCAGAATTCGCCACATATCAACTGACGAAATCAAAGAGAGGTCGGCAAATACTAATCGCAGAAGCTGTCATAGCAACAATTGCGGTGTCTTGTGGGGCTACTGCGGAGGCGTCAGCGGCAGGTGCGTCAGAAGGAGGGATGGCAACAGCAGACACTTCGCAAATATTTGAAGTATACCCATACGATTTCATCGCACCAAATTCTGCCAATGGTGGTTCAGTCATCAGCGGTACGGGTAGTACTGGTAGCGCTGGTGCGGCATCTTATGGATCTTCGGAAGAAATTGCAAGGCAGTCTCTTGCCGCGATAAAATATGGCGGCACTGCATATATTTCCTATCAAGGCATCAGTGCCGTGGGTGGAGCAATTGGCACGCCACGCAGTGGAGGGGACCACGGCGGCTCCAATGGTGGCGGACAAAATGGGTATAAAAGTGGATATTGGGATGTAAATACATCCGGCGGATTTATCATTGGGTATACTCATGGATGGCTATTTACTGGAAGTAATCATTATGTCTATTCTGGTGGTGGACTTGTGACGCCGGGATATGGTGGTTCCATTACTTGGTCATCATCTGCTCCAACTCCTGGGTGGAATGCAGCACTGCAAGTTCAATTTGGTATTGCTATTCAAGTAGGTTATGGGTTTGGTCCTAGTGGTGGCTGGTTTGGGGAGGTTGGTGGAGGGTGGCCCCCAGGCGCATCATTGACCGGTTACTTCGTTTTTGAAGGCAGACGCAATAATTTACCAAAATTATTGCCATCACATTAATAGACTCTATTAAGGCGGATAACAATGAATGAAATTGCATTTGGAGTCATGGGCTTATTTATAGGGTTTCTCCTAATTTATTTCAATAAGCAATTTGCTCGTTTGCTTGTTGAACAGCAGAATAAGTTTTGGGGGTTCCATTTTGATCATAGAGAAATAATGATTTCAAGAATTGGCGCGTTTATTGCTGGTGCCGGTTTTGTTATAGCAGGATTATTAATGGTATTTAAGATAATACATTTTAAATAAATAGGGTCAATTGAACTGACCCCCTCCGTTTAGACAATAACACAAAGCGAGTTATTGAAGGAGGCTCTCAAGCTAATGAATTCGTAGTGCCCCGTGCTCCACAGGCTGGTTCCAACTAGCGATGAAAAATGAAACCACCATTATTCGTGATTGAAGGTTTTGATATTAGTGCTTATGCTTCGCTTGAAAAGCTTGAGAACCACCTGGAGCCATTCTTTGTGAAGGAAGTAAATTATAAGGCATATGATTCTGAAGGAAGACTCTTGACTCTATCAGTGAAGGTCGAGCGCAAGCCATTTTTTTTTGGATTGTTTAAGGCAGAACGAAAGTGTGTTGTCATGCAGTCGGTTGAGTTAGAACCCAAATATCAAAAAGATCTACATGATGCGCTTGTAAATAATTTAGCCTATACAACTGAAGAGAATAAATCAACGTACCAAGAAATGTCACTAAGTAAATTGATCGATATATTTGTGAAAATTAATGGCTTAACTTGAAATCGGGAGTTTAACAGTAGCTGACTGAATCATCTAAACATGCCTACTGAACCAAGGTTAACGTTAACCCAATAATTTGATATTTGAGTACTTGATCAGAATTGTAAATTCGCGCATGAACTCAATAAATATTTTTCAAATTATGCTGTAGAAATTGATTGATGCTTCGAATGTTCCGCTTGCACGGCCGCATGCCACGGCTTATCCAATCCAGCAGCTGCTCCGGATCCCGCCCCATAACAGCCCCCAGCCGCTCAAAGGATAGCCCGTTTACCATCTTAAAGTACCTGAGCCTGCCGAGGGTGTCTTCCGGGCAGGGGAATGGGACATATCCCAGAAATCGTATGATAGCCGGCATATGTCGGATCTCAGGTTCTGTACCCCGTTCCCAGTTATAGACCGAGGCTTCGGATACCCCTATTTGCTCGGCAGCCTGTCTTTGGAATAATCCTAAATCTATTCGTCGCTTACGGAGATGCTCGCCAATGGATTTCGGGTTGCTCGGGTAGCCGGGTCGTGCTACAATCGGCCGTGGTAAAGAATAACTATAAACCGGCCACTCTAAAAAGCTGAACAAACCCCTGCAAGTGCGGTTTTCACAGCGATCCCCTGCATCAGTGTCTCTGCACGCCCCACCAGGTCCAGACCTACCGGTCCCGCGTATCCGGCCCTCTCATGGACCGGATCGATATTCATATCGAGGTGCCGGCGGTCAAGTTCCGCGAGATCGCAGATGATACTCCGACTGAACCGTCTGTTCATATCCGTGAACGTGTGACCCAGGCAAGAGAGATCCAGCAGGAGCGTTTCCGGAGTGACGGCATCTACGCCAACGCGCAGATGAAGCCGCGGCACCTCAGGAAGTATTGCAAGATCGGCGAAGATTCCCAGCGACTTATGGAAGCTGCAATGAGCAAAATGGGCCTCTCCGCCCGCGCGTACAACCGCATCCTCAAAGTCAGCCGCACCATCGCGGACCTGGACGCCAGCGAGAGTATTGCTACTCATCATATTTCTGAGGCGATTCAGTATCGGAGTTTGGATAGAAGAACGGTCTGATTTTAAAAGGACTTTTCAGATTTCTCAGAAAAAAAGCTTGCCTGATAAAAACAAACTGCAATATTCGTATTTTTCTTGCAACGAAGTTCAATTTACACTACTATTCTTGAAACCTACCCTTGGAGTGTCGTCCTATTTTCTCAAATCCTTGGTATCATTAAAATGGGCGCTAGGATAAAAATGGCAGTTCGAAGCAGAAAAATGCCGTTATCTGCCAAAAGAAGCTGTGAACTTCCTGGGACAGCCGGAACGTATGAAAAAAAAGCGAATAGTTATTGTGGAAGATGAAGCGCTGATTGCAATGGAATTGGAACGCCAGCTGGCCGGGCTTGGATACGAGGTGTGTGGTTCTGCAGTGACGGCAGATGGCGCAATAGGGCTCGTGGAAGCACGAGATCCTGATCTTGTTCTAATGGATATTCGCCTCCGGGGCGAAGGGGACGGAATCGAAGCAGCTGCGGAAATACGCAGGCGGTTCGATATTCCCGTGATATTCCTGACGGCCTATGCCGATGACGGCACTATCTTTCGGGTACGGCAGGCCGCTCCTTTCGGATATATCCTAAAGCCCTATCGAGAAGAAGATCTGCGTCTGGCTATTGAAGTAGCCCTGGTCAAACATGACGGAGAACGGCAACTTCGGGCTCAGAATGAATCCCTGGAAGCCAGGGTGCGGGAACGCACCGCTGAACTCGGCCGTGCTGTCGATGCACTGAAAGGGGAAATCGCGGAGCGGACACAGGCGGTCGAGCGTCTTCGGAAGAGCGAAGAGCGGTATCGTTTTCTTTTTGAGGCTATCCCGATAGCCGTGGGGATGGCCTCGCTCGACGGACAGGCGCTTTTGGCGAACAAAGCGTCGTTGGATCTCTACGGGATGTCCCGGGAAGACCAGCAAGGGATGAATCTTCGGGACCTCTATGCGAATTCCGCGGAGCGAAGTGAATTGATGCGGCAGCTCCAGGAATCAGGCCGTGTGCGTGACCGCGAAGTGTCCCTGCAGCGAATGGATGGGGCAGGGATCACTGTTTTGCTGAACATGGACATCGTGGAAATGGACGGCCAGAAGGTGATCCTGACCACGCAACGCGACATCACCGAGCGCAGGAAGGCGGAGACGGCGCTGCGGGAGCGGGTGAAGGAACTGACCTGTCAGTACGCGGTCCGGCTCGATATGCAGAAGGATTTGTCTGCTGACGAGTTTTGCACGCGGGTCGTTAACCACGTAGTCGCGGCCATGCAATTTCCGGAACTCTGCGCAGCGGAGCTCGAATTGGAGGGGCAGAGGTGTTTTGCCGGGCATCGCGCGGAACGGCAGTCACGCGAGTTGTATGGGGACATCAAGTCCGGGGACAAGGTCATCGGGCGATTGCGGGTTTGGTGCGTTGATGACAGGCCTTTTATGATGCCTGAAGAGCAGCACCTGATCAGCGCCGTAGCTGACATGGTCCGCCAGTGGCATGCATTCCAGAAGGCGCAAAAGGAGATTGAACACCTGGCCAGTTTTCCGACGCTCAATCCGAATCCCGTGCTTGAGATCGACGAGACAGGTCAGGTGGTGTTCCGCAATAACGCTGCTGCCGAAATCCTCGCACAGGCCGGCTCGGCCGACCACCGGCTGTTCTTCCCGCAGGATATGCAGTCGCTCCTGGCTTCCCTGCCCAGGGAGCCGGTATGCCGGGAAGTCGCTTTTGGCGGACGCGTATTCCAGGAAACGATCCATGCGCTTCCCGAGTTGAACACCCTGCGCATTTACGCGGCTGATATCACCGAGCTCAAGCTGCTCGACGAAGCGCTCGCCAGGAGCAAGCGGGAGTTTGAATCCATATTTGCCTCGATGAACGATGCCGCGATCTTCGCGGACAGCAGGCGCCGGATCGTCAGGATGAACCGGGCCGCGGAAGAGATGTTCGGCTGGAGGCATGAGGAGCTGGAGGGAAAAACCACGGAGTGCCTCTATGCGGAGCGGTCCGACTATGACGCGCTCGGCAGGAGTCGTTACAATGTCGCGGCCCGGCGCGATCGCGCTTTTTTCGAGATGCGCTACCGGCGAAAGGATGGGAGCGTTTTTCCGGCCGAATCTTTCGGCACGCAGGTGCCGGACGCGGACGGCGGAGTCATGGGCTTTCTGGGCATTCATCGCGATATCACGGCCCGCAAGGAGGCGGAAGAACAGCTGGCTCGTTACCAGGCGGAGCTCGAGGAAATGGTGAAGTCGCGTACCCGGGAACTGCAGGATACCGTCACACGGCTGCAGGAGGAGATCTCTCGTCGGGAAATAGTGAGCCGTGACCTCAATCGAAACAAGCTGTTTCTGACGAATATCCTGAACAGCATCCAGGACGGCATCTGCGTGTTCGACCGGGAACGGCGGATCATGCTCGTGAATAACACGATAGCGAAGTGGATTCCCGGGGTCGGTAGCCTGGGGTTCCGGACGCATACCTGTGCGGAGCTGTTCCACAGTTTCGGCCGCTGCGACGTGTGCGCCGCGGACTACTCAGAGGAATTCAGCGGAAAACGGAGCTTGATATTCGCGAGCGGCGACGAGAACGAGAAAAAATGGTTCGAGGTGCATACCTTTCCCCTGATAACGAACGACGACAAGCACGTCGGGCGGGTGGAATATTTCCGCGACATTACAGCGGCAAAAGACCTGGAGAGTAAGATTGCCGGTTACCAGGAGCAGCTGCGAGCCTTGAATTACGAAATGGCGGACGTCGTCAACCGGGAACAGCGCAGGATCGCTCAGGAACTGCACGATACCATCCCCCAGACGCTGCTGTTTTGCAGGATGCGGCTGGAGAGGATAGAAAAGCGCGACACAGCCGAAGGCCGGCGTTCCGGGCAGTCCTCCGATTTCCGGGAGATCTACCAGTTCCTGGATGACGCCATCGAACAATCGCGCAACCTGATGTTTAAACTTGCCCCTCCCATGCTGTACGAACTGGGACTGGAGCCTGCGCTTCAGAGCCTTTTGGACCAGTTCGGCAGGGAACACCCTATAGCCTTCCGGTTCAAGGGAAGAGAGCTGAAAGCTCCCTTGCAAGGGGATGGCGCCGCCATGGTGTATGGTATGGTCCGTGAACTCCTGGTAAACTGCGTCAAACATTCTGAAGCAACGCATGTCGAGGTGGCCGTCAATCGCAGGGACGGCGGTCTTGTCGTCGCGGTCCGGGACAACGGCAAGGGCCGGGAAGCGGGGGCGCAGGCCGGAAATACCGAAAAGGGATTTGGGCTGTTCAGCATCCGGGAACGCGTGCGGTATCTGGACGGTGACTTCACGATCGACACCGCTCCCGGCAAAGGTTTCTGCGCGACCATCAGGATCGCGCTGGAGAAACTGAGGAAGTGATATAATTCACAGTGCGGAGGTAGGGTTGCCATGATCGATCTTGTTATCGCCGATGACCATGCCATCTTCCGATACGGACTCAGGGCCTTGTTGTCCGATGAGCCGGATTTTCGGATCCTGTCCGAAGCGGACAATGGAACGGCCGCGCTGGGTGAGATACGGGAGAAAAATCCCCAGATCGCCGTTTTGGATGTCTCCATGCCCGGCAAGAACGGCGTCGAAGTGCTCGCGGAGGTCTGTCGCGATAAATTGAAGACCCGGTGCATCCTCCTGACGGTCCACAACAATCCGGTGCTCGCCGCTACCGCGATCCGGAACGGAGCGGCAGGCTACCTGCTCAAGAACCAGACGTTTCGTGAGCTGCCCGACGCGCTCAGGGTCGTGGCAGCAGGAAAGAAATACTATTCCGCGGAATTGATACAGGCCCTGGCGCGCCAAAAAGAGCATCTCAATCTCGCCCGGCAGCTCACCCGGCGTGAGTATGAAGTCCTGGCGCTGATAGTTAAGGGGATGACAAACAACGAGATCGCGACGCAGCTCAAAATCAGCATCCGCACCGCGGAAACCCACAAGAGCCGTATCATGAATAAACTGGACATTCACACATCGGTAGCTCTGATTGCCTATGCGTTCCAGCATAAGCTGGTGAATGACAGCCAGGATATGCCGTCGTCCGAATAGCTGATGCTGCGATTGAATATGCGGCCCGCGCCGGGCCATGGCTGAAGATATTTCTCCGCATTCCCCCTCCCGACCTTCTATTCCGATTAACCGCCTGCCTGCCCGGACCGTATGGCCGAGATGCGCTGATCCCGGTGTAAATTCATTTCAACGAATATTTGCCGCGTGCCATCCGAAGAAAAACAGGCAGTGTGCCGCTGGACTCGCCCAATGGCCTGCCGAACCGCTGCTATCCAAAAACAGCAGCGGTGATATTTTTGCGCGGTAAATGCAGAGATCTGAGGCCGTTCTCCAACTAGCTGCAATAACTTATTAAGACAATTCATGACTTACTGAAAAACCCCGGGAAGGGGCGCGCAAATCAGCCGGTGCGCCGGCGTTCCGTATTTGCTGAGTGTGGGTGCCGGGCCGCGGTTTGAACGCAGCGGCCCCGGATTCATCGCACCTTGTCCTTCGCATCTTTTCATAAGTGGAAGATCTGTGAGCCCCTGCCGCAAACCAAGGAGGAAGCGGAGGTATGGGAAAAGTTCAAGCCTGCCTGGGAAGCATGGAAAATTTATCACCGAAGAACGTCGCTCTTGCCGAAGGCGGCAAAAAGGACGAAGGCTACGTTATTTTACTGATAAGACATACGGAACGAAGCCGATGCGGATGAGTGATATTTCTGATACGGTAACCCCATGACCATGAGTGTTGCGGGACAAAGCGATGCGAACAGGAAGCTCAGCCGCGCAGGCGCCAAGAAACGAACATGAGAAAACTGAACTGTTGGGAATTCAAAAAATGCGGCCGGGGGCCCAGTGAAGCGAGAGCGGGGCAGGTCCTCTGTCCGGCGGCGTCCATGGCGGCGCTGAACGGCGTGCACGGCGGGATGCAGGGTGGGCGGTCCTGCTGGATCGTCGAGGGGACGCTGTGCAGCGGCAAAAAGAGCAGGCCGTTCAAGGAGAGATTCCATTCCTGTTCGTATTGCGACTTCTACCGGATGGTGATGCAGGAGGAGGGCGCCGCATTTGTCCTGTCGTCCGTCCTGCGCAGCCGGGTGGAGATAAGAACTGACGCCGAGCAGGACAAGTATTCCATGCGCATTGCAGCATGATCGAATTCCTGAAGAGGAGGCAAGCCATGAGCACCGCAACCATAACCGGAATGACGCAATATCTGACCTACACGCTGGCGGACGAGGTGTTCGCCCTGGACATCGGGAAAGTGCGCGAGGTCCTGGACTTCACCACGGTGACTAAAGTGCCGAATATGCCGGATTTCATGCTCGGAGTGATCAACCTCCGGGGAAGCGTGGTGCCGGTGGTGGACCTGCGGACCCGGTTCCGCATGCCGCGGAACGAGCAGACGGTGAATACGTGCATTATCATCACCGAGGTGCGGATCGACGGGGACACCACGGTGCTGGGCTGCCTGGCGGACTCGGTGCAGGAGGTGCTGGATTTGGAAGCGAACCAGGTCGAGCCGGCGCCGAAGATCGGGACCAAGCTGCGAAACGAGTTCATCCAGGGCATGGGGAAGCACGGCAACCGATTCATCATCATCCTGGACATTGACAAGGTGTTTACCGTTGATGACGTGGCGCTTGTGGCGGAACTGGGCGCGGCGGCCGAGTGTCCCCTTGTCCACCATCAGGCTGCTTGAAAAAGAACGCGCGCCGCCGCGGAGCCTAAACGGTGAATGGCCGGGTCTATCATTCAATTATCATCATTCACACCTGGCACCTCAACGCCCGGTTTTCCGGAGGCCCTCGGCGGCGCGCATGGACCGAGAACAAAAGCATCGAGGAGGGCTGCGATGATCAGATTGCAGGGAAGCCGGGCCGTTGACAGGCAGTTCCACAAGGACAGATATATACCGGTCAGGCGGCTGGCAACCTGGATGCAGGCCGCGCCTGCCGACACGCGCCCGGCGGGAAGGAGAAACCGCATACCCTGGAGCGAGGTAGTAAGAATGAAGACCATATTGCTGATAGACAACAATGTAGAGCATCTTTTGCAGCACAGCGAGCTCCTGGGGCGGTCCGGCTACCGGATCGTGACCGCGCAGGACTCAAAAGCGGCGCTGTTCATCCTGGAAAGCGGCATGCTCCTTGACCTGATCGTGACCGAGTGCCAGATGCCGGACATGGGTGCCCAGGAGTTCCTGGCGGCGATCAGGAAAGAGGCGCCGTCGGTGCCGGTGGTCGTCGTGACCAGCTGCGACTCGGTGGAATCTTATCTGAACGCGGTCGGCATCGGCGTCTATGAATATCTGAACAAGCCGTTGCTGCCGGGAGAGTTGAGCAGCATAATAAAGATGGTCGCCAGGGACCGCCGGTGCGGCAGTTTGCCGACCGGCTTGGCATGAGGAGGGATCAATGAAGAGATTGCTGCAGGCAGTCTTCTGGCTGGTTCTTTACGCAGCCGCGGCCCATGCGACGCCGTCAACGCAGATCTGGATACCGTCCACGGACGTACAGCCCTACATGAAGTGGCATTTCGGCTTCGACCAGTACATAAAGGCGCGCAAAATCGACGGAACAACGCGAGAGCCGAACGTTATCAACAACGGCGTTACCGTCGGCGTGCTGCCCGGGGAAAAAATCCAGGCGGAAGTAGGCATCGACCAGCGGGCTTATGGCGTGGAGCCCGTGGATTCCGCGCCGGTCTACTTCAATGCCAAGATCGGCATGCCTGAGGACGCCCTGTTCAAGGGGGCGCCGGCGATCGCGCTCGGCGGCTATGACTTGGGCACGAAGAAATACAGCGCCGATGCGGGCTGGGGCACGGACTACAACGTCGTTTACGGCCTGATCGCGAGGACTTTCGGCAAGGTCGGCAGGTTTTCAGCAGGATACTACCAGGGCAGCGACAAACTGCTGCTGGACAAGAACGGTCAAAAAGACAATACAGGCGTTCTCGCTTCCTGGGACAGGACGATCTCGGAGGTCTCGGACAAACTCTGGGTTGCTGTCGATTACATGGGCGGCGAGAACGGCTACGGAGCTCTGTCCTGGGGAGCGGCATGGAAGTTCTCGCCGAACGTGGGCGTGATCTTCGGATACGACAAGTACAACAACGCGAACTACAAGCCGACGTACACGATTCAGGTGGACATCGATCTCTGAAGCAAAGACATGGCAAGTGTCTTAATACATGATTCGAGACTGTTAATATTCCGCGATTTTCGATGTATTACGAGACTATTATCCGTACAGGAGGTGTCGTCATGCAATGGTTCTACGATCTGAAAGTCGGGACGAAATTATTGATGGGATTCATAACCGTAGCGCTTCTGGGAGGGCTGGTCGGGCTGATCGGCTACAACGGGATGAGAGAGATCAACTCGGACCTGGAGAACATCTCAAAGAACAGGCTGCCGAGCATCGACAGTCTCGGCATCATCAACGAGGCCCAGACCGCGGTGGACAGCGGCGAGAACGCGCTGCTGAGCCAGGCGACCACGGCGGAGATGCGCAAAGAAGCCTATGACCGGTTCGACGCCGCCGCGAAGCGCGTCAAGGAGGCGCGGGCAATCTACGACCCCCTGCCGCAGACCAAGGAAGAGGAGATGCTCTGGAGGAAGTTCGTGCCTGCCTGGGACGCCTGGTGGAAGGACCACGAGCGCTTCGTGGATCTGGCAAAGGCCTACTGGCAGAACCCCTCGGAAGAGGGCTATCGCCGCATGACCGACCAGGCCCTGGTGCAGAACGGCAAGACCTTCGAGGTTGCAGAGAAGCTGCTGAATGAAGTGATCGAGATCAACCGCAAGGAAGCGGAAAGGGCGCATGAGGAGGCGGCGGCGACCACGAGGAGTTCTGTCATGACGCTGGCGATCACTGCTGCCGCTGCCATGACGCTTGCGGTAGGGCTCGGCATATTCATTTCCCGCATCATCAAGCGCGCGGTGAACCAGGGCGCCGAGGTCGCCAAGGGGCTGGCCGTGGGCGACGTGACCATGTCTATTCAGGCGACGAGCAAGGACGAGACCGGCGCGCTGCTCGACTCCATGCGCGAGATGGTCGATTCCATGAAAGCGAAGAGCGCCATGGCCGAGAAGATCGCTGCAGGCGACCTGAACGTGAAGGTGAACGTGCTGTCGGACAAGGACCTGCTCGGGAAGTCTCTGTTGGCAATGGTCGAGAAGCTGCGCGCGGTGGTGGGAGACGTGAAGAACGCGGCGGACAATGTTGCCAGCGGCAGTCAGCAGCTTTCCTCGGGCGCCGAGCAGATGTCCCAGGGCGCCACGGAGCAGGCGTCGTCCACCGAGGAAGCGTCGTCATCGGTCGAGGAAATGAACGCCACGATCCGCCAGAACGCGGACAATGCTGCTCAGACAGAGAAGATCGCGCGCAAGGCCGCGAACGATGCACAGGAGAGCGGCAAGTCCGTGAGCGAGACGGTTACGGCCATGAAACAGATCGCCGAGAAGATCGGGATCATCGAGGAGATCGCGCGCCAGACGAACCTGCTGGCCCTGAACGCGGCGATCGAAGCTGCCCGGGCAGGCGAGCACGGCAAGGGCTTTGCGGTGGTGGCGTCGGAAGTGCGGAAGCTTGCGGAGCGGAGCCAGACCGCGGCAGCCGAGATTACCCAGCTCTCGGGCACGAGCGTGGAAGTTGCGCAGCGGGCAGGCGAGATGCTGTCAAAGCTGGTGCCGGACATCCAGAAGACCGCGGAGCTGGTGCAGGAGATCAACGCCGCGTCCAAGGAACAGTCCTCCGGCGCGGACCAGATCAACGGCGCGATCCAGCAGCTGAACACGGTGGTGCAGCAGAACGCGGGCGCTGCGGAAGAAATGTCGTCGACCGCCGAGGAGCTGAGTTCCCAGGCCGAGCAGCTGCAGGAAACCATCGCGTTCTTCAAGATCGACGGCGCGGAACGCACGGCAGCGAGGAAGGTGTCGGCCAGGAAGGCGAAGCAGGCCCAGATCGACCACAAGCTTCACGTTGCTCACCTGGCGCAGGCCGGAAAAGCGCAGAGGGCCGCCGACGCAGCGACGCAGGGCGCAGCGCTGCGGATGAAAGAGGACGAACAGGACAAGGGAGACGGCGGAGAGCAGGAGTTCCTGAAGGCCTCCTGAGCAGTAAGCGCAAGAAGTCAGGACCGGCTGCGGTAAGAATATTCAGGGGAGAAGCATGAAAAGGCAAGTCGGGAAAAGAGACGGAAGGGACATACTGCTGATCGGCGACGCATATCCGGCAGGCGGCTCCGGCCGGGTATGCGTCGAGGAATGCGAAGGCTCGATCATCATCACGGCGCGAAGCGAACAGGATGCAAAGGACATCCTTCGCACGATCGCGGTGGACGCGATTTACCACTTCCCGCAGGAGTGCGTGCGGGAAGCGGCTGAGGCGTTCAGGTCCTACGTGGAGAGGCGCTACTCCGCGATCCGGGTGGTGGATATGTGGACGATCCCGCCCGCGGGAGCGGGAAAAGAGCTGAATCATGTCCTGCCGCTGTCTCTGAACGAAGGCTTCGACTGCCGCACCGGGAAGCGCATTGCGTGGAAGGAGCCGGGCGAAAGCAAGGCGTCTCCGCCGGGCGTTCCGGCCGATGTCGCAGGCGACGGACAAATACAATCGCATCGCGTGACCGGCGATGAGCGCGCGGCGTAGGAGGCGGCGGCCGGGTTCAATGGTAATTTCAGGAACTGCTCCGCGTCCCCGGTGTTTTCCGTGGCGAAAGATCTTGATGCTGAAAAGACCGCTTTCAGGAGGATCTATGAACTGTCCCTTTCTGGACTCCGCAGCCGGGTCCCTCTGCATGGTGCTCCGGGCAGCAGGCGATCTGCCGCCGGCATGCGCCGAGCCTCCATTGGACGGCCGCGGCGACAGGGAATACCGGCGCTGTCTTCACTATGGCGCGGTGCTCAGCGGCGGCCTGGCGCGGATCGTCCGGTACCGCGGGAGGCGCCGGACAGCCGGCCGGTCCCCGCTGAAGAGCGCGTCATGACGACGCTCGTCTGCGCGCAGCCGCTGATCTATTTGAAAATGGGCGAGATCACCTTCACGGAACAGCCCGCGACCATCACGACGGTCCTGGGATCCTGCGTTGCCGTTACGCTGTACGACCGGAAACGCAATTATGGTGCTATGTGCCACGGCGTGATGCCCGCCTGTGTCACCGCGGAGGGGTGCCCGGGCGCCTGTCCACAACAGGGGCATTACGTGGAATGTTCGGTAGAGGCCATGGCGAAGCGTTTTAGTTCTTTCGGGTCCCGGACCGGGGACATCGAAGCGAGGATATTCGGCGGCGCGGAAGTGTTCGCTATGCCGACCCGTTTCCGGGGCCTGCTGGCGGTCGGTCCGCAGAACGTTGAGGCGGCGGTGCGCGCCTTGTCCCGACAGGAAATCGCGGTCAGTTCGATGGCCGTCGGCGGCCGGGCGGGATGCCGGATCTATTTCGACACCATCTCCGGCGAAGTGTCGGTGTGGCGGCTGGAACCCGCGCTGAAGGCGGAGGGCGGCGCCTGACAACGGCCCGCGGATCTGCCGGGAGGGACCGGGGGGGACCGGCATGATGTATCTCGTTGTCAGAAACTCCGGGCAGTCGGGCGAGCTTCGGCTCTGGGGACAGTTTGCGGCCCGGGAGTCTGAAGAATTGAAGCTCTATCTTCAACGCGTTATGCGGCGTGTGGCCGATTTCACGGTCGATTGCACGGCGGGAAGAGCGCACTACGCGCCGAGCGGCACCGGATGTGCCCCTTTTACTGCATGGCCGGGGCCGACGGCGTCTTCGATCCGCGCGGCCTGAATTTGCGGCCGCAGGAGGCGATGGCATGACGCAGGGCGGGGGAATCGTCATGGCCTGTCCTTTTGCAGCGGGGGCCTATATGCTGTCCTGCGGCGCTTCGCAGATCACCTATGTTCCGACCCGCCGCGAGATCAGCGAGTATTGCGCCGACAAAAAATACGAGCAGTACCGGCTCTGCGCGTATTACCGCCATGCGGTGTGGAACGGCCTGACGCCGGTGTCCTTGCCGAAGCAGCAGGAACGGCCGGGGGAGTAGCGGCGGAGCCGATTGAGCCGATGGGGGTCACTTACCTGAGACCGGTTGACGGATGGGGAAAAAATGATTATAGTTATCACCACTGATCATTGCATCCCTCACGCCAAGGAGCCTCACCCCTTTGTCCACCCAGGAATCGCCATTCCCTGATACTCCCACCTCGCCAACACTCTCGATCATCCCGCTCGGCGGGATCGGCGAGATAGGCATGAACTCCATGGTCCTTCAGTCCGGGGACGACATCCTGCTCATCGACGCCGGCCTCATGTTCCCGGATCCCGAGATGCTCGGCGTGGACATCGTGATCCCGGACTTCACCTACCTCCTGGACAACCGCGACAAGGTCCGGGCCATTGTGCTCACCCACGGCCACGAGGACCACATCGGCGCTTTGCCGTTCCTGCTCCGCGAGCTGAAGGCGCCGGTGTACGGGACCCGGCTCACCCTCGGGTTCGTGAAGGACAAGCTGAAGGAGCACGGGTTGGACAGCGAGGTGGAGCTGATCCCGGTCCGGCCGCGCGAGGTCGTGACCATCGGCTGCTTTCGCGTGGAGTTCATCCGCGTGACCCATTCCATCGTGGACGGCGTGGGGCTCGGCATCGAGACCCCGGCGGGCCGCGTGGTGCACACCGGGGACTTCAAGATCGATCCCACGCCCGTGGACAACGAGGTGATGGACCTCCGGACCTTCAGCGAATACGGCGACCGGGGCACGCTGGTGCTCATGTCCGACAGCACGAACGCTTCCCAGGGCGGCTACACCTTCTCGGAAAAAGAAGTGCGCCGCGGGCTTGAGGAGATCTTTCACAAGTCCCCGGGCAGGATCGTGGTGGCCACCTTCGCGTCGAATATTCACCGGGTACAGCAGATCATCGACGTGGCGGTAATGTACAACCGGAAGGTGATCCTGAACGGCAGGAGCATGATCGCCAACGCCCAGATCGCGCTCGATCTCGGGTACCTGAAGATCCCGCCGGAGACGTGGCTCAGGATCGACGCGCTCAAGAAGCTTGCCGACGACCAGGTCGTGCTGATCACCACCGGCAGCCAGGGCGAGCCCATGTCGGCGCTTACGCGCATGGCTGCCAACGAGCACAAGCACATCCAGATCCGGAAGGGCGACACCGTGGTCCTGTCGTCCAAGATGATCCCCGGGAACGAGCGCGCCGTGACGAGGATCATCAACCATCTGTTCAAATGCGGGGCCGATGTGTTCTATGAAAAGGTGTCGGAGGTCCACGTCTCAGGCCACGCGTCCAAGGAAGAGCTGAAGCTCATGCTGAATCTGATCAAGCCGCGCTACTTCATTCCGGTCCACGGCGAATACCGCCACCTGGTGTATCACAGCCAGCTGGGGAAAAAGGTCGGGATCCCGGAGGAGAACATCTTCATCATCGAGGACGGCGAGGTGGTCGAGTTCAGCGACGGCATGGGCAGGCGTGCCGGCCATGTGCAGGCCGGGCGGGTGCTGATCGACGGCAAGCTGCCGGGCGGCGTGGAGACCGTGGTCCTGCGGGACCGGATGAAGCTTGCCCACGACGGCGTGGTGATCGTGATCCTCTCCATCGAACAGCACACGGGAAAGCTTGTTTCGGGGCCGGACATCATTTCGCGCGGGTTCGTGCTCGAGGATGCTTCCCAGGAACTGCTGGCCGAAGCCAAGCAGATCGTTCTCGATACGCTGCTGGTAATGATCCCCGAGGCCAAGGGCGACTGGTCCCTGGTCTCTGCCCGTGTCCGGAGCAATCTGAAGAAATTCTTCAACAAAAGGCTCGACCGCCGACCCATGATCCTGCCGGTGATCACGGAGATCTAGAGCTCCCGTTTGCAAAACCAAAAGGTGACATCGCGAATGATTGATCTGCGGGGCAGGCACGCTGGAAGACCGGCATGCTTGACCTGCGACAGGAAGTGTGTTATAAACACACAAGTGTAGTTATATTTACAAGTGGAGTTCATTATGTCATTCAATACAAAATCCGCATGCGCGCTGACCGGCCTGTCCGCGCGCCAGATCGACTACTGGGACAGAAGCCACTTCATCAAACCCTCGGTCAAGGAAGCGGCCGGGCAGGGAAGCGGGCGCCTCTATTCCTTCGTGGATATCGTGCAGCTCAAGGTCGCAAAGACGCTCAAGGACAAGGGCGTTTCCCTGCAGAAGATCAGAAAAGCGATCAACTATCTGAAGAAACACTTTCCTGATGTGCAAAAACCGCTCGCGGAAATGCGCTTTTTAACAGACGGCGACACGATATTCGTACTGACGAAGAACGATAAGGCGGTCCTGGATACGCTGGCGAAGGGTCAGATGGTCTTTGCGCTGGCGCTCGGTGAGATCATCGAGCAGCTGAAGGGCGATGTGAAGAACATCAGCCAGGACCGGAAGTACAAGGTCAGCGTCAAGGGCAAGGCTTATGAGGTCCTTCTGCACGCCGATACCGAGGACGGCGGATATTGGGTCGAGTGTCCTGCTCTTGCCGGCTGCGATTCGCAGGGCGATACCGTTGAAGAAGCTCTCGCGATGATCAAGGATGCGATCAAAGGGCATTTGGCAGTTGAGGCAGAGCGGAAGAAAAAGAGGGCCGTTGCGTAAATGTCCTATATTTTCATGGACGAGTCCGGGGACTTGGGCTTTGATTTCGCTAAGAAAGGGACTTCACAGTATTTCATCATCACGTTTCTGTTCAGCAGCAACAAACGTGGTATAGAAAAGTGCGTGAAGAAGGTTCATGCAGGTCTGTGCAAACGATATAGAGCCATCGGTGAGCTCCATGCTTATAAGGAAGAACCTATTACCAGAAAGCGGCTTCTCTCTCTGCTGGCGGGGAAGGATTGCGGTATTATGGCAATAGTGCTGAATAAGAAAAAGGTCTACGCGAACCTGCAGGATGAAAAACCGGTGCTTTATAATTATGTAACCAACATCCTCCTGGACAGAATCTTCTCAAAGAAACTGTTGGTGACCAGCGAGCCGATCGAGATCATCGCATCACGAAAAGAGACAAGCAAGTTCTTGAACTTGAACTTCAAGTCATATCTGCAATCTCAGCTGGCGAAGAATCATAATGTCTCAGTAAAGATATCGATTAAGACCCCTGCGGAAGAAAAGGCGCTCCAGGCAGTTGATTTTGCGAGCTGGGCGATATTCAGGAAGTACGAGTCGAGAGATGAGGAGTATTACAAGATCATCAAGAGAAGGGTTGTCGAGGAGAAGCCGCTGTTCCCCTAGAAACAACAAAGCCTCGTTCGCTATTTACGAGGCGCCCTGCGGTACCCCACGAACGAGGACTTACTTGTTGTTACTATTATGATAATGCGGGTGAAGTCGGATGTCAAGGCCATTGTCGATAGTACGGTGAATAATTTGACAACAGGCGGGTTTGACCGTTGAAGAATTCTTGAAGCTTTACCGGTGAAGTGAGTTCGAAGACAAACGAATCGAAAATTCCTGACGAAGCTCGACATGCACGATAACCTCATCGAACGATATCTGACCGACATGCTGGAAGTGCGAAGCTCCCGCTCCGGCGCGCTGGAGACTTCGTACTATCCCGCTCTCGAACATCTGCTGACCTCCCTTGGAAAGACCCTCAGTCCCAAAGCACGCTGCGTGATCAACCTTGCCAATCGCGGCGCGAGTTTGCCCGATGGCGGGTTGTTCGCCGCTGACTAGTTCGTAGGTCTGTTAGAACGCAGCGAAACCCGACTCCCTTCGTGGGTGTAAAGGTTGGCTGGCATGGATAGCATGAAAACAGATATTTCGCCACGTTATTACATTGCAGAGACTACAGTTTGGCTGCTTAGTGCCATTCTTACAGTCTCCCGTTTCGTCGGTCTCGATCCATCGCAGTCTTTACCGCTGCTCAACTTAAATTTGAAAAACCCGCAACACTACTTGCGCATTGTCGCAGTGTTGCTTATCGTTGCCACATTTTATCTTATTTTAGAATGGAAGCAGTCTTCGCCAGAAGCGCGTCGCTCATACTATGCAAAGGTACGAGCTGGGCTAGCAACACTTCTTACCTGTGCATCGCTCTGGCTAAGTTACCCCCTCATTGCTGAAAAAACCCGCTTCGCAGGGACATCACCCGCATGGTATCTTGGCTTTTTAGTAATTGGTTATTTACTAGGAACGGCTGTTTCAATTTTAGCGCTTGCCTCACTCATGATTCGACAACCATTGGAAGCTAGGATGCTCCAATTACCTCGCATACCAGCAGCGACTCGTGCTCAATACAAAGTATGGATTCCAGCAGTACCTGTTTTGATCGTCATGTACTATGTGCTTTCCTATTTTGCACCTGATGTCATCAAGGGGCTGGGTTTTGTTTTTGTTGCCGTCTTTTTCATATTCGCAATCGGAGATGAATTCGCCTCTTTGTGCTTGCATCGGGATGAAAATGGAAAGCGCATTCCCTACTCAAGGCGCATTTCAATATTAAAAGAGGTTTTCGATTCTCACGACTATTCCTACTACTTAATTGATCACGGCATGAAGGCTATTGAAGAATTTGACATTCCAATAAAGGAATCTCCAGAGGCGATCCAGAAAGCCATGCAGGAGAAGTTCTCTACAAAGTCTTCTACTGGCTTAATTCGTTTTCATGCTCAAACGCAGGAAGAGGTTAAGCTAAAGTTTTATTTCAAGGATGGGAATGAAAATAATCTGTCACCAGAGAATCGGGGTGTCAAAATACTGAAACATCAGGGCAGGAAGGGATTCATTTGTGTGATTCTCATCCCTGACGAGCCAGCGAGAAAATCCGTAAAATTTGAGGTCTCAACGAGTCTCATTGAAATGAATGCTGAAGAGTATTTCTCAACACATACCGATGCTGCTGACCTAACGCTAGAGAAAGTTTTTTTAAATGCGGTCGATCAAGCTGTTATGCAAACTATGCTCCAGCAATCGGGCCCGTTGCTTCAAAAAGCAGTATTGACAGGACAAGAGGACAGGGTAGTAGCACTACTGAAGCAGGATGTTGACGTGAATGAACGGGCAGAGGCTGGCTGGACACCCCTTCTCCATGCAGCGGCACAGGGCTATCCGCGGATTGCGCGATTATTGCTTGATGCAGGCGCAAACACGGACATTGGAAATTTGCATGGAATTACTCCTCTGATGTACTCTGCGCGTTATGGGAATGTTGATGTTTGTCGAATACTGCTTGAATATGGTGCTAATCCCGATCTCCAAGATGTATATGGCTGGACGGCATTAATGGTCTCCGCGCGTATAGGCTCCGCTGATGTGGCTGAGATGCTGATCAAGACAGGCGCCGGTATTAATATCACAGACCGTAATGCAATGACGGCCTTGGACTTTGCGTACAAGTACAAACAAGGAAAGATTGCAAAAATGATTCGAAACGCTAATAGGCGTAATCAAGCGACACGGTGAGTTGCATGATTTAGGGCACGGAATCCTTAAGGTCGCGTCTTTCTCCCTGCATATGCACTGCATTAGCACCATTAACGCTTTTGCCTTCAGCCTGGAAGTCAGTCGGTGACAAATTGCCACCAGTTGAAATTGATGGTTAACCCATGGCGCCAGGTTAAGGAAGGGACTCAGGTAAGGAACAAAGGACCGAAAGATGATTGATAAATCGCTCGCCGTATTTGAAAATTATAACATCCGCAGAATATATGACGAAGAGTCCGAAACCTGGTTTTTCTCTGTTGTGGATATTATTCAGGCGTTGATTCAGCAGCCGGATTACCAGGCTGCAAGAAATTACTGGAAGGTCTTAAAAAACCGCTTGAATAAAGAGGGAAGTGAGTCGGTTACAAAATGTAACCGACTGAAATTGAAAGCTGCCGACGGGAAACAATACATTACCGATGTAGCGGACCCTGAAACGCTTCTCCGCCTGATCCAGTCCGTTCCCAGTCCCAAGGCTGAGCCGATCAAAATTTGGCTGGCCAAGGTAGGCTATGAACGTATGCAGGACATGGCCGACCCGGCGCGGTCTCTTGACCGGGCGCGGGAATACTGGCAACAGCATGGAAGAAGCGAAAAGTGGATTCAGCAGCGGATGATGGGTCAGGAAACCCGCAACAAGCTGACGGATTACTGGAAAGATCATGACATCAAGAAGGAAGAAGAATACGCCATTCTGACGAACCTCATTCACCGGGAATGGGCGGATGTGTCCGTAAAAAAGCACAAGGCGATGAAGGGGCTGAAGACACAGAATCTTAGAGACCACATGAGCGAAGCCGAACTGATCTTTACGGCCCTTGCCGAGCTATCCACCCGCCAAATAGCGGAGACCATGAAGGCTGTCGGAATGAAAGAAAACAAGGCTGCCGGTAAAACAGGCGGCGGAATCGCCAAGAAAGCAAGGCGAGAACTCGAAGCAAAGACGGGCAAAAAAGTTGTTACGGGTGAGAGCTTCCTTCCGCCTGATACGGGAAAGATATTGCCCCGGCCGAGTAAAAGGAAGATAAAAAGAAAGCAGTAAGCCGGATAGAACATAGTCCCGTAGGTTAGGTTAAGCCTAGCGCAACCCAACGGCCTTTGAATGGCTTCGCGTTCCCCTGCCCGGTCTGCAGGCAAATCTTTCGCGGCGCTCCACCCTCCGGTTATCCCGTGAAAGGCGTCTTTTCCCTGTCGCGGTCGAACTGTTTCGGCTGAACAGCGGCCTTTCCGAATTTGAGCCGTTCGAGCAGGATTGGGGAAAGGATGAACTTCGTTCCTTCCTCAGCCATGACGGCTTTGTAGAAAGCGCACCGTTGACAGCTCTTGTACTTATCGCTGAAAGATCCCTGAAGTTCCCCGTTGCATTTCGTGCCCTGCACCACCCAGCACGCCCGTCCGCCGAGCAGTCCTCCGTGCACGCCGTTCAATTTGACCGCGGTTGCCGTGGGACAGACACCCTGGTGTGCCTGATGTCCGCTCATCTGCCTTCCGCACTTCATGAATTCCCAGCAATTCCGCTTGTTCATGAGCGCTCGCCGCCTTTCCGCCAACGTCCCTGCCGATCCATGGTGATCCGCGACCGCAGCGAATCATAAATCCATATAATCGTCACAGGTCCTTTTCCTTGTCGCCGCTACGATGCCATCTTGAGGTCTGTCCGGTACACTATGGAGATGAACTTGTCGGCTAACGACGGATCGAACTGCGTGCCCGAGCAACGCTTCAGCTCCGCGATCGCCTCGCGGATGTCAAAGGTCTTCCGGTAGGGCCGCCAGCCGGTCATGGAGTCAAAGGCGTCGGCAACAGCAAGGATCCTGGCGAGGTCCGGGATCTGGTTGCCCTTCAGGCCGTCGGGATATCCTTTGCCGTCGAAGCGTTCATGGTGATGCCGCACGGCCGGAATGATCTGCTGCATCTGCTTGATCGGCGCGAGCAGTTCGGCGCCGTGCAGCGGATGGCGCTTGATGATCTCATACTCCTCGGTGCTCAGTACGGACTTCTTGTCCAGGATGGCATCGAAGGTTCCCAGCTTGCCCACATCATGCAGCAGCCCCGCCAGTTCGAGGTCGCGAAGCAGCTTGTCGTTCATGCCCAGCTCCTGTCCCAGCTGGAGCGCATAACGGGTCACGCGCTCCGAATGACCGGCGGTCCAGGACGACTTCGCATCAATGGCGTAGGAGAGCGATTTGACCGTGCCGAGCAGCAGTTCCTGCAGGTCCGTCAGGAGCCGGGTGTTCTCGAACGCCACGCCGATCAGTCCTGCCAGCTGCTCCAGGGTCGCGTAGTTCTCGGGCGTGAACGCAGCCGGTCTGCTGCTTGCTACGCTCAGCACGCCGATCGCGCTGCCTTTTGCCATGAGCGGGACCCGGAAAAGGGACCGGGTCCCGTCGGCACGGAGACGCTCCTCTTCGGGCAGGAGCGGTCCCGCTTTGCTGATATCGGGAAGATAGGAGGGACGGCAGGTCGCGAGGACCTCCGATGCCGCGGTAGTGACCAGGGCGAGACGTGAAACGTTATCGTGGTCGCGGCCGTTCAGCTCCGAGGAGATCCTTGCCAGGAACTCCCGGTCGGGGCCGGTCAGTATCGCCTCGGCGGTATCGCAGGGAATGATCCTCCGGATGTTCCGGACCGCCGCTTCCAGGATACCCTGGGGTTCCAGGCTGGACAGGATACTCAGATCGATCTCATGGATCACCTTGAGCGTTTCCATCTTATGAGCAAGGTCCATGGAACGCTCAAGCGCAGTGCGATATAAACAGGCCTCGTCAAGGGCAAGCGAGACCTCGCGTGAGATGCCTTCCACCATGCGACGGTCCCGTTCGGAAAAGACGCGGTTGTCATGGTATGCGGCCACCAGCAATCCGAGGCGATCGGCCCGGCCGTACAGGGGGATCGCCAGGAACGTGTTCGCGTTCAGCAGCCACGGAAAGGGGCGGGCGGTCCGGCAGGTCGCCTGGTCATCACCGAGCTGGCAGAGCAGGAACGGATTCTCTTCGGACGGGTCCGGCTCTGTTCGCCTCGCGACACAAGCGCGCCGCGAGTTCAGCGCGGTACGGACAAGATCGGAATCCCCTGCCGAGACATCGGTGCGGAACATGGGTACCGCTCCACGGGGGAGCGGCGTGTGCTGGCCCGGCCGCAACTGGTGTGCCGCGCTGTCCCAACTATAGGAGAAGAACGTGTCCGTGCCGAGGGTGCGGGCGCAGCAGGTCACGACCTGCTGCATAAGGCGATCGGGATCCAGGGTGTCGGTCGCGGTCTCCGCCAGGGCCAGAAGATTTGTCGAGATCTCCATCTCCTGACGCATGGTCTCTTCCGCCTGTTTCATCTCGGTGACATCCTCCAGCACCTGCACACTGGAAATGATGGCGCCGTCGGCGTCCTGCACGGGGTAGACGCGTCCTCGAAAGATGCGCCGGATCGAGGGCACCGAGAACTCTTCCACGAAGTAGGGCTGATTTTCCGACAGAGGTTCCAGGTCGGGACGGCCGGTTATCACCGACTCCTCGAGCCGGGGAAAGATGTCATGAAACTTCCGGCCGATCAGCTCGCTGTAGGGTTTTCCCGCGACCTCCTGATACGCGCGGTTCGCGCGGATGATCCGGCAATCGCGGTCATGGATAAAAATTGGGTCCGAGATCGAGTCAAAGGTGACCTCCCACTCCTGCTTTGCCCGTTCAAGATGGTAAAACTCCTGCTGAAGTTTCGCTTCAGCTATCTTACGATCGGTTATATCGCTCACCAGGCCGTCACAAGCCGCCAATCGGCCGGCAGCATCATACCGGGGCACGGGAGTGTTCTTGATCCACCGGATACTGCCGTTCTTGTGAATGATCCGGTGCTCAAGAGGCGGCGGCGACTGACCTGCGTACACCTGTTCGGACATGCCGATGACCGCGTCTCGGTCGCTCTCGTAGATCATACGATACCACAGATGGGGATCGGCCGCATATTCTTCCGACGTGTACCCTGTTACCGCGGCGCAGCCCGGGCTGTGCGCGGACGAGACCGGTCTCCCCTGTTCGATACGCAGGGTGTAGGTATAGTCCGTGACCGAAGCTAGCAGGCGAGCGTATCTGGCCTCGCTTTGCTCTAGAGCAGCAGCCAGAGCCCGCCGCCCGAGAGCGTCCCTGACCGCGCGGATGACAGCTCCCGCGTTCATGACCGGGCCGACCACGTAGGAGCAGGCGCCCACGTCCAGCAGTTCCAATCCCTGCGCATCGTCCCGGACACCCAGGGCGATAATGGCGGGCGATTCGCTGCTGTATTGCTTTGCCGAGGAAAACCGCGCGGACAGGTTGCCGTTCGCGGACGCAACGTCGAGGAGAAGGACCGCATGAGTGCCTGACAAAGTCGCGGATCCGTCTGACAAAGCAACCTGACAGCGCAGCGAGGATTCGACCAGGGTGTCGCGAAGAAGCGCCGCGGTCCGGGCATCTTCCGAAACGATCAATATTGAACAATCATCCGCTGGCATGGACCGTCTCCTGACGCTACTATCCGCGATGATGACGGTACCGCGGGAACTCTCAGGCTGCGCTGATGGATTTCACGCCTCCAGGCCCGTCCAGAGCGCTGCGTACGATACACGAAAGCTCTTTTGACAATACCGGCTTGTTAAGGTACTCGATAACGCCCAGATTTATTGCCTGCAGGTAGCTTTCGATAGAGCCCCGAGATGTCACTACCAGAACGGGCAGCCCTGGCGACATGCGTCGCAGCATCGTGAGCAGGTCAAGGCCGTCCATGTCAGGGAGCTGCAGTTCCATGATGACAAGGTCCACGGGCATGCCGCTGCGGACTATCGTAAGGGCCGTGTTCGCCTCCGACACGACAAAGGATCTCAGGCCCGACCGGTCAAGCACGCTGGGCAGGCTGCTGCCGCTGAATTCAGGATCTATGATAAGGACGGTCTTCATCGTTCGTTCCTCTTTGCGGTAAGGACAGGAGAATGCGTGGCGTTCGGTCTTCGTCCCGTTGGTCCGCTGAACACGAGGTCCGGGCCGGCCGGAAATCTGTCCACATGACCGGATTCCGAGCGCGAGAACGCCTTCCGATAAACGGGACAGCGTGAGAACAGCGTATGCTCCCGGGGAGCGCAGTAATTCCTGAGCTCCTCCATCCCCGGCACATGGACCGTGCGGGCTGCGGAGCATGAATGCAGATAGATACCCCAGAGATAAGGACAGGTCACGGGATCCTCTTCCTGCCGCGGTCTATGCCGCGGCCACGGTTGCCTCCGGCATGCCGGAAGCAACGTCGGCCAGGGCCAGTTCGTCGCCCGAGAACACTCTGTCAATGTCCAGGATGATCAGGAAGCGGTCACCCTGTTTCCCCATGCCGCGGATGAAATCCGTAGTAGATCTAGTAGCACACGAAGTCTTTGTCCTTCCCGTCACCCTTGTCGTGGCCGGTGCGGCCTGGCTGTCCGAGGTGGATCTCCACACCCGCGGCTGGCGGGGTCTGCGGGACCGACGCCTTGGCCGTTTTTACTGCGGCATGGGCCAGGTTGGCGACAGGCGCTTTATGCTCATGCCGTGCCGGGATCGTCGCTTTTGGCGCGATCTTCCTGCCGCTCCGTTCGGCGGCCTCCACCTTGAAGAATGATATGGTTTCCTTGAGCTGCTCGGCCTGGGAAGAAAGCTCTTCCGACGTCGAGGACATTTCCTCGGCCGCGCCCGCGTTCTGCTGGACCACCTGGTTCAACTGCTGGATGGAACCGTTGATCTGGTCCGCGCCGCTGGCCTGCTCCTTGCTCGCGGCGCTGATCTCCTGCACCAGTTCCGCGGTCTTCTGGATGTCGGGCACCAGTTTCGTCAGCATGGCCCCGGCCCGCTCCGAAACACCGACGCTCGACGCGGAGAGCTTGCTGATCTCCCCGGCGGCCGTCTGGCTGCGCTCGGCGAGCTTGCGCACTTCCGCCGCCACCACGGCGAAGCCCTTGCCGTGTTCGCCTGCCCGGGCTGCTTCGATAGCCGCGTTCAGGGCGAGCAGGTTCGTCTGGCGGGCGATTTCCTCGATGATGGAGATCCTGCTTGCGATGTCTTTCATGGCGGCCATGGCCTCGTTCACCGCCTTGCCGCTCTCGATCGCGTCGGCCGCGGACTTGAGGGCGATCTTCTCCGTCTGCATGGCGTTGTCCGCGTTCTGGCGGATCGTGGCGTTCATCTCCTCGATGGACGAGGACGCCTGCTCGGTGGAAGCAGCCTGTTCGGTGGCGCCCTGGGACATCTGTTCCGCGCCCGAGGAGAGTTGCTGGCTGCCGCTCGACACGTTGTCCGCAGCGGTCATGACGTCGCCTACGACGCTCCGGAGCTGGTCGAGCATCGCTGCGAGCGATTTGCCGAGAATGTCCTTGTCCGAAAGGACCATCACATTCCCCCGTAGTTCGCCGCCGGCTATCGCCTCGGCAGCCTGGGCAAGCGCCCGGAGGTTCTGGACCGCCTTGTTCAGGCTGGCGACGATCCTGGCGATCTCGTCCTGGCGCTCGGCAACCACCTCGATCGAAAGGTCTCCTTCGCTGAAGGCATCGAGCTTGCTGACCAGCAGGGCAACCTGACGCTGGAGATAGTCGCGCTGCTCGTCCGCCTCCTGCTGGAGTCGCTTGACTTCCGTAATGTCGATGACCACCTCCATGCCGCCGTAGGGTTTGCCCTGCTCATCGAGGAGCGGCGAACAGGCGGCCTGCACCGGGATCTTCTTGCCGGACCTGGATTCGGCCACTGTCTCGCCGATGATCGCCTGGCCCGTGCGGAAACAGTTCTTAAGCGTGCAGTTGTCCGTGCCGCAGAGGGGCGTTCTGCAGAGCTGGGCGCAGGTCATTTTGCCCACGACCTCTTCCCGCCGGTATCCCATGGCGTTCAGGGCAGCGTCGTTGATCGACTTGATCAGCAGGTCGCGGTCGGTAACGAACATCGGCGCCGCGATGGACCTGAGGATGTTGTCGATTTCCCACTTGGCACGCACCACGTCGGTCTGGTCGATGATCACTTCCATGCCGCCGTAGATGTTCCCCTGGGCGTCCTTGAGGGGGGAGCAGGCGGCCTTGATGGGGATTTTTTTGCCGTCCCGCGTCTCCGCCACGGTTTCGCCGATGATCGTGTTGCCCGTGCGCATGCAGTTCTTGAGCGTGCAGTTGTCCGTGCCGCAGAGCGGGGTCTTCGCCAGCTGGGCGCAGGTCATCTTCCCGATCACTTCATCGCGCTGGTAACCCAGGGCCTTGAGGGCCGCATCATTGATCGCGGTGATCATCAGGTCCCGGTCGACCACGTAGATCGGCGCCGCGCTGAAGGTCAGGACCGAATCAGAGCGGATGCTCTTCCAGTGATTGTCGACGCGGTTTATTGCCGAAAGAGGCTTGCGCTTTCGGTGGCTGCTATGACCGTTCGCTTTCTTGTCCGCTGTCTTCAACAATGCTTTCATGATGAACCTCCTGATATTGTAATAGTGCTGTTTATCGACGACGAACATCCTGCGGAGTTTTCTGTCCGCTCATCGCATCCTCCATACACATCCTTCATCCGTTTCAATGCCGCATCCCGCACAGGGGGCGTACGAGTCCTTCGCGGCTCTGAGGAACAGGTCCGGGCTCGGGCCGGCGACGACAAAATCCTTGTGCTTCGTTCGCGACAGCCGGTAGGCGGCGCACAGGATCTTCACGCAGTCCGGATCAACCGCGGTCACCTGCTCGCAGTCCACGATCAGCCGTCCTGTGCGGTCCAGCGCGCGGCGAAGGTAGATCTTGAGCGTCTCGGCATAGTGGCGGGAAAGGTTCACCGGGAGCGTCAGCACCGCGACCGCGCCTGTGTCCTTCACCTCGAAATCCATGTCCAGCCTCCTTTCGCCTCAGGCATGAGGACCATGGAGTATTGATAGCAGTACTCGGGAGGGTTTGTCTATCGGTATGAATACGTAGCCCATAAGTACCCGGCGAAAACTGCCGGCGATACGCTGCATTCATCATGCCAAGCGAGCTTGTGCATTATTCAGCGAGTCCCCGCAACCGAATGGCGCACCTGTGCACTGTTGCACCAGGATTCATCCAGGCGTACGGCACCGGCGGTAACATTGAGCAGGAAACGCAGGTAGCGCGGAAGCTGTGGGATAAAATCAATGGAGATGATGTAGCCGATGAGATTATCAGTAAAATTGCGTAGACGACAAATAGATGATCGCGAAGACGACCGTAAACAACGCGGTATCCAGGTGAGATCAGTATGTTCAGTGCGGTGAATACACAGTATCCCTTTATGATACACAGCAAGCTTGTTGCCGCGCGTCAAGAGGCCCCTCTGCGGCGAGACGTTCCGGATCATCGTGGGTGGAACAGCTTGCGTCGTGGTATGCGTAGGGCATTCGTGAGCAGGCGCTAAAAAAGAAAACAAAAAGATCAGCACGGACCTCGATGGTCAGCAGAGAAATTATGACAGAGATCGCCGGTGACATGAGCATATTTCAGAAGGGTATTTTTCGGGTATATAGCAAAGAGATAAAGTCTGGATTCCATCGGGATAACAAGAAGTTAAGTGTGCTCAAACAGCCATTTCCGTAAAAGCTGTTCTTTCGTGGCATTGATACATTATTCTTTACATCGCCGAAAGGCTCTCCTTAATATGCAGCCTGTTCAAAGGGGGCCGGGTTTGAAAGCGCTTTACTACGATGAGTTCAAGGGGCACCGGGGCATCAAGATGGGTGAGTTCCCCGTTCCCGAGATAGCGGAGAACGAGGTCCTCGTGCAGGTCAAGGCTTTCTCCCTGAACCACCTTGACGTTTGGGTGATGGAGGGAAAATACCCCGTACCGGTCACCCTGCCGCACACTTTCGGCTCCGATTCCGCGGGGATCGTGGTGAAGGCCGGCAAGCTGGTGACCCATGTAGCCCCGGGCGATGAGGTGATCATCTATCCGGGCCTGTCCTGCGGCAAATGCATACGCTGCTGTTCGGGCAGGGACAATGAATGCAAGGACTTCTCGCTTCTCGGCGTCCTGTCGAACGGCGTGTCGGCGGAATACGTGAAAGCTTCCGGCCACAATATCTTCAAGAAACCTCAGGGCCTTTCCTTTGCCGAAGCCGCGGGCATCGGCATCACCTACACGACCTCCTGGAACTCGCTCATCCTCCGCGCCGGCATCCAGTACGGCGATACGGTGCTTGTCCATGCCGCGGGCAGCGGGGTCGGCACGGCCCTTATCCAGACAGCGCGGCTCTTCGGCGCCACGGTCATCGCAACGGTGGGCGACGACTGGAAGATCGAGCGTGCCCGGGAGCTTGGCGCGGACCATGTGATCAACCATACCCGGGAGGATTTCGTCGAGGCGGTCCGCAATTACACCTCCGGCGAACTGGCTGATATCGTGATCGATCATGTGGGCGCGGCAACGTTCAGCAAATCCCTTGCCGCCACGAAGCGGGGCGGCCGCGTTGTTACCTTCGGCGCCACGACCGGGGATGAGGCATCGGTGAGCCTTCGCCACATCTTCGGAAAGAACATGACCATTCACGGCGTATATGTCGGCCCCCGGTCGTCGGTCTGCCAGTATCTCCGCCTGTTTCCCCGCAAGCTCAAGACGGTCGTGGACTCGGTGTTCGATTTCGAGAATGCAGCCGGCGCCTACGAAAAGCTGCTCTCCCGCCGGTTCTTCGGCAAGATCGTCGTGCAGGTCTGACGACCCGGATCCTTTTCGTCCCGCTCGCTATTCCCCCTTTTCCCAGATTATCGGCCCGCAGTGATCTCCGTCTGTTCCCGAAATGACCTTGCGGACCTCCGCTCTTTATGAAATAATATAGCTGTGCGTTGCGAGATGCTTGTCCCTCATCCGCACGGGAGGTCCGCGCCTTGAAAACGAACGACCAGAGCGAATACCGCTACAACTTCCACGGTCTCGACAGGGAATCCCTGAAGCGGTCGCTCGTGAACCTGCTGGTCTACACCATGGGCAAGGACCATATAACGGCCACGCACCGCGACTGGTTCCATACGACCGCCTATGCCGTGCGCGAACGGCTCATCGAGCGCTGGATGGAGACCATGCGCAGCTACTACCGCGCCGATGCCAAACGCGTGTACTATCTTTCCCTCGAGTTCCTGACCGGCAGGCTGCTCTCGAACAGCCTCTTGAACCTGGGGATCTACGACGCCTGCTGCGGCGCTCTCGCCGACCTGGACCTGGACATCAACCGCATCACGGAGTTGGAGAACGACGCGGCTCTGGGGAATGGGGGGCTCGGCAGGCTCGCGGCCTGCTTCCTCGACTCCCTGGCAACACTCGGCATCCCGGGCTACGGCTACGGCATCCGGTACGAATACGGCATGTTCACCCAGCGGATCGAGAACGGCTGGCAGGTGGAGCATCCGGACAACTGGCTGCGGTACGGCAATCCCTGGGAGTTCCCGCGTCCCGAGGTCCTCTATCCCGTGCACTTCGGTGGCCGCGTGGTGGAATACAGGGATGACCACGGCCGGCTGCGCCACCACTGGGTGGAGACCGAGGATGTGATGGCCATGGCCTTTGATACGCCCGTGCCGGGGTACGGCACGGAAACGGTGAACAATATGCGGCTCTGGTCGGCAAAGGCATCGCGCGATTTCAACCTCAAGTACTTCAATGAAGGGAACTATATCCAGGCGGTCGCGGAGAAGAACGAGTCCGAGAATCTTTCAAAGGTGCTCTATCCCGACGACACCACGATCATGGGCAGGGAGCTCCGGCTCAAGCAGCAGTATTTCTTTGTCAGCGCGTCGCTCCAGGACATCCTGCGCAGGTTCACCAAGTATCACGCCGATCTCGATGAGCTGCCGGACGAGGTGGCGATCCAGCTGAACGACACCCATCCCTCGATCGCCATCCCGGAGCTCATGCGCATCCTGGTGGACACGCACCACCTGGACTGGGACCGCGCATGGAAGATCACGCAGGGAACCTTCTCCTATACCAACCACACGCTCATGCCTGAGGCGCTCGAGACCTGGCCCGTGGACCTGTTCAGCGAGATCCTGCCCCGCCATCTCCAGATCATCTATGAGATCAACCGCCGCTTCCTTGACGACGTGCGGCATCGCTTTCCGGGCGACGTGGAGCTTGTCCGCCGCATGTCGCTGATCGACGAGACCGGCGGCAAGCGTGTGCGCATGGCGAACCTCTCCATCGTGGGCAGCCACGCAGTGAACGGGGTGTCGCGCATTCATACGGACCTGATGAAGGAGACCATCTTTTCCGACTTTGAGGGGTTCTTTCCGGGCAAGATAATCAACATTACGAACGGCATCACCCCGCGGCGGTGGCTCCACCAGGCCAATCCCGACCTGTCAAAGCTCATCACCTCGCGGCTCGGCGAGTGCTGGCTCAAGGACCTGTCGTGTCTCGCCAACCTCCGGCCGCTGGCCGAGGACGGGTCGTTCCGGCAGGAGTTCCGGGACGTGAAGCATGCGAACAAGCAGCGCCTTGCCGAAAGCATCAGCGCCTGGGTCAAGGTCGCGGTGAACCCCGACTCGCTCTTCGATGTCCAGACCAAACGCATCCACGAGTACAAGCGCCAGCTGCTGAACATTCTGCATGTGATAACGCGGTACAACCGGATCCGCGAGGGCCGGACGCAGGGCATGGCGCCGCGAACGGTGATCATCGGCGGAAAGGCCGCGCCGGGCTACTATATGGCCAAGCTGGTCATACGGCTCATCCACGGCGTGGCCGACGTGGTGAACAATGATCCCCAGGTGGGCGACCGGCTGAAGCTGGTGTTCCTGCCGAACTACAACGTCTCGAATGCCGAGAAGATCATCCCGGCCGCGTGTCTCTCCGAGCAGATCTCCACCGCAGGCACCGAAGCTTCAGGCACGGGCAACATGAAGTTCGCGCTGAACGGAGCGCTCACCATCGGCACCCTCGACGGCGCGAACGTGGAAATGCGAGAAGAGGTGGGGGCGGAGAACTTCTTCATCTTCGGCCTCACCGCGGACCAGGTCGCCGAGGTGCGGGCGCAGGGCTACAATCCCTGGCATTACTACAACAGGAACGAAGAGCTCCGGAAAGCCCTCGACATGATCTTTGCGGGCTATTTCTCGCCTGATGAAACGCACCGCTTCCGGCCGATCGTGGACGCGCTCACCGGGAACGGCGACCACTATCTCCTGCTGGCGGATTATGAGTCGTACATTGCCTGCCAGGAGCGTGTGGACGCGCTGTTCCGGGACCAGGAGGAGTGGTCCCGCCGCGCGGTCCTGAATGTGGCGGGCATGGGCAAGTTCTCCAGTGACCGGAGCATTCAGGAGTACGCGGAGAAGATCTGGAATGTGCAGCCGGTGAAGCGGGAGAAGAGGGAAAAGTGATTTGAAGAGCAGCCGGTCGCTGATCATTGCCGGAGCCGCGATCATCACAGCGCTGGTTTATCTGTCAGCCACGGGGAGGAAGCCGCCGTTCATTCCCGAAGACACTGTTCATCGTATCGCGACGACCCAGGAGGCCTGTCTCGCATGTCACGCGGGCGGCAAACAATCACCGCTAGAGCCGAACCATCCCCCACGTGTTCGCGATATATCCTTCGCTATTACAGCCCGACAGGTGTAGTCTGCAGAGTTACAGCGGTCATTGCAATCAGAATAGGGCTTCTCCTCCATGCCATTAATACCAGGTTCCTCCTATTGCCCGCCGTACCTGTTCAACAACGGCCACCTTCAAACCATCTATCCCTCTCTTGCGCGCAGACTCTCGCCGGAGCTGTATTCGCGCGAGCGGATCACGACTTCTGACGATGATTTCCTCGATCTGGATTGGGCGCGGACAGACAGCGACTCCCTGGCAATCCTGTCGCACGGCCTTGAAGGCAGCTCCTATCGTCCCTACATGATCGGCATGGCAAGAGCGCTGAATCTCCATGGCTGGGACGCGCTGGCATGGAACTATCGCTCCTGTTCGGGCGAGATCAACCGCAGGCTGCGCATGTACCACAACGGTTCGATCGATGATCTTGATGCGGTCATCCGGCACGCCTTCTCGACGGACAGGTACCGCCGGGTCGCTTTGATCGGCTTTAGCCTCGGCGGCAACCTGACGCTGATGTATCTCGGCTCGCTCGGAACAGCGATCGATCACCGGATAGAAAGCGCAGCAGCATTCTCCGTTCCCTGCGACTTGGCGGCAGGGGCCCGGGAGCTGGCAAAGCCGCGGAACTGCTTTTACATGCAGCAGTTCCTGGTCTCTCTCCACGGGAAGATCAGAAAAAAAATGGAGCTGCTTCCCGGTGAGATCGATGATAAGGATTACCACCGCATCAGGAACTTCAAGGAGTTCGACGACCGCTACACCGCGCCGATCCATGGATTCAAGAACGCCGAGGACTACTGGGCAAAGTGCAGCTGCAAGCAGTTCATCCCGTCGATCACGATCCCGACCCTGATCGTGAACAGTCGTGACGATCCCTTCCTTGTTGACGGGTGCTATCCTGTGCTGGAGGCGGAGCGGAACCGCTTTGTGCACCTGGAAATGCCGCGACACGGCGGTCATGTGGGGTTCGTTCAGTTCGATCACAAGGGAACCTACTGGTCGGAACAGCGGGCGATGGAATTTCTTGCGCAGGAGTTGTAAGATTGTTCAAGAAAAACACCTGTTCAGCGGCGATCCTCGCACGAAGCAACGAAGTCACGAAGAGAACCGCGGGAAACTAAAACAACTATTTTTTCGAGCCCCCGTGTCTTCGTGAGAGAGATGGGTTTTCCGGGGTCGGTTAAAAATCACAGAATTGGAGCTTGGCATGTTCGTCAAATACCTCAACATCGGACTCCCGAAAAAGGAGCTCTTCCACGGCAAGGAATTCACCACCGGCATATGCAAGAAGCCGGTTGCAGGACCGCTCCTGCTTTCCCGGACCGGCTTCATTGGCGACGGTGTCGGCGACCTCAGATATCATGGCGGTAGCGACAAGGCGGTCTGCGTCTACAGTCTTGACCACTATCCGTATTGGACCGCGACGCTCGGCATCGCGCTGCCTGAGGCGGCGTTCGGCGAGAACCTGACGGTCACCGGCATGCTCGAGCCCGATATCTGTATCGGCGATACATTCCGCATCGGAAGCGCCGTGGTGCAGGTGAGCCAGCCGCGCCAGCCCTGCAGGACGCTTGCGGCGCGCTACGGCCGCGAGGACTTTGTGAAGCTCGTGGTGGAGTCCGGCAGGACGGGATTCTATTTCCGGACGCTGACCGAAGGTGCGGTGAATGCGGACGATATGATCACATTGGTCCAGCGCGATCCTTTCGACGTAACGGTCGAGTTCGCAAACCACATCTACCATCACGACCGCAGGAACCGGGAGGGTATCGAGCGGGTGCTTGCGGCGCCTGCCCTATCTGAATCCTGGCGGAAGTCTTTCCAGGAGCTTCGGGAAAAAATCTAGGATGAGGGAAAGATGTTCACCGCCAAGATGCGGGGAGCGCTAAGGACGTTAACACGAAGGACGTTGATACCGATATTTCCTCTGTACAGATCCCCTGAAACATCTTGAAATCTGAGTTCCAGTGTGAAATAATGCGACGTCCAGCCGCATCGAGTCGGTCCGGAACTGTCCGCAGTGGTCTTCCAGGGGGTTCATGTCCACTATTCTAGAAGCTGTCATCCTCGGCATTGTTCAGGGTCTGACGGAGTTCCTTCCGATCAGCAGTTCGGGCCATCTCATCCTTGCCCAGTGGGCCACGGGATGGGAAGGTGAGCTGATCAACAGTCTCACCTTCGATGTTGCGCTCCACGTGGGAACGCTCACCGCGGTGCTCTGGTACTTCTGGCGCGACTGGCTCCAGCTCGGGAAGGCGACGGTCAAGGCACTGCAGGGCAAGGCGCCGCAATATGAAGCGCGGCTGGTTTGGTACATCGGCCTGGCAACGATCCCCGCGGTCATTGCGGGGCTGACGCTCGAACGCACGATCGAGACGCTCTTCCGGAATCCCCTGCTGGTCGCTGCCGCGCTGGTCGTCGGTTCCGTACTGATGTGGTATGCCGACAAATATTCAAAGCGCGAACGGTTCCTGGGAACCATGACGCTGCGTCACGCGCTGTTCGTGGGTGTTGCGCAGGCCTTTGCGCTGGTGCCCGGCGTGTCGCGGTCAGGCATCACGATCACCGCGGCCCTTGCCGCGGGTTACCGCCGCGAGGACGCTGCGCGCTTCTCCTTCCTGCTCTCGACGCCGGTGATCGCCGGTGCGGCGGTCCTGAAGCTCCGTCACCTGACGTTCCAGGGCCACGCGGCCTGGGGCTGCATCCTGGGAACGCTCGGCTCGGCAGTGGTAGGGTATCTTGCCATCCGGTTCCTGATCCGCTATCTCGGACGGCATTCCCTGGATGTCTTTGTGTGGTACCGCCTTGCGCTTGCAGCGCTGGTGGTCGTTTACTGGTCCGTAAAATAGCCGGACGTCAAAGGTTCTTGGCCCGGCTGCGCGGGGCAACGGAGGTCCATGGCAGCACCGAAGAAGGAACAACAGAAACACCGGCACGAGATCCTGGCGCTGACCCTGTTCGCGGCGGGACTTCTCCTGCTGCTTGCCCTGGTCACGTACAGCGCCAGTGATCCCTGTTTCAGCGTGTCCCGCACAGGCGGCCAGGTCAGGAACGCGATCGGCGTTCTCGGCTCCTACCTGTCCGACGCGCTGCTCAAGCTTTTCGGGCTGGGCTCCTATCTCCTGGCGCTGTTTCTCTTTGTCTACGCCGCATTCTTCGCTCTTGGCAGCGAAGCGGTCCACCCCCATCTCAAGAAGGTCGGCGGCATCTTTCTCTTCGCATCACTTGTCAGTCTGCTCGGACTCCAGGGAGATACTGTCTCATTCCTCGGCGAGACCGTCCCGTCAGGGGGCATGCTCGGACAGTTATTTGTCGCGATTCTCGTGGGGAGCGTGTCCACGACCGGCGCCTATATCATCACGGTGACGGTGTTCATGATCTCGCTGCTGCTGCTCGCGCCGTTCTCGCTTCTCGCTGTCTGGGAATGGACGCAGGATACCTACCACGGCATTGTGCGGCAGCTGTCGCTGCTGAACGATATCCGGAAAGCGCGGGCCGAGAAGGCACGGGAAGCCCGGATGCGGCAGCCGGAGCAGCCGAAGGCCCCGCCGCGGATCGTCGAGCCCCTGCCGCAGCCCCGCGTTGCCCCGCGTGAGACACGGGAGGCGAAGGAAAAGAAGGAAAAGCCGCAAAAACCGGTCCAGGCCACCTTCGAGTTCATGGACGACGGCAAGGGCGGATACAAGCTTCCGGCCGCGGATCTGCTCGATCCCGCGCCGCAGACCGTCAAGAAGATCTCGGAAAAGGAAATGCTCGGAATGTCCGAGCTTCTGGCGCAGAAGCTCAAGGATTTCGGCATAGAAGGCCGCATCACCCAGGTCCATCCCGGGCCGGTGGTGACCATGTTCGAGTTCGAGCCGGCGCCGGGCGTGAAAGTGAGGAGCATCGAGGGCCTGTCCGACGACCTGGCGCTGTCAATGAAGTCCACGTCAGTGCGCATCGTCTCGCCGCTCCCGGGCAAAGGGACGGTCGGCATCGAGGTCCCGAACAACTCCCGCGAGACGGTCTACTTCCGCCAGATCATCGAGTCAGGCGAGTACCAGTCGCACAAGTCCAGGCTCCGAATCCCGCTGGGCAAGGACATCTTCGGCGCGCCGGTGGTGGCCCAGATCGAGAAGATGCCTCATCTGCTCGTTGCCGGCGCCACGGGCTCCGGCAAGAGCGTTGCCGTGAACGCGATCATCATGGCTTTGCTCATGAACGCGCGGCCGAACGAGGTGAAGCTCGTTATGGTGGACCCCAAGATGCTGGAGCTTTCGCTGTACAATGATATCCCGCACCTGCTGACCCCGGTGGTCACCCAGCCCAAGAAGGCAGCGGAGACGCTCAGGGCGGTGGTCGCGGAAATGGAGCGGCGGTACCGGCAGCTCGCGGACAAGGGGTCCAAGAACATCGAATCCTATAACAAGGCCGTGCCCGAAGCTGAGCGGCTTCCCTACATCGTCGTGATCATCGACGAACTGGCGGACCTCATGATGACGGTGCAGAAAGAGGTCGAAGACTCGATCATGCGGATCGCCCAGATGGCTCGCGCTGCCGGCATCCACCTGATCGTCGCAACCCAGCGGCCGAGCGTCGATGTCGTCACGGGGCTCATCAAGGCGAACCTGCCGTCGCGCATCGCCTTCCAGGTGGCGTCCAAGACCGATTCGCGCACCATCCTGGACGCGAACGGCGCCGAGAGCCTGCTGGGCAAGGGCGACATGCTCTTTCTCCCGCCCGGGTCTCCCCACCTGATACGCGTCCATGGATGCTATGTGTCCGAGGAGGAAATCAAACGCGTTGTGGAGGTCGTAAAGAAGCAGGGCAAGCCGAACTATGAGCTGCTGCAGCAGCGGGTGAAGGAAGTTGCCGAGGCGGCCACGCAGGCGACCGAAGAAGGGGAGCATGACGAAGAGTACGAACGGGCCGTGGACCTGGTGATGATGAACGGACAGGCGTCCACGTCCTTTATCCAGCGACGCCTGCGTGTGGGCTACAACCGCGCTGCCCGCATGATCGAGATGATGGAAAAGGACGGCATCGTGGGCCCGGCCGACGGGTCCAAGCCCAGGAAGGTGCTCGTCAGGAAGAACATGGACGGCACGGAGCGGGACTTATGAGAAGCGAGCGCGGAGTGCGGAGTGCGAAGTGCGGAGTGAAAGCATCGAACACCTCTTTCGGATTGCGGATTGCGGATTGCGGAATCAAGTCCACGGCGTTCACGCTGCTGCTGGTCCTGACTGCGGTGAGCGTCAGCATTGCCGAAACTGCCGATGACATTGTGGCATCCATTGAGAAGCATTACCAGGCGGTGAACGATCTGTCAGGGAAGGTCAGCCAGAAGAACTATCTCAAGTCCGTGAACAAGACCCAGAAGTTCGAGGGGACCCTGTCCATCAAGAAACCCGGCAAGCTGCGGCTTGAATATACGAACGGCCAGATCATTGTCATCGACGGAAAGGCCGGCTGGTTCTATTCCAAAAAGAACGAGCAGGCCATCAGGAAGACCTTTGAAGATTTCGAGCGCGTGAACGTGCCGGTCGCGTTCCTGCTCGGCGCGGGGAACATCCGACAGGACTTCACCGTGTCCCTGGCCGGCCCGGGGCCGAAATCCCCGGTCGATCTTGTGCCGAAGAAGCCCGGCGCGGCAATGAAAAAGCTCAGGGTCGACATTGACGCAGAGGGCAGGATCAATGTCCTGACCGTGTATGACAGGAACGGCAACACCTCTGAAGTGTCATTTGCCGATGTGCGGGAGAACGCCGGCGTCGAGGACGCACAGTTCAAGTTCGCGGTCCCCAAGGGGACGGAAGTGATAGAACAATAGGAGGTTCCCATGGCCGCAGAGAATTCATTTGATATCGTGTCCAAGATCGAGATGACCGAGGTTACCAATGCCGTCACCCAGGCCACAAAAGAGATCAGCCAGCGTTTCGATTTTAAGGGCAGCAAGTCGGAGATAACGCAGGAAAAGGACGCTCTCGTGGTCCTGTCCGACGACGAATACAAGCTCAAGAGCGTTATCGATATCCTGCAGGCTAAGCTCGTGAAGCGCGGAGTTCCGGTCAAGAACCTTACCTATGGCAAGATCGAACCTGCACTGGGCGGCACGGTGCGGCAGCGCGTCACGCTCCAGCAGGGGATCCCTTCGGACAAGGCAAAGGAGATCGTCAAGGCGATCAAGGACGCCAAGATGAAAGTGCAGGCGGCGATCCAGGCAGACCAGGTCCGGGTCTCGGGCAAGAACCGGGACGACCTCCAGGCCGTTATCGCTTTGCTGAAGGGAAAAGATTTCGGGATCGAACTCCAGTTCACGAACTACCGGAGCACCTAGGGGGGCGTCGCGCACCCCCTGTCTTCCCCTCCCTCAATACCCCTAACCAACGAATAATCTTGCAATTTTTGATCGACCTGTTATAATTTGGGAGATTCCTGGCACTCTGTGCCCGAGGAGCACGCATGAGCCTTGTCGGCAGGCTGGAAGACCTTGCCCTCCCTGATATCTTCCAGATCATCAGCCTGAGCAAAAAGACCGGAACCCTGGTGGTGCGGAGCCGCAAAGGGACGGGGATGATCGTGTTCAAAAGCGGCCAGGTGATCCAGGCCGGCAGCGACATCATCCGTGATTCGCTCGGGAACATACTCATTTCCCAGGGGATGATCGACCAGGCCGATCTGTCCTCGGCGCTCGCTGCGCAGAAGGCGAGCCCGGACAAGCCGCTGGGCATGCTGCTCGTGGAGCTGGGAGCGACATCGGCCAAGGTCATCGAGGATGTGGTACGGCAGCAGATCGAGGAGATCATTTCCGACCTGTTGGCATGGGAGGAAGGGTTCTTCAACTTTGAGCTGGGCGAGATCGCTCCCAAGGACACGATCGAGGTCAACACCCAGGACTTCCTGCTGAAGGCGGGGATCAGCGCCGAATACCTGCTCATGGAGAGCACGCGCCTGCTCGACGAGAAGCGCAAGGACCAGTCCCGCAAGGGCGGTCCGGCCGCCGCGCCCGCCGCACCGGCAGCGCCGGCAGCTCCGAAAGCTCCCAAACCCGCCGTTGCCGTGACCCCACCGGCAAAACCCGTCACCCGGGACAGCTACGAACCCGCCAAAGAAGAGTTCCGGTCGCGCATCGAGACCGAAGAGCCCACCAAGCAGATCACCACGCTCAGGTCCATGTTCGACGAACTGCGTTTCCCGACGGCGACGGCCGAGGTGACGCTCCTTATCCTGCGATATGCAAGCGAGGTCGTGAACCGCGCCATCCTGTTCATGGCGAAAAAGGACGAGGTGCGCGGACTCGGTCAGTTCGGCATCGAGCTTGCCGCGGGCAAATCGCCGGACCTGGTGGTGCGGAACATCAGGATCCCGCTGAGCGAACCGTCGCTGTTCCAGAATGTCATCGAGAGCCGGCGCACCTACCTGGGACCGCTCGAAGCGAACGAACAGAACAACTACCTGATCAACGAGATCGGCGGACGAAAGCCTGACACGGTGCTGGTCATTCCGCTTGTCGTGGACAACAAGGTAGCGCTCGTTGTGTACGGCGACAATCTTCCGGACCAGAAGCCCATCAAGGGTCTGGAGACCCTGGAGATCTTCATGAACCAGGCCGGCATGGCCCTGGAAAAGGCCCTGCTCGAACGGAAGCTGGCCGAGCTCCAGAAGGAGCGGTCATGAGGAACGTCCTGATCGTCGAGGATTCGCGGGCGATCCGCTCGTTGATCCGCATCACGCTCGAGGAGGCCGGCGATTTCCTTACCGCGGAAGCGGCAAACGGATTCGAAGCGCTCAAGATGCTCCCGGGCCGGAAGTTCGACCTCATCATTACGGACATCAACATGCCCGATATCAACGGGCTGGAGCTCATGGGATTCGTCAAGGCGAACCCGGCCTATCAGAACATTCCGCTGGTCATCGTGAGCACCGAGAAGAGCGACGAGGACAAGAAGCGCGGCATGGCAATGGGCGCGGTCGGGTACATTGTCAAACCCTTCAGAAAAGAAGAGCTGGTGGCCGCGGTGAACAGGGCGCTGGAAGGCAAATAAAGGATTAAGAGGATCAAAGGGCTAAAGGGCTAGCGTAATTGCGGACACGAGATTAGACGATTACACGGTAATCCTCTAATCCTGTAATCCTTGAATCCCGATTCTTATGAAGACCGACCGCCCCATACAGGAATTTCTAGCGGAGTCCGAGGACATCCTCGAGACAGCGACGGGGATCATCCTGTCGCTTGAGGATGGACTGGAAGCCGGGCGCACCGACCCCGACCAGGTGAACGCCCTGTTCCGGGCGCTCCACTCGTTCAAGGGGCTTGCCGGGATGTTCGGGCTGCAGCAGCCCGCGGACCTGGCGCACAAGCTGGAGTTCCTGCTCGACGAGATCCGTCTCGGGAAGGTGGCGCTGGTCCGTGAGAACCTGAACGCGCTGAGCGATGTGCTGGGGACCCTGGGACGGCTGGTGCGCCAGATCGGAAAAGGCGAAGAGACCGAAGGCATCGCCGGTGCGCTCGCGACGCTCGACAGGATCCTGGCGGCGAAACCGGGTGCCGGCGGAGAGAAGTCCCAGCTGTCCCGTTTCACGATAGACCCTGCGGTGCTCCAGGTCCTGACGGAGTATGAAGAGCACCGCTTGAAGGAGAACATCCGGGAAGGAAAGAACCTGTTCCTTGTCCGGGCGGCGTTCTCCTTTGCCGAGTTCGAGACCGGAATACGGTCCCTGACCGAGTCGATCAAGAAGCAGGGAGAGATCATCTGCACGTTGCCCACTGCGGGCAGCGGCGACGGGATCGGCTTCACGATCATGGTCGGGAGCGCCGGCAGCCGCGAGGATCTGGCGGCGGTCTTCGGCAGGCCGAATATCCAGGTGGAGGAGGTCCCGCGCGCGGCAGAGGAGCCCGCGGCCGAACCCCGCGCCGAGACAGCGACGCTCAAGACCGTGAGCAACACGGTCCGCGTGGATATCCACAAGCTCGACAGCCTCATGAGCGTTGTGGGCGAGCTGCATATTGTCAAGGGCGAGATCGGCGGCATCGCATCGGACCTGCGGGCCATGCAGGGATTCACCGGTCTGGCCGTGAACCTCTTCAAGGCCTACAAGAACCTGGAACGCAGGCTCAACGAGATCCAGGAGGGCATCCTCGATGTCCGGATGGTGCCGATCGGCCAGATCTTCACGCGCCTCAGCACGGTGGTAAGGAAATACGCGCGGGACGCGGGCAAGGAGATCGATCTCGAGATCCGGGGCGAGGAAACGGAACTGGACAAGCTCATGGTCGAGGACCTGGCGGATCCGCTCATGCACCTGGTCCGGAACGCCATCGATCACGGGATCGACCGGCCCGACGTGCGGCGCAGCATTGGAAAGCCGGAGAGCGGCCTGGTGCGACTGACCGCTTTTCCCAAAGGGAACCACGTGGTGATCACGGTCGAGGACGATGGACGGGGGATCGATCCCGATGTCATCCTTGCCAAGGCGCGGGAAAAGGGTCTGGTGGAACCCGGTGATGATCTGGACCCGGACCGCGACCGGAAGGAAATCCTGGACCTGATCTTTCTGCCCGGCTTCACCACGAGCGAAAAGGTCACGGAGATATCAGGTCGCGGCGTGGGCATGGACGTGGTGAAGCGGAACGTCTCCCGCCTTTCCGGCATGATCGATATCGATACCGAGCCCGGTGAGGGCACGGTATTCACGCTGACCATGCCGATCACGCTGGCGATCATCAAGGCGCTGATCATCGAGACCGGCGGACGGAGATTCGCGGTCCCGCTCGGGTCGGTCCTGGAGATTCTCCGGGTCAGACCGGAACAGATCGAGACTGTGGAGACCCGCGAGGTCATGGCCATCAGGGACGAGACGGTCCCTTTGCTCCGTCTTGTCGACGCTTTCGGACTGACGCCGGACCCGAGCAAGGAGAACCTTTTTGTGATCCTCGTGGGCCTGGCCGAACGCCGGCTGGGGATCGTGGTCGAGGGCCTGCAGGGCCAGCAGGAGATCGTGATCAAGCCGCTGGGCAAGCGTCTTGCCGACACGCCGGGGATCGCAGGAGCCACGGAGCTCGGGGACAAGCGGATCGTGCTGGTGCTCGATGTGGAATCGCTGATCGAAGGGGCGATGAGGAAAACGGTAGCCCGGAACCTGTAGCCAGGAGGTACCGATTGCGGATTGCGGATTGCGGATTGCGGATTGGTCTGCGGGTTTTAAAGACGCACTCTCGGATTGTGGCATTTTCGCGGATTACCTGCAGCCATGTATGAGGAATTTTACGGGCTTCGCGAAAAGCCCTTTAACAAGACTCCGGACCCGCGGTTCCTGTACCAGAGCAGGGAACATGGCGAGGCGCTGGCGCGGCTGCAGCTTGCCGTGGAAGAGCAGGACATCGTGCTGCTCACCGGCGACATCGGCTGCGGAAAGACGATGCTGTCCCGGGCGCTCATCGACTCGTTCGATGAGCGGTTCCACCCGCTGCTGGTGATCAATCCGAGGCTTTCGCCCCTGCTCCTGCTGCGGACGATCGCCCTGCGGCTGGGGGTCGAGGACGCTTCAAGGCAGAAGCACGAGGTCCTTGAGCAGATCAACGGCAAGCTTTATGAGATCTACGAGGCGGGCAAGCGGCCTGCCCTGATCATTGACGAGGCCCAGCTGATCCCGGGCAAGGACGCGTTCGAGGAACTCAGGCTGCTGACGAACTTTCAGCTCGATGACCGGAACCTCCTGGCCCTGGTGCTGATCGGTCAGACCGAGCTCCGCCAGCGGCTGAAGAACAGGTCCTATCGGGCGCTGACGCAGCGGATCGGCCTCCAGTACCACCTGGGGCCGCTGGATGAACAGGATACGCGCGGTTATATCGCCCATCGTGTTCATGTGGCAGGCCGCGAGGAGCCGCTCTTTGATGACGGAGCGCTGCATGCGCTCTACCAGGAGAGCGACGGGATCCCGAGGCTGATCAATGTCATTGCCGGGAACGCCCTGCTCGAGGGATTCGGCCGCGGCGCGGAGATGATCAGCGAAGAGATCATCGACAGCGTGGTGGAAGATAGAAGATAGTTCCGCGTTCAGAGATTCAATGTGGACCATTGGTCCGCTGAAATGTCAGTGGGTTTCTACGATGGATATACTTGCGGCAAGAAAAAAAGCAGCTGAACGCGCAAAGACGAGGCAGCAGGACAGCGAGCCCCGGCAGGAAGCGGTTGCGGAAGAACGCAAATCCGAGCCAGCACCCATGCGGACACTTTCCGAGGACCGCGGCGAGCAGGACGCGGCGCTTTCCGCTGAAGCTGTTGAGCTGATCAACGCGGACCAGAATGCAGGCACCGGTCATGCGCAGGAACCGGTCGAGGCTTCTGCTCCAGCGGTCGCCGGCGGCATCCCCGCGGCAGAGCAGCCGGCCGTGGAAGAAGCTGAGCTTGAGATGCTCTCGTTCCAGCTCGGGTCCGAGGAATACGCGATCCCGGTGGGACGCATACGCGAGGTCCTGACGCCGCGGGATATCACGCCGGTGCCGCGCACGCCGGAGCATATTCTTGGTGTCTGTTCCCTGCGCGGCGCTGTGCTTCCCATTGTCGATCTCGGCCGCAGGCTTGGATTGCCCCGGGCGCTCCAGGATGAGCGGTCCCGGATCATCGTCGCGGCCCTTGATGAGGAAGAGCGGATCGGCCTGTCCGTTGACCGGGTGAAGGGTGTGGTGCGGTTCCCGTTCTCTGCGATACGGCCGGTGCCGGAGACCGTGGAGCAGGGCGCGGAGTTTCTTTCGGGGATCGTGCGCAAAGAAGAGCGCCTGATCATCCTGCTCGATGTGGATAAAACCGCGGCGTGAAAAAGCGCCGATTATTGATAGGTGAATAACTCCGGATCGACCGGAAACGGACCGCATGGGCCCCGCCGACTCGATCACTGAACGCAAGGAAGAGGAGGAAGAACGTATGGACAGAGTGAGAAGGGTATACCAGGGGAACCTGCTGCTTCCGGCGGTCCTGACGCTGGGCATGTTCCTCGCGGCATGCGGCTCGGAAAAACCCACAGGGGTGACAGCCGACACGGTGCCGGCCCCGGTCTCGAGCGCGACAGCGGTGGGGATGAACAACTGCACGTCCTGCCATGCCACGGAGACCGCGGACTGGAAGCTGGGCAGGCACGCGAACATGGACGACGGCGACCTGGACGGAACGGGGAACCCCACCCTGGCCCATCTTGACACGCAACAGAACAGCGCTGTCTGCCTGTCCTGCCATGACGCGCTGGGCGATGGTCGCAACAACCTTGTTGCGGGCTACACCGGCAATACACCCCGGCCGGTGGTGGGATGCGAATCCTGCCACGGTGGCGGGAGCGAACATAATGGTGTCGCTCCCATTGCCATTACCGGCCTCGGAAGCACCGGCTCTGGAACTTCTCTTCAATCCTCGGAATTCAACACCTGTACAAGTGTGTGCCACCTGACTTACGGGAACGATGACTTTACGGTCGCCACACATATCGATCGCACTATGCGCAAGCATGCCGCGGTGCCCGGAGACACGCGGTTCAATACGGGCAAAGACAACGAGGGCAATCCAACAGGTGAGAAGATCTACTACGTGAAGAAAGCTGACCCGAATGCCTGCACGGCTTGCCACAATCCGCATGTGAATACGACGGTCATCAACAAGCAGTATTCCCGGTCCAAGCACGGCACACCTACGGATAATCCCTGGATCAATTATAACTGGACCTATTCAGCCACCAGGAGCGACTGTCAGCGATGCCACACCTCAACAGGCTTCAAGAACTTCGCGAACGGCCCGACTATTTATACACCCTCTATGAACGACTACAGTCATCTGTGGACGATCGGGGCGCCTACGTCGGATAGTTCAGCGTCAACAAAAATGGTCCAAACCGAGGCGCTTTATTGCTGGGCTTGCCATACCGACTACAAGGGGACGCTCCGGAATCCCGGGGCTATAACGACCAATTACGATTATGTCTCCGGAGGGGTCACGTGGGCAACAGCATCATTTCCCTATCCTGATCTGGCCGGTTCGAACGTCTGCATGGCTTGTCACACGGGGCGCCAGAACGGGGAGTCGATCAAGAACCTGAATACAAACGGCACATCCACTTCGTTCAGTGGCCTCAGTTTCATTAACTCTCACTATCTCTCCGCTGGCGGCACGATCTTTACGGCCACGGGGTACGAATACGAAGATCAATTCGACAAGAGGCTCTATGACAGCCCTATGCTGTTCATGCACAATAAGATCGGGACAGCAGGTGCGCCGGGAACCGGTACGAACGGTCCCTGCGTGGGCTGTCACATGTCCTTCACTCCGGAAAAGCACCTATTCCTGCCGGTCACGAAGAAGTCACCAACCGACGACACGGTCATCGCAGTAACGAGCACGGTCTGCGATAAATGCCATGGAGGCGGAGACGCGCTTCCCGTGTCCAAGGAGATGCTCGAGGAGCAGAAAGGCCTGCTGCGCGACTCCATGGAAGCGCTCAAGCTTCAGTTGGACCAGCGGGGATACTATTTCCGCGAAGCACACCCCTATTTCTACAAGTTGCGGAGCGTCGGAACCGCAACCCTGACGGCGCCGGGGGCGGCAACACTTACCTATAGCGCTCTTCAGACCAGCGGTACGTTCTCGACGACCGATTACTTCAAGTTCGATAATGACAATGCTTACTATCAACTCAGTTCCTTCGGTACCAGCACCTCGGGGACCTTTACGTTGAAAGCTGTCTATTCTGGCTCGACAACTTCAGGAGCATATACCGTGATCAGGAGCGGCACGTCCGGGGGAGTCACGTCCTGGTTGACGACGACGACGCCATTCTATCCCTCTGCTACCGTAGATACAGATACGACCGGTGCGACCACGGGCAAGAACAACATGGGCGCTGCGTTCAACTTCAACCTTCTCGAGCATGATCCGGGGGCCTTTGCCCACAACAGGTTCTATGCAAAGCGGCTGATCTACGATTCCATCGACTGGCTTGACGATAATGTGATGAACTATTCCACGGGCAAGACTCTGCAGACCATCTGCGCGGGATCGACGGCGCCGTTGTGGTGCGAGGGCGCGGAAACGTACCTGCTGCTCAATGGTGTGACCGGAAAAGACAGCGAGCGGCCGTAGCATATGCATACACCTTTCAAGGAGGACCAGGGAATGGAAACCGGCATGAAATGGAAAGCACCGATGATCATCGCGCTCCTCGCGGTCGTCATCGTGGTCGTTGCCGGATGCGCGGCGCTCAGGGAATCTCGGCCGCTCATCCTGAACAGGGAGTACGAGAAAATGATCGCGGGCCGTCTTGACGCGGACTACATCGGCACGGACAACTGTTTGCGGGCCTGCCACTTCCACGACAAGAAGCGCAAGGATTTCGACCTGTCCACCATGGGCGCCCAGCTGTCGCGTGAATCGGGCATGCCCATCGTGAACTGCGAGTCCTGCCACGGTCCGGGCAGCCTGGCTGTCGAGGGCATCACGCCCGAACTGGTGAACAGGGACGCCCGCGCCGGACGACAGACCGCCTGTGACTACCGGACGCTGGTGGACATGAAGAAGCTGCCGGCCCAGGCGAAGTCGCTCATCTGCCTCAAGTGCCACACGGCGAACGCGACCTTCAACCTGCACAACTGGAACGCGAGCACCCATAATCTTTCCGACGTTTCCTGCTCCGATTGCCACAACATCCACGCGGGCCACAACCTGAAGGTGAAGCCGCGGGAAATGACCGACCTCTGCTACAAATGCCACCAGGACATCAAGGCGGCCTTTGCCCTTCCCAACCATCATCCGGTCCCGGAGAAGAAGATCTTCTGCACCGACTGTCACGACTCTCACGGGAACATGTCGGTCAAGAACCTTCGCAAGGACACGGTGAAGGAGACCTGCACCCAGTGCCATGCGGAAAAGGAAGGTCCCTTCCTCTACGAACACGCGGACGTGACCGAGGACTGCAGGGCGTGCCACCAGCCCCACGGGTCCGTGAACAGCCATCTGCTGTCTCAGCGGGAACCGTACCTGTGCCTGCAGTGCCATCCGACCCATCGACTCAGTTCAACAACCACCGCCGAGGCAAAACAGGCGGTCTATACACGGTGCAGCGACTGCCATTCGCAGCTTCACGGCACCGATCTTCCATCGCCCAGCGGTAAGGGCACCTTTGTACGATAGGAGACCGATATGAAAAAACTCATTCTTTCATGCCTCTGTCTCACGCTCCTTGCCGCTCCGGTAATGGCGCAGGAGACGCAACGTGCCGGAGGCAAGGCGCAGAGCGAGCCCACCTTTGAAGGCGAGCTGCTCCCCGGCTACCGATGGGTGACGCAGGAGGGAAGCCCGATGTCGGGCGAATACGAGTACCTCCATTCCTCGGCTGGCGGATCAGCCTTCATTGAATACGATCCCCTTCCGAACCGGTTCCTGCTCGAAATGAACGCGGTGAACGGCAAGGACTATTTCGGCGAGATGGACTATTCCTTCGGGGATATCTTCATGCTGAGCGGAATGGCGCGGAGCCTGTTCCATAACATCTACCATGTTTCCCTGGGCCAGGACGATCCCGCGACCACGTCGCCGTTATTCCAGGACTACAATGCCGAAGATGCCTACGGCGTGCAGGACGCAATGAACCGTCTGCAGGTCCGCATCAAGACCCCGGATTTTCCCTTCCATATTTATTTGGAGGGAAAGACCCAGACCAAGGAAGGTCTGGTGCAGCAGCGGTTCCTTTCGGCCTTCTCGGGGTCCGGAGGATTCAGCAAGGGGTCACGGTCCCGCGAGGTTGATTGGACAACCAAGGAGGCCAAAGCCACGGTCAACAGCCATCTCGGGTCGGTGGAGGTCGAGTACAGCCATGCGAACAAGCAGTTCTCCCCCACCTACGAGAACCGCGTCGTGACCGACACGGAGTCAGGGACCGGGACGATATCCAATCTCGTTCCGAGCCTTGAATCGTCATCGGACATGGTGAAGATCCACACGTCCCATTCCGGCCGGATCGCCGCAGCCGGCACTTATGTCAAGGGCGAGAAGCTGAACAACGACAGCGACACCAAGGTTCTGTTCTCGAACGCTGCAGGCGACCTCACGCTGATCCCCTGGAAGGAACTGACCATATCGGTAAAATACCGTCATTTCGATGTGAGCCAGGAAACCCCCGATTTCGTCACCCTGTCGGGCATTACGAGCGCGAGCGCCGGCACGGGAGCCTTCTCAGTCCGGAACGCGCTTGATTACAAGAAGGATCAGGTAAGCGGACTGGTCCGGTTCCGGGCCACGCAGAACCTTACAGTCCGGGCCGAGTACGCATGGGATTCCCAGACCCGCACGACATGGCCGGGATATGATCTGCTTCCTTCCGGTGATCCGGCGTACTGGGCACTTGATGAACGCATCTCCAGGACCACGGCCAAGCTCGGAGCGACCTACCGGTTCACCAGCCGGCTGTACCTGCGGGGTGATGTGAGCAGGCAGAGCGCCGACATCCCGCCGACCAGCTTGGATAACACTTATCCTGAGCGGACCGACGTGGCGCGGGGCACGCTGACCTGGACGCCGTCAGCATGGTTCTCCATGCTGCTCTCCGGCGGAACCACGCACGAAGAGCGGGATCTCCTGGCCGCGCCGCTGTCAGGCGCCAAGACATCGGACCGGAACCGGGTGCTCGGATCGTTCACGTTCCTGGTCGGTAAAAAGACGTCGATCACGCCGAGCTATTCGTTGTTCCAGAACAGCATGGTATCCGCGATCGCCTACCGGACCGATACGGGCAGCATTACCGCGGAGACCGATGTTCCCTATGCTGATACGGCACATGTCGGTTCTCTCGCGGTCTCCCATGTGGTCGACGATGTGATCACGATCACGGCCGAGGCCGGCCGCGCGTACCTCCGGGGCAATTACCGCAGCGCGGCAGTGGTCCCGGGCAGCGAGGGGATCCAGAACCTGAGCGATCTCAAGTCCGTGGAGACGACGGGCAGCGCAGAGGTCCAGCTTCAGTTCACGAAGTATCTGGGGAGCGAGGTCCGGTATCTCTTCAGAAAGATCGACGATATCCTTGATAACGAACAGGACGGCACGACGCAGCTGATCTTTGCCGGCCTGACGTACAAGTGGTGATTGGAGGCGGAATGAGAATCTTCGTACGATGGATGTTATTCGCCGCGCTGCTGCTCGGAGCGGCGACCGCAGGCGCGGGAGAGAAGACCATCGGGGTCGTCCTTTCCGGGAACATCGGCTATTACCAGGAGATCCACAAGGCCTTCATGAACGGGCTTGTCAAGGAAGGTTTCGACAAGCGGAAAGTGGACACCCTGCTCCAGATGCCGGCTCCCGATCCCCTTTCCTGGGCCAACGCGGTCAGGAAGCTTGTGGTGGCGGATGTGAACGTGCTCATGACCTACGGCGCGGCAGCCGCGCTGTCGGCGATCAAGGAGACCAAGTCCGTGCCGATCGTTTACGCGGGCGTATATGATCCGGGAGCGATCGGGGCGGTAGCGCGGAACATGACCGGTATGAGCTCGAAGGTCCCCCTGACGAGCCTGCTCAAGTACGCCAGGAAGGTCGCGCCATTCACCAGGCTGGCGATCGTGTACAGCGACCTTGAGCCGGACGCAGTGAAGCAGGTCGAGGAGCTCATCGCGCTCGAGGCCCAGTACGGCTACCAGACCGTAAAAATGATGGTCAAGCGGGTCGATGAGGCAAAAGCCCTTTCCTTCGCTGGCAAGGCCGACGCGGTGTTCATATCGACCAGCGCGGTGGCAAACGAGGCGCTTGAATATATTGTCAAGGCCGCGCATACGGCAAAGCTCCCGACGCTCAGCCAGATGGGCGGGGCCGGCGACCGGGGCGTGATCCTGACGCTGGCGCCGAGCGCGACCGAGCAGGGAGAGGTGGCGGCGCGGATGGTCGCGAAGCTGCTTGCCGGGGAGAACCCGTCCGCGATCCCCGCGGAAGTTCCGAAGATGATCGAGCTGGTACTGAACCTGAAGGAAGCGAACGCGCTTGGATTGCGGCCGCCCGTGGACCTGATGACCGATGCGACGAGGGTGATCAAATGAAGCTGTTCGCTTCCCTTGATCTCAAGACCCGCGCTGTGGCCGCGACGGGCGGGATACTGCTCCTGGCCCTTGTCCTGAACACGGGATTGAATATGTATTCCGCAGCGAGCAAGTATCGCGACGCCGTGGTGGGCAAGACCACGGCCTATGCCGAGGGGATCAAGAAGGACATTGACAAGGTCACGGGCTTCGGCCTTCCGCTCAATGCCATGGACGGGATGAACGAGAAGCTCCGGGACCTCATGGACAACGACGCGGACCTTTCCCGGTCGTCCATTCTGGACCAGGATGGACGCATTCTCTACGCGTCCGACAAGTCCCTGATAGGAACGCTGGCGTCCGACGCGAACGGTCGCCGTGCGGCCGCTGCCACGGAACCGCTGGTCCAGGAATTCGAGACCGAAACGGGAGGCGTGATCGAAAAGGTCATTCCCTTGGCCGGGCCGGAGGGAAAAAAGCTCGGCGTGCTCAGGATCGCGCTCAAGGCGAGCGCGGTCAACCGGCAGCTGAAGGATCTCGTGCTCTGGTCGCTTCTCGTCGTCGTGATAAGCTTCGCCGGCGCTACCTACCTGGTGAAGGTCTTCATGGAGCGGACGATCACGGGCCCGCTGGTGGCAATGGGGCATGCGGCGTCCCGTCTCGCCGCCGGGGACCTGTCCCAACAGGTCCCGGTCTCAGGACAGAACGAGATAGCCGAGCTGGGGACAGCTATAAACTCCCTTTCCAAGAGCCTGCAGGAGATGCTCGGCCGGGTCAGTCTGATGACGGCCAGTCTCGGCGACGCCATGAACATCATGAATGCCGCCACGCAGAAAATGAGCCGCGGCGCGCGCGTGCAGCATGAGGCAGGGGAAGAGACCGCCCAAACGGTCAACGAGATGCTCGCTTCCATCAAGGGCGTCGCGGAAAACGCCGCGGAGATGTCGGCTGCGGCATCGGATGCGTCGTCCTCGGCGGCGGAAATGGTGGTATCCATCGAGGAGGTCGCGGAAAGCGCCGGCGGATTGTCGGCCGCGGCCGAGGACACAGCCTCCTCTATTGTGCAGACGCTTGCCTCGATCCGGCAGGTATCGGAAAACACCGAGGTATTGTCGGCGTCGGCCGAAGAGACGTCCTCGTCCATTACGCAGATGAGCGCCACGGTGAAAGCGGTCGAGCAGAAGGCGTTGGAGTCGGCGCGGCTGGCCGAGCGGGTGGCGCGAAGCGCATCGGAACAGGGCATGGCAGCGGCGCGCGAGGCTATGACCGGCATGGAGAACATCCGGTCTACGGTCGAGGCGACCGCGGAGATGATCAACCGTCTGGGCAAACGCTCTCAGGAGATCGGCCAGATATTGAAGGTGATCGACGAGGTCACGGACCAGACGAGCCTGCTTGCCCTGAATGCCGCGATCCTTGCCGCGCAGGCGGGAGAGCACGGCCGGGGGTTTGCCGTGGTCGCCGAGGAGATACGCGAGCTCGCGGACCGCACTGCCTCATCCACCAAGGAGATCGCCAATGTGATCGCCGCGGTGCAGAAGGATACCGGCGCCAGCGTGCAGGCCATGGCCAAGGGCATCCAGGCAGTGGAGAACGGGGTAGAGCTGGTGAAGGTCACGAGCGAGGTCTTCGAGCACGTCTCCGACAGTTCCAATCAGTCGGCGGAGATGGCACGTGCCATTGAGTTGACAACGGCGGAGCAGACCAAGGGAATCGCCCATATCAAGGATGCGGCGGTGAACATCGCCGAACAGATCGAGCAGATCGCCGGGGCCATGCAGGAGCAGCGGAAGGGGAGCGAGCGGATCGCCCTTGCCGCCGAGAAGATGCGCGACATCACGCGCCAGATGAAGGTGGCGACCCACGAGCAGACCCTGGGAAGCAAGCAGATCGCGAAAGCTGTTGAAGCGGTGACGGTGCAGGCGAACCAGGTGGCGAAATCCACGTCGGAGCAGAGCACGGGCGCCCAGATGATCAGCGACGCCATCACCCGGATCCAGAAGATCACCGAGGAGAATGTGGACGTATCGGTGGAGATGGATATGGCCGAAGCAGCGCTGCGCGAAAAAGCCGGCGAGCTGCAGGAAGAGTTCAAGAAGTTCAAGGTCTGACAGGTCAGGCCGCCTATCGGCGGGCACACAGGGATGGCCGACGTTCCCGGGGAAACGAGAGGAAAACATGTTCCAGGCATGGAAGGACAGGGTCCGCGGCAGTATGGCGCTGAAGTTCGCGATCGCCCTTTCGGGGTGGATCGCTCTCATGATGCTGCTGGGCACGCTCTTTGTGGCGCGTATGATGCTCACGTCCCAGGAGCGCGCTGTGGAGCAGCGGGGCCGGGACATAGGGATGGTGCTTGGCAAGGCCACGATCGACCGGCTGGCCGCCAACGACCTGATCGGACTGAACGTCCTGGTCGGAGATGTGGTCAAGTCTCCGGATATCCTTTCGATCGTGTTCTTCAATACGGCGGGGATCCCCCTGACGAGCGCCAGCGCTGGGTTTAACCGGGACAATCCCGATGTCAAGGCGCTGTTTGACGCGGAGCGGACCGATGATATGAAAAAGCTTCTGGCTGCCGTGCGCCGGGACCTGTCGCCGATCGAGGTGGCCGTCGATGTTACACTGCAGGGAGCCAAGATGGGACAGGTCCAGCTGGCGCTGTCGCGGAAGGACATCAGGAGCGGCACCGCAATTGTCGTGGCCCTGCTGCTCGGCACCGCCCTGATCATTGTCTTGTCCATATCCGCGCTGCTGTATGCCATGGTCAACAAGATGATCGCCTTGCCGACAAAGACCCTGGAGGGCATCGCAACGCAGGTTTCTGCCGGCGATCTTACCCAAAGCGTTCGTGTCAGCTCAAATGACGAGATCGGCTATCTGGGGCGGGGCCTGAACCGGATGATCATCGGCATAAAAGGCATGATCGAGAACGTTCGTAACGCCGGGAGAAAGCTCGAGACCGCGTCCGCCGAAGTGGCCGGCGTGTCGGCGAACGTGGCCGCGGCAAGCAAGGTCCAGGCGGAATCCGTTGAAGAGGCGGCATCATCGGTAAATGAGATGCACTTCTCCCTCAAGGAGATCGCGGGGACTGTAGAGGATCTGAACGCGACATCGGAGCACGCATCATCAGCGGTGATCGAGACCGCGGCGTCCATTGACGAGGTCGCGCGCACGATGAACGATCTGTCGACCTCCATTGAGGAGACCTCGTCGGCCATCACGCAGATGTCGGCTGCGGTGAGGAACATTGCCGAGAGCGTCGAACACATGTCGACTGCCGCGGACCAGACCGCGGCGTCGGCGACCGAGGTGAGCGCATCGGTCCGTGAGGTCGAAGCGAGCGCGCGGGAATCAGCGGCCCTTGCCGAAGCGGTGCGCGTTGATGCCAAGCAGCTCGGCATGCAGTCCATCGAAAAGACGATCGACGGCATGCGGAGGATCGAAGAGGAGTCCCGACGCACTTCCGAGGTCATCAACCGGCTCGGCGGCCGCGCGGAGAACATCGGCGGGATCCTGACCGTGATCGAGGATATCACGGACCAGACCTCGCTCCTGGCGCTCAATGCCGCGATCCTGGCCGCGCAGGCGGGCGAGCACGGCAAAGGATTTGCCGTTGTCGCCGCGGAGATCCGCGAACTGGCGAACCGCACGGCGTCATCGACCCAGGAGATCGGGAAGCTGATCGTGTCCGTGCAGGAGGAATCCCGCGAGGCCATGGAAGCCATGCAGAAAGGCGTCGAGCTGGCTGGTGAGGGAACCAACCTTGCCCGGGCCGCCGGCGACGCGCTCCGCAAGATCCTTGAGCGGGCCGACCAGTCCCGCGCCATGAGCTTCAGCATCAGCAAGGCAGCGGCGGAGCAGGCGGCGGGCATGAAGCAGGTGAGCGAGGCGGTCGACCGGATCAATGAGATGTCGCACCAGATCGCCCGCGCCACGGGTGAGCAGCGGAGTGGCAATGAGCAGATCCTGCGGACAGCGGAAAAGATGCGCGAGATCACGCGGTTCGTCAAGTCTGCGACGGCAGAGCAGGTCAAGGCGAGCAAGAGTATAACCTCCGCGGTGGAAACGGTAAGCCTCAAGGTCGGCATGGTGAACCGCGCAGCCGGTGAGGTGCGAGCAGGCAGCGACCTTATCGTGACTGCCATCGAACGGATCAAATCAACAGCCCGGGAGAACGCCGAGCTGGCTATGAAACTGAACAGTGTCGTCGATGTGATGACAACTCAGTCCGGTGACCTCCGAAAGGAGATCGAGCGCTTTACGACCGCTGCGGCGAAACCGTAGACGGACCGAGGGCTGGCGTACTGAATGGTGGCCGGTGTCTATGCTGAAGGACCGAAAACACAACAAGACGGCTGCCGTCGAGGAGACCCTCCAGCTCGTAACGTTCCTGGTCGGGCCCGAGGAGTACGGGCTTGACATATCAGTGATCACCGAGGTGATCCGCCCGCTGGACATAACCCCCCTTCCTCACATGCCGCGGTTCATACGCGGTGTCATCAATCTTCGAGGAACCATCATTCCTGTCATCGACCTGAGGTCGCGCTTCGGCCTGCAGACGGCCGGCGATGCGACCCGGAAAACGCGGATGCTCATTATTCGCGGCGCTGCCCAGGGTCTGCTCGGCCTCGTTGTGGACGGCGTTCGCGAGGTCGTGCGCGTGCCGGTCGCGGCCATCGACCCCGCGCCGGACGCGGCAAAGAGCGCCGGCGCCGATTTCATCGCCGGCGTGGTCAAAACAGCGGGGCACCTGGTCATCCTGCTCGATGGGGGCAGGATCCTGACCCGCGAGGAGCGGGCTTCGCTGAAGGAGGCGCGCGATGTCCCTGCTTGAGCATCTGAAGGCCAAGCTGGAAAGCCGTGACGCAGAGGAGCGGCGTGAAGCCGCTGTAGACCTAGGACGAAGCGGCCGTGAGGCGGTCCCGCTTCTGCTGCGCGCACTGCGTGATCAGGATTGGCGGGTCCGGAAGACCGCGGTCGAGGCGCTGGTAAACGCCGGAGGGCGGGACGTGACCGCGGGTCTCGTGAAGCTCCTGAGCGCCGAGGACAACGCGGGAGCCCGCAACTCCTCGATCGAGGCGCTGGTTCTCCTGGGTCCGGCCGCGGTGGACGACCTGCTTTCTCTCCTGTCGGTCCGTGATGCCGATGTACGCAAGTTCGCCGTGGACATTCTCGGCGACATCCGGGACCCGCGGGCGGTACCGCATCTGATCAACGGCCTGCACGATCACGACGAGAATGTGCGGGTGGCCGCTGCCGAGGCTCTGGGCAAGATCAGGGACCGCCGGGCCGTGGACCCGCTTGTCGCATGTTTGGCCTCCTCAGAGGAGGGGTGGCTCGATTATGCCGCGGCCGAGGCATTAGGTGAGATCGGAGATGATCGCGCGCTGAAACCGCTGCTTGCGGCACTCGGCCGAAGCAGCCTCCGCGAACCGGTCCTGGAATCCCTTGGCAGGATCGGCAATGTGAACACTCTCGCGCCGCTCCTGAGCGGTATCGATGACCCCCTGCGGATCGTGCGTGAGGTATCGGTTGTGGCGCTGGTCGCCATCTTCCGGAAGAGCCTTCCCGCGGTCCGGGAGCGCATCGTTGCGGTCGTCCGGGCCGCATTGAGCGACCGTTCGGCGGCGTTCCTCGGAGAACTGATAGAGCGAAATACGGGAGAGCTCCAGAAGGCTGCGGTGACCGTGACGGGCTGGAGCGGCCGCACTGACGCGGTCCCGCGGCTCCTGTCGTTGTTGAGCGATGAGGAAATGGAGGAGCCTGTGGTCCAGGCGCTGTTATCGCTTGGCGCTGCGGGAGTTCCCTTGCTCCGCGAACAATTGACCGACGAGCGCGCAAAGGTACGGCGCGTCGCCGCCATGGTGCTGGGTGAACTGGGCCGCTCCGAGTCGGAGGAAGCGCTCATCAGGCTTCTGGCGGACGAGAACGGACATGTACGCGGCACCGCTGCAGAAGCGCTGGGTCGTCTCGGCAGCCGCGCTGCCATCCCTTCGCTCGTGGACCTGATGGAGGACGAGTACGAGAGCGTCCAGGAATCGGCTGTCAAGGCGCTTGTGGCGATCGGGGATGAGTCGGTCCTGGACGGCCTTCTACGCGACTTCACGACACGGGACGCTGGTATGCGCAGGAACATCGTGCGCCTGCTGGGCCGGATCGGGACCGACCGGGCGTCGGACGCCCTGGTCTTCGCTCTCAAGGACGAGGAGCCGAGCGTTCGCAAGGCGGTCATTGTGGCTTGGGACGGCCTCTCCGGAGCCCGTTCTCCGCGGCCCCTGTTCCTCGCCGTGGCAGACGAGGATCCCGAGGTGCGGATGCTGGCCGCCGAGGCCCTGGCAAAGACCGGAGCGCCCGAGGTTGCGGACGCCTTGATCCCCCTGCTCAAGGACGAGGATCTCTGGGTCCGTGCCGCAGCAGCGCGGGGTCTCGGCAAGCTGGGCGCGGCAAAACATGGACCTGTCCTTGCCCGTCATCTGGACCGCGCCAGCGATATTTTTCTGCTGGCGCTGGTGGATGTGCTGGGATCGACCGTGATCCCCGAGGCGCTTGAACCGCTGCTGGGCCTGACGGAGCATCCGGACCCCGAGGTCCGGAAGACCGTGCTCCAGGCCCTGGCGTCCTACGACTGGGCCCGGGTGAGACCGGCCGTGCTCGCGCATCTGCTCGATGCTCATTGGGTTGTGCGCAAGGCGGCCGTGGAGATCCTCAAGCTGCGACGGGAGCCGACGGCGGAGCAGACGCTGGGCAGGCTGGCCGAGGATGATGACGATCCCAGCGTGAGACAGGCAGCGCGGGAGGCATTGGGGATATAAATGCTCACCGAGAACATCATCCCGCTGCCCGATGACGTGTTCCGGCTGCTGCGGGACTTCATCCACGATTACTGCGGCATATTCTTCGATGACGGCTCGAAGTTCCTGCTTGAGCGCCGGCTCAACAGACGGCTTGCGCAGCATCAGCTGAAGAACTTCGAGGAGTACTATCACTTCCTTCGCTATGACCGAAGGCGCGAAGAGGAGCTGGTCGTTCTGGTGGACAACCTGACGACCAACGAGACCTATTTCTTCCGGGAGAGCGCGCAGCTCAAAGCGTTCACCGATGAGATCCTGCCTGAGATCCGGGAGCGGAATGCCGCCCGCCGGACCCTGCGCATCTGGAGCGCCGGCTGCTCCACGGGCG